>Ga0082212_10001042_pt1 | contig 40631 bp, 26 predicted proteins | sample TergutNt197P3_FD_71548 | JGI IMG/M metagenome (GOLD analysis project Ga0082212, IMG submission 71548) | Neocapritermes taracua P3 segment gut microbial communities from Petit-Saut dam, French Guiana - Nt197 P3 | ecosystem: Host-associated > Arthropoda: Insects > Digestive system > Gut ...
TGCCGTTCCGCGTTTCGGCAGGCATAATAAGCAACGAGGGTGCCCTAAAACGGACAGGATGCGACGCAGTTCGGCTGCGCTGAGCTTGTCGCCTACGTTCTTCGACAACCACCTGTCGGTTCAGATCAACCTGAAAGGGACGAATACGAACTCTTTCTTTGGTAACGGTGACGCTATCGGGGCGGCTATCCGGATGGACCCGACGCAACCGGTCAAAGCGCCCGGCTTTGATGCTTTTAATGGGTACTATACTTGGCTGAGCGGCAATTCGCAGATACCGAACACCTTGGCGACATACAATCCGGTGGCGCTGCTGAACAGCAGAAACGACGAGGGAACGGTCTTGCGCAGTATAGGCAATGCGCAGTTTGATTACAAGTTCCATTTTCTGCCCGAACTTAGGGCCAACCTGAATCTGGGATATGACGTTTCGCAGGGAAAAGGCGACGTCGTCATCGAAAAATGGGCGCCCAACCGTTACACGCAGGGTGGCGAACGCTCGAAATACAAGCAGGATAAACGGAATTTGCTGCTCGAATTTTACCTGAACTACACAAAAGATTTCTCAAACAGCCGCCTCGAAGTGATGGGCGGATACACGTATCAGGACTGGAAAAGAACGACTCACAACTTCAATGTAACCGATTATGACGGCGGTTATATCGTAAGCGAGCCGACATATCCGCAAAATGTCAACCAGAATACGTTGATTTCGTTCTATGGCCGTTTGAATTACAACCTGATGGAAAAATATTTGCTGACGGCAACGATTCGCCAGGACGGTTCGTCGCGTTTCAGCAAGGACAACCGTTGGGGGACGTTTCCGTCGGTTGCACTGGCGTGGCGGATCAGCGAGGAAGGTTTCCTCAAAGACGTCGAGCCGCTGTCGAACCTCAAACTTCGGTTGGGCTTTGGTCTGACCGGACAGCAGGAGATAGGCGATTACGAGTATATCGCCCGTTATGCGTTAAGCGACCTGACCGCGCAGTATCAACTGGGCGATACGTTTTATCAGGGATGGCGACCCAGCGGATACGATAAAAACCGGAAATGGGAGGAAACGGCAACGTCGAACATTGCGCTCGACTTTGGTTTCTTCAATAACCGTTTTTCGGGAAGTATTGATTTATACCATAAAGACACCAAGAATCTGCTGAACAACATCGACTTGCCGATGGGCAGTAATTTCACGAACATGATTGTGAAAAATATCGGCAGCATGATCAATAACGGATATGAAATCAGTTTGAACGTCAATGCCTTTAATCAAAAGGAATTCCAGTGGGATTTGGGATTCAACATCTCGCATAATTATTCGAGGATTACGAAACTCACCCTCAACGACGATACAGGTTCGGATTATGTAGGCGTGGCTACCGGAGGTATTTCGGGCGGCACAGGAAATATGGTACAGATACATTCGGTGGGTAATGCCCCGCGTACTTTTTATCTCTACAAACAACTCTATGCCGAAAACGGACTTCCAATCGAAGGCGCTTTTGCCGATCTGAACGGCGACGGCGTGATCAATGAAAAAGATAAATACTTTGTACATAAGCCCGACCCCGATTTGATTCTGGGATTCAACACGACGCTGACATGGAAACAATGGACGGTTGCCACGTCGCTGAGGGCCAATATCGGGAATTATGTATATAACAATGTGTACTCCGACCTTGGCAACTATTCGCAGGTGTTCAATCCGAATAACTTCTTGATGAATACGGTCAACGATATTCGGAATACCGAGTTTTATAACCGCAACCTGATGTCGGACTATTACCTTACGAACGCTTCGTTTCTGAAAATGGACTATCTCAATGTCGGATACGATTTCGGACGAATTGCCAACCGGCTGAATCTTGGTTTGAATTTCTCCATTCAAAATGTGTTTACGGTCACGAAATACGAAGGCGTAGAGCCTGAAATGGCAAGCGGGATAGACGGCAACTTCTATCCGAATCCGAGGACATTCATTTTGGGTCTGAATATTAACTTTTAACATTAAAAAATCATGAAACAGAATAATAGTTTTGCTTTTATTGCGCTGACACTGACGCTTATGTTCCTGTCTTCCTGTCTGAGCGATCTGGACCGTTTTCCCGAAAATGAGACGACAGGCGACGATGTTTACAGTACGTTCGACGGTTATAAGGGCGCAATCGTTAAAGTTTATGCAGCCAACGCCCTGTCGGGCAATCAGGGGCCTTCCGGCAAGCCGGACATCTCAGGCTTGGACGAAGGACAGTATGCCGATTTTCTGAGGATGTTCTTCAACCATCAGGAACTGCCTACCGACGAGGCGCACTGTATCTGGCAGGACGAAGGTATTCCGGGGTTGAACAACCTCAATCTCTCGTCGGAAAATCCGTTTTCAAAAGGGATGTACAACCGGTGTATCATGAACATCATGTATGTCAATGAGTTTTTACGCAATTCGACGTCGGGTATCATCGCCGGAAAAGGATTCAGCGCTTCACAGGTAGAGGAAATCAATTACTTCTGCGCGGAAGCACGTTTCCTGCGCGCTTTTCAGTATTGGGCGCTAATGGATATTTTCGGCAATCCGCCTTTTGTGACGGACGAAACGGAATTGGATGTCCTTCCCGAACAAATCAACCGCAAGGACTTGTTCAGTTATATCGAAAACGAACTGAAAGATATTGCCGACAACAACCTGCTGAAAGAAGCCCGCGCGAATGAATACGGACGTGCCGACAGAGGCGCTGCCTGGGCCTTGCTTGCCCGCCTGTACCTGAATGCCGAAGTATATACCGGCACAGGTCGATATAACGAAGCCGTTACCTATTCGGAAAAGGTGATCAATGCCGGGTATTCGCTGAAAAACGACTACGAACAGTTGTTCTTAGCCAATAACAACCTGAATAATCCGGAAGCTATCTTCACCATCAATTACGACGGCGAAAGAACCCGGAATTTCGGGGGAGCGACTTTCCTTGTCAATTGCGGTTCGAATACTGACTATCAGGCAACATATTCCGACATCCTGCATCACTACGGGATTCGTGAAAATGCCAACTGGAGCGGTTATCGCGCAAGGAAAGAGTTTACGGAAAAATTTTCGCCTGACGATAAGCGGTTTCTGTTTGTAGGCGAGACGCCGTCGATCGAAAACGCCATCGACTACAAAGAAGGACTGGCCACATATAAATGGCGTAACATCACGATTGATGCAGGCGGAAACTGGGGCTATGGTTCGCATATCTCTTTTGCAGACATAGATTTTCCGCTGTTCCGTCTGGCTGAAATGTACCTCACGTATGCCGAAGCCGTAAAAAGAGGCGGCAGCGGCTCTACTGCCACCGCACTGGAATATATCAACAAAATTCGCGAAAGGGCTTTCGGTAACGCCGATAATAATTACAGAACATTCAACGACGTCGCATTGGAAAATATCCTGAACGAACGCGGATTTGAGTTGTACTGGGAAGGACATCGCCGGACAGACCTGATTCGCTTCGGCATGTTCACAGGCGCGAATTATATATGGGAATGGAAAGGCGGTATCCGCAACGGACGGTCGGTCAGTTCGCATTATAACCTGTACCCGATTCCGTCGTCAGACTTGATGGCCAATCCGAATCTGAAACAAAATGCTAATTATTAATTAGGAATTAGGAATTAGGAATTAGGAATTATTAATTAGGAATTAGGAATTAGGAATTATTAATTAGGAATTTACATCATTGCGAATGGACATGAATTACAATAATACAAACGAAAATGACAATACGTGTCGCACGTCATTGCGAGGAACGAAGCAATCCAGAAATCAATATAATGCTTTTTTTATCACTGGATTGCTTCACCCTACAGGTTCGCAATGACGTGAAAAATGTAATTAAAAATAGAAATTATATAACTATAAATTATAAATTATGAACAATAAATTATCAAATACGAACAGACTTTCTCCCTCTCTATGGGAGGGGGTCGGGGGGAGGCTCCTATCCATCTTATTCTTTTTCGCTTTCATGGCCTGTGACACAGACATAGAAAAGAGGGTTGTCAAACCGGCGAAAGACGTGACGCCTCCGATCCTGAAAAATGAAGGTTTTACGGATATTGTCATCGACGAATCGAACATCGACCTGATTCCCCTTGTGCTGAATTGGACACATTCTGATTTCGGCGAAGACGTACTGGTTGAATACTCGTTGGAGATAGCTACGAATCAGTCTTTTAGCGACTCGTATGTAGTGACGGTCGGCAACAACGTTTATAATAAAGCGCTCAGTTGCGCCGATTTAAGCAAATGGGTGATTGCCAATTTCAACGGATTAGACGCCAATGATTTGCCTGTGCGGGTAAATCTTGCGATGCGTATTGCCGCTACGATTGCGCTGGAAAACCCTACCGTGACGATTCCACCCGAAAAAGTCTATTCCAACGCAATCTCGCTGTCGGTCACGCCTTATAACGTTCCCGATTCCTACCCCGCCGAGATGTTCATGATCGGTCAGGACTTTGGCGGCTGGAATTGGAGTTCCGACGGCGTAGCCGAAATGATACCGGTACATGGCTTTGAAGGTTACTTCTGGTGCGTACGCTACATCACCGCAGGCAACGGCTTCAAATGGTGCTCCAAACGCGAATGGAGCGGCGACTTCTTCAGTCTGGGCGAAGACCTCGGATTCTATACGACCGACGGCAATGCGTTCGTCGAAGAAGACGGCATGTACATGGTATTCATGGACATGGTGAATGGCAGGATTTCCGTGGAACCTGCCAAAGTGTATGGTATGGGCGACTGCTTCGGCGGCTGGAATACGGCCACCTATCCGTTTACGGTCGAAGGCAAGACAATGGTCGCAACGACTGCCGCAGCAGGCGAACTGCGTATCTATGCCGCTTCCGATATTGCGCCTGTGGGCGGCGACTGGTGGAAGATGGAGTTCGTTCCGATGGATGGAATCATTGAGTACAGAGGCGCAGGTAATGACCAGGACCGCGTTCCGGTTGGCGCAGGCAAAAAGGTTGTGCTTGATTTCAATGCGGGAACAGGGGAAATTAATTGAAAATTGAAAGTTGAAAATTATTTTTTATGAAACATATAAGTTTTTTAATATTAGCCTCTTTGTTGATTTTTACTGCCTGTGAATATAATCCGGAGCAGCTATTCGACAAAGAAAAAGCCCCCACAGCCCCTGTGCTGACAATAGAGGGCGCCACGAATTTTGTGATCACGGATGATTTACCCGACTTTTTCTATACGGCGCTGACATGGAGTCGTGCGAATTTCGGGAAAGATGTTCCTGCCAATTATCAATTACAAGTGTCAAATAATGAAGATTTCACAGGATCTGTCAAATCGAAAGAATTTGGGGATGCCACCTATTTGTGTGCGTTAACTGCCACTGAACTGTTTGGGTGGGCTGTAGATGATTTTGGAGTTTATAACAGTGAAACCGACAGAAAAGATCCGGCCACACTCTATTTTAGGATTTTAGCGACAACGCCAAATCTATATAGCAGTTTACATCCACCTTTACCTCAGATTTACTCAAACGTCGAATCCATCACATGCCAATGGGCAGAAAAGCCTGGTTGGGAGCCTGTCGACTTGACAATCCGCTTCAAGCCTGTTTCCGGTGATTGGGGCGAATATGCGGTCTATGCCTGGGGTGAATCTGAAGTATATGGCGGCTGGCCGGGCACGACGCTCGAAGCCAATGACAATGGCTGGTACACGATTGACGTGCCGACAAACAGACCCATCAACCTGATTATTAACAACAACGGAAATGGCCGACAGTTTGATTTCCTGAATAACCCGACCGAAAGTCTGTGTTATGAATTTGAGATTGGCGCCGGCAATAATGATTGCGTATGGACGGCGGTAGACTGTCCGTCGGAAGAGCCGGCCATGTATATGATTGGCAATGATTTCGGTGGTTGGAACTGGTCGTCGGACGGCGTTGTAACGATGACGCCAGTCAACGGATTTGAAGGTCATTTCTGGGCAGTGCGCTACATTGAAGCAGGAAACGGGTTCAAATGGTGCAGGGTCAGGGACTGGAACGGCGACTTTTACACGCTGGGCGAAGATATCGGTTTTACGACCTCCGGCGGAAACGCTTTTGTGGCAGAAAGTGGCATGTACATGGTATACGTGGATACGGAAAACGGTAAAATCGCTGTCGAGCCTGCCAAGGTTTACGGTATAGGCGACTGCTTCGGCGGCTGGAACACCTACAACTATCCTTTTGAAGTCGAAGGTCAAACGATGACGCGAACAACCGTCGGCAACGGCGAACTGCGCCTGTACGCCACATCCGACATCTCGCCTGTTGGCGGCGACTGGTGGCGCATGGAATTTGTGATTATCGACGGCAAGATAGCCTACCGCGGAAACGGCGGCGACCAGACACGCGTCCCGGTAGAAGCCGGCAAAACAATCATTTTAGATTTCAATGCCGGCGTCGGCACAATTACAGAATAATTATCCAAATTCGTAGAGACGTGATTAATCACGTCTCTACAATCCGGCAGGACGAGAAATTGCAAATCCGGCAGGACGGACAGTAGAGACGTATCAAGCGTACTTTGACGTCATTTTGAGCCCTCGTCCATTCCCTCGTAGAGACGTGATTAATCACGTCTCTACAAGCCGGAACGTTAAACGCATGTTACAAATGCAATTCGTAACTAAAGTGAGAAAATTTTTAATAATAACAATTAGTTTTCTTTCCACCCTGAACCTGTCGGCGCAAATGCTGACAGGCAGGATTTTAGATACAAATGAACAAGCTGTTCCAAATGCTACGGTATACATTCGTGAAACGGCACATGGTATCATGTCCGACAATAATGGCGAATTCCAAACCAAAATGGACATCGGCGAATACACCTTAGACATATCTTCGCTTGGCTATGAGCGGAAAACAATGACCGTTACCATCCTTCCGGAAGGCCTGAACCTCAATATACAGTTGACGGAAAAGGTATACACGCTTCGCGAAGTAGTCGTGACGCCCCGAAAAGAAGACCTCGCCTACAGCATCATGCGGAATGTCATCGCACGGGCGCCCTATCATCTGCGTCAGGTTAAAAGTTTCGAATCGGACGTTTACTTAAAAGGAACATTAAAAATTGATAAATTACCGGCTATCGTAAAGTCGCAAGTCAAAGATAAAAACGCTATCGGAAACCTTATGGTGTACGAATCGCAAAATGAAATCAAATATCACGAACCGGATAACTATGAACAACGGATCATAGCCCTGACCTCCACCATTACAAAAGAAGTCATGATAGATGATAAGATTCCGATGATAGCCGTTACATCGAATATATACGATCCAAAATCATTTAATGGACTTTTAGGTCCCGGCGCCTTCTCCGTTTACAATTTCAAACTGGAAGAAATAGACGTTGATGGAGATCATAATATTTATAAAATCCGGATCATCCCCCGAAAAAAAAGCAGCCAGCTGGTAAGCGGCAACCTTTATGTGGTAGATAAGACATGGTCTATCCGGCAAGCCGAACTTGAAGCGTCAATGATGGGCATCAACATACATTTCAACATGCGTTATCATGAGATAAAACCCGGCGCTTTCCTGATTTCAGCGTATGAAACGAGCATGGATATGAACCTGATGGGCATAAAAGGCGGCGGTCGTTTTTATGCTTCTGTCAAATATAATCAACTCGAAACGAATGATAATAACTATATCCTGACAAAAGCTGATACCGTTAGCCGGCCGGACATTATTGAACAAAAACCATTGACTTCAAAGCAGCAACAGGATATGCAAAAAATCGAAGAACTTGCAGCCAAAGAAAACTTAACGACGCGCGAAGCATATAAAATGGCGCAATTAATCGAAAAAGCGGTCGAATCGGATGAGATAAAATTACAAAAACGCAGCCTCGAACAACTCCCGACAAACTCCAAAATAGCCGTTACCCGCGATAGTCTTGCGCTATTACGCGATTCAACTTTCTGGAACACAACACGCACCTTGCCCTTGCATTTTGAAGAACACCGAAGTTACCTGCAATACGACAGCCTCAAACTTGTTGCCGACTCACTAAGAAGCGCCGATTCGTTGAAAAATCGCACTTTCGGCAAGTGGACGACCCATCTGCTTCTTGGCGAAAAGATTAATATCGGCAAAAATTATTACATCAGGTACGACGGCTTGCTGTTTGCCTGCCCGGAATATAATTTTATTGACGGTTTCCGTATCGGTCAGCGAATTGAAACAGGCATCAACTTCGACAAGCGCCATGCGACAGCCAATGCGCCTGTCGGACAGGTCGAAGTATCTACAGGGCAGGTCGAAACAGGCACAAACATCAACAGTCTGCGTTCGCTGTCAATTGCGCCTGCCGTTTACTATACAACAGCACGAAAGGAAGTTGACTTTATCATTGACGGAGCGCTCAACTATGCGCCGATGCGTCGCGGCAAATTTACCGTTTCAGCAGGAAACACAATCGCCGATTTTGCCGGACAAAACGGATCCGGACGCTTCACAAATACGTTATCGTCTATTTTTGTTGCCGCCAATACGGCAAAATATTATCAAAAGAAATTCGTAACCGTCACGAACCGGATAGATATTGCCAACGGACTTTTACTGACTGCCGGTATCAATTATGAAAACAGGAATGACCTTGAAAACAACACATCCTACAATTTTTTTAACAAACAACCCGCATCCAACCGTCCGCACGGACAAAACATCAGGATGCCCGATCACAAAACATACATTGCCCAAGTCGAGCTGGAATATACGCCAAGATATTACTACCGCATTTCGAATGGTCGAAAAAACTATATAAAATCCGACTTCCCGACCATCCGGCTGAGTTACGATAAAGGTTTTACAACACTTTCACGTCATAGCGAATCAAGCGCCCGGCTGCAAAATAACAATTCCTCTTTCGACCGTATCGAATCATCCGTTTATCAATACATCCGAATCAACCTGTTCAATCATCTCTTCTATGGCATTAATGCCGGCGCCTTCCTGTCAGCTAAACCTGCCTTCCTGCCTGATTACAAACATTTTCAAACAAACGAATTGTTTCTGACCGGAAAATCATTCGGTACAAGTTTTAAGATGGAAAACTATCGATATGCAACGAACGATAAATGGATGCAGGCTCACGTCTTCTGGTCATCCAAATACCTGCTGTTGAAACAGTTACCATTTTTGCAGCGTTTTCTTTTAGACGAATCCTTGCACCTGAAAACTTTATGGACGCCCGGCCTGAATCATCATGAAGCAGGCTATTCCATCGGATTCGGAGATTTGATGCAAATGGGCGTCTTTGTTTGTTTTCGCAAACAACATTACGAAAACGCCGGTATAGTTTTAAGCATACCTATATTTAATACAGTTACAAATTCTAAAAAATAACGAAATGAAAAACAGTTGTTTATCAGTGAATTTGGATAATATGGTTATCTTTGCAAAGAATTAGTTTAATGCGCATAACCGCTTGTTATCTGCTGACGGTCTTTGTTTGTCGGTAAAAACTTGAAACTATTTATAATTTCAATTCCTCTTTTAGCATTTGGTATATTTCCTGCCATGATTTCAGGTAAAACAGTGTAACTTCGTCGGCAAGTCGGGTATATGTTATTGATTTGTAGTACATGTCTGTTGCGTCAAGTTCTGACAATCCGAATTCGGTCATAAGGGATTTTACAATATCGTTATCTATATGCATTGTTTCCACATCAATTTTTTCTTTATGAAGTTCCAACGATTGTAATGATTGAACAGTACAAAAGCAAATCTGATGCGAAAGTGGTTTGAAGGTGAGTTCTTTTAAAAATTGCTCTCTCGAAACTTTTTCTGCAACATAGTCATAAACTCTTGCAGCAATATCATCATCTGCAACCGGTCCTTCAACAATATCATAATCATGTGACTGTCTATCATCTTTATTTGTTCGATTGGTTACGACAAAATCAAGCCACTTATCATTGTAACTGTCAAAACGTAACACTTTCATTTTCATGATGCGACAAATACGATCATCAAACTCAAACTCTGTAATAACGCCGTCGGTATGTTTTCTTATTCCTTTTCTTTTTGCCCAATACTCAGCCTGAGCACGAATGTTGGTAACATAAAACCCGCGTCCAAAATCTCTTCCAACCTCACATTGTTCAAGGTTAATTTTATCTATATCCGTGTAACTTCCGTGGTAAACTTTCATTTCAATCCTCCGTTTTCGTAACAAACCTCGTATAAATCGCGAACTGCCCACATAGGATTATCAGTATGTAATGCCCACCAATGCTCAAAAAGAAAATTAAGTCCGCCAAATTTTTTCAAATATAGATAGGCCTCTTGCTTGTTCATTTTATATGCACGAGCAAACATCGTAATAATGAAAGTGATAAAACGCACCTTACTAAGTGTTTCACGGTTTAATTCGCCGCTTTGTTGTATCGTTTCCATATTTTTCGATTTTATTTTTACGTTGCAAAGATAGCATTTTTTTTATGTTTTTCGACTTTATGGAAAATTGTCATCCTTGCGTAATACCGCTTGTCATCGACCTTTCCACAACACTGTCGCTTTCGACTCCTGTTGTTCTTGTCATCCAAACTTGTACAACGCCCGTCTGTGCGAAAACCCGATCCTGTGGTGCGACGATTATTACATCGCGTCCCTTTTGACATCCTGCAAGCGCTCGTTTTGAAAAAAAATCGTACTTTTGTACGGATTTTTATACTATTTTTTATAACCGAACATATAGAGATCAATGTATGAATAAGCAACAATTATTACAACATCTGCAGGATATAGAATGGGATAATTTTGAGGTCAAAACTGCCCGGACAGACATTCCGAAAGATATTTGGGAAACAGTAAGCGCTTTTGCAAATACTTCGGGCGGATGGGTTTATTTCAGCCCTATGAAACCGCGTATCCGCGTATTTACGAATCGCATTGAATTTGAGAATCCGGGCTCATTGCCTCGTCCGGTTGAAGAGTTGCTCAAAACAGACGAATCCCTGCCCCGAAATCCTGTTTTGGCAAAATTCTTTCGTGTAGCCAAACTTTGTGAAAGCGCCGGTTTTGGCTTTGATAAAATGCTCGCGTGGAAAAAACAGACAGGCGGCGACGTTTTATTTAAGACCACAGTATATAAGACGAATTTTACTTTTATGATTGATACTACAAAAACGTTTTTAGAAAGAGATCTAAAAAATAATGGGAATACTGATGAACCTGCTGAGAACCCTGATCGGGGAAATGATAAAACTTATAAGAAAAACGAAAAAACAACCAGAAAACAACCGGAAAACACACAGAAAACAACCAGAAAACAACCGGAAAACAACCAGAAAACACACAGAAAACAACCAGAAAACACACAGAAAACACACAGAAAACGCACAGAAAACAACCAGAAAACAACCAGAAAACGATCCGAAGCTACTAAAGAAATAATTTTGGATATAATTAAGACAAATGCTCAAACTTCGCGTTCTGAAATGGTAAAGCAATTACATATAATAGAAGGAAGTTTAAGACATCATTTGGATCAATTAAGAAATGCAGGTTTAATCCGCCGCGAAGGCGCAGATAAGGGCGGAAAATGGATAATTTTAAAAACAGAATGATTATGAGCACAATAGGACAAAAAATAAAGCAGGCGTTTCCTGACATTGCCATCCTGAAAGACCCCGATAATTACAGCGTCTTTAGCGGCAGGAATTTACCCTCGTTTGTCAAGGATTTTCTTCTCAGAAAAAATTATCTAATATGTTTGCTTTGCCTCCTCTTTGTCGCCTGCGACTGCGACGACAAACCGGACGACCCGATTGACGACGGCAACGGCAACGGCAGCGGAACGACGACCGAAACGCTTTATCGCGAAGGCATTACGCGCATCAGCGACGATTCGCTGGCGTTTGTCCTTTTTGCGCCGGGCAAGACGACGGTTCATCTCATCGGCGATTTCAACGACTGGACGGTTTCCGATGATTACAGGATGGCGAAAGACGGCGATTTCTTCCGGCTGAAAACAGGCCGGTTGGATAAAAACAAAGAGTACGTCTGCCAATACCTGATCGACAACCGGATACGAATTGCAGACCCCTACGCGAACAAAGTGTCCGACCCGAACCACGACGCCGACATTCCGCCGGAAATCTATCCCAACCTGATTGCGTACCCGAAAGGCAAGACGACCGAGATAGCCATGACAGTCAGTACGGCCGACGAGCGCTACAACTGGCAGGTCGAAAACTTCAAACCGGCTGACCTGCCCAATCTTGTCATCTACGAAATCCTGATCCGCGACTTTACGGAAAAACGCTCCGTGAAAGGCGTACAGGAGAAATTGCCTTATCTGCAATCGCTGGGCGTCAATGCCATAGAACTGATGCCGTTCAACGAATTTGAGGGGAACGACAGCTGGGGCTATAACCCGTCGTTCTACTTTGCCACCGACAAGATTTACGGCACAAGCCGTGATTATAAAGAATTTATCGACGCCTGCCACCGGAACGGCATCGCGGTGATTATGGATATGGTATTGAACCACAGTTACGGGCAAAGTCCGTTGGTAAGGATGTATCAAAATGCGAACGGTACGCCGACCGCCGCCAATCCGTGGTACAACACCTCCTCCCCGAACCAGACGTATTCGTGGGGGTACGACTTCAACCACGAAAGCCGTTATACGCAGCAGTTTGTTGACAGCGTCTGCGCGTTCTGGATGCAGGAGTACAAGGTTGACGGCTTCCGCTTCGACTTCACGAAAGGCTTCACCAACACCCCCGGCGACGGCTGGAACTACGACCAGGCGCGCATAAACATACTGCAACGGATGGCCGAACAGATTTGGAAACGCAAAAAAGACGCGTTGGTGATCCTCGAACACCTGACCGACAACCGCGAGGAAAAAGCATTGGCCGAATTTGGGATGCTGCTATGGGGAAACCTGAACTATCGCATGAACGAGGCGACCATGGGCTGGACGCAGCAAAATGCCGACGGCTCGTGGAACGCGGACGTCTCCTGGGGCGCCTACAAGGAAAGGGGATGGGAAACGCCGAATTTAGTTGCCTACATGGAAAGCCACGACGAAGAAAGGCTGATGTACAAGAACAGTCAGTACGGAAAAGAATATGGAGACTACAGCGTCAAAAAACTCTCCACAGGATTGCAGCGAACGGCCGGCGCCGCCGTACTCTTCCTCGCCTTGCCCGGCCCGAAGATGATCTGGCAGTTCGGCGAACTCGGCTACGACTACTTCCTGGGCGCTTCTGCCGAGGAGGGACGCTTGGAAAAGAAACCCATCCGTTGGGATTACTGCGACGACCCCGAACGCAAAGCGTTGCATGACGTTTTCGCAACCATGATCTCACTCAAAAAAGAAAACGCAGCGCTATTCAACACCCCGAATTTCACGTATGAACTGCAGGAGGCGTTCAAGTATGTCGCATTGGCGTCGGCGAATAAAAATGCGGTCGCCATGACGAACTTTGACGTCGTCGATGCCGAAAAAAGCGTAAACTTCGGTCGGGCAGGGAAGTGGAAAGACCATTTCACAGGCCATGAGATAATCCTCGCCTCCCCCATCGAAAAAATCACGCTAGCTCCCGGCGAGTTCCGGCTTTATCTTAGTGAATAACATGGAGTTATGCTGCGTAATCTATATATGACTTTGATAATGAGGCCTTGTGAAAATAAACAATGATTTTTATTATTGATTATTACGATTATTTAAAAAATTTCATCTACATTTGCACCGTTTTACATGCTTGATTGTATTAAAAATGTATGTTATTAATTCAAAAATATTGGAACTATGCACGGTCAAATTACAATTTCTTATCCTGAAATGTTGGCATTCTCGTTAAAAATGAGAAATCAGGAATTTGAGCGAGAAATGAAAGTTATTTCATTAGTGAAACTGTATGAGTTAGGAAAAATATCATCGGGAATAGCTGCTAAAATACTGAATATTTCGCGTTTGGATTTTTTGTCTGTTCTTTCTACTTATCATACTTCTTATTTTTCAACTACCGAGAGAGATTTAGAATCAGATTTTTACAATGCATAAAAAAATTGTATCCAACACTACTCCTATCCTATCGCTACTCAAGATCGGGAAATTGCAACTGTTAAAAGAATTATACGGATGTGTATCAGTTCCTTTTGCTGTTTTTCAAGAGATAGAATCGGGTAAAGATAAAGATTATTATGTTGATATAAGTAAAATTGAATGGATTAAAATAGAGACAATCAAAGCAGTAGAATCCAAATCGTTTTTTTTCGATTTAGATGAAGGAGAAGCTGAGGTTTTGATTCTTGCCTTTGAACAACAAGCTGATTTAGTTATTATGGATGAAATAGTTGGACGTAGGTATGCAACTCAAATGAATATGAACTTGACAGGAACGCTTGGCGTTTTGCTAAAAGGAAAACAAAATGGTCATATTTATAAAATCACTCCATTATTAAATGAGTTAGTCAATAAAAATTCATGGATAGCCCCAAAATTAATTGCAAAAGTTGTTGAAATGGCAGGAGAATAAATCGTTGGAAGCAATGCTGCATGACGATGAACAAAAATTTTAAAAATGAAAAAATCGAATCAAATTAAACCAATCAGCGAAACGACATTCCGTATATTAATTGCATTAAGCGCCATTCACTTCTTAAACGATGCCTTGCAGGCATTACTTTCAGCCTCTTATCCCATCCTCAAAGACGACTTGCAGATGAGCTTCGCTCAAATCGGGCTGGTGACTTTGGTCTATCAGCTGGCATCGTCCGTTTTTCAGCCGATTGTCGGATATTATTTTGATAAAAGGCCGTCGATTTGGTCGTTGCCGGGCGGTATGATGTTTACATTGGCAGGGTTGGTCTTATTGGCTTTTGCTTCCGACATCCGGATGGTTTATATGGCTGTCTTTTTGGTGGGTAGCGGTTCGTCGGTCATTCACCCCGAAGCGGCCAAACTGACTTCGATGGCTTCAGGCGGCAAGCGGGGAATGGCGCAATCGCTTTTTCAGGTAGGGGGCAATTTTGGCGGGTCGCTTGGGCCGCTGTTAGTCGCTTTTTTCGTTTCGCCCTTTGGCCGCCAGTACATGGCCGGCTTTTCCGTCTTGTCGTTAGTTGCCTGTGTCGTGGCCATACCCGTATGCAAATGGTACCGAAGAACATTGCAGCAGATAGCCCAAAAAGGGAGGGAACAAAACGGGGGCCGGCAAACGTCGTTTCCAATGGGGAAGATCGTGTTTGCGATTGTCATCCTGCTGATATTAATATTTTCCAAGTATGTCTATATGACGAGCCTGTACAGTTATTATACGTTTTATCTGATTGAGAAATTTGGCGTGACGATACAGTATTCACAGATATTATTGTTTGTGTTCTTAAGCGCTACGGCCATCGGCACGATGGCAGGCGGCCCCATAAGCGACAAGATCGGACGCAAATATGTCATTTGGATATCCATACTCGGCGCCTCGCCTTTTGCCTTGTTGCTGCCTCATGCCGGATTGTTCTGGACGATAATCCTGAGTTTTTGTACCGGCTTCGTCCTGTCGTCGGCTTTTCCGGCCATCATCGTCTATGCCCAGGAACTGCTTCCCGGCAAGTTGGGCCTTATTTCCGGATTGTTCTACGGATTTGCTTTCGGGATAGCGGGCATCGCCTCTGCCATTCTTGGAAAAATGGCCGATGCGCAAGGTATCGAATCAGTCTATCGGCTCTGTGCCTATATGCCTTTGTTGGGGCTGGTTGCCTGGTTGCTTCCCGACTTGAAGAGGAAAGGCTGAAAAATTGCGTTGACGTTGGGCTTTTGTACATTCCTGATTGCCTCCACAAGCATCCATTTTGCCATAAACTAAGAATTTTCAATATTTTAGTGGAAAAGATTTTTCTTTTTCCGAAAAATTCTTTTACTTTGCAACAAAATCAGCGGTTATGGCACGTTTGAGCGGAACAATAACGGTAACGGTTTTATGGAAATAATTAATAATCAATAATATATAACTAATTTCAAAAAAATGATGACTAAAAAACAATCTACAGTAAGTAGGCGTGAATTTCTATCGAGTGCCGCCATCATCGGCGCAACTGGAACAATGGGCGCCGGAGGATTGCTTACCGCCTGTTCGGGTGAAAGCAATGATGAGAAAAAATATACGCCGCTGCGCCCGTCGAGCGAAGTATATATACCTGAACTGCCCGACAAGGCTATCGACGGCAAGCCCATCAAAGTAGGTATTATCGGTTGTGGAGGACGCGGTACAGGCGCCGCCTTTAACATTTTAGAGGCTGCCAACGACGTGTTGATAGTGGCTTGCGCCGATTTTTTGCAGGACAAGATGGATGGATGTCGCAAGCGGCTGAAAGAGGAAAAAAACATCGAAATACCCGACAACAGGTGTTTCGTGGGATTCGACAGCTACAAGAAGGTTTGCGACCTGCCCGACGTCGAGCTGGTGCTGATCGCTTCGCCCGGACTTTTCCATCCTGATCATCTGCTGTATGCCATTGAACGGGGCAAACACGCGTTCTGCGAAAAACCGGCCTGCGTCGATGCGACGGGCTATCGCAAATACATGTCGGCTGTGCGACAGGCGCGAACAAAAGACCTGTGCATCGTAACCGGAACGCATCTACACCACAACCGTGCGTATGTGGAATCGTACAAGAAGGTACAGGATGGTTATATCGGTCGTATCACATCGGGCAATGTCTATTGCGCCGGAGGACACTCGCACTACATCAATCGCCGTCCCGAATGGACGGACCTCGAATATATGATTCGCGACCATTTCAGCTGGGCGTGGCTGAGTGGCGATATTTTGGTCGACCAGCTGGTACATTATATAGACGTCTTCACCTGGTTCACCCATAAGAAACCGGAATGGGTGTTCGGCACGGGCGCACGCATACGCAAGTATACCGGAAATATTTACGATAGTTTCAGCATCGATTTTCAGTATGAAGGCGGCATTCATGCACATGGCATCGAGCGTCAGGTCAACAATTGCGACGGTATCTCAGGCGTCTCGATTCAAGGAACGAAGGGCAAGTGGAACGGCATTGACGGGAAACCTGTCAATATCGTCGACTTAGACGGCAACATCGTTTGGGAATATGACGATAAGGCTGCCAAAGAACAATTCAAGCAGCACAATCCGTATACGCTTGAACACGTCAACCTCGTCAACCACCTTCGTAGCGGCAAGGTGATCAACATGGCTGAAACGACAGCCATCTCGACGATGGGGTGTATTATGGCACTTGAATCGGCCTATACGGGTAAATTTATTACCTGGGACAAAATGACACAGTCGGATATGAACTGCATGCCTGCCGAGCTGACGCCCGATAAAGTGACTATGGAAATGTACAAAGAAATCCCGCTTCCCGGAACCGTATAAAACGATGACACAGCGGAAAACGAATATCAGGTGGTACATCCTGGTCTTGCTGTTTATTGCAACCACTTTGCTATACATTGACCGCGCGGCGCTGGGCATTATGGCGCCATACCTGCAAGACAAGATAGGCTGGACGGAAAAACAGTATGGATTTATCACCTCGTCGTTCATGATTGGCTATGCGCTATGCTTTCTGGTCATGGGGCGCATCATCGACAAATTCGGTTCGAGAAAAGGATATGCCCTTTCGATGGGGCTGTGGAGTATCGCCCAGTTGACGCACGCACTGGTATCGTCGTGGATAGGGTTTGCCGTTAGCCGTTTTGCGCTTTCCATCGGTCAGTCCGGAAATTTCCCGGTTGCCATCAAGACGGTGACCGAATGGTTTCCCAAAAAGGAGCGGGCGCTGGCTATCGGTATCTTCAACGGCGGTTCCAATGTAGGCACGATGATTGCGCCCCTGGTGATTCCTCTCGTCGTATTGTTTTTCGACTCGTGGCGTGTAGCGTTTATCTGGACTTTCCCCATCGCTCTGGTTTGGATTGTCGGCTGGTTGCTCCTCTACTCCAAGCCCGAACAGAACCGGAAAGTCAATGCTGCCGAAAGGGATTACATCGCGAGCGATGCCGAAGTGGCGACAACGGAAAAAACGCCCTATCATAAATTATTGAAATACCGTGCGATGTGGGCGATATTAGTCGGCAAGTTTATTGCCGACCCGATCTGGTGGTTTTATCTCTTCTGGGGCGCTAAATACCTGCATGCCAAGTTTGGATTGAACCTCTCGGAGATCGGATTGCCCTTTTTTGTGATCTATTTAGTGTCGTGGGGCGGCGGCATTTCGCTGGGATGGTTGTCTTCCAGACTGTTGAGGCAAGGCAACGACCTGAACCGTGGACGGAAACTGAGCATGCTGACCTGTGCCGTATGCGCGTTGCCGGTGATGTTCGTTCCGCACGTTGACAATGTCTGGGCTGCCGTGGCGTTGATCGCAGTTGCAGCCGGCGGACATTGCGGCTGGTCGGCAAACATTTTCTCTCTGATGGGCGATGTGTTCCCCCAAAAAGTAACTGCCTCCGTATCTGGATTAGGCGGTTTTGCGGGAGCTATGGGCGGCGTTATCGTACCCGTTCTCATCGGAATTGTTTTGCAGGACGCAGGTACCGAAGGTTATGTGATTCCTTTTACGGTAGCTGCCTTCGGATATTTCATCGCGCTGTCGATCATTCAGCTATTGGTGCCGCGCATTAAACCGATAAAAATGTAACGCTTATGTTGACTGGAAAAGAACGTATTTTGAAATCGTTGAATCATGAAGAGCCCGACTGCGTTCCTTATGATCTCTCAGGCACGACCGTGACGGCCATCACCCGAAATGCCTATCAAAAAGCAATGTTATTCAGGGGATTGTCTGCGGAATACAACCCCGAACTGGTAGACCCTATTCAGCAAATCATCACGCCCACAGAAGAAAACCTGCTGAAACTGAAGTCGGACACGCGCCGAATAGGGGCTACACGTATCCTTCAGTACGAGAAAAACAAAATTGTGGAAGGCGATACGATTGTTGTCTATGATTTTTATGGTTGCAAGTGGATTTACAAACCGGGGAAGGACTTGTATTTCAACTTGGTCAGTTCTCCGATGGATGGTTGCGACGACCTATCGCACCAGCTGGACAAGTTGCCCCGCCCCGACTGGACGAGCTATACCCGCGACCTGGAAGACTGCCTGAATCGGCAGGTTCGGATGGTGGGCGAGTGTTGCGGCATTGCCGACCGGAACACCGCAGGATTCACCGAAAACTCACTCAGGATTTGCGGATACGAGAACTGGTTTATCAACACGTTGCTCGATCCTGAAGGCGTTCAGGCTTTGTTCGAGATCATCCTGGAAGACAAAATTAACTATTGGGACGCCGTTATCGATTGGGCTTTGCGTACCGGTAACGAGCAGAAGATACAAGTGGTGTCGGAGTGCGACGATCTGGGTGCGCAGGATGCTACCATCCTCGAACCGGAGCAGTTGCGGACTACCGTTATCCCCTGCATGAAACGCTTGTTTTCCCACATCAAACGACGATTGCCCCACGTGAAGGTATTCCTGCACTGTTGCGGCGCTATCCGCCCCATCATCCCCGATCTGATCGATGCGGGTGTAGACATCTTGAATCCGGTTCAGTTCACAGCCAAAAACATGGAACTGAAAGGCTTGAAGAAGGATTTCGGAAAAGATATCACATTCTGGGGAGGCGGCGTGGATACCCAATCGACCCTGAACAAGGGAACGCCTCAACAAGTCGGCGACGAGGTGAGGCGCATCATCGACCTGATGGCGCCCGGCGGCGGTTTCGTATTCGCACCCGTTCATAACGTGCAGGAAGACGTCCCGCCAGCAAACTTCTGGGCGATGTGGGATGCCTTGGACGGGTACAGGTGAGAATTTAAAATTTCTAACTTTAATTATACTTTCGCATGAAAAAAATGTATTTTATTTTATTGGCTGCATTTTGTTTGCAGCTCGCAAACGCCCAAAAACCAAACTCGAAGTTTGGAGGCGTTCAGATTGGCGCCATCACTTACAGCTTCCGGACGATGCCCGACAAGTCACTCGAGGGTATGTTGAACTATACCCTGCAATCGGGCATCAGCTCCATCGAACTGTTGAGCGACGCTGCAGAACGGTTTGCCGGAAGACCCGAAGACAGCGAGGCCGTACGACAATGGCGAACCACCGTTTCAATGGACAAGTTCAAGGAAATCAAGAAAATGTTCAACAAACAGGGGATCAATATCCATCTTGTGAACATGGGCGTGGCCGGATGGTCGGACGAAGAAATAGACTATGCCTTCAAGGTTTGCAAGACGTTGGGTGCCAAAGGCATTGCCATGGAAATATCCGAAGAGGCGGCTAAACGGATGGCTCCATTTGCCGACAAGCACAAATTTTATGTCGTTTTTCACAATCATGGCCAGCCGGGCAATCCGGATTTCAGCTTTGACAAAATGCTGTCATACGGCCCCCGACTGATGCTTAACCTTGACGTAGGCCATTATTACAGCGCTACCGGACAGAATCCCTGCGACCTGCTCCGCCGTTTGAACAAACGTATTTTTAGCATTCACATGAAGGACAAGACATGGGCAGGAAGCTATGACAAAAGCGATAACCTACCTTTCGGCAAGGGAGGAACACCCATCGTGGAAATCCTACAGCTGATACAAAAGGAAAAATGGCCGATCTATTGCGATATCGAATTGGAATATAAAATACCGCAAGGCTCTGACGATGTGAAGGAAACAGTGAAAATAGTGGATTATTGCCGTGCAGCACTTATCAAGTAGACAGATGGGAAAATCATTGATCATCATTGTAATAACTGTTTTGATGACCGGATGGACTACTGTACGGGCACAAGCGCCACAGACGTTCGACGGCCAACCGGCCAAGCGATACGGCCTCAATGAAGATGGCCCTCGACGGCACGTGCGCGAAGAAGCCGAAGGCGCAGAACATCTGCAGGCATTGCTTGCCTCCTACACCACGCCCGAACAGTGGGAAGCACGAAAGAAAATGCTCCGTGAAAATATCCTCCGTCAGATACAACTTGATCCCTTGCCGCAAAAGAACCCGCTGAATCCGATCTACGGAAAAACCCGGCGCTACAAAGGTTACACCGTGACGAACGTGGCGCTGGAAACCGTGCCCGGCTACTGGCTGTGCGGTTCGTTGTACCAGCCCATTAAGCACAAAGGCAAGACGCCGGCCATGCTCTCGCCCCACGGTCATTTCTTTCAGGAAGCTGACTTCGACAATCACAACCGTTTTCGCCCGGATATGCAGTACCGTTGCGCGATGCTGGCACGGATGGGCATCACCGTTTTTAGCTACGACATGTTTGCTTCCAGCGGAGAGGCATCCCTGCAAATACCCCGCGAGCATCACGATACGCCTTTTGCGCTCACCATGCAACTTTGGAATAGCATGCGTGTTGCCGATTTTTTGTGTTCGCTCAAAACGGTTGACCAATCGAAAATCGGCATCACCGGCGCTTCGGGAGGGGGTACGCAAACGTTCCTGCTTGCGGCTGTCGACCCGCGCATCGCATTTAGCGTCCCGGCGGTGATGGTCTCGGCGCATTTTTACGGAGGATGCAACTGCGAAAGCGGTCTGCCGATACACCAGACGCCCAGCGGACTGAACGCCAACAATGTCGAAATAGCGGCCATGATGGCCCCACGTCCACAATTGCTCATATCTATCGGCGCCGACTGGTCGAAGAACACCCCGACAACGGAATTGCCGTACCTGAAGAAGATTTACGGTTTTTACGACAGTGCCCGTCTTGTCGAGAACGTACATATCCCCGACGAACAACATGACTATGGCTATACCAAACGGGTAGCGCTGTACGATTTTGCCGGTCGCGTTTGCGGACTTGATACCGAAAAGTTCAAAGATGCGCAGGGACGCTACGACGAAAAGGACGTCACCATCGAACCTGCTGAAAAGCTGCTGGTATTCGGTCAGGGGACAGTCGTCAACGGACAATATATCATGCAACCGGTCAAAACGCGCCCGATGATGCCCGCTACCGAAATTAACGGAGTGGAAGATTTGAAAAAAGCATTGAAAAAACAACAAGAAAGACAATAATCATGACAGACAGTAGGCTACGCGTCGTTCAAGCCATGAATCGAACGACGCCCGACAGGGTACCACTCATGTGCCAGTTCAGTATCGGATTCATGATGAATCAGTTAAGACCCGACCCCGTCCTCTTTTGGTACGATATGAAAACGTTCGCCGACGGATTGATCCGGCTACGCGAAATGTTTCACTTCGACGGGATATTGGTCAGCCTGCACGGACATTCCGACGACTGGAAAAAAGGATTGCTGAAAACAGAAAAAATTGACGACAGTAAAACGATGCTGTATTACGAAGACCGTACCGAGGAACACTCATGGACGGATTTGCCCGTGATTCATTTCTCGAAGCCCAAACTGCTGAAGTCGGTCGATGAGATTGATATGGAAAGGGATATCCCCGAAGAGATTGATTATATTCCGGTATCGGGCAATCTCTATTTCCGGTTGAATCGCGAAAACATGTATTCCATCTTTGATTATGTTCACGAGCAGGTAGGCGACCGGTTTTCCATTCATGGCGAGATCACGTCGCCTTTCGATTATCTGCTGGATTTGCTGGGATACGAAAACGCGCTGATGGCTTTGATGCTCGAACCGGAAAAATGCCGTCAGATACTGTCGCGTTTCACCAAAGGCGTCAAGGAGATTGCTGTCGGTATGTGCCGGAAAGATATTGACGCCATCAAAATCTCTTCGCCGTTTGCGGGTATGGGGTTTATCTCGCCCGAATTTTACAGTGAGTTTGTGTTACCCTACGAAAGGGAGATCATCACAGCTATCCGCAGTCAGGGGAAGCATGTCTATATCCATACCTGCGGCTCTATCGACGACCGGCTGGAACTGATGTGCGACAGTGGCGCTTCGGGGCTCGAATGTCTTGATCCGGTGCCGGTGGGGAATGTCGATCTGGCGGATGCTTTCCGGCGAATAGGCGAGCGGATGTTCATCAAGGGGAACATCGATTCGGTGAATACCCTGCTTGCAGCAGATGACGTGAAGGCAAGAGCGGATGTGCGGAAAATCATCGAGACCGGCAAAACCGAAGGCAAAGGTTTTATACTGAGTACGGCATGTTCCATTGCCCCGCTTGTCGCCAAAGAACGTATTGTCATGTTGTCGGAATTGATTTCGGAATATGATGGCAGGGACGGTATGTAATGTCCCGTCTCTACGACAATCTCCCTTCGGCCGACCCTTGATAGGCGTCGAAGAACCATTCGGCAACCTTCCGCATGGTTACGTTTATTTTGTCATCCGCAAACGACAATGTTAAGTGTATGGAACCAAAATAATCGTCAATGGCGTAAACAATGCCCGACAGTGTGTTATCGTCCGACCATGCACCGGCTGCTATCGCATCATAGTGGACGTCTTTGGTTCCTATCCGGACGCCATAATATTTTTCGGGAAATTTTTGGAACACGTATTCGCCCATACCGAAGGTGATACTGTGTTCGCCAGCGTCATTCTCATAATGAAGGATACATTTTTCGGGTGTGACGTCAACAAATATCCATTTGATTGCCATGCTGTTATCGTCCATCAAATAGTGCTTGCCCGAAATCTGCGCCGCCTTTGCTGTCGTTGTGCTGCCCTTCGGAAGCGGGGTGGATACGGCTGCTATCTTATCCTCTAATTTTTGCTGTGCTTCCGCGTTTTTTGGCAGCGGTGATTTTTCCGTTTTGCCGACAAGGCGGAAAAAGGCTTCGATAATGGATTGCGTCCCGTTACGGATCGCTTGATTGTCGCCAGTCGTGATCAGCATCAGATTTTTAGCGGGGAGGCACAGCGCCAGTTGTCCGCCCATGCCGTTACAAGCGAAGCCGCCGTCGCGCAAGCACCAGAACTGGTATCCGTAGCCGAACTGTAGCTCGGTACCATTGGCTGTGCCGTTATCTATCTGCAACGAGGTGGCGGCCTCCATGTATTCGCTGCTTATCAACCTTTTCCCGTACCATTCGCCTTTGTTCAGGCAAAGAAGCGCGAATCGGGCAAGATCGCGGGTCGTACACATGATACCCGAGCCGGTCCACGAACGACCGTCGGGCGACTGGATACACCAGATATCCTCGGAAATGCCGATAGTATCAAAAACGGAACGCATGTATTCGAGCAGTGGCTTGCCGTTCAGCTTTTCAACAATGGCACACAGGACGACGGTGGCTGCCGTATCGTAACTGAATCGGGTGCCTGGCTCGTGTTTGCTTTTAGGGTCTTGAAAAAAAGTCGCGACCCAATCGGGCGAATACTGGTTGTAGGAAGTCGATTCGTTGAACGTAGCCATCATCAACAAATGGCGTACAGTCGCCTGAAGTATGTACGGGTGCGCATCGGCCGGCAGGTATTCGGGGAAGAAATCCGCGACCTTGTCGTCTAATGAAATGCGGCCTTCATCGATCATCATCCCGATAGCGGCAGAAGTAAAACTCTTGCTCACGGAATACATCCGGTGCTTTTTATCGGCGCCGAAATGGGGCCAGTAACATTCCGCAAGTGTTTTCCCGTTTCTTATCAGCATGAAACTGTGCATGTTCAGCCCGTGCTGCTCCAAATCCTCCATAAAGGAAATGATGGCTTCCGACGGCACGCCCTGACTTTCGGGAGAAGCGCATGACAGCACGTTCGCCGCCCTGTTGTTCGTATCACAGGAATTAATTCCTGCCCATACCGTCAACATCAAAAAAGAAATAAAAAAATGTTTCATCGTAAAAGTATTTAATAATGCTGCAAATATAGATGAAATTTTTGGCATTACACGCAGGCGTATAAAAAAAATATTATTCAAGATAATCTTTCAAAACCATCCGTAACACATCCAACGCCTTGGAAACATGATACTCGACGGATTTGACGGACAGGCCAGTCAGCGCTGCAATTTCGGAATATTTCATGTCTTTTTCCCGACTGCATGAAAAAATCTCGCGCGTTTGTGCCGAAAGCTGTTCCAGTGCCTTTTGATAGAGCGAATGGATTTCGTTTGTTTCAACCACATCGGTATCCGTTGATACCCATTCGATCGGGATACATTCCGCTTCGACCATTTTCACATTGAAATGCTTTACATTGAAATGCGCGTCGTAACGGTCGTTTAACTTTTGCCGACGAAGCACTTGCAGGCTTGCATTATGGACAGCCCGATACAGGTACGAACGCAGTGATTCATCGAAAGTCAGTTCCGCACGTTTCATCCATACATTGACAAAAACATCCTGCACCAAATCCTCTGCCATCCCGCTATCGCCGGTCAAACTCCCTGCATACGCACACAAACCGGCATAGTATCTGTTGAAAAGTGTGCTGAAAGCATTGGAGAGTTCGGGTTTTTGCATTGTACTGTCGATAAATGAAGAGTAAATGTAGAGTAAATGTAGAGTAAATCTTGGCAAAAATAGTGAAAAAAAAATTTTTTCAAAAAAAAATTTCTTTTTCACTACTAATTTTCTAAAAAAACACGAATCGCATGCGCCACATCATACCCCAGTTCGTGTGCAGTAATCGCATCCACCACGTCGCCCGACGCATTTGCAAAAGGCACCTCAAGGGTTGCCGAGAGAATAAAATTGGGAAGCGTTGAAGCCCAGTCCTGAGAATTTTGCAAGTTGAGCGCTATCTTATCTGATTCTGTCTTGATATTGGGAGAAATAAAAATCACTTCCTTTGGAATGGCTCCCTTTTTTTCTGTTCTCAGCATTGTCCCAAACTGACGCAATTTTTTATCTTTTTCCTCAAAATCAGGCATGGAAGAATTGTGGCTTGAAAAGTGCACACATTCGTCGCGTCCGCGACGATGCATGGGACAATGCATGTCCAGAAAAAACAAAGGCTTATGGTCCAACCATTCGGGAACTCGTTCGACTAAAGCGCTGATTTCCGGGTAGATATGTTGTATGTAATCCCGGTTGTGGTCGTGCGGACGCCGGTTTTTCCCCTGGTCACCGTCTTCTACTCCGTCTTTGTCGACAAACGGCACAATAAAAAAATCCGCATGATTGCGCAGCCATCTTCCATCTTCCGTATCCGATAAAACATGCTCGATAAGACCTTCTAATGCACGTGTTGCCATCATTTCGCCACTGTGCGACCGCGACAGCAACACGATTTTATAGTCCGGCGTGCGATGGCTGTTTTGGATGCGAATCAGTTCTACATTACGTCCTTTTCTTGAGGTACAAAGCGTTTCAATCGCAAGGTCGGGATGGTTATTATGTTTGTTGAGAAAACGATGCAGGTCTTTTTCCGTATAGTTCATTCCCTGACCAAAAAACACTTCATCTTCGTCGGGGCCAAAATCATATTGAAATGCGGTATCAGGAAAGTCAAGTTCGCCGATCCACCGCCATGACAGACCGCCATCGGTACTGACTGCCGGGCCGCGTGAGCTGATCACGCTGCCATTCGTGAACTCGAAGTTTAACTTCCGTCCGGCAGCGCCCCTGACACGAAAAGACCAGTAAAACCAGTGACCTTCCGTATCGCGAAGGTCCTGCTGCAATCGCACACTGTCGCCATGAATGTCGATCACCTTGATATTGCCTCCTGGAAAATCGGCATCAATTTGGAATGAAGCATCATTGCCCGAATCTTCCAGCACAGCCGGTTGTGCGGCAATCCGTACGGACAGGATTGTAATGAATGAAATGAGGATAAATTTCGTTGTCATGCGTGCTATTTTGATGGTAGTACTCAGCGATTTCAGCGATTGCCAAACTGGCTTTCCAACCTGAATTTAAACGGCTGGGAAGGTTTTGACGTCCTGCCGTTCGCGTCGCGGTAGACGATAAAGGCGTAGAGATTGCAATTGGGGCGTACGCCCCGCACGGTGACCTCCGAACTTTTGATGTTTTTACCGAGGTGAAACGCGCTCAGCCCGTCGGGCTCGGTACCGATCCAGATGTCGTAGGATGTTGCACCTGCGACGCGGTCGAAGTGGAAAACGCCACGTGTACCGTCCGGCTCGAATGCGGGCAGCGCCACTTGGGTGATCCGTGTAGGTTTCAGTTCGCCTTTCTGTTCCAGCACGACGATGGGGTTGCTCCGCTTGAAACCTGCTTTTGGCGACGGCATCGACAAGCGGTCGCGCCTAATCGCCTCTGCTCCCATCTCGTCGGGCGAGGCATATTCGGCAATCAACTCGCCCAGCAGGACAGGCGCCGGGTCGGCAGGCTCCAGCGTGTTGACATACATCGCTTTCGGGCGACGTTCAACATATACCTTTTCCAACTTCAACGGCAAGTCGACGACGCGGTCGCCATTGCCCGTCGATCCCCAGTAATACGTCCCTGCCTCGCGGAAGCGGTCATACGGGGCATGCGAAGGCATTTCGAAGCGCAGCAGTCGCCAGCCATCGAAATTAAAGTAGCTGTTGCACGGCATGTCGTCGCAGTTCCACGCACCGATGCTACCCACGCTGATCCAGTTTTCGCCTTTGGCATCGCGCAGCACATAAACGACGCGCCCCCAGTCGGATGCACCCCTGACCCACAGCGACAGGTGGCTCGACTTGCCGGGTATTTCTACGGGCTTGTCGAGTACGAATGTCGAGAAGAAAGGCATCACGCCGCGATCCTTCGGCTGGGGCGGCAGTTCGATGCTCAGTGCGGGAAAAGTCACCTTGCCGTCGCGCGACGCCGTCACGCGTTCCACCTTCATCTCGGCAGGGAAACGGCGGATGGCCGCAGGAAACGAGTTCGTATAATGATAATCCACTAAGTTGGGCGACGTGTCCTGACGCAGCAGATTCGCCATATAGCCCAGCGACATCGTATGGGCGCCCGGCGCAGCGTCCGAATGGTCGGGTGCGCCCAGAGCGATTGATGCCGCTTCGGTCGGGCCATACAGGAAAATCGGTGACTGGCCAATCGTGAAGCCGACCTTGCCGTCCCTTACCTTCAGCGGCACCGTATTGTCCATGGAATCATACAGTTCAGGCTTGGCTTCGGGAGGAACGGTCATCGTCACTTCGCGTTTGCCGCGAACCGTCCACAGGACAAACAGGTCCTTCCGGCTCCTGCTGTCGCAATAGTGATGACAGAAGACGGTGAGCGACCCTGTCGGTTTCCAGCCGATGAACTCCATCCAGCGGAAATGGCGAAAAAGCGTCCCCATGGCACTGTAACTGATGTGCGGGTTCAGTTCAGGCAGACGCGAAATAGCGCCGCCACCATAGTGCTGTTCGCCCCAATAGTCACTGCTCTCAACAGGCGAACAGATGGCAAACTGTCGGGTGACGCCGTAGCCGGCAAGCATCAGCGCTGCACGAATGGTACTGTCGGCTGCTTCCTGTGGCGTGAGCGAACCTGCCCTGACGGGACCCACACAAGGCCCCTCGATGGATGGAAGGACAGCCTTGACGCCAGGTTTGTATTTGTCCCAATACGTCTTGAACTGGTAGCAGCGATGCAGGTTGCTCTGATGGAACTGCATTTCGGGAAGACGGTCGAAGAGCCCGAAGTCGACAGCAACGCCATCCATCATTTCCGTCAACGCATCGTTCTCTTTCAGGAAAGGTATTGAAAAGCAAATATCGCCCCACGGAATCAACAGCTTGATGTCAGGCTTTACTTCGCGCAGTACTTTGGCAATCTCCAGTGTCGCATGGCGGTAGAGGTCGAAAACCGCGCGTTCCTGCTGCGTCATGCCCTGCGCTTCGCCATAAAATTCAGGAAGCGTCCCATGCGTGCCGATACCGCCCGGTTCGGCCCAGAAGCTCATGAAGGTCGGCTCGGCAATCGCGGGATTGCGCGCCTGTGTTTCTAAAAATCTTGTGGTGGCTGCGCGTACATCCTCCTTCACCTTTTCCGGGTCGTTCAAGTACTCTTCCCTGATACCGTCAAGGCCGCGAAAAGGTATATGGGCCGGACAGGCCCAGAAATTTTTCATGCCGAACCGTTCCATGTCGGCAAGCCCCTTCCCGCTTGCCTCCAGCACCCGCTTTTGCATCGATTCCATGCCAAGCGGCCCCATCAAACGGATTTCCTCATCGGCGTTCGGCGTCCCGTGTGCGCCCTGCCATGCCCAATAGCCAAACATGAATCCGCGGGCATCAAAACGACGCGCCTCGTGTTCGCGTTTACGCAGATACGACAACGAGCGTTTGAGGACGACCTCCTCCTTATCCGTTGTGACGCGTAAGGTGAGGTCATGGTGTCCAAACCGTGTGACAGGCGTTTGCATCGCTACGTCTCTCGCTTCCAGCGACGCCAGTTTTACACGCATGCTCTTCTTCAGCTTCTCCGTTCCGCTGTGACTCAGCGTGTCTATTCTGAGTTTTGCCGAGACCGCTCTGTTTGTACGATTGACTAACGACACCGTATACGACGGAACCGCAGGCTCGATCCATATATTGCCATACGCATCAGGGGTAAACCGCGCCTCCACTTCGGGATATTCGATGGTGGCGGCAAAAAGTCGCACGGCAGATGGCAGCCCAGCGCCATGCGCACTGTAGTAGCAATGGTCGGGATACATCCGGTAGATGGAAACGTCTTTCGTCAGTTCGACTTCCAGCATATCGCTGTTTGTCAGCCGGTTCGACCGGTCGTACCGGCGGTCGGGCTCGTCATGGCACGACAGTTGCTGCAACAGTCCCGGATTAACAGGAATGGCGACCTGCCACAGGTGAAGCGTCTTGCCGGAGGCCGTCCGGATGGGATGGCATCTCTTGGGATCGGCCTTCGCTTTTGCAGAAGGTACTTCGGGCGAAACGACACTCACGGGGAATCCCGCCGCAACGCGATAGAACTGCGCTGTCAATCGAGGTACGGCATTTTCGCTTCCATCCGCAACGGCCAGGAGATGGATGGTTTTCGGCGCACGATTGGGCAGGCGAAACTGAATACGCGTGGGGCTGTCAGCATGAACACCCATCCAGCGACCGTCAAAGCTGCCTGCATTGGGTGCCTCCTGATTGCCGAAAAGGTTACCCACGCGAAACCAGCTCTGTCCGATGTCTACATGGTTATTGTCATTCCATGCAGCCGTCCCCACGATGAAAGGTACGCCATTCACCCTGAAAGGCACATTACACGGGGGAAGCGATTCCACCTGGATGCCGTCGCCCGCTATCTCCCTTGCATTGAAACGCGATGAAATATCCATCGGCCAGAATCGTTCGTCGCACGCTGACATGACAATGGTTTCGGGATTCCCTGTCACAACAGCGCCACCCAACGTGCTTACCTGTAGCGCTGCTTCGTCCATGCTCTTCTGTTTCGGCCATTCGTGCATCAACATGCCATTGACAAGCAGCCGCCTGAATCCTCCCTGCGTTTCAATGGTGATAAGGAACTTACGTTTCGAGAGCGGCGTTTCATCCCGGAGGTACCGGTAATAATCCGTCCATTCAAGCACCTTGTCGGTCCAGCCAAAACCGGGCGATTCGCGACCGCCGACCGTTATCGTTCCCTGAAAATCAAACTTCTCGGGATCGGCTTCGGCGGGATTTTTGTAACGCCACGATATGACCGGATCGGCAATGTCCTTCGCGTCGGAAGCAACCTTTACGGATACGGTTTCGTGGCCAATACCCGTAGCGATCTGCACTTCGCCCTGCGTCTCGAATGTTGCACAGACGGTATGCCGCGTATTATCCATCAACGTATTATTCAAAGCTGCTGTGCCGGGATTCTTCTTTCCGGCTAAAGAATCTTCTTTTGAGGCAGAACCGGTACAGCTTTCCAGAAATTCGGGAACGGTTATCGTTCCCAATGTGCCCAAAATCGTCGTTTTAACAAATGACCGGCGATTCAGTTTGAATGGCTTTTTCATGTGTCTTGACTTATAGGATAAAACATGCTTACAGCAATGTCAGGTCAATGCGCTTGAAGAAATATTCGGCTCCTTCCGACTGAATCTGGATACGGCCTTTTGAGGGGGTTACATTCCATGCCCGATTGACGAGTTGGCCATTCAGGTAAATCGTGATTGTATCTTTTTGTGCAACACATTTCATGATGTTCCATTCGCCCGGCGGCTTTTCGACGCCTGTCTTGTCGCGGAAATTGGCGACGTCTTCCCAAGCGTGATCGCGACCGATCCTGTTAATCCGTTTATTCGCGGTATCGGTCACGGTGACCGTATCGGCGTTCGGATCGTAATCGAGTCCGACAACACCCGGAACCTGCTTAGCCGTGGTAGTGATCGAATAGCCGGCATCGTTATTGCCCGGAACGACGATGATGAAGTCGCCACAACCGCCATCGATGATATTCGCTTCGATCGAATACATCCAAGCCTGCGCGTACATGCCGTCCTCGCCAGTCGAATGGATAAGCAATCCCGAATCGAAGGCCCTGCCAAGTCGCGGTTCGAACATCCTGGTTCCGGTTTTGTATTCAATTTCAATGACATAATTTTCGTACTCCTCGTTGGTTGTGATACACCCCCATTCCTCACCGGAAATCCTGAGCAGTCCATTTCGGACGGTAAACACCTTGTTCGGGTCTGAATCTCTTCCCCTGTCTTTCAGATAGGTGTACCAGCCGTCGAGGTTTTTACCGTTAAACAAACGGATTGTTTTAGATTTAAACGTCAGGCTTCCTTTTTGTCCGCATGCTTTTCGCATGTTGGCATATTCTTTTGCAAAAGCGTCCTTTTCGCTTGCAGACAGGGGTCTTCCCGACATGGTAACCGGATTGACGAAAGTGATGTGCTTGCCGCTCAGCCCTGCCGCCAATGAGATGTCGCCCCATTTCAAGATATTCGGAATGTGTGCCGCCATTGTGAAAAAGTCAATCCCTACGCGCTCGTCGAAGAGGTAGCTGACAGGCGAATCCGTAAGTTCCAAGTGTGTAACCGCGTTATTGCGCGTAGCCATAAACAGTGCCGCCACGCCGGTTTCCCTATCGGCAATCACTTGAATTTCGCTTGCTTCGCACACTTCGGTCAGGTAACGGATAGCCATTTCCAGTTCGTTTACCCAAATCCCCATCACTCGCTTTCCCAGCCATAGCGCGGCACGCGACAAGGTGTGGAACTGGCTTTGAGCAGCGATATTTACGTGTTCACTATTGACTATATAGGGAATAGGCTGTCTGCTCGTTCCTTCGCCCGTTCCCCATAAATCAATCAACATAATACCTGCGCCCTGCAACCGTGCCTCGTCGTACAGAGAAGGGTTGATACCTGCTTTGCCACTGATGCTGCAGGCGATCACGTATTTTTTGTCTTTGCCAGTCGGTGCGCGGTACAGTACGGGGATCACGGTTCCGAACGACGTCTCGATGGCCGCACGTTCCCAGTTTTGCAGGGCGGGCAAACGGTTGACTTTGACAATTCCAGGGTCGGCAGCCAACTTTAATATACGTGCCAATTCGTTTTTCGTGGCTTCAACATCAAACTTTTTCACGGCAAGCATTGCGGCTCTCAGGTTTTTACCTTTCGTGCGGCAATACGCGGCTGTGGTTACCACAAGCGGATCGCGTTGGCCCGGTGCAAACGACATCTGTTCGTCTTCCGGAAAAAAGGGCGGCACTATTTTTTCTTTTTTCGGCGCCCCCGTTCCTATTCCCTTCAAATGCAGATCAAACCAGCCCAGCATGGCTTCCCGAAACTCAGGCCAATAGCCATGCGTTATGTCGGCGATAAAATAAGAAAGTTTTTCATCTGCATCATACAAGCCATAGACAGGTCGAAGGTTTTTGTAGGTACGAAACATCTCGGATGGAAGGAAAGCCTTGTTTTCTTCCAGAAAGGCATTGCATAATCGCAAGGCACGGGGCGCGACAAGTCCCAGTGCGCCTGCTTCTTCGGTAAGCGACAGGCCGTCGGGCAACAGTTCGCAGATACAGTTATGGCACATCACATACGATTCGAATGTCCCGACGCTCACCACCGGGACAGAAGCCTGCACGCGGTCGTCAAGAATAGTCAGCCACATCGTCTGGTTGCCGCCGCCGCTGGAACCTGTCGCTCCGATCCTGTTAGCGTCGACGCAAGGCAGCGAGCATAGCAGATCGATGGCTCTCATGTTGTCGGCAACCTGCATTCCCAGCAAAGTTTCTCCCACATTCATCAGCGACGCCCCCAAATTGGCCCCGTGATATTCAAAATCTCCATAGACGGAAGCCCGTTCGCCGGTACCCCACGGGTCGATGTTGATGGAGACATAGCCGTTCATCGCCAGCGTATGTCCGACTTGCTGATATTTTTCCGACATTCTTCCGTTGCGCGAATGTCCCATCATCACTACTGCTGCCGGGAAAGGGCCTGAACCCTTCGGCATATACAGCGCTGCCGTTGCGTAGATGCCCGGTCGCGTCTGGAAGATGATGTTTTTCACCGTATACCCGATCATATCGCGACTTTTCAACTCGCGCAAATCCAACGGCAACTGATGGTCGACGGTTACTCCGGCTTTTTCCATGATTTGTTGTTTCAGTTGCAGCCGGTATCTTTCCCAGTCATCCCTGTTATCGGGGATACGCTGCGCACTCGCCGCCATGGCTGCTTCCTTGTGCAACTGTGTCTTGATGATGTCTTTGCACGAATCAGCAAAAACTGCCGGTTGCGCAGCGACACGTCCGGTCATTAATAATAATGTAAAGATTATTAATGATGCAGTTTGGATAAATTTCTTTTCTGTTGTCATTTTTTTCATGCGTTATTCGGCCTTTTATTTGACCGTTGGTGGATTGACCGTTAGTGGATTGAATGTTAGCGGATTGACCGTTAGTGGATTGTCCGTCGATAGCTCGAAATCACCGTTTCAGATTCGGATTCAACAGGGCATCAGCGCTGGGATAAGGTGCATACATCCGGTTATCGTTCCAATCGCCAGGGTCATTGGCAATGGGAACGGGGACGGCTTCCTTTCTGAAAATTCCCGGCGCCACTTCAATCAGCGGGTTTTCTTTCCTGAATTCAAAATGATCCTTGACGCGGTACATGCGGAACATATCATGGTACCTTGTTGCCACAGGCCCTCGCATGTACCCTGCTATTTCCCAGCCATGTTCATTGTATGCCGCTTCCGCCAGATCGCCGGCGCTCATGCCGCCCGGATATTCGTTCACATATTTGTCCACGTGAGGCCTGTCGGGAACGCCCGCCGTCGAACGGTCGGCTACCGGCCCAAAGCCGTCAGCACGGTTGCGTACGATGTTCAACACTTCAATGGCTTTGGCATTGGTCTGGCCGGCGCGTCCCACTGCTTCGGCATACCAGCAATACACCTCGGCCAGCCTTATAATTTGCAGGTGTTTTTCGCCATTCGTCCCGAAATAATAAGGAAAGCTCTCATAATCAAATTCTTGCCCTGCCACGCCTGATTCCATGTATTTCATGAAAATGGGAGCAACTATTTCCCGTGAAGGCGGATCGGTATCCCACCACCAGTCGTGCAGCTCACCGTCTTTAAGAAAAATTTGCGGGAAATAGGTAGCGTCTTTGCGCGGGCCTTCGGGAAAATTTTTCCAGAACTTGATCTCGCCATTCGTATCTCCCCATCCATTAATTTCGAGCGGGAAATCACCCGGAGGTCCCGGATTGGGGTTCAGTGTTCTATTGAGATACATGCCCAATATGAGTTCGGTATTGTTATTGTTATATTCAACCGAATGTATTTTCCAGTATTCGTCCAGCAACGCATTGTTATAGGTGCCATTTTCCACTCCGTTAATTACTTCCAGCGCCTTGGCAGCTGCCAGCTGGTAATATTCGACACCTTTGTTGAGCGGCCAGCCGGCCATTGACAGGTAGACGTTTGCCAGCGTTGCCTTTGCTGCAGCCTGGCTTACCCCTACATTTCTGCCATTCAGCACGAAAGGCGCCTGGGTATAATTGATTCTGCATCCTTCCGCTGTTTTCAGATCGTCCACAATCAATTCATACACCTCTTCAATACTGTTCAGGGGTGCCTCGTAATTTCTTTGCTCATCGAGCACAATGGGCAACGGCCCCCACGTACGAACCAGCACAAAATAGGAAAAAGCTCTCCAGTAGGCTGCCTGTGCGATGGCATACTGGAGGTCGGCTTCCGAAACGCCCGGTGTCCTGTCGGCACAGTTAATGATGTAGTTGGCATCCTTTATCAGTCTCCACATCCTTTGCCATCCGGATGGCATCCAGGCATTGTTATCAGCCACGCTATATTGATCAAACTCCCTTGGCGGCTGCTTGTTGCTTGCCGGATGGGTAGAGAAGTCATCGCCGGCAATAGAGATGAGATTTGCTCCTCCCGAAAAACTTCTCGCAACATCATTTGCCAAAGAGTAAAGCGAATGTAACGCCATTTCCAAATCTTTTTCGCCTTTGAAAAAGTTCTCCGTGGATAAGCGTCCTTTGGGGTCTTCCGTAAGAAAATTCCCGCATGAAGTTGTCCACAACACCAAAAAGATTGCACATAATGCGCTAAATAATGTTTTCATATCTATCTATGTGATTACTTGTTAAAAATTCAATTTCAATCCCAATGTAAAAGTCCTGGCCATCGGATAGGCGCCTTGATCAATTCCAGTGCCGGAATTGTATACTTCCGGGTCCATCCCCGTGTAATTTGTGAATGTGCAAATATTCTGGACGGACAACGAGACCTCTGCATCCATAAGTTTCATGACATCTTTGGGAACATAATAGGAGATGCTGATATTTTTCACTTTCAGGAAAGAGGCATTTTCCAGCCACAAGGTAGTATTGGCATAATTCTTGTTATCCCCGTTTCGGTGGTTCGGATATCGGGCGTCGGCCTTATTGGAAACGTAGTCCCATCCTTTGAAATAGGAGTCGCGGAGCGAGATGAACCTGTTGTTACCAAACATGAGCGCAGTCGAATAGCGTGCCATGTTCAGTCTGTCGAAGCCGGTGGCTGCGTTCATGAAGATGTTTGCCGTCCAGTTCTTCCACCTGAACATGTTGTTCCAGCCAAAAGTCCAGTTAGGGTCGGCCTGTCCCATGATGATTCGATCATTGCTCACGGGCGAAATGGTCAGGTTGCCATCGGCAGCCCTGTATAGATTGCATCCCGCATCGTCAAATCCTTCCCATTGGTACACTAGGAAAGAGCTGACCGGATAGCCTATTTGCATGGCCTGCATTTCGCCTCCGTAATCGGTCATGTTGGCGCCCAGTATACGTTCTCTTCCGTCTAATTTTATCACTTCATTTTTTACATACGAGGCATTGAAGGTTGTTTCCCACATAAAATCTTTCTTTCTGACCGGATAAGCCGTTATGGACGTTTCGAAACCGGCGTTTTTAACTTCGCCCATATTGACCCAGTACGTACCGCCTCCATTGTAAACAGGCACCTGTTTTTGGAAAAGCAAGTCTTTGGTTTCTTTCAAAAACCAGTCGATGGACACGTTTACCCGGCTTTCCAGCACACTGAAGTCCAAACCGGCGTCATACTGGTATGCTTTTTCCCACGATACAAAAGGCGACGTAAACGAATTAGCCCAGTAACCGGTATGGGCCGTGTTCGTTGCATACGAGAAAGAAGTTCGGGTTAGCAGCCCTAACGTAGAGTAAGCCGCGATGTCGGCATTACCTGCAACGCCGAAACTGCCCCTCAGCTTCAGTTGCTGAAAAATGGTCTGGTCGCTAAAAAAGTCTTCTTTGGCTAGGTCCCATGCGATGGCTCCCGAAGGGAAATATCCCCATTTGTTATCACCCTGAAATTTCGACGCGCCATCGGCCCGATAGGTGCCGGTCAAGAAATAACGGTTTTTGTAATTGTACATGACCCTGAAAATGCCGGACGTCATGGAACTCGCCGAATAACTGTTGCTTCCGCTACGTGTGGCAGCGTTCAGATAATTCCAGTACCCAACTATCTCGTCACTCAAATTACTGCCGTTAATACCGAGATTCTTCGATTCCGACTGGCTGATCTCCCATGCTGCCGTGGCCGTGACGTGGTGATCGTTAAAACTTTTCTGATAAGTCAGGACGTCGGTGTTCTGCCAGCCGACGCCAAAGTCATTATCGTTTGTCATGCCGTTGGTCACCGTTGGCCCCGACAGTTTCGACACGAATGAATATCGTGGCGACTGCGAATAATTGATGCCGCCGAGCACTGAAAACGTAAGCCCGTCTACAATTTTGAACACCAGATTGAAATTTCCATTCATCACGTAACTGAAGTTATCGGAATAATTCGATACCCTTTCACCGTACGGACTGTTTTGCAAAGAGTTGTAGGGGTCCACATTGTAAACGCCCGTTTCAGGATTCTTCAATTCCATCGTAGGCGAATAGTTGAACGCTCTGAACAGCGAGATGCTGGTGTTGTGCGATTTACTGTGTCCCATGTTCAGATTGGTTGTCATATTGAGCCATGGCGTCACCTCCGTATCGATTTTTGCCCGAAACTGATACCTTTGATACCGCGAAGTGATGGTGATCGCTGTTTGATCCAGCACATTGGCCGATACATAATATCTGTTTTTTTGCGTACCGCCCGAAATGTTCAGCTTATAATCCTGATCATAGCCTGTTTTGAGTAAGATGTCCTGCCAGTCGATACCCATGGTACCATTTTTGTAAGCCTCCATATCCTCCGCAGAAATAGTACCGGCTCCCTTAAAGTCGTTCAACGCCTGCGCATATTCGTAAGCGTTCAGTAAATCATATTTCTTAATGATTTTCGACATTCCCATATCTATGTCTAAGCTGACCCTCGTTTTTCCTGCTTCGCCTCCCTTGGTAGTGACCAATACGACGCCATTTGCCCCGCGTGAGCCATAGATGGCGGTGGCGGAAGCATCTTTTAGTACCTCAATGGATTTGATGTCGGAAGTATTGTGGATACTCCCGCCTATGATACCGTCCACGACATATAGCGGATCGCTTGACTTATTGATGGAAGTGATGCCGCGTATCCGCACGGTGGGGCTGGTACCTATCATGCCGCTTGTCGTGGTCACCGCAACTCCGGCCGTACGGCCTTGCAGTATGTCGCCAATGCGCCGTGTAGGCTGGTCTCTGAACTGCTTTTCAGAAATGGAAACAACCGACCCTGTCAGATCGGATTTGCGTACCGTACCGTAACCGATGACAATCACCTCCTCCAGCTGGCGGGCATCTTCGACTAATTCGATACTGAACGTACGTCGGCTGCCTACCGTTACTTCCTGGCTGATAAATCCAATAAAAGAAAATATCAGCGTGGCATTCCCGTCCTGTACAGGCAGGGAAAAAGCGCCGTCGACGTCCGTTGCGGTGCCCTGCGTTGCTCCCTTGATCATGATGGTTACGCCCGGGAGCGGTTCGCCTTTGACGTCGGTCACCGTTCCGGTGACGGTGATTTGTTGCAGCGCAGCTTTGGGCGCAATCACAATCAGTTTCTCGTTTAGAATCTGATAACTCAAATCGGTGTTGATAAACAGTTGGGCCAGAATATCATTGATATTCGTATTGTACATGTTTACCGATACCCTGTTGCTGAGCGTCGATACATCGTCGCTGAAAATGAACGACAGTTCGGATTTCCGTTCTATCTCCTTGAACACTTCGCGCATGGGCGTGTTTTCCATTTTCAAATCCAAGGTCACGTTTTGTGCATATCCTGTCGCCGCGACTTGCAGGGTTGCTATCAAAAGAAAGACTGCTGATAACTTCATGATTGTAAAAATTTGATGGTTACGCTCTTTTTTTCTAACGTAAAGACTTTTTAGTTTAAAATTTTTCATATATTTGCATCGTTTTGAAATTAAACAATAACAATTCCCCGCTTCCGCTTCGAAATAGATGCCGGGATCTTGTTGTGATTTTGAATCTGCCGGAACATGCTCCACCATGTTCCGGCTTTTTTTTTTACGCTTGTTCTTTTATTTTTTCATAGGCGGGAGGGTTAATTGAGAATTGAAAATTGAGAATTATTTTTTTCTTATGAAATTTTTGTTTTCGCCGAGTATTACCTCTGATCCCTTGATGCGGTAATTGATGGGCGCGCTCAACGAAATAGCTTCCAGCACCTGGTCGACAGGCATCTCCTTGATTACAGCCGTGAAGCGAATGGCTTTCACTTTCTCATCCGCGTAACTGATTTGGATGTTATACCTCCGTTCCAGCTGTTTTACGAGCGATTCCAACGGTTCCTGCTCAAATACTAACAGATTGTCTTTCCATGCGGTGATGGTTTCGAGGTTTTTCACGGCCTGTATCCCGGCGCTTTTTAACCGCTTGGATTCAACTGCAGGGGAGGCTTCGGCGGAGGCTTCGGCGGAGGCTTCAGCGGAGGCTTCGGCGGAAGGCGCAGGCGTATCCTGCTCTTTTGGCAGTTTGCGACGGATGGTAAATTTCTGGTGGGGTTTCACGCTTATTTCCCGGTCGGGCGCATCGTTGCGGATGATGGATATAGCGCCGTGATCCAGCGTTGTCTCTACCAGTTCGTCATCTTTGTAGGCCTTCACATTGAAGCCAGTACCGTATACCTTTATCTTCATCACGTCGGTGTTCACAAAAAAAGGCATTTCTTCCATCGGCGCAACATCGAAATAGGCTTCACCCGTAAGGGTCACACTGCGCGACGTAACGCCAAAATCAGCGGGATAAGTGATTTTCGATCCGGCGTTCACCCACACTTTTGAACCGTCGGGCAACGAGAACACCGATTTGGAACCGTAAGGTACTTCAATTTCGCAGTCGGCTAATACCGATTCCTGCCGAACGGACGAATCACGATGTGAAAGATAGATAACAGCCGACAGCCCTACCGCCAGCAATACCGATGCTGCACAGGCCAGTATCATGATGTACCTTTTAGCCTTCTTAAGGGTCAATTGCAGTTCGGCATTGTGAATTTTCAAATCTGTCTTTTTCCGATCACGTTCGATTTTTTCTGCATTGTACCCTGCCAGCGCCCTGCTGCACAACCATAATTTTTTTTGCATGGCAAACAGTTGCCGGTTTTCTTTGCTTGCCTGCAACCATTCCATCATCCCTTGCGCCTCCTCGCCGGTCACATCGCCCGACAGGTAACGCCGAATAAAACTTTCTGTTTCCGTATGCGTCTGCGTATTCACGATAATTGTTCGTTTACCCATAATACGCTTAACGGAACGGTTACCCTAAAATGTTCCTTGTTTTTTGAATAGTTCGTTATGAAAATTCACATTATTTTCAGAAGCGATAGGGCGGTTAGTCGGGTGGTTGGGGGGGGGTCATAAAAAAAGTTTTGTAATGTAAAATATTTTTCATTCCTTTGCTGCCGATTTGGTCAGCGCTCCTGTGACTGACGTGTTTTTTCATGCTAAAAAAGTACGTATCATAAAGAGTCTAACGGGCTTTGAACGTTACCAATCTGGCGATTACTTACTTTTGCATAGATTTCAATTCCCACCGCTTTGTTGATTTTTGCCTTTTTCATTGCATTGTTGAAAACTGCCTGTACGCTTCGAATAGCATACTGCCCTCCGTACTGCCCTTCAAACAAGTAAACTTGTGGACGATATGCGCGATAATAGTTTCTCAATTCATCAAGCACGGAAGTTGGTAAAGTAACATAACGGTCTTTTTTGCCTTTGCCAGCCACGATATGCACCATCATTCTCCCGCTATCAATGTCGGTAATCTTCAAATCCACTATTTCGCTCACCCGTAATCCCATGCCATAGCACATTTTGAGCATCAGC
>Ga0082212_10001043_pt1 | contig 40612 bp, 34 predicted proteins | sample TergutNt197P3_FD_71548 | JGI IMG/M metagenome (GOLD analysis project Ga0082212, IMG submission 71548) | Neocapritermes taracua P3 segment gut microbial communities from Petit-Saut dam, French Guiana - Nt197 P3 | ecosystem: Host-associated > Arthropoda: Insects > Digestive system > Gut ...
TGCGTGTGGGGTTGCGTCGAGGGGTTCCAGGGCTTCGTCGATGGCAAACCGTGCCCACTGGGCGAGCCGCGCCGAGCCCCACAGACGGGCTTCGTCCATTAAGGCAGCGGCCAGGATGGGTTCGCCGGTTCTGTCTTTGAAGTCGCTTTCAGAAAAGTTATCGAGACCCGCCCGCAGCGCGCAGGAGGCCGCCGGGGCGTTGTAGCCGACGGCACAGCAGATACCGGAGGTGACGATCCGCAGGGCGAACTTTTGGTTAAGTATCCATTCATCGTCCTCACCATATACCATTTTGTTGCCCCCATGCCGAGGGCCCCTTCACGGTAGGATACAGGCACAGATTTCAAGGCTTCCTGCGTTGTTTTCGCGAAAAACTGCACCGCCGAAACCGGACAACAGCAGTACGCCGTCACCGACGGACAAGTCTCCTGCACACTTCCGTACCCAGCCGGGTACGTATCCACGCCCTCTTGGTTTCATACTATCTTACATGTGCTTAATCAGGTTACACGGGTTGCTCCACGCTACGCTTACTCCCAGTAATGCAAAGCAACGGTCACTGGAGGATGCGCCTTTTCAAGTTTATTAACATCCTTTGTTATCCTTTTATATACTTTACCTCTTCTTATAACAAACTGAATTATCTCTCTTTCTTTTGTCATAAGAATTCCATACTCAGCCCCCTCCTCGGTTTCATAATAACCTACCAATAGGGATTCTTTAGTATTAATCCCATATTTTTCAAGGAGAACCTTCTTTGAGGCGGCCCATTTAGTATTAAGGAGAGTGGTTAGCTCCACTATTTCATCCTTATACTGGAGAATCTCATTTTCGTTCATTCATGTATTCACCTCAGACCAGTTTATATCTTTTACAACTTGCTTTAATTTGAAGTAATTAATAAAATTATCGACTTGGGTATGATGCACTAACATCATATTAATACAACTGAATTTTTCAAATATTTTCTCCATGCCATCCTCAACATCCCCGATACTTGTGTGTAATGTCTTTTCCATCCCTAACAACCTTTCCGCCCGGACCTGGGTGATAGATTATTTTATGAAAACCATTCCTGTCTGTCCACTTGTAAGTAATCTTCATATTATGTGTTTCCGCATGATTCTTCAATATTTGATCACAATTTCTTGGTTCTCCGCATGGAGCTATTTGTTCCGTCTGGACATAAACAGTCGCAAAAAGTAATAGAATCCGCTTGCCATTGTCTTCGTTGCTATTTCATTAATTAACGAATATAAATCCCTTACAAATTTCTTAAATTCCGAATTTCCATGGCACCTCGCACGGTCACGCGCCCATCGGCCTGGAGTTGGATGATGGCTTTGCCGCAACACTTTTGAAACAGACTTCGGTATTATTCGCGAAAACTTTCTGCCTCACCTTCTTTCTCCTGAAAAAAGTTTAATTTATCCTATTTCTGCGAAAGGCCCATAAGAACCAAACAAATGCCGGCGCCCCCACGGGGGTCTTTTTTCACATCTTCCCTCATACCCATAAGAACGCGGAAAATCTCCCATGCCGCGTCGACCTTGGTGACCGCGTCGACCAAACAGCACTCGAAAGGAGTTATCCCTATGGCTTCTTCGCACCCTTCCCGTCCCAACCCCTCTCCCAAGCGTTTTCCCTTTTTTCGGCCTTCTTCACCGTCCGGGCATTCTGCGCAATCCCGGCGTTCCCTGAACCCCGTCCGCCCTCTCCGCTCCAAACGCCGCAGAATCTCCATCAGCTACATTGGCCCCGCCGCGACATCATTAGGCACTGTTATGTCACGGCTCACACGCACGCGTGCTGCCCGCCTGATCATAGCCGCCGCCGTTCTGGCCGCTGTAGCTGCCGGGATTTACGGCTATCAGAACATCCCTGCCCTCAGCAGCAACAGCCGCATACAATGGGGCCTTTACCACAAAGAACCTCTGCAGCCCCCCGATCCCCCGCCCGAGGGCGCCGCACTCCTGCAAAAATACCAGGGCCTCTATATTGCTGACACCACCAAAAAAACCGTCTATTTCACCTACGATCTTGGTTACGAAGCCGGCTATACCTCCGGCGTCCTTGACGTCCTGCGCGATAAAAAAGTCCATGCCATCTTCTTCCTTTGCGGCCATTACATCGACAATGAATCCCCCCTCGTCAACCGCATGCTGACAGAAGGCCACAGCATCGGCAACCATACCGCCAAACACAAAAACCCAACCCAGCTTTCAGCTGACCAGGTCAAAAAAGACATCATGGATCTGCAAACCCCTTTTGAAGAAAAATACGGCGTCAAGATGCACTTTTACCGCCCCCCCCAAGGCGAATTCAATGAACAAGCTCTCATAATCGCTCAAGAACTCAACCTTCATGCCGTCCTCTGGAGCGCTGCCTACTCCGACTGGCAGCGAGACCAAACAATCGGCAAAGAAAACGTCATAAAAACCGTCATGGGCCGCGTACACAACGGCGCCATTATGCTGTTCCATATTGCCTCTGCAGACGTTCCCGCCGCCCTTCCCGATCTTATCGACACTTTGCGGGCCCAGGGCTATACCCTCGGAGAGCCTCAGGATCTGTTAACCTTTGTCGACCCCTCCGGGGCCCCTCCTACAGAAACAAATCCTACAGAAACAAATCCCGCAAAAACAAATCCTGCAAAAACAAATCCTACAAAAACAAATCCTGTACCTGCTCAATAACATCGGCATTATCATAACAATACACCGGCATCTTGTTCGTCAAGCCATCCAATTCCTCAGGGTTATCCATAATATAGCGTAGACCCTTTAAAATTTCCTCTTCATTATTCCCCACAAGCCACCCGTTTTTCCCCTCAACCACTTGCTCCGTTACACCCCCTACCCGGGTCGCAATCACAGGGATCCCCAGAATGAGCGCCTCAAAAACAGCATTAGGCAGCCCCTCGTATTCTGAAAAGAGGGCAAAAAGATCCGCTTGCCCCAGAACACAATAGGGATTGGCCATCTCGCCCAGGAAATTTACATAGCCTTGGATATTCATAGCCTTCACTTTCTTCTTGAGAGACGCCTCCTGCGGCCCAGATCCCACAATATTCCATGTGAAATCATATCCCTGATAGATAAGCCGCGCCGCTATCCTGAGCATCCGATCCATGCCTTTAGGCGCGTCCAGCCGGGCTATGGTCACAATCTTCAACTTGCGTCTTGTTTTTTGCGCCGCCATACGGATCGCTTCCACAGGCAGCGCGTTGCCAATGACCCGTGTCTTCGCCGTCAGCTGAGGATACAAGCTCACAAACCCTTCCCGGGATGCCTGACTGGTAAAAACAATATAGCTGAACCGCGCGTAAATATAAGCATCCCGCCGACTGGCTATCCGCGCCCCCATACCGCTGTTCTTCCACGCCGCATAATCCGTATAAATCCATGCAATCTTGGTTCGGCAGGAACAGTTTGCAACAATTTCCCGATAGGCCGAATCCTCCCCAATAACACAGACCGTGTCATATTGGGAGAATTTCCGCCTCAACTCGTATTCCGCCGACAACTGCCGCCGCTTGCGTCCCACCAGCCTTTTCCAATAAACCTTGAGTTCCCGTCCGTTAGACAACCACGTTTGTGTCCTGGAAAACACTCGCTTCAGCGCATAGCCCAATCCCTTGCGCGGTTCATCCTCACAGAGCAGATCCGGCAATAAATGAGCCTCCCAGAGTTCATCAGGAGGAAAAACAAACTTAACATGCCCCCACTCCTTCAAGGTTGCCATCGTTGGCATCACCGCCGTAAAAACCGAAATATCCAGTCCGTTCAGTTCTTGCAGCAGATTGCGCACCGCACGATGGGATCCTCCGATATAATTCACATTGTCCAAAACAATCAGAGTCCGGTTATCTATGTGCCTGAGCCTGCCGGATTTAGCACGCTGCCCCTCTCTCTTCGGGGGCGTCTTGGAGAGACTTGTTTTAGGCAACGCCTTCTCTATTGCTCTAACTTCATTTTTGACCGGCGCCCTATCCGGCTTATCCAGCACTTTCCCTTCATTCTTTGTCAGCGCTCTATCCACCGCCTTAGCCACTTTACCTTCCCTATTTGCCAACACCTTGTCCGCTTGTGATCCCGGCCTGTCCCCCGCTTTTTCCGCCACTTCGCCTGTCCCCTTTCCCGAGATAGAACCCTCGCTCACGTCCGCCGGAACCCTGTGCTGCGGCGCCTGCAACTGAAGCGGCGTCCTCTTTCTCTTGACAAGATGTGTAAAGTGTTCGAGGGCCGCCTTCTCCGGCTCCAATTCCTGTAAATTTTTGCGAATACGCCGCTGCAAGGCTTTATCCTTCAACACACTCCGCAAAGCCCCACATATCTCATCCACAGAAAAATCCGTCAAAATCCCGTCCACCGAATCTGTAATCTGTTCCAAGGCATCCCCCGTTCGCGTGGCGACTACCGGAATTCCGAGAATTTTTGCCTCAGGAATAGCCGAACACCAAGATTGACTGTCGGACAGAGACGCCAGGACATGAGATTCCTTTAAATATTTATAGGGATTGGGCGTCCCGTTGATCCAGGAAATATCGCCATCCAGATTGAGTTTGGCGCTCTTCTTGCGGACTTTATCGCACAGGCGAAGAGACGCTTGGCGCGGCTCCCCCTGCAGCGTTTCGTCGGGAAAATTATTGACACATACCCAGTGAAAGGACACCCCCGACTTTTTCAGCCCTTGAGCCACATCCAACAGTTTCATGCAGTTTTTTTCGTTGCGGATATTGGCTATTGTGACAATGAGAGGGCGTTCATCCAGCCGCAAATCCTCCACAGGCTCCTGGGCCAGCTGCTTCAGAGGCTCATTGTCGCAGAAATTGTGAACCACAACCGCTTTGTCAGCCAATAACGGAATGTAGGCCGTATTCTTTTCCGAAATATAGTGAGACGCAAAAACAACCTTCTCATAATATCCCTCATAAGCCAGCAAATTCGCCAATTCCTCACGAGAATATTCATCACCATGAACCCAAACCGCCTTACTCTGGGCCTGGACCTCCTGGGCAACAAAAGACGTGGGCACCCATTCCCCATAAGAAAACGCCCAGTCATAATCCTGATCGGCCACAACCGCCCGAGCGTATTCATAAGCAGAATAGGAAAGATCCCTTTCCGGCCCCTTCTTTGCCGGCCCCGATTCCCTCAATACGGGAGTTCTTTGGGGAAGGTTCCTGAAAAGAGTGCCCTTCAGAAATGTATCAATACCATTTTTAAGCTGACCCTCCAGGTGCGCTTTCTGTTCGGCAGCAAGCTGTTTCTCCTGGGATTGCGCACTTGCTCGCACGTTCTTGCGCTTTTTGGCCGAAGCCCTGGCTGTTTTGCGCTCCAGCTTCCCAGCAGCTCCATCCAGATGAGCAAGCTCATTTGGATCGTCTTCTTCGCAGCCCGCGAAAGCCGTTTCAGCAGATCTTCTGCTTGCAGATCTCCCGGGCGCGCGCCTTTTCTTAGTTCCCGCTTTGTTTTCGTCCGTGTTCCCAGCCTTTTTTCCGGCCTTATCTGCAGCAGCCTGCTCAGAGTCTCCTTGGTTTTGCTCTGAATAACTTTGAGTTTCAACAAACACCACGGATCCCGCCTCTATGATTTGGGCTTCCATCGCTTCGCTGCTGCTGCCATTCGCCTGAGTCCTCAATTTGACAGGAGTCTTGATCGCTTTCACTTGTATAGGTTGAACCGTAGATGTTTCCATAGATCGGCTCGATGTTCTGATAGGTTTGGCTGATTGCGCCGATTTTGTTGCTTTGGACGATTGGGTCAGTTTGGCCGATTTTGTTGGTTGGGCCGGCTTGGCCGCCGCCTTTCCCCCTTTCCCCTTGTTTATCTTAACCTCATCGGTTCCCCGGATACCCTTAGCATTTTGGCCGCCTTCTGCTATTTTACCTGTTTTACCGCCCTTGCGTTTTCGGGCTGCAGCGGATTTGGGCGCAGGTTCCTTTTGAGTAAAGTCCACAAGTTGATAGGGGCCGGCTTTTTCAAGCACAGGAAATTCCTGTGCTCTTGTGTTGAAATAGGTCTCCGCCACATAATCGTAAACGTTGACCCAGTCCGGAATCTTTTCCACAAGGTTTGCCGCCCCCGGCGCCCTGCGGTTATCAAACAGAATCAAATCCACATCATATTCTTCCGGAGACAGCTGGCCAAGCAAAGAAACAAGGGCAATCTCAGGCCCTCCGGGATTCAGTCCCTTGGCATAAAACAGCAGTTTTTTTCGGCGCATATTTCCCTCCTATCGTACCTTAGGGACTGTAACTAAATAACTTTGACATTATTCCTTGTCTTTTTGCCGCCATGTTTCGTTGAAAATCCTTGAAAACCTTCCAGGTTACCTGCGGATTTTCGCCTTGCCTGTCGACAAAAATCCGGCGGCCTAATGTCAAACTTATTTAGTTACAGCCCCTTGCAGACGCAAAGCGTCAATAAAAAACACGAAAATCCAATACTGACCCCTAACCACTGATCACTGACCCCTTTTAAAGCTCGATGCGCTCACCTCTAAGGCCGACACCGCCACCTCTTTAAAAGTAGTTTTGCCCATTTATGTCATATTATACCGTTTTTCCTTGTTAAAACCCGCCGTAGGTTTTTGTATGTCTTTGGTGTGTCTTTGGAGTGACTCGGATTGACTCCCGTTTGGATTGACTCCCACGAAACCGTTTTGTACAATAAAAAAATGAAAAGCAAACTCATCATTCAGACTTTATCTGCACTTATCATCATAGCCGTACTGGTTATTTCTTTGTTGTTTTCACTATGGTGGGGCTGCCCACTTCTAAATTTAACCGGAGTCCCCTGCCCCGGATGTGGCATGTCACGGGCATTCCTTGCTTTCTTCCGGCTAGATCTGGCGCAAGCTTTTCATTACCATCCGATGTTCCCCGCGCTTTTGATGTTTCCTGCTCTCTTTTTGATTTACATCATTCGGCAAGCCAGGACATATAAACGACAAGGATTCTCTTTGGGATGGGCGGTTCTCCAAAATGCTTCAGGCAAACTTTTCTCTTCCAGGATTTTCTCTGTCCTGTTCATTTTGTTTCTCTCCGCCTATTTGTCCGTCTACATAATGCGGGTCATTCTGCCCCTCTTGGGCTATGGAGACCCCTCCATCCTGAATCTTCTAAGGTCTGGTTAAACGGTCGAACGGTCGATATAGCGCCGCTTTTTTGTTGATGTGTTGATTTTTACAATACATGTCGAGTATAATACCTGTAAACATAAAAAGACACCATAAAGAGGTGGATAAAAATTGACCATTTTCTGTCCTAAATGTGGCCAAGTGGTGCCAACTGTTTCTGCATTCTGCGGGGAGTGCGGAACAAACCTTCCTGAACCTCAGCCATCATACCAGCCTTCTCCATCCTCTCCGCCATCAATGCTGTGCGCTAACTGTGGCCAGGAAAATAGATCTTCGTCTGCTTTCTGTACCGTCTGCGGCATTACACTTTCCAGCTTTCAACACCTTGAGAGAACTGTTGTGTACAGTCCCCGTTGGGCACCCCCACCCCCGGCACTCCTTGACTCCCCTCCGGCAACAGATGAGACTTTTCGACCTCCCTCCGGGATCCTCGCGGCGTATCAGTCCTTTTCCTCTGAGACATCCCACTCCCCCGGGGCATCTCCGTCCTTTGAACCCCCCCGGCCCCCTGGGGCATCTCCGTCCTTTGAGCCCCCTCAGCCCCCCGAGACATCTTCGTCCTTTGTTGAACCCCCTCAGCCCCCTGAGGCATCTTCGTCCTTTGTTGAGCCCCCTCAGCCCCCTGAGGCATCTTCGTCCTTTGTTGAACCCCCTCAGCCCCCCGGGGCGTCTTCGTCCTTTGTTGAACCCCCTCAGCCCCCCGAGGCATCTTCGTCCTTTGAAACACCTCAGCCCCCCGCTGCCTGTCCAAAATGCGGCGAGAAAATCGACCTTTCATTTTCTTTCTGCGGAAATTGCGGAACCATACTTCCCAAATCCCAGAAAGTCCAACTCCCTAGGCAACTGTTTCAGTCCCCCGAACCTTCTTCTGAATCATCTCAGTCCTTGCCTCCTCCTCAATCCTTTCCATCATCCCCACATCCCGACCAAACCTTTTGCGCTTCCCAATCAGGCAGGTCGCCACAGCTCAACCCGCCACAGCTTAACTCGCCACAGCCCAACTCATTTTACCTATCCCAATCCCCTCAATCATTCCCGTCCTCTCTGTCTTCTCCACATGCTTACACCTCGTCCATTCCCGATCCGTCAGCCGGCACAGATGATATGGCGACCCAGCCTAAATCCAAGAAAATTCTTAAGAAAATCCTTATTGGCGCACTAATTTTGCTCATCATCGGAGGCGGCCTTTTTGCGGCCTTTTACATCCTGACAAATTCCTCTTAGGGGCTGTAACTATTCCCGAGTCATAAACAAAACCCCCAGAGTCCTTGGCCCGCAATGAACCGAGATCACTCCGCTGGCCTTTGTCACATAGATGTTCTTAAACTCATGCAGACTGGCGATCTCCTCCTTGACCCTATCAATATCGCTTTGAGGCGACCCTGAATGGGTAATAAAAAGGTGTTCCAAATCTATATCATCACGATCTTCCAGTTTATCACGAACATAAAGCCGCAAGCATCTCTCCATTTTCCCTCTATATTTTTCGCCCACATGCATCCGGCCACCGTCTTGATTGTCCACCTCAATACAAGGTTTTATGTTGAAGAGATTCGCGCTCAAAAGGGCCAATGAGCTGCAGCGTCCTCCCGCTTTCATAAACTCCAAGGTGTCCAGCAGAAAGCTGGTATGGACACGGTGACACATCCCTTGAAGTGTGGTCTGAATCTCCGGCGCGGTCATCCCTTGCTGAGCCATCTCGGCGGCCCGAAGCACCAGGTGCCCGAAACCCCCTGACAGATTCTGTGAGTCCACAGGATAAATATGACCCAGCTCCTCAGCCGCCAAGCAAAGGTTTTGATAGGAGCTCGTCAAACTTGAGCCAAGGCCCACATGAACGATATCATGTCCTTTTTCCAGGATGGGCGTAAAGTGGCTGAGATACTCGCTGGGTATTGCCGCAGAAGATTTGGGCAGGGCTTTACGTTCCCACCAAGCCTTATACATGTCTTCCGGAAATATATCGACGCTGTCGATATATTCTTTATCTTCAAGTAGGATTCGCCAGTTTATCAAGCGTATGTTGTATTTCTTGACAAGTTCAGGGCCGATATCACAGGTGCTGTCCGCGCTAATAATGACTTGAGACATGACGACTCCTCCTTTGGCTGTGACCTTTTGGCTTTGATAACTAGGACTTGATACTGTTGAATCTGTCATAGTGTTCCACGATCTTTGCTTTTGACTCAAGTTATTGTAATAACAATACCATGTCTCCTCAACACTTGGCAATCTATTTCGGCTTTTCCGGGGCTTTTATCTGTAATTTAATTAATAAATATGGAGTTGATTGACAATCTCCTCCAAAACCCTGATACTTAATATAAGGGAATAAGGATAGCGCAATAAAACGTAAAGGAGGGTTTTCTGTGATGGGAAAAATTCTGGCTTTTTTGAGCGGTGCGGCGGTCGGCGTAGCAGGGTGTTTGTTTTTAAAAAGTGATTTGGGAAAAGAGTGTGTCAACACCGTTGTTGATAAGTGTCGTCCTCTGACCGAGGAGGGAAAGGAATGGGTCGATTCAACGATTAAAAAGGTGACTAACAAGTTCCCTTCCGGCAGTGACGAAACAGCTTTCTCCTATACGTACACATCCGAACCTGCTGTTGACGCTGACGCGGAAGAGTAACCCTTTCTGTTGTCCCTTGTGTCTCCCGCGTAAAAGCCTTGCTGCACCTGACATCATCCAGTGCTGCCCGGGCGGGCAGCACTGGCAGCTTGCGTTCACGACAGCTGTATGGTACCCTATTGGAGTGACTTTACTGATTTCGAGTAAACACGCAGGGGGACTGCGGAGCGGTTCCTTGTTGGGTTGTTGTTTTTTAGCGCCGTGACAAAATGGTGTGAAAAACAGCTTCTCTATAACAAGGTGTTCCCGGAATGAACCCTTCGGAAGAACAAACAAAAGGAGAATGACGAGTTATGGCTGTTATTTCGATGAAACAACTTTTGGAGGCCGGCGTCCATTTTGGACATCAGACCCGGCGCTGGAATCCCAAGATGGCCCGCTACATCTTTACGGAAAGAAACGGCATCTACATCATTGATCTACAGAAGACGGTGCGTAAAGTTGATGAAGCGTACAACTATGTGCGCGATATTGCCGCTAATGGCGGTACCGTTCTTTTCGTGGGAACAAAGAAGCAGGCTCAAGAGCCGATTAAAGAAGAAGCCGAACGCTGCGGCATGTATTATGTCAATGAGCGCTGGCTGGGCGGCATGCTGACGAATTTTCAGACCATCCAGAAACGTGTGCAGCGATTGCACAAACTTGAGAAGATGGAGGCTGACGGTGTCTTTGAGGTTCTGCCGAAAAAAGAGGTCGCCTCTTTGAAACATGAAATGGGAAAACTCTCCCGCTTTTTGGGTGGCATTAAAACTATGAAGAAGCTCCCCACCGCACTGTTTGTCGTGGATTCGCGCAAGGAACGCATTGCTGTGGCTGAAGCGCGCCGGCTCAATATTCCCATTGTTGGGATTGTTGACACAAACTGTGATCCCGATGAAATTGATGTCATTATTCCGGCTAACGATGATGCCATTCGCGCCGTCAAGCTGCTGACCGGGAAAATGGCGGATGCGATCATCGAGGGCCAGCAGGGCAGCCTTGATGAAGCTGAAGCCGAAGCAGAGGAAGAACTCCAACACGCCTAATGGGAGCGGCATCTCACATCACATTATTAAGGAGGGAATTCAATTTATGGCTGAGATATCAGCAGCTCAGGTAAAAGAGCTCCGCGAAAAGACCGGCGTGGGCATGATGGATTGCAAGAAAGCTCTTGCGGAATGCCAGGGAAATGTGGATCACGCTGTTGACTATTTGCGGAAGAAAGGGCTGGCTAAGGCAGCCCAGCGCGAAAGCCGCATTGCCGCGGAAGGAATCGTGGCCTCGTATATTCATGGGGACGGTCGTATCGGTGTTTTGCTGGAAGTCAATTGTGAAACGGACTTTGTCTCCCGGGGCCAGGATTTTCGCGAGTTCGTCCAGAATGTCGCCTTGCAGATTGCTTCCATGAATCCGCGCTACATCAAACGGGAAGACGTTCCGGAAGAGATCATCCGTTATGAAAAGGAGGTCGCTAAGGAGCTGGCTCGCAATGAGGGCAAACCCGAAAAAGTCCTTGACGGAATTGCCGAAGGCCGTGTCAAGAAATACCTGAAGGAAATCTGTCTTTTGGAACAGGATTATTTTAGGGATCCTCAGTATACCATGGAACACCTTTTGGGCGAATTGGTTGCCAAACTCGGAGAAAAAATCTCCATCAGAAGATTCACGCGCTACCAGGTCGGTGAAGGCATCGAAAAGAAGAGTCAGGATTTTGCCGCGGAAGTGATGCAGGAAATCAACAAAAAATCATCATAGGAGAACACGTCTGCAAGGGGGTCTGTTCATAAATGTCGACAGCGGACATGGCGCCGGCGCCTACATACCGCAGAATTATCTTAAAACTCAGCGGAGAGGCGTTGGCAGGAGACAGAGGATATGGTATAGACCCGGATATGTTGTCTTCTATGGCCCACCAGATCCAGGCGGTAGTCGAATTGGGCGTTCAGACTGCTCTTGTGGTAGGCGGCGGCAACATCTGGCGGGGGATCGCCGGAAGCTCAAAAGGCATGGACAGAGCAGCCGCCGACTATATGGGAATGCTGGCCACTGTGATCAACGCGTTGGCCCTGCAGGACGCCCTTGAACAATTGGATGTTCAAACCCGGGTGATGTCAGCTATTGAGATGCGGCAGATTGCGGAATCTTACATCCGCCGCCGCGCCATCCGGCATATGGAAAAAGGCCGTGTTGTCATTTTTGCCGCCGGCACAGGAAACCCTTATTTTTCCACAGACACCACGGCGGCTTTACGGGCAGCTGAAATTGAGGCGGATGTTATTTTGATGGCTAAAACGGTGGACGGGGTCTATGACTCAGATCCCAGGCTGAATCCCCAGGCTGTCAAGTTTGACCGTCTGAGCTTTTTTGATATTTTGAACCGCTCTCTGGGTGTCATGGATTCGACAGCGGCCTCTCTGTGCAAGGACAATAATATTCCAATAATTGTATTTAAATTGGAGGAGCCGGGAAATATATTGAGAGCTGTGAAAAAGGAAATTATTGGGACTCACATTGGTTAGGCTCTTGTTTTCATCACTGGCTCTGCGGGGGCATAGCAATTCCTTTGAACGAAATTTAGGCAGTGGACATCGTCCGCTTTGGGAGGGAAAATTATGATTGAGGATATTATGGCTGATGCCGAAGAACGCATGAAAAAGACCATCGACCTCTTGCGCCGGGAGCTGGCCACAGTCCGGGCGGGGCGTGCCAACCCAGCCATGCTCGATAAAATTCTGGTCGACTATTATGGCACGCCGACTCCTATCAATCAAATGGCGACTATTGCGGTACCGGAACCCCGTTTGTTGACCATACAGCCTTGGGACAAGGGCGTCATCAAGGAAATTAATAGGGCCATCCTCAAGTCGGATCTGGGTCTGAATCCCGCCGACGATGGTCAGGTGATCCGTTTGGCCATTCCTCAGTTGAACGAGGAACGCCGCAAAGAGCTTGTCCGAACCTCGCGCAAAAAAGCTGATGACTCCCGGGTTGCCTTGCGCAACATCCGCCGGGACGCCATGGAGGCTTTAAAAAGAGGCGAAAAGGAAAATCTCCTGACTGAGGATGACCTCAAGAAAACTCAAGATCGGGTTCAAAAGCTCACTGACAAGAATATAAAAGAAATTGATGAGATTGCCGCGAGAAAGGAAACGGAAATCCTAGAGGTCTAAATGACAGACATGCTGGATCCTGATAACATTCCTGAACATATCGCCATCATTATGGATGGCAATGGGCGCTGGGCTCAGCACCGGGGACTCCCTCGCAGCATGGGGCACAAAGCCGGCTTGGATTCTTTGCGTATTGTCGTCAGAGCCCTCAATACATTGGGTGTCAAATATCTTACTGTTTACGCGTTTTCCACAGAAAATTGGAAACGCCCAAAAGAAGAAGTGGGCATGCTAATGTCCCTGATTCGTGAATATATATATAGAGAGATCATGGCACTACACCGCCAAAAGGTTAAGCTTTCGTTTATCGGTGATCTGACAGGACTTCCTGAAGATGTTCAGCACAGGCTGAGCCAGGCTGTGGAGAAAACCCGGATGAATCCGGGGATGCATTTCAATATTGCTTTGAATTACGGGGGCCGCGAGGAAATCCTGCATGCCGCGCGCTGTTTGGCGAAACAGATTCGGGCCGGAGATATGGATCCCCAGGATATTGATGATCAGGTCTGGCAAAAATATCTGTACACGGCAGGAACCCCGGATCCCGAACTCATTATCCGAACCTCAGGAGAGATGAGGCTGAGTAATTTCCTGCTGTGGCAGGGGGCTTATTCGGAGCTGGTCGTCACCGAGTGTTTGTGGCCGGATTTTAGAGAAGATGACTTGTTGGAGGCTATCAGGGAATTCCAGGGACGGCAGAGGCGATTTGGTGGAGTGACATGATTTAATGTATAGTAGTGTATAATGTGTCCGCCCAGAAAAGTTACAAGGAGATATTATGCTGAAACGCACGCTGAGCGCCGCCATAGGTATCCCGATTCTAATTGTTATGACTTGGCTGGGAGGGTGGTTCCTCGCGGCTTTGTTGGCGTTTCTCGCGACGTTGCTGCTCTATGAATTCTTTAAGATGGGAAGCCTCTTGGACATTAAATCTCTGAAGGGCGTCGTTTGGATCCTTGCGGCAGGCTGGTTTGTTTTGTTGTTTGTGGGAAATACACAATATATGATCCCTTATCTGATTCTGTCTTTTTTGGTTCTTGTCTGTGTCTATACAGTGGCTTATCCCAAGTATTCATGGAAAGACGCGGCATGGAGCCTGCTTTCTCTGATTTACCCTGTGGCCATGGTCAGCTGTCTGTATCCGATCCGTGAATTTTTACCAAATGGGGAGCTTTGGGCCCTGTATTGTTATGCCATCGTCTGGGGAACAGACACCGGAGCCTTTTTGATTGGCAGCTGGATCGGCCGCCATAAGATTGCCCCTCTGATGAGTCCCCATAAATCCTATGAGGGGGCTGTGGGCGGCTTGGTTGTAAGCCTGGCTGTGGGGACAGCTTTCTGGTATTTTTTCCGTCTCGCCCCCCTGTGGGCTATTCTGATTTTGTCTTTGGGCGCCAGTTTTTTTGCCCAGCTTGGAGATATGTTTGAGTCGACCCTCAAACGTACAGCTAAAATCAAGGATTCCAGCTCCCTGATTCCGGGTCACGGCGGGTTTTTGGACCGTTTTGACAGCTTTTTGTTTGCGGTCCCTGTTATTTTTGTGTGCCTGCATTATTGGATTAGACATTTATGAACACTTGGATTAGACATTTATGAACACACACACACACCCTCTAATTAAAAAAATAGCTGTGATCGGCTCCACAGGATCCATCGGGCGGCAAACTCTGGAGGTGGCTTCCGCTCATCCGGAGGTCTTGAAGGTTGTGGCTTTGGCGGCCGGAACGAACACCCGGGATTTGGCGGATCAAGTGCGCCGGTTTAGGCCGGGCTCGGCTGTTTTATGGCATGAAGGCGCCGCCAGGAATTTGCGGAGGGATCTGGCGGACAACCCTGTCTCTGTCGGAGCCGGCATGAACGGGCTTATGGATATGGTCACAGCCGAGGATGTGGATACTGTTGTCATGGCTGTGAGCGGTTGTATCGGTTTGAAGCCGACATTGGCGGCCCTTCACGCGGGAAAACAGGTGGCCTTGGCCAATAAGGAGACTTTGGTCGCCGCCGGGGATCTCGTCATGGCCCAGGCGCGCAAGCATCCCGGCTCCCTCGTCCCCATTGACAGTGAACACTCGGCCATCTGGCAATGCCTGAGCTGTCATGCTGACCACACGGCTCCCGGTCATCATGTCGCCCGTCTCATCCTCACCGCTTCCGGAGGGGCTTTCCGCTCATGGGACCCCCAGCGGCTGGCTGCCGCCACTCCCGAAGACGCTCTTAAGCATCCCAATTGGCAGATGGGCGCCAAGATCACTATCGATTCGGCTACATTGATGAACAAGGGCCTGGAGGTTATCGAGGCTCATCATTTGTTCGATATGCCTTATGAAAAAATTGACGTGCTCATCCATCCTCAAAGTATCATCCACTCTATGGTGGTGTACGCCGACGGCGCTGTCCTGTCTCAGATGGGGATCCCCGATATGCGCCTTCCTATCCAATATGCGTTGAGTTCCCCGGCCCGTTGGCCCGGCTGCTCGGCTCCGCCTGATCTGGCCGGGCAGACCTTAACCTTCGAGGAAGTGGACGGCGTGCGCTTCCCGGCTTTAAGCCTGGCTTATGCCTGCGGCCGCCAAGGAGGACTCATGCCTGCAGTGATGAACGCCGCCAACGAGGTCTGTGTTCATGCTTTCCTGGCCCGAGAGATCCCTTATCCCCGCATCTATGAAATTGTCGATCAGGTCTGTGCGGCTTTTGACAAAGAAAACTGGGCCGGCTCTACAGCACCGCTGACTTTGGATGATATTCTGGCGGTGGATGAGTGGGCACGGCAGGAGGCCCGCGTCAGGTGTTCATAATAAACTGCTCTGGCCCACACCAATTGTGTTGGACAGGATCCTTCCAATCTGATATTATGGTGATATTCTCCACCTTTCAGAGAGAGGATAAACATGTATGATGTCAGTGTTCTGGACAGTGTTTTGGTTCATCATTGTCATTAGCGTCTTAGTCTTTGTCCATGAATTTGGCCATTTTATTATGGCCAAGCGAAGCGGTATCAAAGTTATTGAGTTTGCCTTGGGGTTTGGCCCTAAGCTGATTAAAGTCCAGCGGGGGGAAACCTTATATAGTGTGCGTGCGCTTCCTCTCGGGGGGTTTTGCCGCTTTTTAAGTGAGCATGCCGACTTGGTTCCGGAACTGGAGGAAGGAAAAATCACTCAGGAGGACTATGACCGCTTGCTGCCCCGCGCTTTTGAGCGTAAAAGTTATACCCGCCGCATGGGCGTTCTTTTGGGCGGTTCGGTTTTCAACCTTCTGTTTGGAGCGGTGTTGTTTATTCTTCTGTATGCTGTGTGGGGCGTCGAGGTTCCATCCAATATGCTTGCTGAGGTCACCCCTAATTCTCCGGCCAGTCACCAAGGATTGCTTCCCGGAGATCGCATTGTCTCTATAAATGGCCTTTCCACCCCTGATTGGGAAGCTATAACATCGGCTATACAGGCAGTGTCTCAATCGGATCCACAGACAGAACCGCAACCCGGTCTCCAGACTCTCACCCTAACGGTGCAGTCGTCTGAAGGCGACCTTCGGGATGTCAGTGTGACACCCGAATATAATGCTGATATGAAGAGGGCTATTATTGGCATCAATGCCAGTGATGACTATACTTACCGTAAAGTCTCCCCTATAGAAGCGCTTAAGCGCGGCACGACAATCACGGGAACCGTTACCAAGAACATTGTGTCCTCTCTCTTCGGCTTATTTACAAAAGGCCAGGGCGCGGATCAAATGGTTGGAGTTGTGGGTATAGCGCAAATTGTTGGTCAAGGCGCGGCGAAAGGCCTCTACACGCTTGGACTCTTAACGGCAATCCTCAGTATCAATTTCTGTATTGTCAATTTGCTTCCCCTTCCCGCCCTTGATGGGGGTCAGGTGGCCACGCTGACTTATGAGAAAATTCGCGGCAAAGAGTTAAAGCCCGAAACCAAAGGGTTTATTCAGCTGGTTGGGTTTGCGCTGCTCATGACATTGATGGTGGTGCTTATTTTTAAGGATGTTCTTTTTCCTGTGGTGCCGGTACCCTAGTGCTGCTCTAATGCCGCAGAGACGAGGGGATGGATATGGATCAACGCACATGGCTGGCTATCGTCAATGAACATGCGGGCAAGAAAACCACTCAAAAGTGGCCTGCCCTCCATGACAAGCTGCTGGGTCACGGCATTTGTGTGGATGTGCAAAGAACCGAAGCGCCTGGCCATGCTCGAGAAATTGCGGCTCACGGACTCCTGAGCGGATATACGGGAATCATTGCCGCGGGCGGCGATGGAACGCTGAACGAGGCCGTTAATGGGTTTTGGCAGAATACCAAACTTATCAATCCGGAGGCGGCGCTGACTTTTATCAACTTGGGTACCGGCGGGGATTTTGCCCGCTTTGCCACCGAGGTCGGCGCGGCCACCTTTGAGGCCGACACAGCACCGACTCCAGACCCTGTAGACAGACTCCTCCACGGACGGCTTCAGGCTGTAGATATCGGCTTGGCTCAGTTTGCGGCTGAGGGATCCGAGACACAACGCCGATACTTCATCAATGTGGCCAATGTGGGGATCGGCGCCGAATCGGCACAACGAGTCAACAGGCAGAAAGCCAAACATGGCAGTGGAACCTTATCTTTTCTGAAAGGAACATTAGCCACCCTGCTGAAATACAAACCCCAGCCTCTGCGCATCGTTATCGATGACGACTGTAAGCTCGACGAAGAGATATATGGAGTCATGGTGTGTAACGGACGCTATATTGGCGCCGGTATGATGATTGCCCCACAGGCCCAGATCACGGATGCTTTATTTGACATTATCGTCATTCGCAAGATGTCTTTGGTAAAATTATTGTCCAATTTCCCCAAAATCTATCGCGGCGCCCATCTGGATGTCCCGGACATTGAATTCTGGCGCGGATCTCAGGTGGAAATTGGTGGCAGCTTAGAGGCGCCCTCTGGTCGAAAGGCTCTTGTCGAACTTGATGGCGAAATTCTTGGTATCTGTCCCGCTTCATACACTCTTCTTCCCCAAGCTCTGCTGCTGTGGCTGCCTGAGTAAGGGACTGTAACTAAGAACACCGTGCTGCATCCTCAATGGATTTTGGCGGAAAATAGTATCCGATCTCTGTACTGCGGGAGCTTCCGTCCCTGCTCAAATTATGTATGTGTGCTTGTCTCGCTTTGTTCGATAAAATGTCTCCCTTCAACATGATAGGCTTATTTTACGCCCTTTTGTGTTTATGGGAGATCATGAGAATGATAATTCACATTTGGCTGTGCTTTCAGCCGGCGCCGCTTTCTTTGTACTTGCGCCTTGTGGCTTCGCCGCCTCGGATGTGCCTTTCGGCTTTGTTGCTGTCTAAAACAGTTTTTACTTTTGATGATAAGTTTTTATTGATCTGCGGGAGACGTTCCGTAACGTCTTTGTGGACTGTGCTTTTACTTACACCAAAAATTTCTGCTGTTTGACGAACGGTAGCGCTGGACTCAATAATGTAGGAGCCGATTTCTAAAGCTCTTTTTTTAATGTGCTCTTGCACGGTCTTCTCCCCTTTATCAGCCAAATCTTAGTTCATATATATTCCGAGCACACAGAAAAAGACATCCGCAAACGGGATATCTTTCTTGGTAAATATTTCTTTTATGGTCAGGAAGTCCCTTACAGCTTAAAATCTATAGATCTTGTCTTCATGAGCAGTGATTCCCTAAAGAGTGTCTTTATAATTTCCCGCAAAGGGAACTTGCATAAAGTTCCAGCTATAAATGAACAATAGGGTTCAAATACTATCGATAGAATAGAGATATAAAATTTTGCCGCCAGAAATAATCAGCCATCAAAAACTATATTTTATTTAAGAAGGAGGATAACTCAATGTCTAGGCAAAGAGGCGTGATGTCCGAAGAATTGAAATACAATATTGCCCGTGAAATGGGTGTAGAAAAAACAGTCTCCAGTCAAGGCTGGGGAGCTGTCTCCGCGAAAGATTGCGGTAATATGGTCACCAAAGCCATCGAAATCGCCAGTCGAAGCACAGACGATCGCAGAACGAAATGAAACGAAGGGGGAAACCCCTTCTTTTTTTGGCCTCATCTCGGAAAACATTCGGAAAACATGCGAAAAACATGCAGGTTGATAGGCTCTCTCAGGTGTGATAAGCTTATTAAGGGGACAGGCAAGGAATAGAGCTAACCGTATGACTCGCCATCCCCTGAGCAAAAAGATAAAAGAACCCAAAAAACCGAAGGAAAAATGAGGGGATTATGCGCACAAACAAAAAACCATTTATTTTTGTTGTATTAGCTATATTCACGCTTGCTGTTGGAATAGGGGCTTTCTGGGCCATCCCCCAACTCTTCCAGCCTCCAGACCCCCACATCTCTTCCACAGAAACCACACCCAATTCCCCCGAACCGGCCTTCGTCGATATTGACCTCGCCTGCGTTGGCGATATTCTGATTCATAGCCCTATCATCGACGCCGCCAAAACAGATACCGGATATGATTTTCGGCCTATATTCACCTACGTCAAACCCTATCTTGAGAAAGCCGATCTTACCCTCGCCAATTTGGAGGGCTCCCTGGGCGGCCCCTCACAGAAATACTCAGGATACCCGTTGTTCAATTGTCCTGACACCATAGTTGACGCCCTCAAAGACGCCGGCGTAGACGTTTTAAACACTGCGAATAATCACTGTTTCGATTCGGGAGAAGAGGGGTTTTTCCGCACCATTGACACTGTGCGCGGCAAGGGCTTAGGCCTCATTGGAACCCGCAAGATAAAACAAGAACCCTCTTACGACATCAAAACCGTTAAAGGCCTCTCCGTCGGTATCATCAGCTTCGGGTATGCCTCCTACATAGATTCAGGCCTGAATATTAACGGCAACCCCGCGCCCGCCTCCATAGTAAACTTATTAAATTTTCTCGACTACACCCGTCTGGACAGCGAACTGGAAAAACTGCGCACCACTGTGGCCGCTGCCCGGACAGACGGCGCTCAGATTATCATTGTCCACATGCATTGGGGCGAAGAATACCAGCTTCATTCTCACTCCCTTCAACAGCGCGCCGCCCAAGAACTCGCCAATTTAAAAGTTGATGTGATCTTTGGCAGCCACCCTCACGTTCTTCAAGAAGCCACCTACGTTGCCGCGGCATCTCTAGACCATAAGACCCCTGTCTATTACTCTCTGGGCAATTTTATATCCAATCAGCGCGTCGAGACGCTTAACAATATCAATACCGAGCACGGCCTGATCGCCCAAATCACCCTGCGCCATCACTCAGACGGCCGCAACGAAATCTTAAACAGCAGCTACATTGCCACATGGGTTAACAAAAAAACCGGCGCCAAAACCCTCTACGAAATCATCCCTGTCGCCCAAGCCCTCGACGACCTCAACGCCTTCCCCAATCTCGTCCCCGCCGATCGCTCACGTCTGCTTTCCTGCCAAGAGAGCGTTGAAAACCTCATGGCGGGGATCAAACCCTAACTTCCCCCAGGAGGACAATTATGAGCAAAAAACTTCTGCCCCTGACCCTAATCCTTGTCTCGCTATGCCTCCTTGTCGTGGGAGGATTCTGGGCCTTTCCCAAACTCTTTGACACCAAAGATCCGGGAACGATCCTCTCAGAAAACCCCAACGACCCCTCTTCCTCAGAGCCCCTTTTCACAGACATTGACCTAGCCTGCGTTGGCGACATCCTGATCCACAATACCGTCTTCCTTGCCGCCCAAACCAGTCCCTCAGAGTATGACTTCCGGCCCCAATTCACCCATGTCAAACCCCTGCTGGAGAAAGCCGATCTGACCATTGCCAACCTGGAAGTCCCCTTGGGCGGCCCCTCACAAAGCTACTCCGGCTACCCCCAGTTCAACTGTCCTGACACCATCACCGACGCCCTCAAAGATGCCGGAGTGGACGTTGTGACCCATGCCAACAACCACTGTATGGACACAGGTCAAGCCGGTTTTTTCCGTACCATTGATATTGTGCGCGGCAAAGGCTTAGATATTATCGGAACACGTAAAAACGAACAAGAGCCTCCGTATCTCATCAAAACCCTTAAAGGCGTTCCCATCGGCCTCATCAGCTTCGGCTATGGCTCCTCTGCCGAATCCGGCACAAGCATTAACGGCCTGCCCCTGCCTTCCTCTATGGCAAACCTGTTAAATTTCGTTGACTACGACCACCTCGACAGCGAATTAGAAAAACTGCGCGCCACTGTTTCCGCCGCCCGGGCAGACGGGGCTCGTGTCATTGTGGTCTGTATGCACTGGGGCAACGAATACCAACTGCGCTCAGACCCCCCCCAACAGCGCGTTGCACAAGAACTGGCCGAGCTGCGAGTGGACATCGTTTTTGGCAGCCACCCCCACGTTCTCCAGGAAGCCGCCTACGTCTCCGCCAAAACCTCCCCCTCCGCGGAGGCCCACTCCACGCTCGTCTATTATTCACTGGGTAATTTTATTTCGGATCAGCGCTTGGAAACCGTTAACAATATCCATACCGAACACGGTATGATCGCCCAGGTCACCTTGCGCCATCACGCAGATGGCCGTAACGAAATCTTGTCTGGCGGCTACACCGCCACATGGGTTAACAAAAAAACCAGCGCCAAAACCCTCTACGAAATCATCCCTGTCGCCCAAGCCCTCGACGACCTCACCGCCTTCCCCAATCTCGTCCCCGCCGATCGCTCACGTCTGCTTTCCTGCCAAGAGAGCGTTGAAAACCTCATGGCGGGGATCAAACCCTAATGCGGGCTTTGCCCGCAAGTGGTCAGTGGTCAGTGATCAGTGCTTACTGACCACTAACCACTGATCACTGACCACTTAAAATTACATATCTGCCTCCTCATGGGCAACTTTATCAATCTGATTCAACTCCGTCCCCTGATAATAATGTGCCAGAATCGCCTCATACCCCCGTCCCTGAAGAGCCATATTTTGCGCGCCATACTGGGAGAGACCCACACCATGCCCATAGCCGAAAGTTGTTAAATAGATCTTCCCCTCCCTGATTTCCCACTCCACATCTGTAGAGGCCAGCTCCAACGCTTTACGAAAATCCGTCCCTTTGATCTCGTGTCCCGCCACAGAAATCCTGGCAATGCGGCCAGCTGTCGTCCGCTCCAGGACTTTGATGTCAGACGCGCCCAAACCCGTACCAGACTGAATATTGAGAGCCCGCAAAAATTCCTTCACCTTCATACTCTTCTGGCGTACATACCCTCCCCCTTCAGGCCCCTCACTTTCCGGAGAAGATACACTGCTCAAATAGCTCAGGCTCCCCCCCCAAACATCATCTGAACTCTCAGTAGGAAGCCTGCCCGTATTGCTAAAAAAAGCTGTAGTCGCTAGAGTATGCTCAAACATAAGCACCTGCCCGCAAGTCTGCCGAACAGCCCCGGCAATTTTAGCTCTATTCCCCTCATAATCAGCTCCCCAACGCTCCCTCAGCTGTTCGTCAGAACGCCACACCTGAGTCGCCGTGGTGGTATCTACATCATACTCCGTGCCGCCGGCCAGCGCTGCCGCAATACGCCTCGCCGCAAAAGTCCTCGACGCCACCCCCTGGGCCTTGAGAGCCTCCATCTCAAAATTCGCCGGCATCTCCGCGGCCACGACGCCAATCACATACTCCTCCAGAGCCATCGTGCATACATCTCCCGAAGGCATGAGAACACGGATCGTTTCCTGCCCCCTCGCTTCTTGGCGCTGCCCATTAATCCAAAAAGGAATCAAAGCCGCCACTACGATGCCAAGAAACAGGAGACCCAGCCACAACTGCCCGGTTTGGCTGTTCCAGAGCTTTTTCCGAGTCCTTTTCCGGGTCTCTCGCCCGCCCTTTCGCATATATCTCACCCCCCGCACACCCTCAACCCTTGCGATCTCCCAGATAAAGCTTTTCTGAGATAATTCATATGCTTCTCTTGGACAAAGTATGAGTGCGCCTCTTGCACTGCAAAAAACCCCTAAGGGGCTGTAACTAAATAAATATTTCATGACATCTCAAGCCATACTATATAACAAGCACCTATTTCAGAAACCATTGCCATACTTTAATTTAATTTAAGAAGGAAGATGATCTCATGAAAAAATCCAAGGACATGAGACAAATTGTGTCCTCCCCGCCGGCACTTTCGCCAGAGTCCCATATGACTCATCCCCTGAGCGATGTAGAGAGCCTTCGTGAAGACAGCCTGGCCAGTGTGCCGCCCCTCAGCGATGTTATTGAAGCCAAAGAGTGGGTCGACAGCAATCAAAAATAACCAAAAAGAGGCTGCACCAGATGTTCTTCACTCTGACACAGCATAAAAGTGAGGGTGCGGGACACATCCCTGTGCAAGCAGAATGATTTTGTCTTTTGTAAAATTATTCTGCTTGCAACCTCCCCCACTCTCCAACATAAGCATTTAGAATCGCACAATTAAGAATTAATCTTGCAATTAATTTTTTAATTTTTTTCTATTGAAGAGGAAGCAGCTCGTTCTTATAGAATTGTAGATATAGCAGCATTGTGCAGAATCGTTGGAATAATCTGAACAATAGCAAAGCACTATGGTAATAAAGTGGCAGATTTGGCTTTTTGCACTTTTTATGCAATTTTATAAGACATTGTAGTGTGGGACATAAACTTGCTGAGTTCAGAATAATGAAACATTAAAAAAATTCACAAAAACGGAGGAGATGAATGGAATGAACGTCTTATGGCTTGTTTGTCTACTGGTTCTTATTGCCCCAACAGTTTACATCTTTATAACAGCAGCGCGCAAAAAGCTGGCCTTGGTTATGTTGGGGACACCGGAAAACCGATTTGATCAAAAGGGATCCCGTTTCCGCCAATTTGTCAACAACGTTTTACTCGGCAAAAAGCTCATGAATGAGCCTTATGGGATTTTTCACGTTGTGATCTTCTGGGGATTTGTCTTTATCGTCCTTGCCGAACTCCCCTTCATTCTTGAAGGGCTCCTTGTCGACACAGAACTTCCGACCTTTGGCATAGGCCCTATTTTCTTTATGATCAAAGACGTGCTGGCCGGCTGTGTCTTTCTCGGACTCATCGGCGCCCTTATTCGCAGGTGGATTGTCAGGCCCGCCCGCCTGTACAGAACATTCGAAGCCTTCTTAGTTGTCTTCTTTATCATGATGATTATTCTCACAGACTGGTTGTTTGCGGGCGCCCGCTTAGCCATGGCTGCGGAACCTGCCCCCCTCTATGAACTGGCCCCCTTCTACCATCTCTTTGCCTCCGCGATGGGCAACGCAAGTCCCTCGGGCCTGGAAGCCATCGCCAATGTCATGTGGTGGCTTCATGTGATTATTCTCCTTACCTTCACCGCCTACATTCCCAACTCTAAACATCTTCATCTCATCGCGGCCCCCATCAACAGCTTTTTTGCGTCTTTGAAACCCACAGGCGGCCAGATCGCCCCCATGGATCTGGAAGACGAAGACGCCACAGAATTTGGCGTCTCCCGGATTGAAGGGTTCACCTGGAAACAGCTGTTGGATAGTTTCTCCTGCGGCGAATGCGGGCGCTGCATGGATAACTGTCCGGCCCAGCTCACCGGCAAACCACTCAACCCCAAAGAACTCTTAGCCCGCACGTTGAAAAATCACCTCATCGAAAAAGGGGAGGTCATGCTCAAGTATGGCCTGAAGTCTACCGGAGAAGAAAACGAAGAAAAAATCGCCGAAATTACCGGGGAAAATCCGGAAGACGCCGCAATCCTCGCAAAAAGCCTGATCAATGATGTCGTCACCGAAGACGTCATCTGGTCCTGCACCACCTGTATGTCCTGTCAAATCCAGTGCCCGGTATCCAATGAGCACGTGAATAAAATCATCGATATGCGCCGTTACCAGGCCATGATGGAAGGCGCCTTTACCCCTGAGCTGGAGACAGCTCTCCGCAACGTGGAAAATAACTTCAACCCTTGGGGCATCGGCTGGAGCAACCGGGAAGATTGGGCCAAGGATCTTGGCGTGAAACTCCTGCGCGACGCTGAAGACCCCGAAAACGTGGAGTATCTGTACTGGGTCGGCTGCGCCGGATCCTTTGACAGCCGCGCACAAAAGGTCGCCACCGCCACAGTCAAAATCCTCACCGCTGCCGGTGTAGATTTTGCCATTCTCGGCACAGAAGAGAAATGCTGCGGCGACTTTGTCCGCCGGGCCGGCAATGAATATGCCTATCAATCCCTGGTCGCCGAAAATGTAGAAACCCTAAACGGCTATAAAGTCAAGAAAATCGTGACCGCATGCCCCCATTGCCTCAACGCCTTGAAGAACGACTATCCAAGCTTCGACGGCAACTACGAAGTCTTCCACCATACCCAGCTCATCAATCAGCTCATCACCGACGGGAAATTGACCCTTAAAGAAGAAGACCAGCTGAAGGACGCCGGCCTGGAGCCCCGCACAATCGCCTACCACGATTCCTGCTATCTGGGCCGCTATCAGCAGGAATACCAAGCCCCCCGAGACCTCTTTGCCCGGGTTCCCGGCGTCACCTTGATGGAAATGGATCGCCATCATGACAAGAGCTTTTGCTGCGGCGCCGGCGGCGGCAGGATGTGGATGGAAGAAACCTTGGGAACACGCATCAATCAAACCCGTGTGGAACAAGCTTTGGCCAAAGACCCTCAAGCCATAGGCGCCAATTGCCCCTTCTGCATGACGATGCTGGAAGACGGCGTCAAGGAGAAGGTGGATCCGGAAAAAGGCATAACGGTTGTGGATCCGGCCGAGCTTATTGTTAAAATGCTTTAGGATACTGTCCCCAATGCCCTCGTCCATCAAGGAGGTGATGCCTGCCAAAAACAAGGGATTTGCACATCACAAAAATTTAAAAAAGGGGGTTTCCAAAAGAAAATGAATGTGAACACGATCATGGTTATCGGGGCTGGTCAAATGGGAGGCGGTATTGCTCAAGTAGCCGCTCAAGCTGGGTATAAGGTTATCCTGAATGATATAAAACAAGAATTTGTCGATCGAGGTTTGAAAATCATAGACAAGAACCTCTCTCGCAGTGTTGATAAGGGTAAGATGAGTGTTGAGCGCAAAGCCGGGATACAAGCTTTGATCACCCCTTCCCTCACGTTGGATGACGGTAAAAACGCGGATTTGGTTATCGAAGCCGCTGTAGAAAACATGGCCATCAAAGCTCAAATCTTTGCCACGCTCGATGAGGTTTGCCCGGAACATACCATTCTGGCATCAAACACCTCTTCTCTGCCCATTACAGAAATCGCCGCAACCACAAAACGCCCGGATAAAGTGATCGGCATGCATTTTATGAACCCGGTTCCGGTTATGAAGCTGGTGGAAATTATTCGGGGCTTAGCAACCAGCGACGAGGTCTATAAGCTTATTGAAGACATAACCCTGAAAATGGAGAAAACCCCGGTAGAAGTCAACGATTTCCCTGGCTTTGTCTCCAATCGTGTGCTGCTGCCTATGATCAATGAAGCTGTGTACTGCGTTTTTGAGGGAGTCGCCACGCCCGAAGCAGTGGACGATGTCATGAAGCTGGGCATGAACCATCCCATGGGCCCCTTGGCTCTTGCCGACCTTATCGGCTTGGACACCTGCCTGGCCATTATGGAAGTTCTGCATAAAGGCCTGGGAGATTCCAAGTACCGGCCTTGCCCCTTACTGCGCAAATATGTGAATGCCGGATGGCTGGGACGTAAATCCGGCCGCGGGTTTTATACGTATGCGTGAGCTCTCCACTCAATTCCAGCCCATTAAAATTCTCAATTAAAATTTTATTTTCAAAGGAGTGTCATACATGAATTTCGAGCTTACCGAAGAACAAAGCATGATGCGTGCCATGGTTCGGAAATTTGCTGAAGAAGACGTCTTGCCAGGGTTAGAAGAACGGGAAGAAAAAGAAGAGTTTTCCCGTGAGCTCTTTGACCGGATGGGAGAATTGGGACTTACCGGGATTGTCTTCCCTGAAGCTTATGGCGGCGTTGACGGAGACTATATCTCCTATGCCATTGCCGTTGAAGAACTCTCCCGTGTAGACGCCTCCGTAGGCGTAACCTTGTCAGCCCATGTCTCTTTAGGCTCCTATCCCATATACAAATTCGGGACTCACGAACAAAAACTGAAATATCTCAAACCCTTGGCAGAAGGCACAGCCTTAGGCGCTTTTGGCCTGACAGAACCCGATGCCGGCAGTGACGCTTCCGGTACCAAAACCATGTATACTGCTGACGGAGACAGCTGGGTTCTCAACGGCTCCAAAATATTCATTACCAACGCCTATTATGCCGATACCTATGTTGTTTTCGCCCAAAGCGACCGCAGCAAAGGCCACAGAGGCATCAGCGCCTTCATTGTTGAGAAAGGCACTCCCGGATTTACATTCGGCCCGAAGTTAAAGAAATTAGGAATCCGTTCCTCCGCTACCTACGAGCTGATCTTCCAAGACTGCCGGATTCCCAAAGAAAATCTCTTGGGCGAAGAAGGCCAAGGATTTAAGGTTGCTATGATGACCTTAGACGGCGGCCGTATCGGGATCGCCGCCCAAGCTTTAGGGATTGCCCAAGGCGCCTATGAAGCCGCAGCAAAATATGCCACAGAACGCGTACAGTTCGGCAAACCCATTGCCACGCTGCAAAATACCCAATTCACCTTAGCCGACATGGCGACCCAGATCGAAGCCTCAAGGCTGTTGATCTATCAAGCCGGCTATCTGGATACTGCAGGCAAACCCTTTGGCAAACACTCCGCTATGGCCAAACTCCTTGCCTCCGAAACCGCAATGTGGGTTACAACCAAAGCAGTACAGATGTTCGGCGGCTACGGCTACACAAGAGAATATCCGGTAGAACGCATGATGCGCGACGCAAAGATCACCGAGATTTACGAAGGAACAAGTGAGATTCAGCGTGTCGTTATCGGAGCTGCCATATTAAAAGAGTTTTCATAAGAAACTTCTAAGTCAATCCACTAGGAGGAAGTAAATTGAACATTGTCGTGCTTGTCAAGCAAGTCTTTGATTCAGAAGCCAAGATTATTCTAAAAAACACAACTCAAATTGACGATACCGGCGTCACACAAGGTATGAATCTTTTAGACGAAAACGCCGTTGAAGAGGCGCTGACTCTAAAACAAAAATTCGGCGGCGAAGTGATCCTCGTAAGTATGAACCCCGTCAAAACCGAAAAAGCTTTACGTGACGCCCTGGCCATGGGCGCAGACCGGGCCATTTTGATCACCGATCCGGTTCTACAGAATGCAGATGAGTTTACCGCAGCTCAAGTCCTGGCAAAAGCCATCAGCACCCTGAACTACGATGTGATTTTGTCCGGCAAAGCCTCCTCCGACTATCAAGCCTCCCAAGTTCCGGCCAGAATTGCAGAAATCCTTGGGATCCCCCATGTCAACGTTGTGGTCAACATAGATATACAAGGGGACAAAGCCGTCGTGACCCGGGAAGTCGACGGGGGCAGCGAAATCATTGAAGTCCCTCTCCCCTCTATAATCACAGCACAACAATCGCTCAACACCCCACGTTATCCGACAGTTCCTAACATCATGAAAGCCAAGAAAAAAGAGCTTAAGGTCTTATCCTTGGCGGATCTAGGCTTAACAGCTGATGAAGTAGCCGCTAAGATGTCGATTCTGGAATACTCGCTTCCACCGGTAAGGAAAGCTGGACGCATCATCTCGGGCGATCCTGCTCAGGCATCTGCGGAATTAGCTTCCCTTTTGCAGTCAGAAGCAAAAGTTATCTAGGAATCGAGATAAAAAAGGAGGACTGAAAAACTCAATGTCTAAAGGAATTTGGGTATTTGTCGAACAGACCCAGGGAAATATCCGTCCCGCCTCTCTTGAAGTCTTAAGTCAAGGCGCCAAGCTGGCCGCTGAAAAAGGTGAAGACCTTGCCGCCGTCATTCTTGGCACGGGAATCGGGCAGCTGGCCTCTCAAGCAGGACTCTACGGAGCCGATAAAGTCTATATCGCCGATGACGCAAAGCTCGAAAGCTATACCACCGGCGCTTACACATCAGCTCTGGCACAGCTGATCAAAGAAAACGGACCCGCCCTCGTCCTGTTTGCCGACACAGCGATCGGGAAAGATCTAGCCCCCCGGACAGCCCAACGCTTAAGCACAGGACTGGCTTCAGATTGTACCGGTCTCGAAAGCGATCCCGCCACATATGTCACCTTCATGCGCCCCGTTTACAGCGGAGAAGTCATCGCCAGAGTCGGCAACCTCTCTGCGGATCCGATTATGGCGACCATCCGGCCCAAAACTTTCGAGGCCGTCGAAACACCAAAAACACCCGAAGTTATCAACGTCGCTGTCACAATTGACCCAGCGGACCTCAGGGCTATTTTAAAAGAAGCCATCAAGGCCTCCTCAGATAGAATTGACCTGACAGAGGCCGCCATTGTTGTCTCCGGCGGCAGAGGCGTGAAAGGCAAGGAAGGCTTCGCTGTCCTTGAAGAATTGGCCGATGTTTTAGGCGCTGCCGTGGGATCCTCCCGCGCTGCCGTCGAGGAAGGCTGGACCGAGCACAGCCAACAGGTGGGACAAACCGGCAAAATGGTTGCCCCCACCCTCTATATTGCTTGTGGTATATCCGGGGCCATGCAGCATTTGGCCGGCATGCAAGGCTCCAAGTTCATCGTTGGCATCAACAAAGACCCGGAAGCCAACATCTTTGCTGTCGCAGACTATGGCATTGTCGGCGACTTGTTTGAGATTGTGCCTCTGTTAAAAGACGAGTGCAAAAAACTTCTGGCTTAACCGGGTTAGCTTTATTTCTCCAGGCCCCAATCAGCCTCGCTTAAGAGCGCTTAAGCGAGGCCCCCTTCATATTTACCCTTTTGTATTGACCATTGACCTTAAGGAGGCATCCCATTATGAATATTGTATTGGCCGGAGCTGTGCGCACGGCTATCGGTAACTTTAACGGAACCTTAAGCCAGCTTCCGGCCAGTGACCTCGGGGCCGCCGTTGTAAAAGAAGCGCTGCAAAGAGCCAGCCTTGCCCCCGAACACGTCGATGAAGTGATCTTAGGCAATGTCCTGCAAGCCGGTCAAGGCCAGAATCCTGCCCGCCAAGCAGCCGTCAAAGCCGGGATTCCCATTGAAACCCCGGCCTGGACCATGAATATGCTTTGCGGATCAGGTCTGCTTTCCGTAGTCAAAGCCGCTGAAACCATCCGCAACGGGGACGCCGATGTAATCGTCGCCGGAGGCATGGAGAATATGTCCCTGTCTCCTTACGTGCTGCCCAAGGCTCGCACAGGATACGGCATGGGCAACGGACAAATCATAGACACCATGGTTCACGACGGCCTGACCGACGCCTTCAACCAGTACCATATGGGCATTACAGCAGAAAACCTCGCCGAAAAATACTCGATTTCCCGGGAAGAACAGGATCGATTCGCTTTGGCCAGCCAGCACAAAGCCTGTGCCGCCGTCGAGGCCGGCCGCTTTAAAGACGAAATTGTTCCCATACAGATTCCGCAAAGAAAAGGAGATCCCAAAATCTTCGACACAGATGAATACCCTCGCCAAGGCGCTGCCTATGAGGCCCTCGCCAAGCTGAAGCCCGCCTTTAAAAAAGACGGAACCGTTACAGCCGGCAACGCCTCCGGTATCAATGACGCCGCCGCCGCTATGGTTGTCATGTCAGAACAAAAAGCAGCGTCCCTGGGAGTCACACCCCTGGCCGTCATCAAAGCCTCAGGCTACGCCGGGGTAGATCCGTCCATTATGGGCATCGGCCCTGTTCCGGCCGTTCGGAAAGCCTTGGCCAAAGCCGGCCTCAGCATCGCTGACATGGATCTCATCGAAGCCAACGAAGCCTTTGCGGCTCAAGCCCTCTCCGTCGGTAAAGAACTCGCCTTTCCCATGGATCTCTTAAATGTCAACGGCGGCGCTATCGCTCTGGGACACCCCATCGGCGCCAGCGGAGCCAGAATCCTCGTCACGTTGCTCTATGAACTGCAGAAACGCCAGAAAAACTTAGGGTTAGCCACCCTGTGCGTCGGCGGCGGCCAAGGGGTCGCTCTCATTGCGGAACGGGCTTAAACGGACTTAACAAACTGTTAATCAGAAAGGCAGGAAAACATGGATTTCAAGAAAATATATCAAGAAAAACTAACTACCCCGGAAAAAGCCGTCAAAGTCATCAAATCAGGTGACTGGGTTGACTACGGATGGTCAGCCGCATCGCCAGACGTGTTAGATCAGGCCTTGGCCGACAGAATGCCAGAGCTGGAGAATTTGAACCTGAGAGGCGGCGTTATTCTGCGCCAGCCGGCAGTCTTTAGAGTCGAGTCCCCCGAAAAACATTTTGCCTGGAACTCCTGGCACATGACAGGCGTCGAAAGAAGAGCTATCGACGGCGGGTTCGGCTACTATACGCCCCTCCGATATTCCGAGATGCCCCGGTATTACCGGGAGTCCCTTGATGTTGACGTGGCCATATTCCAGGTTGCGCCTATGGATGAACACGGCTACTTCAGTTTTGGGCCGTCACCGTCCCATTTAGCCGCCATGTGCGAAAAAGCCAAAGTCATCATTATTGAAGTCAACCCCAACCAACCCCGGACTTTTGGAGGATATGAGGATCAAATTCACATCTCCAAAGTGGATATGATTGTTGAAGCCGAAAACTCACCCATGCCCTGCTTAGGCGCTCCCAAAGTCAGCGACGTTGACAAAGCCGTAGCCAAACTTATCGTTGAACAGCTGCCCAACGGCGCCTGTTTCCAGATAGGCATCGGCGGCATGCCCAGCGCGGTAGGGGCCATGATTGCCGAGAGCGATCTGCAAGACTTAGGCGCCCATACCGAAATGTATGTAGATGCTTTTGTTGACATTTCAAATGCGGGGAAAATGACCGGCTCCAAAAAGAATATTGACAGATACCGTCAAACCTTTGCCTTTGCCGCCGGGTCTCAAAAGTTGTACGATTTCCTGGACAACAACCCCGAATGCATGGCCGCCCCTGTTGATTATACAAATGACATTCGCGTCATCTCGTCTCTGGACAATTTCATATCCATCAACAACGCTGTTGATGTGGATCTCTTCGGCCAAGTCAGCTCTGAATCAGCAGGATTAAAGCATATCAGCGGCGCCGGCGGACAACTGGACTTCGTCCTGGGAGCCTATCTGTCCAAAGGAGGCAAAAGCTTCATCTGTCTCTCCTCAACCGTACAGGCCAAGGACGGAACCCTCCAATCCAGATTAGTTCCCACCCTGAAAGAAGGCTCTGTCGTGACAGATACCCGGGCGAATATCCATTACTTGGTTACAGAGTACGGAATGGTCAACCTTAAGGGCATGACAACATGGCAGAGAGCCGAAGCCATCATTTCCGTGGCACATCCCGATTTCAAAGATGATCTGGTCAAGGCAGCTGAAAAGATGAAAATCTGGAGATATAGCAATCGAAGGTAAGCGTCTAATGCGGGCTTTGCCCGCAAGTGGTCAGTGATCAGTGGTTAGTGGTCAGTATTGGATTTTCTTGTTTTTTATTGACGATTCGCGTCTGTAAGTTACTAAGCTTCTCCTGTTAACAAACCCTCTGGCCCTTGACAACGCAAGGGCTAGAGGGTTGTTTCACGTTCACATATTATAATCTGATATCTTCTTCTCTGATCCCTTCTTATCCCTTCTGACGTCCATTTTCGCTGTATCTATGAATAGACTCGTGTCCTCTCTTTATAGGAAAAGGCTCATAGGCTCCATCCGGTGCATAACTTCGTTTGTGCAAATATTTCGGCCTCCCATATGTGTCTTCACCGGCCCTGTTCTCAGTCTTGCTCAGTTGAGTCTCCTCTTGGGAAGTTAGGAATCCATAAGGATCCCCTTGAGAATGAGAAGCCCTCTCCATTTCTTGTTTGTGTTGAGATGGCTGAGGGTATCCCTCAGCTGCGTTTGGTGTCTTCCTCTGTGCCGAATCCGGCATTCCTATCTGTATTGTCTTATCATCATGCGCGGAGTTGTAAAAATCACTGCGCGCCCGAACCTCACTATACGGGGCAATTTCACCATAAGGAACAATCCCGCCAAACGAGGCGCCCTCATCATAAGGAGCTATTCCGCCAGGAACATCAACTTGTGCCTGCCCTCCCTCATACTGCTGCCGAGAAGTATTGTGCGTCCCCCCTGGGCCTTGTCCCGCATACTCTTGCCCTTGAGGCGTAAGGCTCTCAACGCTAACTCTTGGATACTCCGGCTGGCGGGGAAGTATTAATTCGCTGTTCTCTTGCGAATACCCCATCTGTCGGGATTCAAGGCCACTGCCAGCGTACGAATACTCCGACGGGCGGGATCCAGCGCCACTATCAGCTTGCGGAGACTCCTGCCGGCGGGGCGACCCAAAGCCACTGTCAGCTTGCGGATACTCCGGCTGACGAGACGCGCCAAAACTGCTGTCAGCTTGCGGATACTCCGGCTGACGAGACGCGCCAAAACTGCTGTCAGCTTGCGGATACTCCGGCTGACGAGACGCGCCAAAACCGCTGTCAGCTTGTGGATATTCCGGCTGACGAGACGCGCCAAAGCCACTGTCAGCTTGCGGATACTCCGGCTGACGAGACACGCCAAAACTGCTGTCAGCTTGCGGATATTCCGGCTGACGAGACGCGCCAAAGCCACTGTCAGCTTGCGGATACTCCGGCTGACGAGACACGCCAAAGCCACTGTTCTCTTGAGAATACCCTGGCTGACTTCTATCCCCCGGTTGGCGGGATCCAAAGCCACTGTTATCTTGCGAATGACTCAGCTGACTGATATCACCCGGACGGAATCCAAAACCGCTGTCAGCTTGCGGATATTCTGGCCGCCGAGGTACGCCTCCCAAGTTGTCTCCTTGTGGATATCCTTCCCCGTATAAAGGCGCCCCTCCCGCATCAATATTCGCCTTATCTTTTATCTTCAGCTTCGTCTTGGCCTTTGCCTTATCCTTATCCTTATCCTTTCTTTTTCCCTTGTCCTTCGCAAGCTCTTCCTCATATTGGGGTTCATATAGCGAGAGAGTTTGAGCCTCCTCATGTTGTCCAAACTCTGGCTTACCAGATCCAAAACGTCTTTCTTGGCTTTGCGGGTACTCCGTCTTATGAGATCCTAATCGAACATTATTATCTTGCGTATATCCCGGCTGGCGGCCCCCAAAGCTGTTATTATCTTGCATCTGCGGCATTTGTGGCATCTGTGGCATCTGCGAATACCCCGGCTTGTATGACGTGCTGGCGGCGCCCGGAGCCCCAGTCTTTGCCCCAGCATACACTCGCTCATACGCCTCTCCATAGGGTGAAGAACGGTGATCCTCCTCGCGCTCTTGCTGCGCAGTCTCCGATAGGCGGGCCCCAAGAGTCTTATTATCCTGCAAATATTTTGGCTGAAGCGGCCCCACGTTATCGATATCCTGTGAGCGATACCCCTGATCCTGAGTATATCCCGATCCTTGGGGCACAGGATCCTCGGCATACCCTTGCAGATACTCCGACATGCGAGACTCTAGGCTTGGTTTGCCACTCTGTGAGTCCTGGGGGGGATATTCCGTTGATCGAGACACAGCCCCCAGATCCTTGCTCTGTGAATACATCGGTTCCTGGGATGCACTCGGCTCATCACCATAAGCATACCCTCCAGGCCGGCGCACACCAGAACTATCCGCTTGCGGCATATTCCCTTGCCCATACTCCGATTGCCCATACTCCGGCCTTGGAGTCGGAGCCTGACCCATCGCGGAATATCCAAAGCCGTGTTGGCCATACTCTTCAGCACCACCGGCAACCTCATTCCCCATAGCGTAAGAACTTTGTTCCTGGAAGCCCCCTACATTCCCACCTCTTGACAAACCATATTCGGCAGGCAAAGGCAGGTCAATTGTGAATGTTGTTTTTCCATCTTCGCTCTCAGCTGTAAGCGTTCCATTGTGGCGCGAAATGCTTTCCCGGGCAATAACAAGCCCTAATCCATTCTTATCCACCATAGCCAGGGTATCTTCATACGCATAATAATTATCCGCCATCACCTTCAACACATTCGCAGGCATCGTTTTGCCGCGGCTTGTGATGCGAATCCTCGTTTGATATCCTTTGACCAAAGCTTCTATATAAATAGCGCTGACAACCTCACTGTAGGCAACAGCATTTTTCAAGATTGTGTTAAACGCACGGGAAATTCTTTCTTGATTCCCGAAAATCATGCTTTTCTCCTCAGCGTTTAACACGGCGTCCTTATTTTGGGCCGTAAGCAGCGGCTGAATTTCCTCAATAATTTTCGAGAACATCTGATTAATATCAATAACTTCCTTCGATAACAAAACATCCTCGCTGCACGTAATCTCTAAGAAACTCGTAACCAAGTCATCCAATTCACGAGCCTTCTCCTGGGAATAGCCAACATACTTCGATTTCTGATCAAAAGACATAAGAGACTCATCCCCAAACAGACCCTGATCTTTTGTTAGAAAAGACAAAGAGGCTTTGATCTCCTGGGCAATCCTATTTCCCAGACGGCTTTTTCGCTGCTCATCCTGCTGTGTCCCCTTTTCCCGATCAAGAAACGCCTGTTTCAGGGCCGCCATTTTTCCCTCCAGAAAAGACATTTCCGGAGAAAGTCTAACAGATTCAAGCGAATTTCCCTCAATTAAGACATCAAGCCCCATGTCAACCTCTTTAAAAGAGTGATGCAAGCGTTTAGAGATGCTCCTGTAGATCAAAAAAACCAGAAAAACTGTCAGAATCAGGATAAATCCTAAGACCCTCCAGCTATTTTGAAAAAACACTGCGCAGGCATCCATTGCCGCCGACAGATCCAGCCCCATCAAGTCGTTAAGCGACTGGGCAACATTTTTAGCCATAGCTCCACTAAAAAAGAAGTATACCAGCGAACCCAAGCCTGCTAAAATAAAGGATATAAGAATTATCCGCCATAAAAAATTGTGCTTCAACCCGGAAAGATCTTTATTCTGCAATTCTGACAGCTCCTTTCAGCTCCTTACTCTATTCTACAAACAACTCCCGGCAGCAGCTTATGTTAACACCACACTGGTGATCGTCATCCATCCCTTTAGTTAAAACATCGTCCTCTCACGACGGGCATACACACTGAACACCAGTCCCACGCCAATAAGGTTCGCCCACATGGAGCTTCCTCCAGATGTAATAAAAGGCAGCGGCATCCCCGTCACAGGCATAATCCCTGAAGCCATACCGGCATTCACAAAAAACTGGAAAGCCCACATAGAAACGAGTCCGGCCACAATGAGTGTTCCCAGCAAGTCGCGGGATTTCATGGCCACAGAAACACATCTCAGAAGGAAAATACAGAATAAAAACAGCAGGATCGATGTTCCCAAGAAGCCAAATTCTTCGCCCACCACAGAGAATACAAAATCCGTATGGTGATCAGGAATAAAGTTGAGCTGCCCCTGGGTTCCCATATGGTAGCCCTTCCCCCACAGGCCGCCTGAACCGATAGCCCAAATCGACTGCATGATCTGATACCCATCTCCCCCCAAATCCCTTTCGGGATTCAAAAAGACAAGAATGCGGTTGAGCTGGTACTCCTGCAAAGGCAGCGGCAGAACTGCCAACGGTCTCAATAAGGCCGGCAAAGATTCAGCAGGCGTCACGCGGAGAAAGACTGTCATCGCACCCAGAGCCCCCGCCCCTGCAATCAGAGAGCCAAACTTGACCGGGTGCGCCCCCGCCACAAACATCATTCCCACAAAAATCGCCAGAAACACGAGAGATGTTCCTAAATCCGGCTGGAAAAAAACCAAAACCATAGGAAATGCTACAAATAGGAACGGAATAACAAAATCTCTGTAGCGCCTCAAATTCTGCGACCGTTTTGACAGAAAACAGGCCAGCGACACCACAACAATGATTTTCGCAAACTCGGAGGGTTGAAAAGAAATCCCATCCAATACCTCAAGCCAGCGTTGTGACCCCCGCGCCGCTGTCCCCATGAACTCAACCACAAGGAGCATGAGGACATTAAATCCGTAGAGCCCCCAGTAGACATGCCGAGTGTATTTATAGTCCACACACGCAACCCCAAGAGCCAGAAGAAGTCCTGTCCCCATCCATACAGCATGACTCTTGACATAAAAGTACGGGTCACCGGGCACAAGATTGTAGGCTGCCGTGCTCAAAACAAACAAACTCGCCGCCAAAAGCAAGAGCAACAGACACAGCAGAGAAACATCGACATAAGGAAGCCATTTGCGAATACCCTTGGCCATGAATCACCCTCAGAATGTTTCATCCAATTTTCGTCACCCAACTCATAACATCTCTAAGCATCACCAAAAATCATTATGTTTTCTTCATTATAACATAGGAATTCCCCATAGTTCAAACTTTAAGTCATCACATCATTAAAATGCAATGAATCCATGATTCCATGATGCGCTATATTGAAAAATCCGCGTCGAAACTGTATAATCAATATATTGTCATCAAGGGAGAGGTGTCCGAGTGGTCGATGGTGCAGCACTCGAAATGCTGTGAACCGCAAGGTTCCGTGGGTTCGAATCCCACCCTCTCCGCCACCTGTTTCGGAACTTCCTGCGGATCATGTCCCTTCCCGTAAAATATCAAGATACGCTGTATATGAAAATATCCTGTTTCGCTGATCCCCGGAACTCTGTTTCAAGATTCCAATTTCGCAAAGCCGTTTTACCGAATCGGATATGGTCTTGAATGAAATCCCCAGCGCGGAAGACGTCTTTTTAATTTCTATGATGGGATTTTCTTCGAGGTAAGAAAACAAGCGCATGGCAGTCTTGGCGGCTCGTCCCATGCCTTCGATGACAGCTGTATTTTTATCGTGCAGAACGGTCAATTTGTCGATAGCGAGAGTGGCATCCTCGGCTGATTCGTAAATAGCCTGTAAGAAGAATTTTACCCACTGCTCGTAATTACCGTTGCGTCGCACTTCGCTCAAGCGGTCATAATACTCGATGCGGTTCTTTTTGAGGAAGTAAGAAATATATAATGCCGGAGTAGTTAATATACCTTTTTGCATGAGGTATAATGTGATCAGCAAACGACCTGCACGCCCGTTGCCGTCCAAAAAGGGGTGGATCGTTTCAAACTGATAATGGATGAGTGCAACACGGATTAATTCATCCAATTCATCGTCTCCATTTATATATTTTTCCAAGTCCGACATAGCCTGTGTCATGTCCTCCGGCGTTGGTGGGATGAATCGGGCATTTTTCAATGTGCTGCCTTGACCGCCGATCCAGTTTTGGGAGTATCGGAATTCGCCCGGTTTCTTTTCTTGTCCGCGGGAACCTTCCATTAAAACGGCATGAGCTTCTTTTATAAGGCGAGTGCACAAAGGCAAATCTTTCAGCCGGGCAATCGAATATTCTGTTGCCTTAATGTAGTTTATGACTTCGGCAACATCGCGGTTGGCGTTTTCATCTATCAGCGGATCAAGCACATCCTCCAAAGTGGCTTGAGTTCCCTCAATTTGAGAAGACATCAACGCTTCTTTTCTGACGTACATTGAAATAAAAAGAGTGACGTTGGGAATCCGTGCGGCGATACCTTCCAAAAGAGTGAGTTGTTTATTGGCCTTCACCAATAATTCCACTGCTTCATTATCCAGTGTAATCGGTGGATTCGGTGGCAGCGGCGCCGGTGTAAATGATTTATATGCGGCTTCACCTGATAAGTTTGCTCTTAGCTTTCCGGCTCTATCCATCATAGGAGTACAACCTTTCGCAAAAGTTAATTATAAGGTATAGTATAGCCTTTTAATTTTAGTTTATCAATCATAATTAAAATAAAGGCCTCAGCAAATGATTGTCTTGCGGGGAAACTCGGGACGCCGGGAACGCCGACGAAACCGGGGAGCCCGAGCAAAATCAAAGATATGTATTATTTTTCCCTTTTCATGACAATGTTCTTTTCAACTTCAAGCCATTTTTCAAATTTTTGTTGACTGATCATCGCAGGCCAAATGCAAATAAAAAGTGCTGGGAAGGTTCCAAAGAAACCATCGTAACCCGTCAATACACCAATAACAGCTCCTGCGATCACTACAACGGCGAATATGATGGCGACGATGATAAACGTCCTGTTCATCTTTTTTGCTTCGGCAGTTTTGAAGTACTCTTTTTGCAAAGCTTTTCGCTGTTCTTTGGGTAATTCCTTAAAAATGGTTGACTCGGTAGCTAAATGTAGATCAGTCATTCTCAAGCTCCTTTTCTTTTTCCTTTGATTATGTATACACCTCAGAAGACAAAGTGTTACAAAATTTTGTAACGCTTTGTCTTCTGAGGTGTATACATAATCAGGAGTTTAAAAATACAATGCAGGAGGAAAACAAATCGGTATAATGAGACAACAATAAAACATTATTTTTGGAGGGGATAGTAAGCAGCCATGGTAACTATCATTATTCTCTGCGCAGTAGCAGCTGTCATTTTACCATCGTTTCTTTATGCTTCTTATAAGAAGAAAAAGACTCTGAAGAGGCTCGCAGAAGAATACGGAAAACCTTCTACTCGCACGTATGATGAACGGGATTTTATGAATATCAGCCACCTGTTCAATCTATACCCAATAAAAGGGAAAGAAACAGTAGATGATGTAACTTGGAATGATATACAAATGCCCATCCTTTACAAACACATGAACCACTCCGTTTCTCACATTGGCGATGAATATTTATACCGCCATATCCGTACACAGCAGTATGATGATTTGGAAAGACTTGAAAGACATATCCAATATTTCGACACACACTCGGAAGAGCGTATCAAGCTTCAATATGCTTTTAACAAAATTAATACAAATGTAACTACTGTAACTACAAGTCAAAAAGAGAAGATTGGAAATCATTTTGTTGCTCATCTCAAGGATTTGGATTTGATTCCTAAAATATCTATTATTCCTTCCTTCATATTTATTTTTCTGGGCATAATATCGTTTTTTCTTATTGCTTACTTTGTCCAACAAGAAGAAGAACTCATAACGATACTTATAGGCCTTGCTGGCGTTCCATGCATTTTTTTAGGAGCTTTAACTGTAGTAATGGAACATCTTACCCCAAGAATACAGAAATTTATTCCGACAATAAGAACTTTTAGCGCATGTATTAAGGCGAGCAGACAGATTGCGACACTGGACTCACATATTTTCGATAAAGCATTTAAAACGATTCTGCCTACGCTGAAAAAACTTAACAGGGAACCAGTACAGATGGATTTTTTTCTGGACGTTTGTGTAAATTCAGCAGCGCCTCCAGTTATTGGCTTACCAGCATTTTTCGGTATACCTTGGCTTGTCTATAAACGGATAGCAAAGACAATCAAAAATAATGCCCAAGAAGCCATGGCACTCTATGATTGTATCGGCTATATTGAACTCTGTATCGGCTTAAGCTCATACAGAAAAACCTTACCCTATTATTGCTTGCCTGAATTTTCAAAGAAGATGCAATTATCATTTGGCGAGGTGTATCACCCTTTGCTGCCAGACCCTGTGACAAATTCTAAAACCATAGACCCCAAATCCATTATAACTGGGGCCAATGCCAGCGGGAAATCCACATTTGCGAAAACTTTGTCTATTAATGCTCTTACCGCACAAACCATAAATATGTGTTACGCCAAAAAATTCAGTTTGCAGCCTGCTTGCATCTATACCACAATGGATTTGAGTGATGACATCACACAAGGAGACAGCTTCT
>Ga0082212_10001044_pt1 | contig 40593 bp, 29 predicted proteins | sample TergutNt197P3_FD_71548 | JGI IMG/M metagenome (GOLD analysis project Ga0082212, IMG submission 71548) | Neocapritermes taracua P3 segment gut microbial communities from Petit-Saut dam, French Guiana - Nt197 P3 | ecosystem: Host-associated > Arthropoda: Insects > Digestive system > Gut ...
GCGAATATCGGAGGGAACTGTTTGTTGAATCAACTCTTCGAGAGAATCGACTCCGAGGGTGTTTAACATAGCGGTTATTTCGTGTGGACGGGGACCGTTGTGGCGGTGAATAAATGTGGATGGCATGTGATAGTATTTTAATATTTTAAATGATAATTAGTTGCTGAAAAGAAGGGGCAGATATGAATGAACTGCAAAAGTAGTGTTTTTTTCGTTTCATAATAATGTCTATCTTTGTCGATGAAAAAGGTAATAAATTCATAACACGATGAACGTTTTTTCTAAAAAAGTAAAAGAATTGAAAGAGCGCACAGCAAGGGCTGTAGAGGGTGGCGGCGCCACCGCCATAGCCAAGCAGATTGCCATGGGAAAATTGCCCGCCCGCGAGCGGATTAATCAACTCTTAGATGCCGACTCTTTTTACGAATATGACCTCTTTATTGAGCATGATGCCAGAGAATTTGGGATGGATGGAAAGGCGTTGCCGGGGGACGGCGTAGTGATAGGCACCGGAACGGTGAACGGTCGTCCGGTGGCTATCTATGCACAAGATTTTACGGTGGCGGGCGGCTCGTTGGGATCGATGCACGCCCGTAAAATCACCAAAATTATGGACTACGCCCTGCGGATGCGGATGCCCATTATCGGAATCAATGACTCCGGCGGAGCACGTATTCAGGAGGGAGTGAACTCCTTAGCGGGATATGGCGAAATATTTTACCGCAATACACAGGCGAGCGGTGTGATCCCGCAGCTCTCTGTGATCCTCGGTCCCTGCGCCGGAGGCGCTGTCTATTCGCCCGCCCTCACCGACTATGTCTTTGTGGTAGATAAGATTTCAAAAATGTTTATCACCGGTCCCGAAGTAATCAAGTCGGTATTGGGTGAAGAGATTGATATGGAATCTCTTGGAGGTGCTCGAGTACACAGTGAAATCACCGGCAACGCCCACTTCTTTGCCAAGAGCGAGACGGAGTGTTTTGCGCAAATCAAGGAGTTGCTGGGGTACCTCCCTGCCCACAATGAAGAGAAGATGGCGCATAGAAAGCGGGAAGCGCCCGTGAAGGAGTATAATATTGACAAGATTGTACCGGTGGAGCCTACTAAGCCTTACGATGTGCGGGACGTCATCAGGGCATTGACCGATAAGTCTCAATTCTTGGAAGTTCAGGAGTTGTGGGCGCCCAACATTGTGGTGGGCTTTGGACGGATAGACGGCAAATCTATCGGCTTTATTGCCAATCAGCCCGCTGTATTGGCGGGGGGATTGGATTGCGACTCGTCCGATAAGGCGGCGCGTTTTGTTCGCTTTTGTGATGCCTTTAACATCCCCATGGTTACGCTCGAAGATATGCCCGGCTACCTCCCCGGAGTTGATCAGGAGCACGCCGGTGTTATTCGCCACGGGGCTAAGTTGCTCTATGCGTATAGCGAAGCCACTGTTCCCCGAATCACCATCATCCTGCGCAAGGCATACGGAGGGGGCTATATTGCCATGAACTCCCGCCACCTGCGTGCCGACTTTGTCTTTGCATGGCCCACCGCCGAAATTGCGGTGATGGGTCCCGAAGGGGCTGCCAATATTATCTTCCGCAAAGAGATACAGGAGGCTGAGAACCCCGCCGCCGTGCGCCGTCAAAAGGTGGAGGAGTACAAAGAGAAGTTTGCCAATCCCTACGTGGCTGCGGCAAAGGGATATATTGATGCGGTGATTGAGCCAAAACAGACACGCGACCACCTGATCCACATGCTTGAAATATCTGCCAACAAGTCGGTGAAACGCCCTAATAAGAAACATGGGATACCTCCCTTTTAATGCGTACAGAGATGAGTGTTTCAAAGAAAGAGCAGGTGCGCACTCCCAAAAAGGGCAAAGAACGGATGCGCAAAGAGAAGTTGGTAATTAAGCGCAATGCCTTGAGAGAAAAAGAAGAAAAGCGTCAGGAACGCCTCATGGAGCGGGCGGTAAAAGGGAAGCCGGGACGTCCTTCAAAGGGTGTTTTGGCATTGACAGAGGAGTTGTCCCCTTCCATTCATGTGCAGGTTTCGGAGGGCGGGCGCAAGTATGAAACCCGCCTTTCGCCCAAAATGACGCTCCGCAAAGCGTGGCAAAAACCCAATCCCAACGAGATCCTCTCCATCATACCCGGCGTGGTGCTCTCGTTGTTGGTACGCGAGGGCGATGAGGTTGCCGTCAATCAAGAGATCATGGTCTATGAAACCATGAAGATGCACAACGTTATTCGCGCTCCGTATGCCGGAATGATTACGCAAATATGCGTAAAACAGGGAGATAAAGTTCCAAAGGGCGCCCTAATGATGGTCATCCGCCCAAGCGAGGCAAACGACCCTCCTTTGCCCTCCCTGTTTCAGGACCCACTTTTAGAAGATTTTGAATAGACTCCGCAGCATATTTCCACTACCACCTGTCGCAGTCAAATTTAAGCAAGATAAACAGCAAAATAGTAAACGCCCACAGCGACGACCCCCCATAACTGATAAAGGGCAATGGAATGCCAATCACCGGCATTAGCCCGATGGTCATACCAATGTTCACAAAGAAGTGGATGAAGAAGCAGGAGGCAACGCAATAACCATAAATGCGCACAAAGTTGTCTTTTTGCCGTTCCGCGATGAGAATAATACGGTAGAAGAGCGCCAGAAAGAGTGCAATCACCACGCATGAGCCCAAAAAGCCCCACTCTTCGCCGATGGTACAGAAAATAAAGTCGGTAGTCTGCTCCGGTACAAAGTTATATCTCGTCTGCGTCCCTTTGAGGAACCCTTTTCCCGAAAAACCTCCCGACCCAATGGCAACCATGGATTGGTGTACGTTGTATCCCGCTCCCTGCAAATCCTGCTCTTTGCCCAGCAAGATAAGGATACGTGTCTGCTGATGGTCTTTAAGGAGGTTGTCAAAGACGTAATCGACGGAGAAGATAAACACGATGGAGGCGCACAGTGTTGTGATAACAGCCCAGAGTACGCGCAACCGCGAGCGATACGCATAGAGGCAACCAAGGAGAACAAACGGAATAAGGAGTAAGAGAAAGAGGGTGTGATTATTGATACCCGCCTCTTTACTCAAAAGAAAGCGGGACGACAAGAGATAAGAGGCAGTAAAAAGTGCACAACAAGCCAAAATGTAGCGCCACTTTTTGAAAATGAGTCCATACCCTATGGTGCACACAACAGAAACAATGATGAACATTTCGATTTTTTCCCGAACGATGGAGAGGGTAAAGAGCAAAATGGTAAAAAGCCCAAAAAGGAGCACCCATCCCGAAAGCCCCTCTCGGTAGAGCACCAAAAAGAAGACGATAAAGACCAATGCCAAACCCATTTCATGCTCTAATACAATGAGTACAGGGGGAAGAAAGATGATACCCAAAGCACGAATCATTCCCCCCAAAGTCTTTAGCCTGAAGTCGTGTTCACTCATCATGCGGGCTAAAGCCAAAGAGCAGGCGATTTTGGCAAATTCTGCCGGCTGCAAACGAATATTTCCAAAAGCAAACCACGATTTTGAGCCGTTGATTTCAACGCCTATCACCAATACGGCAAGGAGAGATAAAATGGAAAAGAGATAGAAACCCCAAGCAAAGACGGAGTAGAATTTGCTGTTGATAAATAGACAAATCATGGCGATGACCAACGCGCTCCCAATCCAGATGAGCTGCATACCGTATCGTTGAGACGTGTCAAAGATCCCGCGAAAAGTTCCATCTTCAACGTCATAAATGGAGGCAAAAATATTCATCAACCCAAGCAGGACAAGGATTAGATAGAGTCCCACCGTGCCCCAATCTAACTTTTGGAGGAAAGCTTTTGGGTTCATCTGGTTCCGGAGTTAGAAATAAAGTTTGCGCTCATGATTTGATTCAGCAGGTCGGGACGGGTGGTGGTACCCGTAAGGTATTTTTCTACCATTAAGGCGGCAATGGGAGCAGCCCAGGTGCCTCCAAATCCCGCATTTTCGACATAAGCCACCATAGCGATTTGCGGATTCTCACGGGGGGCAAAACAGATGAAAACGGCATGGTCGTTACCATGCGGATTTTGGGCGGTGCCTGTTTTCCCGCATAGTTCAATTCCGGAAGTCCTCACCCGTTGGGCAGTGGAATAGGCGCCTCCATGAACCGCCCGATACATCCCCTCTATGATTGGATCAAAATATTTTGGGTCGATGGATGTGTAGTTGCGTTGGGTAAATGCGCTCCGGTCAATAAGGGTATCTTTTACCTCCCGAACAATATGGGGAACAATGTAGTAACCCCTGTTTGCAATAATGGCAGCCAGATTTGCCAACTGTAACGGAGTCGCCCCAATCTCCCCCTGCCCAATAGAAAGAGATATGACAGTGAGGGAGTTCCATCTTCCTCTGTATGCGTTGTCGTAGTAGGAGGAGGTGGGAATGAGACCGGTCTGTTCCGCAGGGAAGTCGGAGTTGAGTTTTCGCCCAAATCCAAAGCTACCGACATGGTTGCCCCACTCCGTAAGCGCATCTCCAATTTTGTTGTATTTTTTATTGTCTAAGATGAGTCGAAACACATTGCAATAGTAAGCATTGCAGGACATCTGTATCGATTGAATCAAATCGGTGGGAGAGGGATGTGCATGACATCCGACATGCAGGGCGCCTGCATGGTACCCCATACTGCATCCAAAACGCGATTCGGGGGTGATTACGCCCTCTTGAAGTCCAACCAAGCCGTTTACGAGTTTAAAAACGGAGCCGGGAGGATAGGGAGACATCACGGCGCGGTTGAGCATGGGCTTATAGGGGTCGGACACCAATGTGCCGTAGTGCCGACTGAAATTGGCTAACTGGTCAGTGCTGATTCCGGGGCTCGACACCATACACAAAATCTCTCCTGTGGCAGGTTCAATGGCTACCACACTGCCCACCTTGTTGCTCATCAACATCTCTCCATATTCCTGTAAATCAGCATCTATAGTGGAAATCACATCTTTTCCCGGGATGGCGTCTCTATCTTGAGTGCCGTTGTCAAAAGAGGAGACAATGCGGTTATTGACATCCCGTAAATAGATGCTTTGTCCTTTTTGCCCTTTGAGGTAAGTTTCGTAGGACTCTTCAATCCCTGTTTTGCCCGTGTAATCGCCCCTGCTGTATTCGGGGTTCCTTCGTAGAAAATCCGGATCAACTTCCGAAATATATCCAAGCAAGTTTCCGCCTGAATTTCGGGGATAGGAGCGAACAGTGCGGGGGATGCTTGAGAAGCCGGGAAAATTATAGAGCCTCTCCTGAAAAAGAGCATGTTCTGCCACACTTGCCTGTTTGATAATGGGCACCGATTGAAACCCAATTTGACGGCGGCGCAGGTTGATGTCGTTTAACCGTTCATTTAGCGTCTGACGAGAGATAGAAAAGATACGGCATAACTCGGTGGTATCAAATGCACTCATCTCTCTGGGCGTAACAAGAATATCGTAGGAAATCAGGTTATTTACAATAATCTCTCCGTTTCGATCATAAACAAGCCCACGGGCAGGATAGATCACTTCATACTTCATCACATTGTTTAGCGCCGTATGCTTATAGGAGGAGTCAATCACTTGTATATATAATAGCCTTAATATAAGTAAAGTAGAAAGAAGCAAAAAGCTGCCGAGTACAATGTTTTTCGTTTTTACCTGTATAGCCATTATTGATTTTCGGTTAAGGGTGGGCTAAGAAACTGTTTCTAAGCGTCTGATGAGCGTTTCTGATTCAAAAAGGTAATGTGTATGAGCGAAATGAGTAAAGTGTTTAACAGGGTGCTGCCCGCAATACGGACAATGGTGAGGGCAAGATGGTTAAAATGAAAATTTTCAAGCCCAAAGAGCACGGCATGGTGGATAAGAAGGGAGACGACTACATAGATCAGGTACCAGGGGGTACTCAGCACAAGAGGTCCGGGGGTAGCAAGGTGCCCCACCTCCCCCTTGGTTGTAACCATCTTTAAGATACCCGATCTAAAGAGGGCTAAACAGGTGGCGGCAGAGGCGTGCATTCCAAGCGCTCCTGCGCTAAAGACATCAACACCTAATCCCATGGCAAAGGACCAAAGGAGTAACCAGAGGGTGTTGTATCCGTATGGGAAGAGAAGAATAAAGAGAACATAGACGCAGGGAGAGAAGAATGGTCCTAATTGTATGCGTTCAAAGATAAGCGTTTGGAGCAACCAGAAAAGAATAAACAGCCCCCCGTATTGCAAAAATCGTCTCATTGCGTCGAAATAATATCCTTGATTTCTTGAGCGTGGTAATTCCGAATCACATAAACATATCGTAATGTGTTGAAATTTAAAAATAATCGAACTTTTGCTTCCAAAAAGGTGCCTCTGGTGATGGTGGTGCCTGTAACGGTGCCCAGCGGAATACGGGAAGGAAAAATCTGAGAAAAACCGCTGGTAAAGGCGGTGTCGCCCACGGCAACTTGAACGTGCTGGGGAATATTTGAAATGACGGCGCTATGAATACTTTTTCCGTCCCAAGCCAAAGAGCCGGTGGCTCCTTCAGGTTCAATTCGGGCACTGATTTGATTTCGAGTGTTTAATAGGGATATTACCTTGGAATAGCGTTCGTTTACATCCCGTACAATGCCCACAACTCCCTGATCGACAATAACGCCCATGTCGGGCTGGATGCCGTGGTTACTACCTCTGTTGATGATAAGGTAGTTTTGCAGGCTGGAAGTAGAATTGAAGATGACCTCTGCGCCAATACAGGAGAAAATCGTATCAAACGGAGATTCGGGTATTGAAATATGTTGATATTTAAAGAGTTCTTCGCGTAAACGCATATTTTCATTTGCCAACTCTCTATTTACGGTATGTAGGGAAAAGAACTTTTCCACAACCTGTTGTCGCTCCCACAAAAAGTGGTGTCCGGCGTTCAAAGTGTGAATGATAGTTGCTTGTTGTGTTACGCTGTAATGTGCCAAAAGAGCTATGGACACTCCTTGCAGTAGGGTAAACAATAACCCCACAGCTATGGTGTTCAGCCATGTTTTGTTGTTACGGCGCATCTTGGTATTACATTTATCGAATCAGGAATGGGAACTTTCCAATATTTTTTAGGGCAATGCCTGTGCCACGCGCCACTGCATGTAACGGTCCCTCCGAAACATAGATGGGAATGTTGATTTTGTTAAATAACCGCGTTCCCAATCCCCTGAGTAGCGCTCCGCCGCCGGTGAGGAAGATTCCCTTTTGGACAATATCGGCATAGAGTTCGGGGGGAGTCTGCTCCAAAACGCCCAATATAGCCGTTTCGACCTTTGCCAGCGACTTATCCAAACAGTGCGCAATCTCTTGACAAGTTACCGCAACCTCTACGGGTAGCGCTGTCATCAGGTTGGGACCTCGCACCGTGTAGGGCTTGGGCGGATTTTCCAAATCGGTGATGGCTGAGCCTACGTTAATCTTAATATCTTCTGCAGAGCGCTCTCCAATCTTTATATTGTGTTGATGCCTCATATATTGTTGAATTTCACTTGTGAAACCATCACCGGCAACGCGGATGCTCTGGTTGCACACAATTCCGCCAAGGGCAATGACGGCAATTTCAGTGGTACCCCCTCCAATGTCCACCACCATATTCCCTTCGGGCGCCTCAACATCAATACCGATCCCCAGTGCAGCAGCCATAGGCTCGTAAATCATATAGACGTCCCGTCCGCCCGCATGCTCGGAAGAGTCGCGTACCGCCCGGATTTCAACTTCGGTACTCCCGGAAGGAATACACACCACCATACGCAGGCTGGGGGAGAAAAGTTGATTTTTTGAGCGCGTCATCTTAATCATGCCGCGAATCATCTGTTCGGCAGCGTTAAAATCTGCAATGACACCATCTCGTAAAGGGCGGATGGTTTTGATGTTTTCGTGCGTTTTTCCGTGCATGAGTCGAGCCATCTTCCCAATGGCTTTGGACTTGCCGGTATTTTGGTCAATGGCGATGATGGAAGGCTCGTCCACCACAATTTTGTCGTTACAGATGATGATGGTGTTGGCTGTTCCAAGGTCGATTGCTAATTCTTGGGTGAGAAAGGAGAATGCCATGTTTAGTTGTCAGTTATTAGTTTTCAGTTTTCAGTTGTCGGCAGGGTTAGTGTTTGAAGTGGCGGAAACCGGTGCACACCATGGCAACGTGGTGTGCGCTACAATAGTCAATAGACTCTTGGTCGCGAATGGAGCCGCCGGGTTGAATAATCGCTTTGATGCCCGCTTTGTGCGCCATCTCCACGCAGTCGGGAAAAGGAAAAAAGGCGTCTGAAGCCATGACGGCGCCTTCTAAGGCGTGTTTGAAGTGGCGCGCCTTTTCAATAGCCTGAGCAAGCGCATCAATACGAGAGGTTTGTCCCACGCCCGAAGCAAGGAGCATTTTGTCTTTTGCCAACACTATAGCGTTTGATTTTGAATGTTTTACCAATTTGTTGGCGAAGAGCAGGTTGTCCGTTTGAGAGGCGGTGGGCTTTACAGGGGTAACAAGGTTGAGGTGGGACGGATCCTCCACCATTTGGTCGCGCTCCTGAACCAATATACCGTGCAGCAGGGTGCGCACCTTCTCCTTGGGCAACTGTCGGGGAGAGAGTTCCAACAAGATTCTACTCTTTTTGACGGTCAAAATGTCGAGTGCCTCCTTGGAAAAGGCGGGAGCGCCCAACACCTCAAAAAACAGGCTATTTATCTCCTTGGCGGTGTTGCCGTCCATGGGGCGGTTTGTGATAATCACGCCACCAAAGGCAGAGAGCGGGTCTGCCGCCAACGCACGTTGGTATGCCTCCAAAAGCGATGGATGGGAGGCGCAGCCACAGGCATTGTTGTGCTTGATGATTGCCACAGTGGGTTCGTTGAAATCGCCGATTAACTCCATAGCGGCTTCTATGTCTAACAAGTTATTGTATGACAATTCTTTACCATGTAGTTGCTTGGGGAGGGAGTCGGGTGCGCCAAAATAACGCCCTATCTGATGTGGATTTTCTCCGTAGCGTAGCGTTTGCGCATGGGTATCATTTTGCGCCAAACAGGGGAGTGCAAAGTCGCGGTTAAAGTAGTTGAATATGGCGGTGTCGTAGTGTGATGTGGCGAGAAACGCTTCTGCGGCAAATTTTTTTCGCTCCCGTATGTCCGATACGCCTTTCTGTTTGGTCAGTAATTCGAGGAGCGCGGAATATTGTTGTTTGTGGGAAATCACCACCACGTCATGATGGTTTTTTGCAGCAGCCCTGATTAAAGAGACGCCGCCAATGTCTATCTTCTCAATCACCTCCTCCTGAGACGCGCCACAGGCAACGGTCGCTTCAAAGGGGTAGAGGTCAACAACTATCAGGTCAAAGGGAGGTATATCAAAATGGATTAGGTCTTCAATATCTTTGCTTTGATTACGGCGAGCCAAGATACCGCCAAACACCTTTGGATGCAAAGTCTTCACCCGTCCACCCAGAATGGAGGGATAACCGGTCAGGCGTTCAATCGGGAATACAGGCACATTCAGGTTGGAAATAAAGTCATAAGTGCCTCCTGTAGAGTAGATTTCTACATTTAAATCTTTTAAAGCCAGTACAACTTCATCCAAGCCCTCCTTGTGATATACAGAAATAATGGCTCTTTGTATGGTTTTAGGGTTGAATGGATTATTCATATTTGGGGAGTAACTCTACATGTCAAACCGCAAAAATACGACATATTTGTGGAATATGGCGTACATTTGTTCAAAAAAATAGCGTTATCTGTGGAAAAAATAGAGGTCATTATCACCGCCGGCGGGAGCGGACTCCGTTTGGGGAGTAATCTTCCCAAGCAATTCATTGCTCTTAACGAGTGTCCCATCCTCATTAGAACGGTAGCGCTCTTTGCGGCGTTGCCTATTCCTGTCGCTATTTCTGTTGTGTTGCCTCCCCTTTATGTAGATTTTTGGAATCAACTCATTTTGGACTACAATATACAGATTCCCCATACCGTAGTGGTGGGTGGGTTGACGCGCTTTCATTCGGTAAGAAATGCCTTGGCTCAAATAGGAGGACACAAGCAGCGGGCAGAAAGCGATAAGCAGGCGGCGGGAATTACGATGGTGCATGACGGAGTGCGCCCTTTGGTGTCTAAAGAGATGATTTTGGGCATGTTAGAGGTGGCAAAAACGCACCCCGCAACCATTCCGGTGGTGGAGATAAACGACTCCATGCGTCTGGTGGAGGGTGCCGGAGGCGCTGAGAGCGTTCCGGTTGACCGTTCTCAATACCGCTTGGTGCAAACGCCGCAGATCTTTTGGACAAGTATCCTCAGGGAGGCGTATAGGCAGAGCTACTTGCCCTCCTTTACAGACGATGCCTCCGTAGTGGAGCACTTGGGCATTCCCCTCTATTTTACCAAAGGGGATGTCAGAAATATAAAAATTACTACTCCTGAAGATTTTGCGCTGGCGGAGTTACTTGTCCCGCCATTTGTCCGTGGCGCTGTCCTTAACCCAGACTTGGCGCTCAATGGCTTGGTCGAGGGAGACCAGGGTCTCGGTCTGCATCACAGAGGGGATGTTTTGAATGGTATTGATTAACACCTCCATCAAATGGTCATGGTTGCGGCAGTAGAGCTTTAGCAGTAGAGAGTGCTGTCCGGTTACAAAATGACACTCCACCACTTCCGATATGTTTTTAAGGGCTTCTATTACGGAGGGATATTGATTTGCCTGCGACAGTTGAACGCCTACAAAGGCACATACGGAAAGCCCAAGTGTTTGAGGTTTAACCAACAGTCTCGCCCCAGTGATTACACCTAAGTTTTCCATCTTCTTTACCCGCTGGTGAATGGCAGCACCCGAAACCCCACACTCCCGTGCAATTTCTAAGAAGGGCATACGGGCATTTTTCACTAAAAAGGAGAGTATTTTCTGGTCAATGTGATCGATCTGGTATTTAGGCATAGAGAAACGGTTTCTTGGTTCTGCCGCAAAGGTAACAATTTAATTTATCTTTTGATAATAACGCAGCCAGGTTATGGGAAGCTCGCCCTTTAAGGCGCTTTGGTACTCTTCGTTCATACAGGGAATAAAGTGGGTATTTCCCTCGCCATCTTCAAGCCTTATCCACCAGCGCCCCGTTTGGTTGCTATAGACAAAGTAGAGTATGTGGTCATGGTCCCCCATATAGACCTCTTTGGTGGTAAACAGGAGTTGTTGTTTGGGGTCGTCCGGGTCTTCGTTTTGGGCAGAAGAGAGGCTTTCAAAGAGGTGCCAAAGTGTTTGTGTAATAAGAGAAGTAATTATTTGTGAAGATTTTATCTTTTGTGGGTATCCATATAGAAAACATGCGTCAATATGGCTGCTCACGCCTATATAGCGAACAAGTTGACACACCTCTTCGGCATACAATCCGTTGGCACCCAAACTAATGCCGTCTGGAGCATCGCTGTGGCGGATAGAGGTAAAGTCAATAAAATTCAGACGATTGGAACGAATAAGCGGCTCGGCTGCCTTAAAGTTTTCGCGGTAGTTGCCCAACCTGAGCGGCGAAAAGTAACGCGCTTGCAACCGAGAGAGTACATCCGCAGGGGTAAAGTAGGTTTGATACCCAATCCAACTGACGTTTGCCGTATGAGGATGGGCAATACACTGGGCGGCTAAATCGTCTCTGCCGTTGCTCCCCGGAGAGATGAGGTTCACGAAAAACGAAGGGTATCCATGGGTAGCCTCGTTGAATGAGGGCGCTTTGGGTTGTACAAAGATGGGCGGGATGCCGAGTGCCCGCGCAATTTTTGTGTATTGCCCCATGGTGTCAGAGGTGGAGCGCTGAATAACGGCAACTTTATAGTTTCCATGAGGATGCAATCGGGAGAGTTCATGCAGCAGGTCCGCTTGGGATGGTTCCAAGACAAGCAACGCTAAATAGTTTGAGGTATCGGAAGATAGTCCTGCCGGATGCACCGTTTCCAAGAATAAGGAGTTGTTTGTCATCTGATTTGCGGTTTCTAAGACGATGCCCTTTTCTTGAATCCCTTGGTTATGCGGGTGGATTTGGGCTCAGGGGAGAGCGCCACCAAGGAGCGCGCATCTTCAAGCGTGAGGGAGGCAGGGTCTTTTGCTTTGGGAATCTTGTAGTTTTTTCCATTATGGGAAATATAGGGTCCAAACCGTCCATTCAATATTTCGATACCCTCGTTTTCGAACGTTTTGATGATACGTTCTTTTGCCTTTTTCTGAGACTCAAGAATCAGTTCAACAGATCGTTCCAAATCTAAGGTGTAGGGGTTATCGCCCTTAGCGAGAGAGATAAAGGCGGAGCCGTGCTTGATATAGGGTCCAAACCGTCCGATACTGCAACTTACCTCTTTCTCTTGATAACTTCCCAAGTGGCGTGGAAGTTGAAAGAGTTGCAACGCCTCTTCCAACGTGATGGACTCAATAAGCTGCCCCTTTTGGAGGCTGGCAAACTGCTTCTTTTCATCATCGTTGCTTCCGAGTTGGGCAACGGGACCAAACCTGCCGATACGAGCAGTTACCTCCTTGCCCGTTTTGGGATCGACACCCAAAAGCCGCTCGGCATTGGTGGGACGGGAGCGCTCAAGGGTGTGAACTACTACCTGATGAAAGGGGTGATAAAAATCTGAAAGCATCTGTTGCCACCCCAATTCGCCTTCGGCAATGCGGTCTAAGTCCTCCTCTGCCTTGGCAGTGAAGCCGTAATCGACAATATCTTTAAAGTGTTCAACCAAGAAGTCGTTTACCAACATCCCAATGTCGCTGGGGAAGAGTTTTGCCTTTTCGGCGCCAACGGTTTCTGCAAGCGACTTGCGGATGATTTGGTCATCTACAATTTCTAAACGGACATAATTTCTCGACGTTCCCGCTCTATCTTCTTTGGTAACGTAGCCGCGTTGTGTGATGGTGGAGATGGTAGGGGCATACGTAGAAGGTCGTCCGATACCCAACTCTTCGAGCTTCTTTACCAGCGTGGCTTCTGTGTAGCGTGGTGGACGTTGGGAGAAGCGTTGGGTGGCGGAGAGCAGTTGTGGGGATAGGGTATCGCCCGAACGGAGGAGGGGAAGTTGTATGCCCAACTCCTCATTCGCCCCATCATCATCTCGCGATTCGTTATACACCTTAATGAATCCGTCAAAGAGAATCGCCTCACCCTTTGCCGTAAAGGGCTGTGGTGTACCGGAGACGTTTATGGTAACGGTTGTCTTCTCAATTTGGGCATCAGCCATTTGGGAGGCAATGGTGCGCTTCCAAATCAGGTTGTACAGTCTCTTATCCTGCGTATTTCCGTCAATATCAGAATTTTGAAGATATGTGGGACGAATCGCTTCGTGTGCCTCCTGCGCCGACCTGCTCTTGGTAGCATATTGACGGGTCTTGCAATAGTTTGCTCCATAGAGTGTTTCGATGCACTTGTGCGCTGAGTTCAACGCCAGTTTGGAGAGTTGTGTAGAGTCGGTACGCATATAGGTAATCAGCCCTGTTTCATACAACCTTTGGGCAATGTTCATCGTTTGGCTCACAGAAAAACCCAATTTTCGGGAAGCCTCCTGTTGCAGCGTAGAGGTGGTAAACGGAGGAGCAGGTGTGCGACTTCCCGCCCTTTTCTCCACAGTGGCTATGGTAAAGGTGGCGCCGATACACCTCTTTAGAAAATCGGAGGCATCTTCCTCGCGGTCAAAACGAGACTCAACCTCTGCCTTGAAACCCTTTGCCTTTTTTTCCTGAAGTCCAAAAACACCCTCCACTTTGTAGTGATCCTGAGAGGTGTGAGATAAAATCTCTCTCTCCCTGTCCACAATCAGACGCACGGCAACCGATTGAACCCTTCCGGCAGAGAGTTTTGGTTTTAATTTTTTCCAGAGAATGGGAGAAATCTCAAAGCCAACCAATCTGTCTAACACACGGCGTGCCTGCTGGGCATTTACCAAGTTCATGTCTAAGGCGCGTGGGTTCTCAACGGCGCTTAAAATGGCATCTTTGGTGATTTCGTGAAAAACAATTCGTTTTGTTTTTTTAGCATCTAAGTGGAGGCTTTCCTGCAAGTGCCAAGCAATTGCCTCTCCTTCGCGATCTTCATCAGAGGCGAGCCACACCGTGGTTGCCTTACTTGCCAACGACTGAAGTTCTTTAACAACAGTCGCTTTTTCGGCAGGTATTTCATATTCGGGAGAAAACCCCTCCCGCATATCAATCCCCAAATTCTTTTTAGCCAAATCACGAATGTGCCCCAAACTCGAAGTTACTTTAAAATCTTTTCCTAAGAACTTCTCAATGGTTCTGGCTTTTGCCGGAGACTCTACAATCAATAACTGCGATCCCATAGTAAATAGTTTGCATGAATTTTTCGCTGCAAAGAAAGGCATAAAGTAAGGTATCGACCAAATTTTTTTATCGCTGTTCAAAAGATGTGCACGATATTTGCGGTGAAAGGCGTATCTTTGGGGTTTCCCAGTTGAGATGAAAAGAGACAATAAAAAGAAAAAAGAGGTGAAAAACAAGAAATTAATCAGATGGCTATGGACTGTAATGTTTGCGCCGTTCGCTCTGCTGTTCCTCTCCATTTTGTTGGTGGCGCTCTTTGCCTCCATTCCCTCCTTTGAAGAGTTGGAAAATCCAAGAAGCAACCTTGCCACCGAACTGATTTCCGAAGATGGAGTTGTATTATGCACCTATCATATTGAAAACAGGTCGTATGTACGGTTTGATGAGTTATCTCCCCCCTTGGTTGATGCGCTGATAGCCACCGAAGATATCCGTTTTTACGCTCATTCGGGGATTGACTTCAGGAGTTTGGCAAGGGTAGCGGTCAAATCGATTCTTTTGGGAAATGTAAGTTCGGGAGGAGGAGGAAGTACGCTCACGCAGCAGTTGGCAAAATCGCTCTTCCCAAGAGATACCACCACCCTCTCGTTTCCGGGTGCAAAGGTGGTGCGTATGGGAACCATTAAACTCAAAGAGTGGATTACCGCTGTAAAGCTGGAGCGAAACTACACCAAGGAGGAACTTTTGAGTATGTACTTCAATTCGGTCTTTTTTGGCAGTAACGCCTATGGTATTCGTGCAGCCTCCTCTACGTTTTTTTCCAAACATCCCTCGCAAATTACCACTGAGGAGGCAGCCCTTTTGGTGGGCATGGTGAATAAACCCACGCGCTACAATCCCATCTCAAATCCCGATGCATCAAAGAGGCGAAGGGACCATGTTCTTTCTCAAATGACTAAATATAAATATATTACACCATCTCAGAGAGATTCCCTCACAGAGATTCCACTTCCGATATCTTCCATGACCCAGGACCACAATGCCGGTCTGGGGCTCTATTTTCGCGATATGTTGCGGCGGGTGATAAGTGCAGGCGAACCTGTGCGTTCGAGGTATAGAAACAGGGAAGATTACAGGGCGGATTCGCTCCTTTGGGCAGATGACCCGCTCTATGGCTGGTTACGCAAAAACCCCAAACCGGATGGTTCGCTGTATGATTTGGACAGAGATGGATTAAAATTCTATACAACCGTTCACTCTGTTATGCAACAATATGCAGAAGAGGCTGTAGCAGAGCACTTAGGGCTCGATTTACAGCCCGATTTCAATAGGGAGTTGCGGTGGAAAACCAACCGTCCCTTTTCGAACGACGTCCCTGCAACTACCCGTGCCAATATCATCAGGCAGGCACAACGAAACAGCGATCGTTTTCGCAGGATGAGGGCTTCAGGAGCAAGCGATGCGGAGATTGAACAAAATTTTAAAGAGAAGTATGCCATGAGGGTTTTTTCATGGAACAAAAACGGCTATATCGATACCCTGATGTCACCCAACGATTCGATATTGTACTACAAATCGTTTTTACACGCCGGACTCATGGCTATGGAACCGGGTACAGGAGCGGTTCGTGCGTATGTGGGAGGACCCAACTATCGCTACTTTAAGTACGATAACGCCCGTCAGAGTCAGCGGCAAGTGGGGTCGATTATCAAGCCGTTTCTCTACACTTTAGCCATGCAGGAGGGTTCTCGACCGTGTGATCTGGTGGCAAATGTAACCCAAACCTTTGAGATTCCCAACGATGAACCGTGGTCCCCCAGGTCCACCGACAGAGAGGAGTGGATTGGGAAGATGGTAACGCTCAAATGGGGATTAACACGAAGCAGCAACAATATTTCGGCATATCTAATGGGCAAATTTGGACCATACGCCATGATTGAGATGTGCAGAAAATTGGGGATAAGCAGTTGGTTGGATCCGGTTTACTCCTTGTGCGTTGGGGCAGCAGACATCTCGCTGTATGAAATGGCTGCCGCTTTCAACACCTTTCCGGGCAAAGGCGTGTTTGTTGAGCCTTTTCTGGTATCCCGAATAGAAGACAAATCCGGAAACGTAATCAGCACGTTTACCTCCCGTAAGCGTGAGGCAATCAGCGAACAAACTGCTTATCTAATGATTAATTTGTTGGAAGGTGTGGTAAACGAGGGAACTGCGGCGCGTATTCGCAGCAAATACCTCTCCACAGGCGCCGTTGCCGGAAAGACCGGCACCACCAACGACCAAATAGACGGATGGTTCATTGGTATGGTTCCCAGTCTCACGGCAGCCGTTTGGGTGGGAGCGGAAGACCGTCAGGTGCACTTCGAGAGCCTTGCTCTTGGCGGAGGAGCCAATATGGCGTTGCCCATCTGGGGTATTTTTATGAAAAAGGTAATGGAAAACAAATCATTGGGCTTTAGAGCCGACCAACTGTTTGCCGCTCCTCCCGGCATGATACTCAACCTTAGATGCGACGGCAGTGATGCAGACAATGACTTGGTAAATAGAGCAAAAAACTCCTTTTTTGATTAAGATTTTAGAAATAGTTTTTACGTTTTGAAACAGAAAAAAAACTTAGCCCTTGTGTATGGGGGCGATTCGTCTGAGTGGGAAATCTCTGTGTTGAGCGGGCAAAACGTGGCGTTGCATATCAACAGGGATAGATACGAAGTGTACGAAATTTTGATGCGCGGCAGTAGCTGGCGGGTGGTAAAGGCGGCGGACGGTGGTGTTCCCGACGAGCAAGACGCCCAGGTGAACAAAGACCACTTCTCATTTTGTTGGAACGGTAAAAAGGTGCTGTTTGACGTAGTGTTTGTGATGATACACGGGACACCCGGGGAGGACGGAATATTGCAATCATATTTTGAGTCGTTACACATTCCATTTACTTCAAGTAGCTCAGTAGTTTCGGCGCTTGCTTTTGACAAATATGCCTGCAAATGCGCCTTGCGTAATGCAGGGATAAATATGGCTAAAGAGTTGGTAATAAGAAAAAATGAGAAAATTGATGAACAGGAGATAGTTGACGCATTGGGTCTGCCCCTTTTTATTAAGCCCAACAGCGGTGGCAGCAGCTTTGGTGCATCCAAAGTAAAGCGGATAGAGGAGGTAATGCCTGCGATAGTGCGTGCATTTTCGGAGGGTACTACCGTATTGGCAGAGGAGTTCTTAGAGGGCAGGGAATTGACCAACGGCATCCTCAAAACCGCTTCCCAAACGGTGAAGTTGCCGGTAACGGAGATTGTGAGCAAGAACGAATTTTTTGACTATCAGGCGAAGTACCAGGGTGCAAGTAGAGAAATCACCCCTGCGCCGATTCCAGATTCGCTGAAAGAGAAGGTGCAGCACCTCACCTCAAAAATCTATGAACATTTGGGGTGCAAAGGGTTTGTCAGGATGGACTATATTGTCAGGGGGGCGGACGTGGTTTTCCTTGAAGTGAATACCATCCCGGGCATGAGTTCCTTGAGTATCATTCCGCAACAGGCAGCTGCTGCGGGCATCAGCATGAGCACCTTTCTTGAATGGCTTATTGAGGACGCCTTTAGGTTATAGGTTTTTGAGGCAGGTAGCAGGTGATAAGATGACCGTTAAAGAGTATGTTGACCGGGGTATGGAGATGCTGTTGTCGCTATATCCGCGAGGTGAAGCAAAAGCGTTGTTGGAGATTGTCTTGGAGGGGTTTTGTAACTATCCGGCATACACCTGCTATACAGACCCCGACCGATTTTTACCTCTTGAACAGTTAGACGAACTGCTTGGGGCGCTGAACGACCTTCACAGGGGCAGACCGATACAGTATATTTTCGGCAAAACGCTTTTTGAATCATGTATCATCAATGTACGGGAGGGGGCGCTGATTCCCCGTCCCGAAACCGCGGAGTTGGTGCGGTGGGCGCGATCTGTTTTGGAGCAACAACTCCGGACAAACCCCTCTGAAGAGGTGAACAACACCCCCTTGTCTGTCTTAGATGTGTGCACCGGTTCGGGCGCTATTGCCGTTGCGTTGGCGAAATCGTTTCCGCAATCAAAGGTGTATGGCGTGGACATATCGGAAGAGGCGTTGGCGCTTGCCAAAGAGAATGCCCTGCTAAACAATACGGAGGTGCAATTTTGGCAAGCCGACATACTGCACCCCTGTTCCCAATCCCTTGCCCTCGATTTGATGATTAGCAATCCTCCATACGTGCTCACTTCCGAAAAGGAGACTATGCGGCAAAATGTGCTTGATTACGAACCGCATATCGCTCTCTTTGTTCCGGATGATGACCCGCTGCTCTTTTACCGTGCTTTAGCCGATTGGGGTATGACGCTGCTTAAAGAGGGCGCCTTGTTGATGGCAGAGATCAATGAAAAAATGGGCGAAGAAGTAACGAGACTTCTTCGCCACAAGGGATATTCAGCAATAGAAATCAATAAAGACGTGAACGGAAAACCACGAATGTGCCGTGCAGTCAAAAGACACACAACCACATGAGAAGATATTCCTACCTTCCCAAAGCGGGAATCCACACCAGAAGCGACTTGATTACTAAAAAGTAAAGAGATCGAGAAGACCCTTCAGATTGGGAAACAAGAGCACAACCACGTTTAAAACAAACCGGATGATTGTTAAGAGAAATTCCATATTACCTGTTTCCGAATAGTGCCGATATTATGTCAATAATAAACGGTAAAATGGTTAAAATAGCCGTCAAAATAGAGAGAAGCAAGGTCCAATCCATAACAAATAATTTTAAGTTAACACACAAGTGAATAAATAACGGCGCAAAGTAAATAAAAAGAATTGTCTTTTCCAAATATTTATTTTGCAAACTTCATCTCATCCAACAGATACCCGGCTCCGGCTATCTTGTCAATCATAAACAGGATAAAACGAATATCAACTGAAATGTTTCGGCAAACTACCGGATCATATGCCAAATCGCTCATCGTCCCCTCCCACACGCGGTCGAAATTAATTCCAATAAGCTCTCCATTAGCGTTTAACACAGGACTTCCCGAATTTCCGCCCGATGTGTGGTTGGTGGCAATAAAACATACAGGTACCGTTCCGTTTACCGCCCATCGACCATAATCTTTTGTGCGATAGATTTCGCGCAATTTTTCAGGGACGTCGTAGTCGTATATATCGGGATTATCTTTCTCCATAATACCGTCTAAGGTGGCTAATGGTTCGTAATAAACGGCGTCCATTGGTTTGTAGCCGTTTATCTTTCCGTAAGCTACCCGCAGGGTGGAGTTGGCGTCAGGGTAAAAGACCTTATTTTTTTGGAACTCCATCTGTCCCCTCATATAGTCTCGATAGAGGAGGGTAATGGTGCCGTTGATCTCTGAAACCTTGGGAGATACATATTGATTATAGTGGTTCATATATGCTGTGTATAGATGTACAGCAGGGTCTTTGCGAAGGATGTCCATGAAATTGTTTTGACGCAGGGTCTCCATTGCTCGCTCTTTGGTGGCAAAGAGAGAGGTGTCAAACAGTTCATCTGCCCACATTTCAATAGAGTAGCCATATTTGGTGATCTGCTCGGCGATGATGGGCGCATGAAAGCGGGCGGGAACGTTCATCAAGTATTCGCGCATCAACGCTACAAAAGTGCGTTGGTCAATGGGGAGATAGTAGTCTTTATAGAACGATTCCAACTGCTCGGTAATCAATGTGCGGATGCGCGTCTGGTCGCTGTTTGCCCGCTCTTCGCGTGTCAGCAGTTGGGAAATGGAGCCAGCCGTACGCACCAACTCTATGCACACCAACGCTTCGCTATGGTAGTCGGCGGCAAAAGCGTATGGCTCTAATTCGTCGTACAACCTTTGAAACTGAGAAACCAAAGTGGCGTATTGCGGTTTTCCGGCAGCCCATGCCGTAAATTCCCGTTCAAACGCCTGTTTTTGCGCAATCGTTTGCAAACGGATGAGTCCTTTGGTCTCTCCCTGCCACCTTTTCCATGAGTTGGCAACGGAGGCATTTTTGGAGGCGTACTGAATCCGTACCGCCCTGCTTTTGCCCATTTCGGAGTTCATGATGTTGAGACGCAATGTACGCAAATGAATCTTGTGCGGATTGGACTCCTGAACATAGCGAACGGCAGCAGAGTGTATATATTGTTGGGTTCTGCCCGGGTAGCCATATACCATGGTGAAGTCGTTCTCCTTTACCCCTTTCAAGGAGATGGTGAAGAATTTTTTGGGCTTGTAGGGGACGTTGGCAGGAGCGTAGGGCGCCGGTTTGTTGTCTGGACCCGCATACACCCTAAAAACGGAGAAGTCTCCGGTGTGTCTGGGCCACATCCAGTTATCGGTATCTCCACCGAATTTTCCGACTGAGGATGGAGGGGCGCCTACCAATCGAACATCTAAGTAGGTTTCAAATACAAAGAGAAAGTATTGATTCCCATAGTACAGAGACTCTATTCGTGCCGAATAGTGCGTTCCTTCAATGGCTTTTGCCTGCAAAGCTTCCTGATTGGCGCGTACCAACTGGGTTCGTTCCTGCTCGCCCATCCCGCCTGTTACACCTTTGAGGACAGCGTCTGTTACGTCTTCCATACGGACCAAGAAACGGACGGTTAAGCCCCTGTTGGGCAACTCTTCACTTCGGTTCATAGCCCAGAAACCATCTGTAAGGTAGTCGTGTTCAACCGATGAGTGGGATTGAATCTGGCTATACCCGCAATGGTGGTTGGTGAGCAGCAGTCCATCTCCGGAAACAATCTCTCCGGTACAACCACCGCCAAAAGAGACAATCGCATCTTTTAGGCACGCCTTGTTGATACTGTAAACATCTTCTGCCGTAAGTCGGAATCCATTTTTTTGCATATCCTTGATGCGTTGCGAAATGAGAACCGGTAACCACATTCCTTCGTCTGCCCTGACGGATGAGAGGGATAGCGTGAAAAGCAATCCAAATAACAATAGTTTTTTCATAATGTACATAATTTATATCTTTGCAAAGTTAGTTATTTTATGATATGAACCAACTTGCCCGGTATATTATTGCCCTTACGGTTGTAGCCGCTATCTGTTTTTTGGCATGGTTTTTCAGCAACATCCTTACCTACATTTTGATTGCCGCTATTCTCTCCATCATGGGGAAACCGTTGGTCAATCTCCTCGATTTGTTGCGCTTTAAAAGATGGCGAATCCCGCACTTCCTCTCTGCACTCATCACATTGGTGGTGATCATGGGGTCGTTATCCGCGCTCTTCCTCTTTTTGGTGCCTCTCTTTTCACAAATCATCTATCAGGTCTCCACCATCGACTTAGATCGGATAGCGGCAAATTTGGATGCACCGCTGCGCGATCTCAATCACTTTTTGCATGAATACATTCCCGGCATTGAGGCAAACCTCTCCGTCCAAAACCTCCTTACCCAGCAAGTGTCGTCTATGGTGAATGATTTTAATTTTGCACATTCATTGAACTCGCTGGCAAACATTCTCCTTAATTTGGGCATTGGCATCTTTACCGTCTGCTTTGTTACGTTTTTCTTTCTAAAAGAGAAAGATATGTTTAACAATATTGTGCTTAGCCTCTTTCCGGAAAAGTACGAACAAAATGCCTCCCGCGCTTTGAACTCTACCAACAAACTGCTTGCTCGGTACTTCATTGGTATCTGCATTGAAACGCTCGCCATTACGATACTCAATACAACGGGACTCACCCTTGTGTGTGGGTTTGAGTTCAAGTTGGCACTTGTGCTCGCTTTTGCTTCAGGGGTACTAAACGTTATTCCCTATATAGGACCCCTTGTGGGAGGGGTGATAGGGGTGTTCTTTGGCATTATCGGCTACTACGACACCGCGGTCGGAGCAAGCCTCTTCTTGTTTAGCCTCCCCATCATATTGATTTACTTGGGCACCAATATGATAGATGTGTTCATCTTCCAGCCATATATCTACTCAAACAGCGTCAGAGCGCATCCTTTGGAAATATTTATGGTGATTTTAATTGCCGGCAGCATTGGAGGCGTGGTAGGGATGCTTGTGGCAATTCCCACATACACCGTTGTCCGTGTCTTTGCAGGGGAATTTTTCAATCACTTCAGGGTGGTACAAAAACTTACCCAACGCATGAATGTCTGAGCAGTTCAAACAGTTTCTGAGAAAAGCATCCTGTTGTTTGACAGTTGCAATGAAAGAGAAGTGCCTCGGTGAATTTTTTTCACTGAGGCACTTGGATTTTGTTTAAAATGTTACCGAAAAGTTTCTTAGCGATTTTCATAAATATCCCTGTACTTCTCATGTAGAGGAATATATTTGTCGTCCCTACCTTGCAGGCGGTAATAGATGTTTTTTAAATATAACGCAATATCTAATTGAATTTCAGGGTCACTTGTTATTTCAAAGGCTTTTTCCAAAGGATCGGTCGCTTTAATCAGAAGTACGTCCATCTCCTCCAACAAAGCATTGTATTTTTTATCATCCAACTCATCAGAGGCTTTGTTTTGTACCACCAGAGCGGCGTCGTAATAAGATGTGCCGATATTGATATGACCAAAAAGATAATTGGGGTTGATAGCTATCGATTTTCTATAGCATTCAAGGGCTTTTTCGGTATCATCCAACTTTTTCCAAAAATCACCTTCGGCATTATACAAACTCTCGTTATTTGGTTCGATTGTCTGAGCTTTATGTATATACTCCATCACCTTGGTAGGATCCTCATCATTTTCCCGATACATATTGATCAGCGCAATCAAAATGGCTTGATTTGAGGGATACTTGGTAAAGCCTTCGGCAAGGGTGGATTCCATCTTAGATGGCTGTCCCATAGCTTTATAAGATTCTGCTAAATATGAATATGCCGATCCGTCCTGTGAATACCCAAGATCCAAGGCATTCTGAATATATTGAAGCGCCCTTTCATACTCTTGGGCGTAAAAGGCGGTTAAGCCTGTATTGAATACAACGAGGGTATCTTTTTTGTTTATTCCCGGATGCTCTGAACAGAGAAGGGAGTTACCGAAATTTTTTGAAGAGAGGGAGAACTCGCCGATAGAATAGGCGGTAACCGCCTCCGACATGAAACGATTTTGAACAACGGTGATCCCCTCTATGGCATCTTTTCTTGCAGCGCCTTTGGTATCCAATTCATACGCTTTCTTGAAAGCGTCGAAAGCTTCGTTCAAAAGATTTTGGGGCATTAGCGGCTTGGTAATCACCCAAAAGTTAAGGGAACCGCCCGCATTGTAGTAGAGATCCTTGTCGGAGTAGTGAACAACCTCATACTCTTCCTCACTGAGTATCCTTTTTTCAGTACCGATAGGGCGTTGATCTTTCAGGACAACCCTTGCTTCAATGGCGGAAAGCCCGAGCCAAATGTTTTTGGCGGGGTAATCATAAACGGAAAGAATACTCTTGCCGAACTTTACCCAGGCAGCAGCATCCTGCGCCTTTTTACCGGTAACGTCCGCCTTTGCCTTCTCGTAGTTTTTCAATGCAGTCTCTGCCTCTTTGGAGAGTGCATTGGATGGTGGAGCGGCTGCAGGTCTTTGTCCGCCTTGTGGTGGTGGACCGCCCGCTCTTTGGGCGTCCAGCTGCGTAACAAGCCCCAAGATTAGGGCAAATAAAAGAAATTTTTTCATACTGATGAATGATTTAGAATGATTAATAATATTGTACATAGTTATTGTTGAATGTTTTCCGTTTCAGGCTCTACTGTTTTTTCTTCGCTCTTATTTACGCAGCAAACAGCTGCAATCGTGTCATTTTCACGTAATTGAATAAGTCTAACCCCCTGGGTGGCTCTTCCGGCAACGCGCACATCCGAAACCGCAAGACGAATGGTAATTCCGGAGCGGTTGATAATCATTAAGTCGTTCCTATCCCCCACCTCTTTGATGGCAATCAATTTTCCGGTTTTTTCTGTGATGTTTAGGGTTTTTACTCCCTTTCCGCCACGATGGGTAACCCTGTAATCATCCAATCCGGAGCGCTTGCCATATCCGTTTTCACTCACAACCATTATATGACGAGGGTTTTCCTCTGTACCTGTTTCCTCTACACAAACCATGCCAATTACCTCATCCTCCTCAGAGACAAGGATTCCACGCACGCCGGCTCCTGTTCTGCCAATGGGACGTACCTGCGACTCATTGAACCGTACGCATTTTCCCTCTTTGCAGGCGAGCAAAATCTCTGAGCGACCACTGGTTAATATTGCCTCCAATAGTTCGTCATTTTCACGTATGGTGATGGCGTTTACGCCGTTTACACGGGGGCGTGAGTAGGCTTCGAGCGAAGTCTTCTTGACCGTTCCACGCTTGGTGCACAATACAATATAGTTGTTATTGATATACTGTTCATCGGTAAGGGTTTTCACATTGATATAGGCGCGCACTTTATCCTGAGGGTCGATATTGATTACATTTTGAATGGCGCGCCCTTTAGACGCCTTGGCGCCTTCGGGAATTTGATAGACCTTTAACCAGTAACACTTTCCGTTTTGGGTAAAGAAGAGCATGGTGCTGTGGGTGTTTGCCACATAGATGTGTTCAATAAAATCCTCATCGCGCGTTACGCTCCCCTTGGCGCCCACGCCGCCACGGTTCTGGAGGCGGAACTCGGTGAGGGCAGTTCGCTTCATGTAGCCGAGATGAGAAATGGTGATCACCACATCTTCGTCTGAGTAGAAATCTTCGGGGTTGAACTCACCTTCGGAAGGTTCAATGACGGTGCGCCTGTCGTCTCCAAACTTGAGGGTCATGTCATTCAATTCACTCTTAATCACATTCATTTGAAGCTGCTCATCTGCCAACAATTCGCGAAGATAGGCAATCAATTTGGCTAACTCGTCATATTCGGCTTGCAGCCTGCTGCGCTCCATACCGGTGAGCTGACGCAGACGCATCTCCACAATTGCCTTTGCCTGCATTTCGGAAAAGCCAAATTGGGTCATCAATCCCATCCATGCCTCTTCAACCGTTTTGGAAGCGCGGATCAACGCGATAACCTCATCGAGGATGTCAAGCGCCTTTAACAACCCTTCGAGAATGTGCGCCCGCTTCTCCGCCTGTTCTAACTCAAATCGCGAACGGCGCAAAACAACTTCATGACGATGCCGTACATAGTATTTGATGAGCTGTTTGAGGTTCAATAATCTTGGACGCCCATCAACCAGCGCGATGTTATTTACAGAAAAAGACGATTGTAACTGGGTGTATTTGTAGAGGTTGTTCAATACCACATTTACGATGGCGCCCATCTTGAGTTTTATCACAATGCGCATTCCGTTGCGGTCGCTCTCGTCGTTGACGTAAGCGATTCCCTCCACCTTCTTCTCCTCCACCAACTCCGCAATCTTCTCAATCAGTTCGCGTTTGTTCACTTGGTAAGGGATTTCTGTCACCACAATCGTCTCGCGTCCCGTGGAGGAGACTTCAACATCTGTTTTGGCGCGCATCACAATGCGACCGCGTCCGGTTTCAAAGGCGTCTCGAATGCCCGACACGCCGTGAATGAAGCCTCCGGTGGGAAAGTCTGGACCCTTTACATGGTGCATCAACTCATCGGTAGTAATCTCTCTATTATCGATGTATGCACACACGGCGGCGGCAATCTCCCGCAGGTTGTGGGGTGGCATATTGGTTGCCATACCCACGGCAATACCGGATGCTCCGTTCAGGAGCAACAAGGGCACCTTTCCGGGCAGCACCGTAGGCTCCTCCAGAGAGTCGTCGAAGTTGAGACGAAAATCAACGGTTCCTTTATCCAAATCGGCTAATGCTTCCTCCGCAATCTTTAGGAGACGCGCTTCTGTATAGCGCATGGCGGCAGGTTCGTCCCCATCCACAGAGCCATAATTCCCCTGTCCGTCCACCAACATATACCGCAGACTCCACTCTTGTGCCATGCGCACCATTGCCTCATACACGCTTGAATCTCCATGCGGATGGTATTTACCCAACACCTCGCCCACAATACGGGCAGATTTCTTGAAGGATTTGGAGGCGCTGAGTCCCAATTCCGACATCCCAAAAAGCACCCTTCGGTGAACAGGCTTCAGCCCATCTCGCACGTCCGGCAGCGCCCTTGAAACAATCACCGACATCGAATAATCGATGTAGGCGCTCTTCATCTCCTCTTCTATATTGATTTTGACAATTCTGCCCAATGGTTCACTAACTTCCTCTGTCATCTTATTGCAATTATATCTACTTAATAATCAGTCTTATTATTTTATGAATGGTGTATTTCACACCATGCAAAAGAAGCGCTAATTTACGAATAATTCTTTAAATTTTACTACTTTTGCCACAATATAAGTAACATGAATTTGCAATTATCAGACGAACTAAATGATATTCTATCGTATAGCCGTGAAGAGGCTATGCGCTTGGGAAGTGTTATGGTTACTCCCGACCACTTTATTCTGGGGATGATTCGCCACGGGAACAATAGCGCCCTCTCTGCCCTCTCTTCTATGGGGGTCAATGGGGATACCCTTAAGAGTGGTATGGAAGCGCGCCTCCAATCGGGAGAGATGGTGCCCTATGCGCAGTCCGGTCGCCTTGCTTTGTCAAAATCAGGGGAAAATGCTTTAAAAATGATGTTTTTAGAAGCTCAGGGGTTACACAAGACACGTCCCCATCCACTTCATCTGTTGCTTGCTGTTTTGAGAAATGAAGGGACACAGGGTGTTATGTTGCTGGCGGAGCATGGCGTCACCTACGATGAGTTGAGGCGGAAAGTGTCGGGGAACCTCTTCGTATTTGCTGCGCATGGCGATGAGTTGCTTTTTCAAGAGGAATCTGTGGGAGAGGGAGATAAAAATCAAGAGGAGAAGAGCACTAAGGGCGCTGTAAGGAGTGGCTCTCCTCCTAAGACAAGTGATACGCCCATCTTAGACAATTTTGGTTTTGACCTTACCGCTGCCGCCATGCAAGAGAGGTTGGATCCGGTGGTGGGTCGCGAGAAGGAGATTGAGCGGTTGGCTCAGGTGCTGGGAAGGCGGAAAAAGAACAATCCTGTGCTCATTGGGGAGTCAGGGGTGGGGAAATCTGCTATTGTGGAGGGTCTTGCCCTTAGAATTGCGCAAAAGAAGATTTCGCGGATGCTGCTTGACAGGCGGATCATTGCGTTGGATATGGGTTCGTTGGTGGCGGGCACCAAATACCGCGGACAATTTGAAGAGCGCATGAAATCAATTTTGAACGAGTTGCGCAAACATAAGCATATCATTATATTTATAGATGAGATACATACACTGGTGGGCGCCGGAAGCGCTGCCGGTTCGTTAGATGCCGCCAATATGCTCAAGCCTGCTTTAGCCCGCGGAGAGATACAGTGCATAGGTGCCACTACGTTGGACGAATATCGAGATTATATAGAGCGAGACGGAGCTTTGGAGCGCCGTTTTCAAAAAGTGATGGTAGAGCCTACCGATTTCGAAGAGACGCTGGAGATTTTGAACAACATCAAATCGAGGTATGAGGAGCACCACAAAGTTACCTATTCGGAAGCTGCAATAAAAGCGTGTATCTACTTTACCCAAAGATATATTACAGACCGTTGCCTTCCGGATAAGGCGATTGACGCCTTGGATGAAGCCGGGTCGCGTGCTCATATCGCTAACATAAAAGTACCCAAAAAGATAGAAGACCTTGAAGGGGAGATGGAGTTGATTCGGGAGAGAAAGCGTGTTGCCGTAGCGCAAAACTTGTTTGAAGAGGCTGCCAAACTTCGTGATTCAGAGCGAACGTTAATGGAAGATCTGTCTGTTTTGCAGGCAAAGTGGAGTGAAAAAATGAATAAATCGCGCCAAATGGTAGATGAAGCGCGTGTTGCAGAGGTTATTTCGATGATGGCAAATGTACCGGTACATCGTGTGGCTGAGGCAGAAGGCGAGAGGTTGATGCAAATGTCCCAAATAATTAGAGGTCGGATTATTGGGCAGGACGAGGCGGTGGAGCGTATGGTGCGCGCCATTCAACGCAACCGTGCCGGACTTAAAGATCCCAACAAACCCATAGGCACGTTTATTTTTCTTGGACCCACCGGCGTTGGAAAAACACAATTAGCCAAAGTATTGAGTGAGTATCTATTTGATTCTGTCGATAATTTAGTGCGCATAGATATGAGCGAATATATGGAGAAGTTTGCCGTGAGCCGTCTGATTGGGGCGCCTCCGGGCTACGTAGGGTATGAAGAGGGCGGTCAACTTACCGAGAGGGTGCGGCATAAACCCTATTGCGTGGTACTGCTTGATGAGGTGGAGAAGGCGCATCCCGACATATTTAACCTCCTTTTGCAACTCTTTGACGAAGGTCGCCTCACCGACAGCAATGGGAGGCAGGTGGACTTTAGGAACACGGTAATCATCATGACCTCCAACATCGGCAGTCGGGAGTTGAAAGAGTATGGACAAGGGGTGGGGTTTGCCAATGCCACCAAAAGAAATGTGGAAGAGAACACCCGCAGTATTATTCAAAAGGCGTTGAGCAAGACCTTTAGACCCGAATTTATCAACCGCGTGGATGAGCAGATTCTCTTTAACCCTTTGGAACAGAAAGATATTTTCAAAATCATTGAAATTGAGTTAGATGACCTATATAAACGGATGGAACACGCCGGTTATCGCCTGATCATTGATTCCAAAGCAAAACGCCACGTGGCAGCGCACGGATACGACCCGCAATACGGCGCCCGCCCCCTGAAGCGAGCCGTTCAACGATATTTGGAAGACCCTTTATCGGAGGCGATTATTCGAATGGGGATTCCTCAGGGACAAACTTTGCGCGTGAAGATGTTCCGCGGGGAGACCAGGGTGGAGGTAAAGAAAGACACACCGGAGCAAGACAAAAATCCCATTTACACGCAGTAAACTACGCCTTGCCTCAGAAACCATTTCTCAGAGTGTTGTGCCGATGATAATCTCTTTGGCGGCGTTAAGTTCCTCCTCGCTGTCGGAGATGAGCAGTAAGTGATCCTTCTCGTGGATAATTGAATTGCCGCGAGGGATAAAGAAGCGCCCCTTGCGCTTGACCATCATCACCAGCGTGTTTTCGGGTAGATCTATCAACCTCAACAGATTCCCATTACGCAAACTTTCTTTGGTTACCACCACCTCCGAAATGGCTGAATTTAACTCCTGAGGAAAATCGATGCCAAAGGCGGAGCGCTGCCTCACCTTTATGGGTTCAGCCATCTGTAAGAGACGCGCCACCGCCGGGATGGTGGTGCCCTGTATCAAAAGTGATACAATGGTAATAAAGAAGACGATGTTAAAGATGATGTGGGCATGAGGGATGCCCGCAATCCAGGGATAGGTGGCAAAGATGATGGGAACGGCACCCCGTAATCCTACCCAGGAGGTAAAGAAGCGAGCGGCAAGCGAGATGTTGCGAAAAGGAGCCAAGCAAGCAAACACGGCAATGGGTCGTGATACGATAATCATAAAGGCGCCTATCAACAGTCCAATTCCGGCAATAGGGAGCAGTTCGTGCGGATTGACCAAAAGTCCCAACGCAAGAAACATAATAATTTGTGCCAACCATGCCAAGCCGTCAAAGAAGTTGCGAATCCCCCCTGTTTGGGAGTAGCGTACATTTCCCACTACCAAACCGCCGACATAAACGGCTAAATAACCATTTGCCTTAATAAAGTCGGTGAAGGCAAAGGTGAAGAAGGCAAATGCCAAAATTAAGATAGGATAGAGCGCTTCGCTTTGTAATCCAGACCTTTTAAGGGTACGAATACAAACCTTCCCCAATACAAAACCACAAATAGCACCCACAACTAACTGGTAGAAAAAGAGTCCAATCATATTGACCCAGTGGGTGCTCTGCATGGTAATGGCTTGAATAAGCACAATGGTGAGCATATACGCCATGGGGTCATTGCTTCCGCTTTCCAATTCCAATAAGGGACGCATATTTTGTTTGATACCAATACCGTTATTCCGTAGAATGGAGAAAACGGACGCAGAATCGGTAGAAGACATGACCGAAGCCAAAAGAAGAGACTCCAAAAGGGTGAATTTGAATCCATCCTGTAAAGAACCGGTGATCCAGTAGATAAAAAATCCGGTGATGAGCGCGGTGAGCAATACCCCAAGCGTTGCCAACACCACTCCCTGCATCGCTACCGGGTTGATCTCGTGGTATCTGGTGTCCATCCCTCCGGAAAATAAGATGATAATCAGTGCAATCATCCCAATAAACTGGGCGTCCTTTGGGTTTGAAAACTCAATGCCCAGACCATCGCTCCCCACCAGCATACCCACCACCAGAAAGAGCAACAGGGTGGGCACGCCAAACCTGTGTCCGGCGCGTGTGGTTAAAATGCTAAAAAACAGTAAAATAGAGCCAATCAACAGAATATTTTCGGCGGTAATCGTCATAACCTAGCAAAGGTAGTAAAAGAAACGGTAACTTTGACAAAAAATTTAGATTAGATGAGACGTCTTACCTGTTTTGTCCCTGCGGCAAATTCGGAGCAAGTAGCCGCTACGGTTAGAGAACTCAAAGCCTCTCCCTGTGTTAACCGTGTTGTTCTTTTAGTAAACAAAAAGGAGGAGATTGCACTGTCGGAGTGCCTGACGATAGAGGTGGATAACCTCACTTCCAGCCAAACCGTAGCGCAAATTGCCCGTCATTGCGACTCCGATTTTGCCCTCATCTACACCAAATACAGCACCCTTTGCTTGGGCTATTTTGCTTTGGAGCGCCTCGTCTCCATTGCGCAAGACAGTCATGCAGGGTTGGTTTATGCAGACCATTATCAAATCATAGATGGGAAACGTTGTGCCATGCCCCTCATTGCGTATCAAGAGGGGAGCCTTAGAGACGACTTCAATTTTGGCTCTCTGTTGGTGTACCGCAGCAGTGTCCTTATGAGCGCTGTTGCGCAGACAAAGGAGGAGTATGTTTATGCAGGACTTTACAACTTGCGTCTATCGGTTTCACGGATTGCCCCCATTGTACACGTCAATGAGTACCTCTACACAGAGGTAGAGACAGATACCCGCAAGTCGGGGCAAAAACTGTTTGACTACGTTGACCCAAAGAACCGTGGGGTGCAAATGGATATGGAGAGGGCGTGTACAGAGCACCTGAAAGCGGTGGGCGGCTATTTGGAGCCGGACTTCACGCCCGTTGCGTTTGATGATCCCCGTTTTGAATACGAAGCCTCTGTAATTATTCCGGTCTATAACCGCGTGCGTACGGTAGAAGACGCCATTCAATCGGTCTTGGTACAACAAACCGATTTTCTATTTAACCTCATCATTGTGGACAATCACTCTACGGACGGTACAACAGAGATCATCTCCAAATACAAGTCTGACCCCCGCCTGATTCACATCATCCCAGATCGTGTTGATTTGGGCATTGGCGGCTGCTGGAATGTGGGCGTGCACCATCCCAAGTGCGGCAAGTTTGTTGTCCAGTTAGACAGCGATGACGTCTATGCCGACGAAACCACCCTCGCCAAAATGGTAGGCGCCTTTTACGAGCAAAAGTGCGCCATGGTGGTGGGCGCCTACCGCATGACTAACTTCGATATGGAGACCATTCCCCCCGGGGTTATAGATCATAAAGAGTGGACGCCCGAAAATGGACGAAATAATGCGTTACGTATTAATGGATTAGGTGCTCCAAGGGCGTTCTATACCCCATTGCTTCGAGAGATGAAACTTCCAAACACAAGTTACGGAGAGGATTATGCTCTGGGTTTGCGCTTTTCTCGCCACTACCCAATTGGCAGGGTGTATGACGTGGTCTATTGTTGTCGCCGCTGGGAGGGGAATTCCGATTCGGCATTGGATATTGCGAAGCAAAATGCGCATAACCTCTACAAAGATCGGCTTCGGACATGGGAGTTGCAAGCGCGAAAGATGATAAATAAGAAAAGGAGGAGCGTGTGGTAAAGACGATGGATATGCAAAACTTGGTGGAAAACAGAATGTCCTTGAACTATAAGGTGGAGCAGTTGCTCAATAGGCAGATGAAGGGTTGGTACTTGGCGGCAGAGAACTATCGAGCGCTGGAGCTGGTGGAGAGTCGTAGAGTGCTCGTGAAGGAGGTGCCCTTTGAAGTGCAGTACAATCCGGCACGGATTCACTCCTCTTCCGCAAACATAAACCCGCAGGTGATTCAAGAGCGCCCCTGCTTCCTTTGCCGACATCACCTTCCTGTGGAGCAAGAGGCGCTGCCCTACGTAGCCCGAAGTGGAAACGAGTACCTGATTTTGTGCAATCCCTATCCCATTTTTCCCCAACACCTCACCATTCCCGATGCGAACCACACGGAGCAGTTAATTACAGGACGCATAGAAGATATGTTGGGATTGGCGGAGCAACTGACCGACTATGTTCTGTTGTACAATGGTCCTCAAAGCGGCGCCTCTATTCCAAATCACTTTCATTTTCAGGCAGGTAGTAAGGGATTTTTGCCTATTCAAACCTTTGTGGATGGCGGTTGCTCCGTAGCGCGTTATCCTGTCCCTGCTTTCCTGTTTACATCTGAAGCACCCGCCTCAGTAGCCGCCTCTTTTTATCGCTTAATTACTGTTTTACAGAAAGAAATCCCACAGGAGTCGGAACCTATGCTCAACCTCCTTTGCTGGAAGAGCGGTGCGTGTTTCTATTTGGTGGTTTATCCGCGCAAGCGGCACCGTCCCTATCAATTTTTTGTTGAGGGAGATGCGCACATTCTCATCAGCCCCGGCGTCGTCGATTTGGGAGGCGTGTTTATCACTCCGTTAGAAAAAGATTTTATAAAACTTACCGGGTCCGACATTCAAGATATCATCAGCCAAATATCCGTTGACCCAAACACATGTAGCCAAATTAGTAACATCATTTCAGAGCCATCATGACACCAACCCTCTCTGTAGGCATCCTGTTTCAGCCCCAAATCTCTTTTGTTTTGGAGGGCTTTTTCCATTTTTCGGGCAAGAACTACTCGGGTGCGCAAAACGTTTCGTATCAGGAGGGACTCATTGCCTTTGACGGTCAATTACACCCAAAAATAACACTTACACCTGTTTCTGAGAGTGATACGTTTGTGCTTAAAGAGGTGGTCATGGGTATTGGATTTCATTGGGAACAAAAAGAAGATATGCGCTTTGGTGGAAAACTCGAATTTATTGTGGAGGATGACAAGGTTGTCGCAATCAATATTTTATCGATAGATGACTACTTAATTAGCGTTATTTCTTCCGAAATGAGCGCTACCAGCGCGTTGGAACTGTTAAAAGCGCATACCGTCATCTCCCGAAGTTGGCTCTTGTCTCAAATCGAAAAACAACAGGCAATTGAAATCTCTGAAGTGAAGTATAGCAGCGAATACCGCACTGATTGTGCGTGGATTCGCTGGTGGGATAGAGAGGACCACGCCAACTTTACTGTGTGCGCTGATGACCATTGTCAACGGTATCAAGGAATGACTCGTGCATCCTCCTCATTGGAGACGGTAATCCAAGCGGTTCGGGAGACTTGTGGAGAGGTACTCACCTATTTGGGAGCTATTTGCGATGCCCGCTACGCCAAATGTTGCGGAGGATTCTTTGAAGAGTTCCAAAATTGTTGGGAGCCGGTAGCCTATCCATACCTGACCAAAGGTTACGATGGAAAGGGAGAGGATATTCCCCTCCCTCTTCCCGATTTGTCGCAGGAGGCGGCGGCAGAGGTGTGGATACGAAGCGCTCCTCCCGCTTTTTGCAACGTTCAGGATCAAACGATCCTCTCCCAAGTGCTCAACCACTATGATTGGGAGACGACTCATTTTTATCGCTGGCGTGTCTCCTACACCACAGAAGGGGTTTCCAAACTCATTCACCGCCGCACAGGTATAGACTTTGGCACCATTTTGGAATTGACCCCTTTGGAGCGAGGAACCTCCGGACGGATTGTGCGACTCAAGGTGGTGGGAAGCAAGCAAACGCTTGTTATCGGTAAAGAGTTGTTGATTCGCAAAGCCCTTTCTGAGTCGCACCTGTATAGTTCCGCCTTTGTGGTGGACAAAACCGATGATGGCTTTCTGCTCACCGGTGCAGGCTGGGGGCATGGCGTGGGGCTTTGCCAAATTGGTGCCGCTGTGATGGCGGCACAAGGATACGATTACCGCGCTATTTTGGCGCACTACTTTAACGGGAGCCAACTGACTAAACACTATTAGCGGTAAGATGAAGCACAAAGACTCCCCCTGGTTCTGGGTTCCTTCGCTCTACTTTGGGCAAGGTATCCCCTACGTGGTTGTGGCTACCACTTTTTCGGCAATATTATATAAACAGTTGGGCTTATCCAATGCCGAGATTACCCTCTACACCGGCTGGCTCTACCTGCCGTGGGTTATCAAACCTTTCTGGAGTCCCTTTGTGGATATGTTCAGGACCAAGCGCCGGTGGACGGTAACGATGCAGTTCTTTATGGGTGCGGCGTTGGCAGGCGTGGCGTTTTGTATTCCCACCACCTACTTTTTGCAGAGTACACTCGCCATTTTTTGGCTTATTGCCTTTAGTTCCGCAACGCACGACATTGCCGCAGACGGCTTTTACATGATTGCGTTGGACTCACACCAACAATCGCTCTTTGTGGGGATTCGCAGCACTTTTTACCGAATTGCCACCATTGTGGGACAGGGCGCTTTGGTGATGTTGGCGGGGAGGTTGGAGAGGGTGATGCCCACCATTGCGCAGGCATGGAGTTACACCTTTTACGGCACCGCCCTTCTTTTTGTTTTGATTGCTGTGTATCACTATTTTATTTTGCCGAAACCCACGAATGACCGGGCAAATCCCAACAAAAACATCGCCCTTGGTTTCTTCTCTACTTTTGGGGATTTTTTCAAGAAGAAGGGGATTGTTTTGGCGCTTGCTTTTATCCTGCTCTATCGTTTGGGAGAGGCGCAGTTGGTCAAAATCGCATCGCTCTTTCTTTTGGACGGAAGAGAGTTGGGTGGCATTGGACTCTCTACCGAACAGGTGGGTTTTGTCTATGGCACGGCAGGGGTGCTCTCCCTCACCCTTGGGGGAATCTTGGGAGGCGTGCTTGCCGCCAAAGACGGATTAAAGAGGTGGCTTTGGGTCATGGTCCTTACCATCAACCTGCCCAACCTGATCTATGTTTGGTTTGCCTGCGCTCAGCCATCGAGTTTTTGGCTCATTTGTTCCGGCGTGGTGGTGGAACAATTTGGATATGGGTTTGGATTTACGGCGTTTATGCTCTACCTCATCTACATCTCCCGCGGGAAATGGCAAACGGCGCACTATGCCATCTGTACGGGATTTATGGCTTTGGGCATGATGGTACCGGGGATGTTTGCCGGCAAACTACAGGAGTTTATGGGCTACCAAAATTTCTTTATTTGGGTGTGCATCTGTACCGTTCCGGCATTTGTCCTTACGGCGTTCCTACAGATTGAGCCGAGCTATGGGAAGAAGGAGTGAATTTTTGCGAAAAGATGTATCTTTGTGAGCGTATTTACCATCTGTAAATGATGAAAAGGTTAGTTCTGTTTGCGGCGTTACTGCTCACAGGTGCAGTGTCAGAGGCGCAGCCCAAGGTAAAGTTGGGGATCGATGTGTTGCGGGAGCGTGGTTTCGATGTTTTGCAAGGCAAGCGGGTGGGATTGGTTACCAATCCCACAGGGGTGGATCGTTTTTTGAAGAGCACCGTGGACATTTTGTTTGAGGCGGAAGAGGTGAAGTTGGTGGCGCTTTTTGGACCGGAACACGGTGTACGCGGCGATGTGCGGGCAGGGGAGCGGATGGTCGATTCTAAAGATACACAAACAGGCGTTCCTGTCTATTCGCTCTACGGAAATACCCGCCGCCCTACCCGAGAAATGCTAAGGGGCGTTGATGTGTTGGTATATGATATTCAGGATATTGGATGTCGTTCATACACCTACATCAGTACGATGGGGTTGGTGATGGAGGCGTGTGCCGAATATGGAATTGAGTGCGTGGTGCTCGATCGCCCCAACCCCTTGGGTGGAGAGAAGGTGGAGGGATGCCTCACCGAAGATGGGAACATCTCCTTTGTGAGTCAGTATAAGATTCCATACGTCTATGGGCTTACTTGCGGGGAGTTGGCAAAAATGCTGAACGAAGAGGGGATGTTGGATAGGAAATGCAAACTCACGGTGATTCCCATGGAGGGTTGGAAGCGCAGCATGGTGTTTTCCCAAACAGGACTCCACTGGGTACCTGCTTCGCCCCACATTCCATACGCTGAAACGCCATTCTTTTACGTTTCGACAGGCATACTTGGTGAGTTGGGCGTGGTCTCCATTGGCGTGGGCTACACCCTGCCCTTTCAATTAGTGGCAACGGAAGACGTTTTTGCCGAGTCGCTGACTGCCCGCCTGAATGCGCTGAACCTGGCAGGCATTCACTTTAGACCGATCTATATCAAACCCTACTACGCTGTCGGGAAAGACCTTGATTATCAAGGCGTGCAAATCCACTTTACCAACTATAAAGAGGCTGTATTGTCCGACATCCAATTCTACATCATGCAGGAGATATATAGCCTTAATCCCAGATACGACTTTTTCAAATCAGCCCCTTCTCGCCTCCGAATGTGGAGCCAAGTGTGCGGCACCGACTTTATATACAAAGAGTTCTCAAAAGGCTACCGCTTTGAAACCATTCAAAACTATTGGCACAAAGATGATGAGGCTTTTAAGAAGAGGTCGGCAAAATACTATTTGTATTGAAACAGTTTCTAAAAACCGTCAATATCTAATCATTCACACGTTCGTTTGCAACGGCAACGTTAATTGTTCTCTCAAAATGTTCGGAACCGTTCAATGCCTGAATGGCTGCCTGAGCCTCCTCGTCGTTGGGCATCTCTACAAAGCCGTAACCTTTTGAGCGATGGGTGTTGCGGTTAATAATAATCCGGGCAGAAGTAACTTCTCCGAATGGGGCAAAGAGGTCGAAAAGGTCCTCTTTTTTAGCCTTGAAATTAAGGCTGGAAACAAAGATGTTCATAGAACAGTTTTTTGATTAAAGGTTATAAGTGGATTATTTAAGTCCACAGCAAATATAGGTATATTTCGGAAAAGCAAAACAAAATAATCTTATTCTCCCATATCCGAGCCGTCAAAACAGTGGGTGCAAACCTGCTCTTTGGGAAGCCCAATGGCATCAATCAATGTTTCAATTGGATTGAACATCAATGATTTAATAGAAAGCAACGCCGCAATTCTATTTACCATTCTTTGATATTCAACGCTGTGTGAGGCGGCGTATAAATCAATATTTTTTTTGGTATCCCCTTCAAATTCGAGGATGACGCGGCGGGTTATTAACTCCGTTATTGATTGAGAAGCGGTAAAATTCAGGAAAGGACAGGCATAAATCAGGGGCGGACAACTGATGCGAATGTGTACTTCCCGCGTACCGTACTCATAGAGGCGTTTGGCATTCTCTCTGAGTTGGGTTCCTCGGACAATGGAGTCGTCGCAAAAAGCGACTCGTTTGTCTAAAATCAGGCTATTGTTGGGAATTAACTTCATGGAGGCGACCAAATCCCTGGTGTGTTGGTTGGAGGGCGTAAAGCTTCTGGGCCAGGTGGGGGTATATTTGACCACAGCCCGTCTATATGAGATGTTCTTCCCTTGAGCATATCCAATTGCCATACAGGTACCCGAATCGGGAATGCCCGATACGCAATCCAAGGGTGTGGCATCTCTCTTTCCCATGGCGGCTCCGCAACGGTAGCGAACATCGTCCACATTGATGCCTTCGTAAAAGCTGGAGGGGTATCCATAGTATATCCATAAAAAGGAGCAGATGTGGAGACGTTTCCCCGGAGGCGTCAGTTGGGTAAAACCGTCCGCCGTAATGTATATCGCCTCTCCGGGACCCAAATAGCGCTCAATGGAGAAGCCCAAGTTGTGAAAACTTGACGTTTCAAAAGCGCAGGCGCTTGCGTCCTCTTTTCTACCAAGTACAATGGGCGTTCGACCATAGCGGTCGCGGGCGGCAATGATGCCTTCCTCCGTGAGGATAAGCAAGGAGCAGGAGCCTGTAATGCGCTCTTGGGCATAAGCGATCCCCTGGGCAAAACTCTCTTTTTTGGTGATTAGATGTGCCACCAACTCTGTGGGGTTGATCGACCCCGAACTGAGTTCGGTAAAGTTGACGCCCTCCGCAATGAGCTCTTGCGCCAAATCCATGAGGTTGTTGATGCGGGCTACGGTAACAATGGCAAACTTTCCAAGGTGTGAGTGAAGTACAATAGGTTGCGCATCGGTGTCGCTAATGACGCCAATGCCGGCGTACCCGTCGAACTTTTCCAATTCATCTTCAAATTTATTGCGAAAGTAGGCGTTTTCGATGCTGTGGATAGAGCGGGCAAAAGTTCTGTCTTCCCTTACGGTAGCCATACCGCCGCGCTTGGTGCCAAGATGTGAATGATAATCTGTTCCGTAGAAAAGCGCTTTGGTGCAGTTTTTCTTTGAAATAACGCCAAAAAATCCTCCCATATTAGTAATCTTATAGTTTGATAGTTCGATAGTTTGACAAGGGGGGTGGGTTAGCCCGCCCAATGCAAAAAATACAAAAAGAGGGGGCAAAGGTAATACATTATCGGATGCAAAAAAAGAGACTCTTAGAAACTGTTTCTTAAATCAAACGGTTCCTGTGTTCGTCTAAACGAGTTTGTCAATCCAAACAACCCCCCAATTCATAATCCCTGCTGTTTGTTCCATAGCCCAAAGCAGCGCATTTCCAACCACAGGGAGGTTGCCCAATACTAACCAAGCGCACAGCAAATAGAGTAAAATCCCTGTAAGTGGAACGACTATCAGGTTGGTGAGCAAAAATAGATAGGGAAAGGTCCCAAAGTAGTGGTAGGCAAGAGGGGCGGTGCCTGCCTGAGCGGCAATGGAGACGCACGTCAGCGACCACACATATTTCTCCGCCTTTGTTTTGGGGTGCCAAAGACGTTCTAAAGGCGGCTGAATGGCGAGGATGGCGAGGACGGCGCAGAAAGAGAGTTGAAAACTAACCTCAAAAATGGCAGAAGGGTTGATGATGTTGATGAGTAGAGCGGTAGCAAAGAGTGTTTGTAACGGAGGAGTGGAGCGTCTGACTGCGCTTCCTGTGATGGAGAGGGCAACCATCAGCAGGGCGCGGGTAACGGAGGGGGTAAATTGGGTGATGGCGGCAAAAAAGGTGATGGCGGCGAGCGTAAGGAGTTGTTTGATGAGCCGCTTGGGGCGTTTGTTCCCAAGGATGAAAATGTTGCATATAGAGTGGACGATGGCGTAGATGATTCCTATATGCAGCCCCGATACCGCCAACACGTGGGAAGCGCCTGCACCTGCGTATGCGCTTCTCAATTCAGGGTCAAACGCCTCCTTGTTGCCTGTACTCAATCCGGCAATCAAGGCATACGCATCGGGGTCTTGGATGTTGGTTTTGAGTTTTGTGAGTAAACCACCGCTTATTCGAGCAGGCAGGGAGGGAGATACGTGAGAAAAAGCAAGCGGGTTGGCTTGTGATAGGAATATTGACGGAGGAAGGTTGTTTTTTACCGGTTGCAATTTGTACCGCATAAGTGGGCGTTTGTGTCGTACCGGTGAGAGGTCATCTTGATCAGATGTGGCATTGTCTTGTGCGGCGTGTTGTATTCTCGAAACAGTCATTATTTTGGAACCTGCTTGCAAACGTGGGTCATAACACTCTATAGGGATGTATATGAATATGTTGATGTTGCATTGTGTGCTCTCTCCTCCTTGCCGATAAGCAAGCAATCGGGTATTTATTCGCATAAATCGTTCGCTTTTGGTGAGGGTAACGCGCTCTACTTTTCCGTAGCATAATGTGGGTTTGCTGTTTTGAGGAAGCGCTACAAGATGGTTTTGCTTTGTATAGCACCACGCCCCCGTAAAGAAGAGCGCCGCCACGCTCAACGCATAGTACACCTTTGGAAAGCGCAGTAACGAGAAGCGAGGCAGGAGGCAGAAGCACAAAAACCCTCCCATGCAGATAAATGCAGCGGGTATCAGCGCGTCATTGTGATAACGCAGGGGCACTTGAAATAAATGTAGAGCACGTATGGTCAGAATACCTGTCAGGTAACCGATTGCCGGAATGATCATTGGCGTCGTTTGCCAAGATGGTCTCTTTTTTTCTCTCTTCATCTCTCGCCTCGTCTGTGATTAAAGGACCGTTTATGGTACCGATTAACGGTGCACAAAGATAGAACTGTTTCTGAAATAACGCTACCTTTGTAGCATGAGAAAGGTGGCATTTATCATCAATCCTGCCTCCGGTACAGGAAGCAGATCCTCTTTGATCAGGAGTATAGAGCGCTATTTTTGTCCGCAAAACGGATGGTTGGTAGAGTTGT
>Ga0082212_10001045_pt1 | contig 40587 bp, 41 predicted proteins | sample TergutNt197P3_FD_71548 | JGI IMG/M metagenome (GOLD analysis project Ga0082212, IMG submission 71548) | Neocapritermes taracua P3 segment gut microbial communities from Petit-Saut dam, French Guiana - Nt197 P3 | ecosystem: Host-associated > Arthropoda: Insects > Digestive system > Gut ...
TCCGCGGACGCGGAGCGGTCAACTCCCAAAAGCTGGTAATAGTCCTTGTAGGAAACCGCCATGCTCTTTCCCCCTCAGCGCCAAAAATACACTCATAATGCGCCCCTGTAAAACTAAGGCCGCAGCTTGTTTCGTCAAGCGGAAGCCGGGCGCGCCGGCGCAAGACGCAACTCAGATGCGTTGTCATTGGGCTGCATGGCAACATGTTCTATTGCCTATAATGGAACAAATTGCGCGTTCAGCAAATCCAAGGCCATTTCTTTGTAATCCAGCCTGGCGCGGCGCTTCAGCAATACGCTGCTATCGGCCTGCGCCGTAATGTCGGCATATTTGAGCACGGAGGCATAGGTCGGCCTGATGGTAAAATCATGTATCAAATAGACGCTGTCCGGGCGGCAGCGTAAAAAACACTGCAAGACGCACGCCACGCGAAAACGGCCGTCAATAAGCACAAAGTCCACATCTTTGGCCGGTATCTTCTCCCACACCGTATGGTGGTAGTTCAGCCAGGAAGGCGCTGGCAATCCCGTGGGATAACTCCAATTTTCAACAGGACCTATATCCGCGTAGACAGGGAAAAAGCTGCGGGTCGCGATTTTTGATCTGAGCAAGGAATCGTCACATACCGCCATCATAAAATCCAGGTCTCCTTCCACGCTGTACAGCACAGCCGCGCCTCGGGCAAAAAACAAACTGGTGCTGCCGCCCATGCCGAACTCCAGGCAGACGCCTCCCCTGGGGATGCTTTGCCAAAACAGGTACTGTTCTTCATCGCTCATATACGGGAGCAGCGGCATCTGAGTAACAGTGCTCTCCCGCGAAAAGTCTGACGTTATGGCGGACATAGCGAACCTCCTGAACACAATTATGCAATTTGCGTGCTAAAAATACTTTGTGGGATGTCCTTAGGCTCTGGACTTTCGGGCCGGCTTCAGATAGACTAGAAAAAATCTAAACATTTTCTGCGTACTCATCGCAAGGATATTTACACAGGGCAGCGCCATGAACACTCAGGACCAATCCAATGAACACGCCGGCTCACGCCACGCGTATCTGCTGCGTAAAGCCCAATTCTATAGCGAACGGGGGGATGTAGCGAACTTCAATGAATATCATGGGCAATTCTGCGAAGTTGTACGAGGAGCCGTTTCAGGCGACATGGCGGCCGATTCCGAGTTGGCTCCGTTTCTGTATATAGCCGGCGAACACGACGTGATACTGCAACTTTATGAACAGCACAAAGAACGAACTGCGAACGATCTGCTGCCCATGCTGGCTGCAAGCGTCTTCTTCGTCCGCAAAGAGCCGCATCAAGCCTTGAAGGCGGCCAAACACATCCGCAATCCGGAACAAAGGCGGCTGCGCCAGAAAACAGCGGAACTCTGGGAACGCCTGCACGCACCCTTGGCCGCAGAACCCAGGGTGCATCTGCTGTTGCTTACCTGCGACCGGGAGCAATACGTTACCGAGGCGTTGCGGCAACTGGCCCGGACGGATTACGCCAATTACGCCGTCTACATCGCCGACAACGGCTCCAGCGACAAAACGCTTGCATTGGCCCGTGAAGCGGCCGACTTCTTTCCCGCGCGGGTGCCGGTACATATCCAGTCCTTTCCCACGAACATCGGCCGGCCGGCAGGGCATAACTGGCTGTTGACCGGGCATGATCACCGCGCGGCGGAGTTCATCGCCATCGGCGACGACGACCTGGTCCATGTGCCGCCGGACTGGCTGACCCGCATGGTGCAGACGGCCAGGGCCTTTCCGGATTGCGGCTGCGTGGGCGGCAAAGCGCTGACGCCCGGTTGGCCCCCCGTAATTCATTGCGGCATACGCAACTTTACCGCATTCGGTCCCACCACCATAAAACTGAACAACGCCTGCGACGAAAACGACTTGGGACAATTTGACTACGTGGACGCTGTGGATCACGTGATCGGCTGCCTGCATATTTTTGATCGGGCGGTGCTGGAAAAGGTCGGGCTTTTCGATATCAGCCTCTCGCCCTGTCAGTGCGTTGACATTGAGCACCATCTGCGCATGCGTCTGGCGGGCTACGATATTATCTTCAACGGACTTATCGCTTTCGAACACTACCGGGCCATGGGCAACAAGCTGAAACAAGATGAAGCGCTTCGCGGCAACTCGCTCGGAAATGTCGTCAAAATTCTCAGCAAGTATGACCACAAAACAGTTAATGAGGGCATCCGCAGATGGCGAGCGGCGCGCAATCAATGGCTGGAACTAGAAGACACAGCGGACAGTTGATATCTGTGAGATGAATAATAATTACAGAGATACAGCAAGCATCGCATCTAACCAGCTAAACTTAATTGACGGATTAGAGAAAATTATATGAAGATCGGTTTTCTATTTACCAAAGTTATGGATATATTGTGCCTTAAGAGTATTTACGAGCAATGTGTAAAAAATAAATCTATGAATACTGCCGTATATATTTATTCCCCTCTGGAAAATGGCATTACAAATATAGAGATCGTTGAAAAACTTGATGAATTTCGCTGGCCGTATCGAAATTTAGATAAAGCAAATGCTACCTTGAGCACAAATCTTTTAACCTTCTGTTCAGAAATCGCTGTGCAGAAAAATTTGAATTCCAGCTTGCGCCGTCATCTATGGCGATGTTGTAAAGCCACGTCCGCTGTCATCGGCGATAATATGGATATTGTATTTGCAGGCAACCCATATATTCAAGATATTTATACGCTGCTTTATTACAGCGGAATAAAACTCGTATATATTCCATATGCTTCTTCTATATCTGGAGAAAAGTATTCTTTACAATTGCAATATCAATTGACAATCCATAAATTAGCATGGAAAATTTACATTTTAGATAAATTTTATGAAAAATTTTATATTACTGATGAACATCGCGCCAGTAACATTGTTGTTATTAACTCGACTCCAAAATTTGATAACGTTTTACATGAAGTGCCACGGCAAAATTCAATAATTAATGCTAAAGTTTTTTTATGGAATATACATCATTCAACAGCTATGTTATCTGAGAATTATCAAGATGGAGGAGATAGAAAATGGTCTTCTTTTTTTATATATAAAAATATATTATATAACATATTTTTGCAACACACAGATTTACAATTGATTATTCGGCCTCATCCTAATTTTTATACTAATAAATACTCATTTTTTCTATATGAATTCGATGAATTTTCTAATTTAAATAATGTACATATTGATAATAGTGCAAAAAATACATTCATTACATCATTTCAGAAGGCTGATGTTCTCATTACAGATTTGTCTTCCATGATGCTTGATTTTTTAATAACTGGCAAGCCGATCATAAGTTTATTCAATGATAAATCATGTTTTTTAAATGAATTTGCTGAAGGGCTTTTCAAAACATATACCTATCAAGTGCATGACGAGTCGTGTCTAGAGAATGTTATAAAAGATTTGGCCGCAGGCAATGATCCACTTTTTTCTGAGCGGCGTAAGCTTGTACAGGGCGAAGGGCCTTTCAATTTGTCAAAAACAGCAGCTGAGCTTATTATTGAGGATATTTTATCAACTTGTTGACTTGCCTGTGAATGGAGCCTGTTATCATTGACAGCTTAGCCGGACAGCAATGAGGAGATTTAAATTTTTGTTGCCAAAGTGTAACAATAATCTGCCAAAGCTTGATTTGAATCAATGATTGGTACATTAAATATACGAGACTCATCTCGAAATAAAATGGACAACTCAGTACATCCAAGCAGTACTGCCCCAATACCATTGTATAATAAATTGATGTGTTCATAGATCAATTTTCGCCAATATTGAATATTGCTATTTTGCTTCACAGCTTCAATTGCATTATTTATGAGATCTTGGTTATCGCTTGAAAAATATGTAAGCCCAGCGTCTTCAATCGACTTTTTATAAATCTTGTGCAAAATAACCTGGCGCGATGCGAGTACGAGTATTTCTTTATTAGGGTTGCTAGCCATAATATTTTTGGCGGCTGCAGTCGTGATATCAATCATGTTAGGGACGGAGGCAAAAATATTTTCAGTATATCGCGAATATAGAATATGAGCGGTATTACACGGAACGGCGATGATCGTCGCACCTTGCTCGAACAATTTTTCGATCCCTGAAATAATAAACGGAACAGGGTCTGTTTCGTTAAATTCCAAAAATCGTCCGCGGCTGGGTATCTTCGGATTAGAATCTATCAAAACCCGCGGGTGCTCCCAATCCTTCCTCACCAGACGATTTGCAAGGCGAAAACAAAAATCAGCCGTCGCCAGAGGAGCAACTCCCAAAACGCCAATAATTTTTTGGTCCCTTGGCCAGTGTACTACATTATTCATAGGATAATCACGCCACATAGCATAGACCTCTCTTTACCTTCGAAAAATATAATACCAAAGGCGAGTTTCAGGATATTTATTTAAAGGACATCCTTCATCAAACATCTGTCTATCTTCAATTAATGAAAAATCATTACAAGCAAATAAATTTACATATTCATCACGAGTTCTATAAAGTGCAGAATAATTTGTCTTTAAGACGGAGGAAAAATTGTCTTTGATACAATGTCGAATGTTCAATATACTGACTCCATCGCGTAAAAAAACAATTCCTCCTTGTTTGACCCATTTTGAAAATTTTGGTATCAACTTCTCAACTTGATCGTCATTCATATAAACAAAAAGCCCAGAAACGAAAATTACATCAAACAATTCATTAGTATTGAAATTTTCTGCCGGACTAATGACGAATTTTACGTTATCGATTTTATTATCATGAAGTTTTTTTATACCAATATTTGCCAATGACTTTGAATATTCAACAGCCGTAACAGACTTGACATGCGGAGCAAAACGGAAAGCCCATTGACCTACGCCTGCGCCAAGATCAAGAATTGTTAATCTGTCATGTAACTGCAATCTAGGTAGGACTTGCTCAGTTTCAATCTTGACTTTCAATGCGAGAAGCTCTGGATTTTCTTCAAGATTAGCAATACTTTCAAATGGTATTTTTGAAAATTGCTCGCCACGCATTTCCCAAAAATATTTTACTTTATTTGCATCAATCATAAATTTTTACCGTGTACTAGTAAAAAATTAATTTATCGATAAAATACGTGAATTAACCAAGAAATCATGATTGAATGCGGTAATCTCATTTACCCTCTTTGTCGGAATTGGCAGTACACGCACTCCTAGAGGCTTATTATATCTGCATGACAAAGTTGCGATATCTGTAAACAGATGTACAAGTTCATCCTGTAAAGTATTACCTGGAATTGGAATCATGTCGATACCACAACCGCATACAGCAGAGTATAACATAAACATTTCAAGACGTATATCAGGTGTTTGCCGAATGACATTTGCAAGGTATGCATCTTCAAGCTGAGAAAACATTACACCATTAAATCCAGCAGTCTTAACACGTGATGTGATTAACGATTTTTTGAGAATATTTGTAAGAAATGCAGTAGCTGTTAATGTTCCCATACATCCGAAGCGAACCTGACTAATCATTTCTATCAGCTTAGCCACACTTTTTGTCTCATCAGGAAAGGGGGCGATAGATATATCTAATCCTTTGTATTCGAATGTATCCCCAAGTTCCTGTGCTGAGTCATTGGCAATTCTATCCACATATAAGCAGATATTAGTGACTAGCCTTACGAGCAGACCTTCAAGCTGTTGCAGCGGCAAAGCATTATTCTTAGTGAACTCAAGCATTAATGGTTCGAGCAGTTCAACCGCCAGTGAAAATCCTCTCTTGTTTTCGTGCAGAGAAAATGGGAAAAATGGTGTATTCGGCGCAATATTAGCACCGATCCCAACCCTAAAGTTATCGTATCCATTATTAGACATACGTGAAATATCAAGTACTGCCTGGGCAGCAATCGGAGCGCATGATGCGTGGATTTGTCCATGCTCAGCCATAATGTAATGTATAAATAAGTTCCGATATCTACGTATGAGCTCCACGGAGCATTTTCGCAAATCTCCATGTCGCCACCCATCCTCACCGGCAATGGGGAGACAAAGCCAACGGATAGCTAATTTATCCACAAAGTCGACTATCGAATCCAGCGCACCCATTAGCCTAACCTGCTCCAAACACGAGTCAGGACGAACCGCTTCCAAAACAAGCCGCTTTGTCTGTACTTCAACTCCATCATTGAAAAATTTTTCTTCTAATAGCTGATACATATACGACAAAGAGGATAAATTTGATGGCGAAAGCCCAGATATCGAACAACCACCAGTAATCGCTCGTATCCTAAGTCCTTGCATGAAGTGCATCCTTTTGATGTTCAATGAGACGCATATAATCAAGAACAGTGTTGATTTCATATAATTGTTCATCAACAGGCAATTGTACAGAATATATCGGCTTAAGAGCGTCTTCAACTGGCAAAGTTTGCCCTACAAAAAGATTACCGTGTTTAAGGCATCGCTGCTTCCATAGTCGTAGCAGGTTTTGATCAGATATTTTAAAAATGCCAACTGCCTCAGGGTTTGATGTTGAACGCAATGGTCCGATATATGTCTCTGTAATTATGTCATCATTTAATACACAGTTAATTGCTGTCAAAGTTCTGTTTTCTCTTGTAGAAGTAATGGCCATATTTGATGTATATAACTCTATACGCTTAGCTAAATTATCTGAGAAAATGAGATCTCCTGAAATAACATAAGAAGGTGTATCGTCTAATGCCAGACCTAAACTGTAAGCATTATTGGTAACAGCCCAATCATGATTATATATATAATGCAAGTTCGGGAATCTTTGCATTATTTCTATTGCCTTATATCCAACTACAATAGTAATATCACAGAACGAAAATGAACGGCATGCATGCTCAATCAATGACAACCCAGTCACTGGATTTATAATTAAGCCCTTGACAGTGCCGTCTAAAGATAAACTCTGACCTGCAGCAAGAATAATAAGTCGCATACCACATACCTTAATAAAGCAATTGCAATGGGAAGTTGCAAGATTCTATTACCTCAGGGAAACGATGTTTTGCAGTTTTATATGGATAAATATTTCCGTTCAATGCTCTTGAAATAATTTCATCACGATTCACTATATAATCGTTAGGGCGCAAGCTCCAAACTTCTACTTCATCATAATTGAAACTTACAGCTGGAATCTTCTTGAACCCAAGCGTAATAGCAGATTCAAGGCGATGCTGCCCATCCATGACAAGATGATTAACACCATCAATAATAATTGGAACAGTCCATGCTCCATCATTCAGAATTTTTTTACAAAGCCATTCTACTCGTTCAGGATCAAAATATTCAATATGTCTAAGCTGTTGTATGTCAACAAGTTTTGCTGAGCGGGTGGTTGTTTGCATATTTGTTATGACGCCAAGTCGTCTCAGAGCATATTGATATTCCTCCTGGGTATTGAATGAAGCCCCGCCAGATATTCCTAAGTCCAAAATTTCTGCGGGCAGTTCAGCCAAATGATCTGCCCAAGGTGTCATAAAATATTCGTCAAGTGAGCGCGATGCATATTCTTTTAGCAGTTGATGAAAATATTTAATCTCATTCGAACCGCAAAAAATAGCACCCAAATTTTTATAATATGAGCTAAAAGCCGACGAATATTGCGCATAAATTATTTCTTCAATTTTATTATTAAATTGCGCTTTAATAATACCACCACTTTGATATGATTGAAACTCTCCACAAACAGTCCATATTGATTTATTTTTATCAATAGCGTTAGATAACACCAATATACTAGAATCTCGAAACGCTACATCTCCTTCTATAATCAATGCTGGCTCATCTTGTCCAGCAAAACCACACAGTAGAGAATATATATTTTTATCTTCTTTATATTTGTTATTTATGACGATTTTAGTGTTTGGGAAATAATTTTTAACAGCAGAAATAATATCATCAGCTCTATATCCAACAACAATAGTAATATCGAAAAATCCAACTTCATTTAGTTGACGTAATGTTCTGTGTAACAATGGTTCTGTGCCAAATTGTATGAGCGGCTTCGGCGTCCCACAAGAAATCGCTTCCAAACGTGTCCCTTGACCTGCGGCGAGAATAATAACTCTTATAGGTTGCATAGTACTCCATGCTGTTATTTTCAGTTACAAACGCGTGATGAAGAAACACATCAAATTTTGTCGGCAATATCCCTCAAAATATTGGTTATCAATTCTGACGGGGGTATCCTGTTGGGATCGAAAAGGACTTTTGCAATAGCCCTGCGTGTTTCCAGCAGAGGGTCATGGCCTCTCAACAGATTATCCAACGTGGCAAGCACTTCATCGAAAGATCGTGCCTTGTAAAGTCCGGGCACCAGCAGTTCCCCGGCGGCGTTGAAGCCCACGCTTCTTCCGCTGTCCGTATGTATGATCGGTTTTCCAGTCAGCATGTATTCGGAAAAGAAGCCAATCCCGTCCGTAATCAGCATGTCTGAAGCGCCGAATAAGGGGACAAAATCTCCACCTTCATACAGCGCTGCATTGGGCAGCGCTGTAAACTCGGCGATAAACTTGTCAAGGAGTTCCTGCGGCGCGCCGTTGGCCAGCAGTCTTGCCCACAGCGCGGGATGCGGCCGCAGCACAATGTGCAGCTGCGGATTGTTGTGCGCCAGATTGTAAAACAACATGTAATTGTCGATAAAAGTAGAAAACCCCAGCCATTCCCGCGTTACGGAGTGGTGCGGCGCCCAGATGATTTTCACATCGCCGGGCTGTGCTGCCGTGGGCCAAAACCGCTCGTCGCGGCGTTCCCACAATGCTTTAAACTTGGGAAACCCTGTTGTTACTACGTTCCGCCTCCCCATCGGCGAATTTTTTTCGTAAAGCAAGCGGTGCAGCTTGGTTTCGCAAAATATGCCCCAGCACGCGTGGTGATATGCTTGATTGAACTGCTGCTGCTCGATATTGGCGGACAAAAATCCGTATGGGATGTAGCACAGCCGCGCAAAATCCAGTTTTTGGACCCTGAATTCCGGCGGCAAGTCCATTTCCCACGGAGCCTGTCTGAACAGGTAGTCAGGGGCGAAGGCTTTCACGACATCCAAGAATTCGGCCATGGTTTTGCGTTTGGGATGCACTGCTCTGACGCCGAGTTTCCGCATATCCTCATACGTCCTATCTACCCCGCCATAATGGCCGGCGCGCGCATGGTCGCAGGGAATGACGAATACCTTGGGGATAAAATCGCTCCCTTTTTGCGCCATGCGCATATATACGACATGCAGCGAATCCCATGTCGCAGCGTTATGCACGATAAACGCGACTTTGATACCCTTGGGCTGCATGGCTGACTATACCTCGAAAGATTAGATTTTTTCTAGACTACTTAGGCATGCTTTGCAAGCAGTTTTGTAAGAAAAAATTTTATCGAGAAGCGCGTGGTGGTACTGACACAAAGCATGCAGTGCTGACTTTTGCCTGCTAGAATCTATTGGACAGACGCCGAAAAAACCCTCATAGTCAGGTGAACGTTCATCTCCGGGCCTTACACCGTGCTGAAAAAATCTCCGTACACCCTTCCCCCTTCCGAATACGGCGGCGCGCGCAAGCGCCTGTTCATCGGCCTGATGCTCGCCTCCTGCGCCTTTGTCGGGCTGGCGCTTTTTTTGGGCTGGCTTGTGCCCTATCTCGGGCTGTCCGCCATCCATCCCGCCCTGCCGGCGATTTCCGCCTCGCTGTGCATGCTGCTGCTTCTGTTGCTGGCCTGGCTGTGCGCCGGACTGGTTTTTCATATCTACACCGGCTGCCATCTGCCGGGCATACGCCGCATCCGGGGCGTGACCACGCGGCTTATACTGCCGCTCATGGTACTGCTCGGACGCGTTGTCGGCTTCAGCCGCGAAGAAGTTCGGCTTTCCTTCGTCAAGGTGAACAACGAACTCGTGCTGGCCTCGGGCATACGCTGTACGCCCGACAAGCTGCTGATGCTCGCCCCGCACTGCATTCAGCGCAGTGATTGCCCACACCGCCTCACCAGTGACGTGGAACGCTGCGAACGCTGCGGGCGCTGCCCGGTCAGCGGCCTCCTGGAACTGCGCGACAGATACGGATTCAAGCTCTGCGTGGCCACGGGCGGCACCATCGCCCGGCGCATCGTCGTGGAACTGCGCCCCAGGCTCATCATCGCCATTGCCTGTGAGCGCGACCTGAACAGCGGCATCCAGGACTGCTATCCCCTACCCGTATTCGGCCTGCCCAACGAACGCCCCTGCGGCCCCTGCCGCGACACCCTGGTTTCCCAGGCGCGCCTTGAGGAGCTTGTGCGCTACTTTATAGACCCAAAAACGTAATCCCGGTGTCCTATTTCTTGATAGCATACCTGCCGAGATCAAGCTCCTTGAAGGCCACGCGCTTGAAAGATGCGGGGCAGGGCGCCGGGCAGGCGCAATCAAAACCGATCTTGGTCACCAGGCCGTTTTTTACCTGCGGGTTCAACTCGTGGCCGTAGCAGTCTTTCATGATGATCAAATCCCTGTCCGGGTCAAAACGGGTGGCCATGGCCCACTGCACGTCAACGGCGTTGAAGATGTCTATGTCCGAGTTGACCACGGTGACGATCTGCAGGGGAGGAAAGGCGGCAAAGGTTGCGAGGATGGCCTGCTTGGCGAAACCGGGGGCTGCCGGATCCATCTGCACCACGGCGGTATAAAAACCCCCGCCGGAATGGGCCAGGTGTACGTTGAGCACACCGCCCACCTGGGCGGAAAGGCTGCGGAAAACGGCGGCCTCCGCAGTCAGGCCCACGTAATTGTATACTTCCGCGCCGGGCAGCAGGGTGTGGACAATGGGTTTCGTGCGCCGGGTGACGGCCTTGACATGCACCACCCAGCGATCATCCCTGGAGGCGTAGTACCCGGACACTTCGCCGAAGGGGCCTTCGGGTTCGCGCACATGGGGGAGAAGCTCCCCCTCAATGATGAACTGCGCGTCAGCCAGTCCTTCCGGGGCCACTGTCAGGCTTTTGCAGAGCCGCACGGGTTCGCCCAGCAGGACGGAGGCGATGCCCAGTTCATCCGCATCAGCCGGGGCCATGCTGCCGGGGGTTACTGCCGCGATGGCGGAGGGAATATTCGCCCCGTTGGAAATGGTGATTTCCAGCGGCTGGTTCCGCTTTTCCGCCCGCTCGTAATAGTCGCGCAGGTGGCGGCCCTTGTCCATGAGAAAGCTCATGCGTTGCGGGCCGGTGATCATGCAGCGGTGGATGGAGGTGTTGCGCACGCCTGTATCCGGATCCCTGGCGATAACCACGCTGTTGGAAAGGTAGGGGCCGCCGTCCTCCAGGGCCAGCACCGGCGTGGGAAGCCCGGCCAGATCCACGGGTTCGACGCGCAACTCCTGGGCCGGGGCGTCATGGACGATCACCGGCAACACGGCCGGATCCGAGGGAGTACTTTTCCATGCGGCCATGGCGTCGCCAATGTGGAAGGGCAGCCTGCGGGCCGAAACGCCAAGAAGGGCGCCCACATTTTCCCTGTTCCACATCAGGCCGATGAGAACGGGCATGTCGTAGCCCCGGACCTCTTCAAAAAGGACCACTTCTTTGCCTTCAAAATGCCTGGCCACGCCGGCGAGTTCGTGAACCAGATCCACCTCGGTCCGGACCTTGGCCAGGCGGCCATTTTTTTCAAGCGCTTCGACGTATGCCTGCAAGTCGCGCATGGCTGTTTCCCCTGTTTGTGCATCTACAATGCGGTCTGCTAGCATATTGTCCCATCCCTGCCAAGAAAATATCTCCCCCATGCTTGACAGGCGGCATGTATTTTATTACCGTATTTCAATGAACACGCTAACGGGCCTCTTCCTTTCCTGCCGGTGGTGGCGTCCCTTGTAACAAGGGACCGGGTTACGTGTTCTTCAAGACGTACTGAAAAATCATTTCATGAACCGCGGTCGAAAGTTCTGACCGCGGTTTTTTTCATGCAGGGCTTTCGCGCAAAAAACAGAGGAGCCTGCCATGTCTGCCAGCAAAACCAGCGATGTTCCCGCTAAAGAAGGCTATTTCGGTCCCTACGGCGGCCAGTTCGTGCCGGAAGCCCTGATCGGCGCTTTGAACGCCATCGCCAAGGCCTTTGAAGAGTGCCGCGACAACCCGGCCTTCAACGAAGAAATGGCGTACTATCTGGCCAACTACGTCGGCCGTTCCACTCCCATCTTCCATTGCGCCAACTTGAGCCGCGAACTCGGCGGCGCGCGCATCTGCCTGAAGCGCGAGGATCTCAACCATCTCGGCGCGCACAAGCTCAACAACACCATCGGGCAGATCCTGCTCGCCCGCCACATGGGCAAGCGCCGCGTCATCGCGGAAACCGGCGCGGGCAGCCACGGCGTCGCCGTCACCGCCGCAGCGGCCCTGATGGGTATGGAGTGCGTCATCTACATGGGCGAGGAAGATACCCGGCGTCAGGCGCTCAACGTCTTCCGCATGCGCATGATGGGCGCCAGGGTGGTTCCGGTCACCGCAGGACAGCGCACCCTGAAAGAGGCCGTGGATGCGGCCATTGAAGACTGGATCGCCAACATTGACGAGACCTTCTACCTGCTCGGCTCCGCCGTCGGTCCCCACCCCTATCCCACCGTGGTGCGCCACTTCCAGTCCGTCATCAGCCGCGAAGCGCGCGCCCAGATGCTGGCCGACGAAAAAGCCCTGCCCGATTACTGCATCGCGTGCATAGGCGGCGGCTCCAACGCCATCGGCATGTTTGCGCACTTTCTTGACGATCCCTCCGTCAAGCTCGTCGCCGTGGAGGCCGCCGGGCGCGGCCTCGACAAAGCTGGCGAGCATGCCGCCACCATGAGCAAGGGCACGCCCGGCGTGCTGCACGGCTTCCGTTCCTACCTGCTGCAGAACGACAAGGGCGAAGCGGCCCCGGTGCATTCCATTTCCGCCGGGCTCGATTATCCCGGCGTGGGGCCGGAACACGCCATGCTCAAGGATCTCGGCCGCGTCCAATACGAAAGCGCCACCGACAAGGAAGCCCTCGACGCCTTCCTTGCGCTTTCGCGCAGCGAAGGCATCATCCCGGCCCTGGAGTCCGCGCACGCCCTGGCCTATGCCATGCGCATCGCCCCCACGCTCGGCAAGGATGCGCGCATCCTCGTCTGCCTCTCCGGGCGCGGCGACAAGGACGTCCAGACCGTCGCCGACCTCGCCGACGCCGGGCAGATTACCATCTAAACACGAGGAATGTGCCATGCATACACTCCCCAAAGGCTATAGCCTGGCGACTGTCAAAGCGGGCTTTCGCAAAGAACAACGCGATGACCTGGCGCTGCTGGTCAGCGATACGCCCGCCGCGCTGGCGGGCGTGTTCACCACGAACATTTTCAAGGCCGCGCCGGTGCTGGTGGGCATGGAAACTGTGCGAACCCGCCAAAACGCCAGGGCCGTGGTCATCAATTCCGGCCGGGCCAACGCCTGCACGGGCGACGAAGGCATAGCCAAGTGCCGCGCCACGCTCGACATGGTGGCCAGGGCCACGGGTTTGCAGGCGCATGACATCCTGCCCATGTCCACCGGGGTCATCGGCGAACAGCTCAGGCTGGATCTATGGGCAAACGCCGTGCCGGGCCTGGCGAGAAAACTGGGCGCCGCCGACCTGGAAGCCTTTGCCAGGGCCATCATGACCACGGATGCTTTTCCCAAATTCGCGGCAACGGAACTGAAACTCGGCGGCGGCACGGTGCGCCTGTGCGGCGCGGCCAAAGGCGCGGGCATGATCTGTCCCGACATGGCGACCATGCTTGCGGTGCTGTTCTGCGACGCCGCCGTGGATGCCAGACGATGGCGTGAAATATTCCGCCGCGCGGCGGACCTCACCTTCAACCGCGTCAGCGTGGACGGCGACACCTCCACCAACGACACGCTCATCGGCCTTGCCAACGGCGCGAGCGGCGTCGCCATCCGGGAGGACGAATTCCCCCTGCTGGAAGACGCGGTGCACGATCTGCTCGGCAAAATCGCCTACATGCTGGTGCAGGACGGCGAAGGCGCGACCAAGGTGCTGCATATCCGGGTGCGCGGCGCAGCAAGCCCCGAAGACGCCGAACGCGTGGCGCGCACGGTGGGACATTCCCCTTTGGTAAAAACCGCCATGTACGGCCGCGATCCGAACTGGGGGCGCATCGCGGCAGCGGTCGGACGCAGCGGGGCGGCCTTCAGGGCGGAAAACGTGCATATCCGGCTTTGCGGCGTGCAACTGCTCAAAAACGGACAGCCTGTCGGCGTGGATGTGGATGCCGTGCTGGCCGGGCCGCTGGAACAGCGCGACATCCACATCGAGATCGAACTGGGCGCGGGCGATGCGGAATACCTGTTCCTGGCCTCGGACCTCGGCCATGACTATATTAGCTGCAATGCGGACTACAGAAGCTAGGCGCTGAATTCCCACGTCGATGCGTAAAATCCGATCAGGGATTGACAATGCCGCGCTCGTGCAATAAAGTGCCGGTGTTGGAGTTGCCGTGTCCCGTAGTCGTTCAACTCCCCGGCGGATGTGTCCGCATATTTTTTTCTTCGGAACTGGAAGGCGGCGTTTTCGCCGCCCTGACAACAACAAACTTTGTTGGAGGATGAAGTATGTCTAAGTTGGTTCCCCCCCTTGGCGGCAAAGGCCTGGTAGCCTGTCTCCTGCAAGGCTCTGAACTGGAAGCCGAAAAAAAGAAGGCCGCGGGTCTGAAACAGATCCAGATTTCCTCCCGGAGCGAGCGCGACCTTATCATGATGGGCATCGGCGCCTTCTCTCCGCTGGACGGCTTCATGACGAAGGCCGACTGGAAGAGCGTATGCGAGGGCATGCTGCTTACCAGCGGCTGCTTCTGGCCCCTGCCCATAACCTTGGACGTTTCCAAGGAAGATGCCGCCGGCATGAAGGCCGGCGATGAAATCGTCCTGGTCCGCGATAAGGAATTCATTGCCACCATGAAGGTGGAAGACGTGTATGAAATGACCGTTGCCGACAAGAAATGGGAATGCGAAAAGGTGTTCAAGGGCAACGGCCCTGACTCCCAAAAGTTCTGGGAAGTGGCCGAAGCCGACCACCCCGGCGTGCAGATGGTCATGGCGCAGAAGGACTTCAACGTCGGCGGCAAGGTGAAAGTCCTTACCGAAGGCGGCTTCCCCCAGAAGTTCCCCGGCTACTACAAAAGCTGCGCCCAACTCCGCACCGAACTTGACGCCAAGGGCTGGGCCAACGTTGCCGCTCTGCAACTGCGCAATCCCATGCACCGTTCGCATGAATACCTGGCGAAAATCGCCGTTGAAGTATGCGACGGCCTGGTCATCCACTCCCTGGTCGGCTCCCTGAAGGCCGGCGACATCCCCGCCGACGTGCGCATTGAGTGCATCAAGACCCTGGTTGCAAACTACTTTGTGGATGAACACGTCGTCCAGGCCGGCTATCCTCTCGACATGCGCTACGCCGGCCCGCGCGAAGCCCTGTTGCACGCCACCTTCCGCCAGAACTACGGCATCAACAAGCTGCTTGTCGGCCGCGACCACGCCGGCGTGGGCGACTTCTACACCCTCTTCGAAGCCCAGGAAATCTTCGACAAGATGCCGAAGCCCGCGGATAGCGGCAAGCGCCTGCTCACCGAACCCCTGAAGATCGACTGGACCTTCTACTGCATGAAGTGCGACGGCATGGCCTCCCTGCGCACCTGCCCGCACAGCAAGGACGACCGCGTCATCCTGTCCGGCACCAAGCTGCGCAAGATGCTCTCCGAGGGCGCGGATGTGCCCGATCACTTCGGCCGCGACGAAGTGCTTGCCATTCTGCGCAAGTACTATGAAGGCCTGACCGAAAAGGTGGAAGTGAAAATCCAAGGTTTCGCCGACGGTTCCCGCATGAAATAGGCTCCGTCACAGCATCCATGACAAAAAAGAGGGGGGTAACCCCCTCTTTTTTTAGTATTGCCCTTGTCGCGCAAAGAGCGTATCAGGAAAAACAGTCCTAATACAGAGAAACACCTATGCTGCGAACCGCCACGCCAGCCAGGGGCTTTATGCCCCTTGCCTTTCTGTTGAGCATTCTCGGCGCCGGCTTCACGAGCTGGAGCGCCTGGGGCAATGCCATTGATCTGTGCTTTACCGCCGGCTGCACCATCTACCAGGACGCCGCCATCGCGGGCATTTCCATGTGGTGGATAGGCACCGGAGGCTTCGGCCTCCTGGCGCTGCTGGCAATCGTGGGACGGCCGGGACTGGCGCTTTGCGTTTCCGCTGTGGCCCTGTTTCTGGATTGCCTCTTACAGCTTCTGCTGGCCGTCACCTCGCCCTGCGTGGCCTGCCTGATCGCCGGACTCTTCTTTGCCGTAACCTACGCCGCCTTCCGTAGCGCCGCCGCGAGCACCAAGCGCCCCCCTTCCCGATCCTGGCTGCTGCTTGTCTGGTCCTTCCTGCTGGTCGCCAACCTGCTCAACGTGGCGCGTAGCGAGATGGGAACCTGGGCTATGCAGGAAACAGTCAATCCCTACATGAAATTCTATTTCAGCCCGACCTGTTCAGCCTGCCAGGAAGGCATCCGCGCCCTCTCAGGCAGAACGGACGTGTCTTTTTACGCTGTTTCCAAGAGCGAACAGGATACCCTGCTCATTGCGGCCATGAGGCGCGCCGTGCGGCAAGGCGCGAGCATGGCCGAAGCCCTCAAGCGCGCGCCGGAAGAACCCCCGCCCACAGGTTCCGGCCTCTATACGCCGGACATGCTCCTTTTGCGCTTTGCGCTGCTGCGGAACAAGAGCTACGCCCTGAACGCCGGAGGCGGCGCGCTGCCCCTTGTCGAATATCTCGGCCTGCCGCGGGGAAATATTCTTAAGGCGCCAGGCGCTGAACACAGGCCGCCGCCGCGCGGCGCCGATTCCACTCTTCCTGTGGAAAATGAAGCACCAGCGCAATGTGGCGGCACTACCCCTTGCCCATAGCTAGTGCCTGAGTTTGTCGTGATAGATACGAGGCTTTGAATATGCAAAAAGAACTGCTGGAAATTCTAGCCTGTCCACGCTGCCGCGGCCAGTTGGAAGCCCTGGGTTCGCCGCTGGAAGCCTTGTGCTGCCGCGCGTGCGCCGTGGTCTATCCGGTGCGGGAGGGCATTCCCGTAATGCTGGTTGACGAAGCCCTGCCCCTGAGCACATGGCGACCGGGCTCCAACCCGGCATGACGCGCCAAGACCCCTTTTATACGGTGCTGCCTCTGGCGCTGGCGTCCGCATCGCCGAGACGCCGGGAATTTTTGCGCCTGCTCGGCCTGGAATTCGCACTCGTCAGACCCGCGGACATCGAACCGCAGCCCCTGGCCGGTGAAAATCCGGCGGACTACGCCAGCCGCGCGGCCACAGCCAAGGCCCTTGCCGCAGCACACATGCGCCCCGGCTCGTTTACGCTGGGCGCGGACACCGTAGTGGCGCTTGAAGGAGAGATTTTGGGCAAGCCGCGCGACAGGCGGCATGCACTGGACATGTTGCTGCGGCTTTCCGGAAAAAGCCATGTGGTGATCAGCGCCTGCTGCTGCTGTTTGCCGGACGGCACGGCGCGACACGCGGCAGGCGAGGCCCGCGTGCATTTTTTTCCCTGGCCGCGGGACGTGCTGGCGGCGTACGCAGCCACTGATGAAGTCCTGGACAAGGCAGGAGCCTATGCCATTCAGGGACAGGGGGCTTTTCTGGCGCAACGGGTGGAAGGCTCCGTCAGCGCGGTGGTGGGACTGCCCATGGCGCAGCTTGTCTCCCTGCTTTTAGAGTTAGGAGTCATCCGCGCGCATGCCGCGCCTTAATCCAAGAGACCGAGCAGCTTCGCCACCCTTTGCGGATCAAGCCCGTTATGCACGGCCGCCACATCCACGCCGCGCTGCGCTTCCGCCTGCACCTGGCCTACGCTGGCCGCAGCCTCCGCGTCATCCGGCATTTTCGGGCTTGGCCGCATCTGTACGGCCACGTCGGGCGAAGGCGACGCATCCGCCTTGCGGGCAGCGGCCATTTCCCGCAGACGCGCTTGCAGAGTCTCGAACACGGCGGCGGCATCACGGGGACCGATTGGAGAGATCAATTCCGACATAGCAAACTCCAGACAGTAGAATCGCGACCGTAGGGCAAAAACAGCCGCTATCGCAGGATTGAGCAAAAAGCATTCCACAGCGCACATTGCGCAAACACGTTCTTTCATATACGTGAACAAAAAAAAGGAACTGCGCATGAAACAGGAAATTTTCACTTCCAGGGCGCCCGCTCCGGGCGGCCCGTATTCCCAAGGGACGAAAGCCGGTTCACGCATCTATGTGGCGGGCCAACGACCGGTTGACGCCGTAACGAACGCCATTCCCCAAAGCTTTGCCGAACAGGCCCGACTGTGCCTGCAAAATGTGCAGCACGTTCTGGAAGCAGGCGGCGCGACCCTCGACGACGTGGTCACTGTCAACGTCTTCCTCGCGGACATCAGCCATTTTGCCGAGTTTAACGAAATATACACGACCTTTTTCAAAAAGCCGTATCCCGCGCGTACGACCATCAGTTGCGCACTGCGCGGCATTCTTGTGGAAATCAACGCGATTGCGGAAATATAGAGGCATTATGCTGTACTGCGAAACCTGCGGACAGAAATTGGAAGAACAAAGCCTGCCGTGGCGCTGCCCGTGCGGAGGGCCGCTGGTCTGCGATCCGGCCGCTTTCCGCTACGCGCCCGACCCCTCACTGCCGGGGCTCTGGCGCTATGCAAGCTCCCTGCCCGTCGCCCATCCCAAAGACGCCGTATGCCTGGGCGAAGGCATGACCCCGCTTGTGCCCGTCAAATGGGATTACGGAGCGGGCAAGGCCGAAATCCTGTGCAAGATGGACATGCTCAATCCCAGTGGTTCCTACAAGGATCGCGGGGCAGCGGTTGCAATATCGCGCCTGCGCGAACTTGGGCTGACAAAGCTGGTGGAAGACTCCTCCGGCAACGCCGGGGCCGCCATGGCCGCATACGCAGCAGCCGCCGGGATAGCCTGCGACATTTTCGTTCCCGCCTCCGCTTCTGAAGGCAAATGCGTGCAAATCGCGGCCTACGGCGCAAGCCTGCAACGCATTCCTGGGCCGCGCGAAGCCGCAACCGCCGCCGCCGAGGAAGCCGCGAAGAGCGGCTATTACGCCAGCCACAACTGGAACCCCTATTTTCCGGAAGGCATCAAAACCTATGCCTTCGAGCTGTTCGAGCAACTGGGCGATCAGACCCCGGACAACATCATTGTTCCCGCCGGACAGGGAAGCCTGATCAGCGGCGCATGGAAGGCTTTTTCGGAAATAGCCGCCGCGGGCAAAAGCGCAAAAATGCCCCGCATCTTCGGCATCCAGAGCGCGCACTGCGCGCCCTTGCATGACGCCTGGAAAAACGGCGACGCCACCGCCCGCCCCTTTGAAAAAAAACCGACCATCGCCGAGGGCATCGCCTCCGCGTTTCCCGTGCGTCCCGCGACCATGTTGCGCATCGTGCGGAACAGCAAGGGCGCGTTTGTGGCCGTGCAGGAAGCGGAAATATGGACTGCGTTTCAGAGCTTGGCCCAGGTGGGCATCTACGTGGAACCCACCAGCGCGACGGCCCCGGCGGGTGTGAACAGATTGTGGCAGGAAGGCGCAATCCGCCCCGGCGAATGCACGGTGGTGATGCTTTCCGGCTTCGGACTCAAGGCCACGGACAAGATTCTTGAACTGCGGGCCAAGCCCAGTGTTTTATAATGAAAAGGAGCAATCGAGATGTCAATACGTGCCCGTATAATCACCCTGGTCGTCGTCTGCGTTGTTCTGCTGGTGAGCGTGGTTTCCTTCAGAGTGCAAGTTCTGGTGAGCGAAGCCGCGCTGGCGACCTTCCAGACCAACGCGAAAGAGCAGAGCCTGCGGATACATGACATCATCATCACCTATCTCAGCAGCGGCGAGAGCATTGTCAAAACCCTGGCCAAAAGGCCCGAACTGCTCGCCGCGAAGGGCAAGCTGACATCCTTCAAGGACACCAAGGAAGCCGCCCCTCTGGTGCGGGAAAACTTCTCCCCCGAAGTGGGGGCTGTGTATGACCTGCTTTCCATGACCAAGCATCTTGCTCCCAACGTGGAGCTTGTGCTGTACGGCCAGGAAGACAGCGGGTACCTCAGGGGCCCCGCCCGCAACATTGCGGCCGGATACGACCCGCGGACCCGCGGCTGGTACAAGCTGAGCGTGGGCGGCAAAACGGAATTCGCCATCACCGACCCCTATGTCTCGACCACGAACAGTATTGTGGTCACGGTATCGGCCCCGGTGAAAGATCAGGACAAGGTGATCGGCGTGACGGGGGTGGACTTTATCGCGCAGCCCCTGGTCGAGACGCTGAAAAACACCGTCATCGGCAAGCAGGGCTATTTTGTCCTGCTGGATAAAAACGGCATGGTCGTCGTGGATCCCAAGTCGCCTTTCGACAAAATCGCGGAGCAATACAGAACACTGAAAAAACCACTGGACGAACCCGCGTTCGCGGCCATCAAGGCCTGTCCCGGCGGTCTGCTGGAACTGACGCGCGGCGGCGTGGAGTATGTGGCCTATGTGACCAATTTCACCTACGTGGACTGGAAGGGCGCCGTGCTCCTGCCGCGGGACGAAGTGCAGGAAGGAGCGCAAAGCATTATCACACATATCCTGCTTATCAGCGCCATAGCCGCTTTTGTCATGATTTGCCTGACCGCCGCGCAGACGGCCTTCATCACCAGGCCCCTTTACCGGCTTATGGACAAGCTGCACCGCGTGGCGGACAACGACTTCACCGCCTTTGACAACGCGCCGGCCGAAAAGCTGCCGGAAATCCGCGACCTGGTCGCAAGCACGGTCGCCATGATCAAACAAATACGCGAGCTGATACAATCCAGCGAGCAAAAGGCCCAGGAGGCGCAAGCGCAAAGCGACAAGGCCGGGGAAGCCCTCGCCCTGGCCGAAGAATCGCAAAAAACGGCGGCGCGCGCCTTGAGCCAGGGGCGGCTCGAAGCCGCCTCGCGCCTGGAGTCCATCGTGTCCAGCGCGCTCGATTCGACCAAAATCCTGATCTCCCAGATAGAGAAGGCGAACCAGGGAGCGGACGAACAACTGCGCCGCACCGACGAGGAAGGAGGCGCCATTTCCAATATGCTGACGGCGCTCGGCGAAGTCGCCGCAAACGCCTCGGAGGCGGAACAATACGCGCAGGTGACGAAAAGCAGCGCCGAACAGGGCAGCCAGGTCGTGCAGCGAGTGACCGCCGTCATTGCCGAGGTTGACAAGCATACCGCGGCCCTGACAGGCAGCCTGAACGAACTGGGCGCAAAAGCCCAGGGCATCGGGCAGGTCATGGACGTCATCTCCGATATCGCGGATCAAACGAACCTGCTGGCGCTCAACGCCGCCATCGAAGCGGCGCGCGCCGGCGATGCGGGACGCGGTTTTGCCGTTGTTGCCGACGAAGTGCGCAAGCTGGCTGAAAAAACCATGCACGCCACCGGCGAGGTGGGCCTGGCCGTGCGGCAAATCCAGCAGGGCACCCAGGAAAGCATTACCTTTGCAGGCCAGTCGTCGGAAATAGTCACCCGCTGCACAACCCTCGCCGATGAAGCCGCAAATTCGCTGCAAAGCATTCTGGAGGTTGCGGACAAAACCTTGCACCAGGTCAATGGCATCAGCCAAAGCGCCCAGGTCCAGTCCGAGGCGGGCGGCCATCTCGGCGAAGAAACAGCCGCGATTTCACAGACGGCGGGCGACAACGTCACCCTGATGCACGAGGCGCAGCAGGCGGTGGACAATATTGTCAACCTTATTACCCAGATTGATGATGTAGTGCATTCGCTCAAACAATAAAAAGCATCATTCTCACGATCAAAGGCCGCAACCGCTTGCGGCCTTTTTTTTCACCGTATATATCTTGCTATACGACGAAGGCCTCTTCGTCGCCCCTACATGCCTTTTCCACATGGGAGCGATAGACATGTCAATACGTGCCCGCATAATCACCTTGGTCTTTGTCTGCGTTGTTCTGCTCATGGGCGTGATTTCCTTCAGAGTGCAGGTTCTGGTGCACGACGACGCGCTTGCGACCTTTCAGGCCAACGCGAAGGAGCAGGCCCTGCTGATAAACGACATCATCATTACCTATCTCGCCAGCGGAGAGAGCATAGTCAAAACCCTGGCCCAAAGACCGGAACTGCTCGCCGCAAAGGGCAAGCTGACATCCTTCAAGGATACCAAGGAAGCCGTCACCCTGAAGCCGGAAACCTTCCCCCCGGAAGTGCGGGAAGCATACGACCTGCTCTCCATGACCAAGCATCTCGCTCCCAATGTGGAGCTTGTGCTGTACGGGCAGGAAGACAGCGGGTACATCAAGGGACCCTCCCTCACCATGGCGGCCGGGTATAACCCCCAAACCCGCGGCTGGTACAAGCTGAGCGTGGGCGGCGACAAGGAATTCGCCATCACCGACCCCTACGTCTCGACCACGAACAATATCGTGGTCACGGTATCGGCCCCGGTGAAAGATCAGGGCAAGGTGTTCGGCGTGACGGGAGTGGACTTCATCGCGCAGCCCCTGGTCGAAACGTTGAAAAACACCGTCATCGGCAAGCAGGGCTATTTCGTTCTGCTGGACAAAAACGGCATGGTCGTCGTGGATCCCAAGTCGCCTTTCGACAAAATCGCGGAGCAATACAGAACGTTGAAAAAACCTCTGGACGAACCCGCGTTCGCGGCCATCAAGGCCTGTCCCGGCGGTCTGCTGGAACTGACGCGCGGCGGCGTGGAGTATGTGGCCTATGTGACCAATTTTACCTACGTGGACTGGAAGGGCGCCGTGCTCCTGCCGCGGGACGAAATGCAGGAAGGGGCGCAGGACATCATCAGAAACATCCTTCTTATCAGTGCCATAGCCGCTTTTGCCATGATCTGCCTGGTCGCCGCGCAGACGGCCTTCATCACCAGGCCCATCTACCGGCTTATGGACAGGCTGCGCCGCGTGGCGGACAACGACTTCACCGCCTTTGACAACGCGCCGGCCGAAAAGCTGCCGGAAATCCGTGACCTGGTCGCAAGCACGGTCGCCATGATCAAACAAATACGCGAACTGATACAATCCAGCGAACAAAAGGCCCAGGAGGCGCAGGCGCAAAGCGACAAGGCCAGGGAAGCCCTGGCCCTGGCAGAGGAATCGCAAAAAGCGGCGGCGCGCGCCTTGAGCCAGGGACGGCTCGAAGCCGCCTCGCGCCTGGAGTCCATCGTATCCAGCGCGCTTGATTCGACCAAGATCCTTATCCACCAAATAGAAAGGGCGAACCAGGGAGCGGACGAGCAACTGCGCCGCACCGGCGAGGAGGGCAAGGACATTGCCGACATGCTGACAGCGCTCGGCGAAGTCGCCGCAAACGCCCAGGAAGCGGAAAAACACGCGCAGGTGACGAAAGACAACGCCGAGCAGGGCGGCCAGGTCGTGCACAGGGTTACCGCCGTTATTGCCGAGGTTGACAAGCATACCGCAGCCCTGACAGGCAGCCTGAACGAACTGGGCGCAAAAGCCCAGGGCATCGGCCAGGTCATGGACGTCATCAGCGACATCGCGGATCAGACGAATCTGCTGGCGCTCAATGCCGCCATCGAAGCGGCGCGCGCCGGCGATGCGGGACGCGGTTTTGCCGTTGTTGCCGACGAAGTGCGCAAGCTGGCTGAAAAAACCATGCACGCCACCGGCGAGGTGGGTCTGGCCGTGCGACAAATCCAGCAGGGCACCCAGGAAAGCATCGGCTTTGCCGGTCAGTCGTCGGAAATCGTCACCCGCTGCACGGCCCTTGCCGATGAAGCCGCAAGCGCGCTGCACAGCATCCTGGAGGTCGCGGATCAAACCTTGCGACAGGTCAACTTCATCGGCCAAAGCGCCCGTGCCCAGTCCGAAGCGGGCAGCCATCTCGGCGAGGAGACAGCCGCGATTTCACAGACGGCGGACGAAAACGTCGCTCTGATGCAAGAGGCGCAACGGGCGGTGGACAATATTGTCGGCCTGATCAACCAGATTAACGATATTGTGCACTCGCTCAAGCAATAAAAAAACGTACGCCGCCATGGCGCACTTCGGCCTTGATGCCGCCGGGAAACTGAAAGCGCGTGTTGCCCCGGCCTTCGCTCCAGGCGGCGTCAAGGGCGAACAGCGTTGTCGCCCTGCCCTGCCCTGATCCATGTTCACGGCTGAGCCGCGAGATGGCGCGCATATACAGGCGCAGGCGCGCGGCCTGCTCCAGCTTTTTCAGCGCCGCGCCTTCGAAATTGATGACGGCGCTTGTCTCTTCCGGAATCAGGGAAGCAAGCCGCGCATCCCAATAGGCGCCGTCAGCGCGGGCGATGCGCCACAGGTGCGCGATATGTTCCGCAAGACGCGGGCTTTCCTCAAGCAAAACCGGCCATACCGCGTGGCGCACACGGTTGCGGCGGAAGTTTTTGTCCGTGTTGCTCTGGTCCTCGAACCAGCCGATGCCGCAACGCCGCAGAAAATCCCGCAACTTCCGGGAAGGAGTGAGCAAGAGCGGCCGCAAAAGATGCCTGTGTCCGTCCACGGCAGGCATGCCGCCAAGACCGGGCCAGCCCGTGCCGCGCAAAAGCCGCAGCAGGACATCCTCTCCCAAATCTTCAAGCTGGTGGCCGGTCACGATCCAGGCCGCACCCAGGCGTTCGCGCTCTTCTTCCAGCGCGGCATAGCGCAGGGCGCGCCCCGCTTCCTCCAGGCCAAGTCCACGCGCGGCGGCGTATTCCGAGACAGCCAATCTGCGCACCGTGCATCCGATATCCAGGCCGCCGCAAAGCGCATGTACACCTTCGGCTTCCGCGCCGCTGTGCGGACGCAGGGCGTGATCCGCGACCATGACATGCAGTTCCGCCAAAAGGCGCGGCCGCAATACATGCAGGATATGCAGCAGAGCCAAAGAATCCGCCCCGCCGGAAACGGCCAGCAACAAACGCCGGCTCGCGAGGACGAGGCCGAGTTCCCCGCTTATGAAGCGTTCCACCCCCAGGCAGAACCTGGCGTCCGCAGGGCTGAGATTCTGGAGTTTGAGGGACATGGCTAACTCGTAATCTTCAACTCGTCCAACAGGTTGTGCAGATGGCGAAGCATATGATGGACGAGCCCGTGATCCGCATAGGCCACGCAGTCGCAACGCAGCCTGTTGCGCGCGCGCACGAGCAGTTCCAGGCGCAGAGACTCGTCCAGAATTTCCAGGGCCAAAACGTAGGGACCGCATTCGCGTTCGTGCTTTTTTTGCAGGGGAGTCAGCAGCTTTTGGGGCACAGGCAGCCAGTAGAGAGTTTCCATGCCCGCGGAGAGTTTCATGCCGTCAAGGCGTTCGGCAAGGCGTTCCAGTTCGCCGGGCACAAATTCATCAAGGCAATAGCTGCGCATGGCTATCTTTTTTGCCTGCAACGCCGGTGAGGCAAGGCTTCAGGGTCGCCGTCGAGCCGGAACATGCGCCGTACAAGGTGAATGCGCTCCGGCGGAGCTTCGCTTTCCATGCCCCCATTTTTCAAAAAATAGATGGGATCGTGGTTGAATTTGCGGGCCATGGCGGAGGCCATCGCGTGCAGGGCGTCACGAGTGTCGTCGTCCACAGGGCCGAGGCGGCGCAGGGTACGTCCGAGTTCCTCCTCGACAATGCGTTCGCCGCGCCGGATAAAGGCAACAATGGTCGGCTGCGTGTGCAGTTGATCCATCCAGCGCATGAACGCGCCCACTTCCTCGCTTACTATGTGTCGGGCCTTGTCGGCCTCGTCACGGCGGTTGGCAAGATTTTCCTCCACCACTTCCTGTAAGTCATCAATATCGTAAAGATAGACGTTGTCCAGGCTGTTCACGTCCGGGGCCACATCGCGCGGCACGGCGATGTCAATAAAGAACATGGGGCGATGCCTGCGTTTTTTCAGCACTTCCTTGATGTCTTCCGCATGGATGATAGCTTCCGGCGCGCCGGTGGAGGTGATGACGATATCCGTTTCCGCCAGGCGATCGAACAGGCTGTCAAAGGCGACGGCTTCACCATTGAACTGGCGGGCCAGATCAGCGCCGCGCTCGTAGGTGCGGTTGGCGACAAGAATGCGCTGAATGCCCGCCTGCAAAAGATGCATGGCCGCCAACTCCGCCATTTCTCCCGCACCCACGAGCATGGCGGTGTAGCCGGACATGTCGCCGAAAATGCGCTTGGCGAGTTCCACCGCCGCATAGCTGATGGATACCGCGCTGGAAGCCACGGCGGTTTCCGTGCGTACCCGCTTGGCCGTGGAAAAGGCTTTATGCAGCAGGCGGTTGAGAATGGGGCCGGTTTTTTTGCTGTCAGCGGCCTGGCGGTACGCCTCCTTGAGTTGGCCGAGTATCTGCGGTTCGCCGATCACCATCGAATCCAGGCTGGAAGCCACGGTAAACACGTGGCGCACGGCATCCTCATCCTGATGCCGGTAAGTATAGCCGGCTAGTTCGGAAACCTGCCGCCCGCACGCCTCGGCCCAATGTTCCAGCGCGTGCTGAACGGATTTTTCGCCCTGCCCCGCCACCAGCACTTCCACCCGGTTACAGGTGGAGAGGATGAACGACTCCTCGATTCCCTCCCCCCGGGGAATGGGCCAGCACTCTGGGGCGCAACGATCCGCAAGCGAATAGCGCTCCCGCACGTCCACAGCCGCGCTGCGATGATTGAGCCCTATGAGGTATATATGCCTTTTCATGCCGTTACCGGGGGAAAGGGGGAGGCACGAACGCATGGTGCGTCGGTAAAAACATGTTCACCACCAAGATGGAGAACACGCACAGCGCAAACAGGCCTATGGCGAACAGCGCGGGTTTGCGTCCCTGCCAGCCGCGCAGCAGGCGTTGGTGGAAGAGCACGGCGAAACACAGCCAGATGAGCAGAGAAACGATCTCCTTGGGATCGCCTGAAAAGGTCCGGCCCCAGACGGATCCGGACCAGACAAAGCCCGTGCCTATGCCGATCGTATAGAGCGGAAACCCGGCCACCACGCACACGGCGTTTATCTTGTCCAAAATGGACAGGGCGGGAAAATCCTTCTGAAAGCCCACCAGGCGTTCCTTGGCCTTGATTTTGTGGTGCATGTACAGGAAAAGCAGGCCCGCGCCCAGGGCCAATGCGATGATCGCCAGGCTGAGAAACAGGGCTCCGATGTGCAGGGCGTAAAAATAGCCGGAGAGCGGGGCCGGGAGCACAAGCTGCCGATGCAGGCAGGGGTAAGCGATGGCCGCAAGCAAAAAGGCCGGCGGCGCGGCAAAAAGCAGGGGTTCTTCCAGCTTGAACTTCCCCCAGCCCAGCATGCCGCAAAGCAGAAGGAACCAGGCCAGAAGCTGCAGATAGGCCCCCAGGCTCAGCCCGCCCGGCAAGGCGGCATGGCTCCCCAACATGAACGCAAGCGTCTGCAAGGCGAAGCCGCCCACAGCCGTAAAACAGGCCACGCGGCGCAGCCGGGGCGCGCGGCCCACGAGTCCCGCGAATCCGCACAGGCTTGCCAGCGCATACACGACGAGCACGGCAAGGGCCAGTTGATCAAACAAGGCCATCTAAAAACTCCGCAATCCAGGGGTGCAGACCTTCCGGAAGCGCCGCCGCAAGCAGTTCTTCGCACCGCTTTCCATCCCCGGCGGCAAGGGCCGCCCCGAGCCCTGACTGCACAAGAGCGCGGAACAGTTTTGTATTCTGCATCGTATCCCCGTCCAAGGCAAGCAGGCGGGGGCGGATGCGTCCCAGCAAGGCCGCCAGCGGCGCTTTCTCATGCAGCCAGCCCTCCAGTTCTTCACGCAAATGGCGGGCATAGGCCGGACTCGCGCCGCCCGTGGAAAGCGCCAGCGCCATCCCGCCGGCACGGGCCGTGGCGGGCACAATGCACGTGCCTTCCAGCGGGGCGTCCGCACAGTTGCAAAATATTCCCCGTTCCGCGCAGGCAGCGGCCACCGCCGCATTCACCTCCCGGTCGCCGCTGGCCGCAAAAACCAGGGCGCAGCCTGCCAGGTCTTCCGGCACAAAACGGCGCGCCTCAAAGACCAGCGCCGGATGCTCAGGCAAAAACCCGGAGGCCGGATGCTCAGGGTCCAGCACAACGAGTTCCCGCACTCCGGACTCCAGCAACGCGCCTATCTTGCGCCGGCCCACAGCGCCGGCGCCAACCACCAGGCACTTCACCCGGCCGAGATCCAGAAAGAGGGGGTAATATCGCGGCGTCGGCATGCGTGCGTCATGCCCTTTTATTGATGAGCACCTTGGCCGGGCGCAGCAAACGGTCTTTCAGCAGGTAACCCCGCTGCACGATCACGCAGACCGCCCCCTCCTCCAGATCGTCGCGGCTGTCGAAGCCGACGGCTTCGTGGAGTTCGGGGCTGAACGCCTCGCCGCATTCGCCCTGGGTTGCAAGGCCATGCGTTTTCAAGGCATCCAACAGGAGCTTGCGGGTCATTTCAACGCCCTGGATCACTTCCCTGCAGGCTTCTTTTTCCCTGCCGTATTCGATAGCGCGGTCAAGAGTATCCAGGCTGGGCAGCAAGTCGCCAAGCACGCCTTCCGCCGCGAAACGCACGCTTTCCTCCTGTTCGCGCTTCAGGCGTTTTTTTACGTTCTCCAGTTCGGCAATGGCGCGCAGGCGCACATCCTCGGCCTCTGCCTGCACCGCGCAGGATGGACAGATATGCTGACGGCACAGCAGATCCAAATTTTCCGGGATGGGGGCGGCTTCTTCCTCAGGGGCAGGCTCCGAGGGCGCCGGCAGCAGGTCGCCCAGTTCCGCTGCCAACCTGTATTTATCGTGGGGCGTGTGTGCCATGCCTAAACTCCTTGAGAAAAAATACGATTACTTTGTAATATCTTAGTATGAGTAAGAACGCCAGAGAGAACTGTCAAGCGGCAATGGGGACGGTTACGACAGGGGACGGTCACGGCCTTGGCTTTTCTTGCAAAAGAGCGTAAAGTTTGTTTATATAGAGTACGCTTTTGCAAAGTTCCAGAATGCATTAACCTTGTTCTCCGGAAAAGCGCAGCGGGGAAACATAATGAGCCAGACGAACATCCTCCTGGAATCAGGCACAAATGAACTTGAGGTGGTGGAATTCTACCTGGACGAGCCGGAGTACCGCGGGCACTACGGCATCAACGTCGCCAAGGTGGTTGAAATCATCCGCCCCCAACCTGTCACCACCATGCCGCAGATGCCGCATCCCTGCGTCATGGGCGCTTTTCCCTACCGGGACGGACGGGTGGTGCCGCTGGTGGATCTGGCGAAATATCTCGGCACGGAAACGCATTCGGAACATGAACCCAAGGTGGTGATCACGGAATTCAACAAGGTGATTACAGCCTTTCAGGTTTCCGGCGTCAACCGCATCTACCGGCTGAGCTGGACGGATGTGGAAGCCCCCGGATCCTTTTTAATGGCTTCCAGCAGGCATTCCATTACCGGCGTCGTGCGCCTGGATGGCCGCGTTGTCTTTCTGCTTGATATGGAAAGCATCGTTGATGATCTGCATCCGGGTCTGGCTGTCGCCATGCAGGTGGAAGGCCACGCCGATACCGTGGACGTCAGGCCGCTGCGCATTCTGCATGCGGACGATTCCACCAGCATCCGCCGCCTGATGGGCAAACTCCTGACCATCAACAACCGCTTCGATGTCGTTCAGACCACGGACGGGCAACAGGCCTGGGACTTGCTGACAAACTATAAAAAACAGGCGGAAGACGAACAGCGCCCCATTACAGACTTTGTGGAGGGCGCCATCCTGGACATTGAAATGCCGCGCATGGACGGACTGACGCTGTGCAAACACATCAAAGACGACAACGTGCTGCGCGTGATCCCCGTGGCCATTTTCTCCTCGCTCATTACCGATACGCTGAGGCACAAGGGACAGTCCGTAGGGGCCGATACCCAGTTTGCCAAGCCGGATCTCCAGTCTGTCAGCGACAGGATGTTCGAGCTTATCGAGGAGAAGTACAAGGCGGAAGGCCGCACCAGATAAGGTTCGCCTGCCTGCCCGTGGTCTTGTCGCGGCGGTAGGAGAAGAACTGCGGCAGCGATGCCGTGCAAAGATCCAAAGCAAAAATCCGCTCCGGCGCCATGCCTGCCCCCTCAAGCTGGTTGCGCGTCAGACGCCACAAATCCATTGTACGACTCCGGGCGTCGAACCAGGGCGCATAGGCCTCTCCCCATTCCTGTTCAAAATGCGCGAACTCGGCGGCCGCCGGTCCAAGGCTGGGGCCGCGCACGGCCAACACTTCGTCCGGCGCGCAGCCGTAGCGCGCGCAAAAAGCGCGCAGACCGCCAGCCGGGAAATTGATGAGGTTGCCGCGCCAGCCCACATGCAGGGCGGCAACGGCGCGGCCGGATTCATGCGCGAAAAACAAGGGCTGGCAATCTGCTGTTTTGATAAGCAGGCCAAGTCCCGGCCTGGAAGCGGCAAGCCCGTCCCCCTCCACGGACGGCGCAACCTCCGCCTGGAGAAAGGCCTCTTCCGTCGGCTCAAAAAACATATGATCGCCGTGCACCTGCTTCAATTCAGCCACGGCCTCAAGCCCAAGTTCCAAGGCCAGGGCCGCGCGGTTGGCGGCCGCGGCCTCCGGCGCATCCCCCACCGCCAGGGACACATTGCCCTGGGCATACGGCCCGGCTGACGCGCCGCCCGTGCGGATCTGAAAGGCGCATTCCACGTCCGGCACACCCGGAAAACAAAAACGTATGAAATTTAAACCCATATACATCCCTCTTCCGTGCAGACGCCATGCAGCCGCGCATCCCAGCTTTCCATCGGCAGATCAATCACGCGCTGCGCCGCGTATATCAAGCCGATGCACACAGTCGTTTGCAGCGCGGGACGGCGCAGCAGACGATCGTAATACCCGCCGCCGTAGCCCAGGCGGCAGCCCTGGTTGTCAACGGCAAGACAGGGCGCAATCAGCAGATGCGGGGCCTGCCGCGCATCCTCCAGGTCTATGGCGGGCAGTGAGGGCAGCGGTTCCAGGATGCCGTACGAGCCCGGCGCAAGCTCCGCGTCGCCTGCACACGCGGCGAGTTCAAGCTCTCCGCGCCGCCCGGCTGCGCAACGCGGCAGCAAGACTCGCTTCCCCCCGGCCCAGGCCCGCGAGCGCAAAAGCCGGGTATCCACTTCCCCGCGGATGGGCATGTACAGGACGACTGTCCGGGCGCTTGCCCAATGGGGAGAGGCAAGCACATGGCCCTGAGCGCTCGTGCCGCGTTCAGCGGCTTCCTCCGGCGCGATCATGCCGCGCTGTTGCAGCATGTGCGCACGCAGGGCGCGTTTGGTTTCCTCCGGCGATGTGGAGTGCATGGAGCGGCTTGCTCCCCTGCCTATTGCGTGGTCGTATTCGGTTCCGCCAGACCGGCGCCGGCCAGGCCGGCGGCCCATTCCTTCACCTTGTCGGAATTGCGCCATTCCGCGAACAGCCGTTGCCAGGCCGAGAACTCCAAAAAGTTTTTGTCAAGCTGTTCCTCGTGCCCCTGCACCCAGTTGTTGAACAACTGCATTTCCAACTGGAAGCCGGCGCTGTCCAGGACCGAATCCGCCATGTTCACGGGCATATCTTTGCCGTCATGTTGCGTCGCGACGAAGGTGCAAACAGCCCGGCGGGAAAGCTCGAAGCTGATCTCTCTGCCGTTCATCTCTTCCACCAGCGGCATGAACCGCGGATACCGTTCGCGGATGCGCGCAAGCCCCTGTTCGGGAACGGCAAGCGCCAGGCCGCCCCCTGCCGGTTCCGAAATGAAATAAAAACGCAGCCAGTTCTCGAACATGATGACTTCCAGAATCTGCCGCACCGCCTGCTGGAACGCTGTGGACATGGTGGCCTCCGTTAGCTGTGTGTACGCGCTCGGGGGTGCAGCGTCAATGAGGGCCTGCCCTTGCCAGGGCTGCCAATGCGCGCTAGAACAAGCCCCGTGAAAACCTATATTTTTCTCCCGCCCCTGCCGCGCGGAAGCGGTGGCCTTGCCGTATTGCGGCGCATGGGCGTTTTTTTGCATAAAGCGGGCTTCCCTGTCAGCTTTGTACTACGGGAGGCGTCGAGCAGCACTGAAGAAAGCGGCGTGGACATCCTGCCCTGGCAGGAACTGCGCCTGCAAGCGGAGGATATCTGGCTCACGCCCGAAGGCTGGCCCAACGCGCTGCTGCCCGGCTTGAACGCCGGGGCGCGATCCATCGTCTACGCGCAGAGTTGGGCGTACCTGCTGTCCTGCCAGCCGCAGAACGCGCATTTGGAAAAGCTGCCGATCGAATTTCTGGCGATTTCCGAACCCGTGGCCCGCTTTGTGGATATGAGCCTCGGCAAACACGCGGCTGTTCTCCGGCCCGGCGTGGATACATCGCTTTTTTGCCCGCCTCCGGCGCGGAAAGACGGCGAAACAGCGCGCATAGCCTTTATGCCGCGCAAGAACAAGGCCTTTGCGCGGCAGATCCGTGAGCTCGCGGAGGCCCGCCTGCGCAGGCGCACGCCGCCGCTCCCGCTGGAATGGATAAGTATTGAGGATCGCAGCCAGACGGAAGTTGCGCGCATGCTGCAAACAGCGCACCTTTTCCTGTGCACCGGCTTTCCCGAAGGTTGCCCCCTGCCGCCCCTGGAAGCCCTGGCCTGCGGCTGCGTGCCTGTGGGCTTTACCGGCCTTGGCGGCTGGGATTACATGCGCCAGGCGGCGGATTTTCCCGGCGCGGCCATTCCTCTGTGGCCCCTGCGCGAAACGCCCTGGGCAGGGAACGGCTTTTATGCCGCCGACGGCGATGTGCCGGGAGCGGTACTGGCCCTGGAAGCAGCCCTGGACGTATTCGCGCGCGACGGCGAAGAACTCGCGGCCCTGCGGCGTGCCGGACAAATGACCGCTGCCGCGTATTCCCTGGAAGCGCAGGCACGGGCCGTAACCGCGCTGTGGAGCGAATTCGCCTGATACATCGGAGCATCCATGGCACTCAGCATCGGCATCGTCGGCCTGCCCAACGTCGGCAAGTCCACGCTCTTCAACGCGCTTACCAAGGCGCAACACGCCCAGGCGGCCAATTATCCTTTTTGCACCATCGAGCCCAATAAAGCCACGGTAGCCGTGCCGGACGAACGCCTGCGCGTGCTGGCGAATCTGACGCACCGCCGAAAAGCCACGCCCGCCACCGTGGATTTTTGCGACATCGCGGGCCTGGTGCGCGGCGCGAGCAAGGGGGAAGGCCTGGGGAACCAGTTTCTGGCCCATATCCGGGAATGCGCGGTGCTCATCCATGTGGTGCGCTGTTTTGAGGATGACAACATCGCCCATGTCGGCGGCAAGGTGGACCCGCTCCGCGACATGGACACCGTTGAGACCGAACTGTTGCTGGCGGATATTCAGTCCGTGGAGCGCCGCATCGAACGCCTGCGCAAACAGGCCAAGGGCGATGCCGGAGCCAGGGCCGCCCTGGAAGGGATGGAGCGGCTTCTCAGCCACCTGAATGACGGCAGCCCCGCCATCCGCTTCGACCTCCCCGTTGACGACGCCTTGCGCGAAACATGGCGGGAACTCGGCCTGCTGACGGCCAAAAAAGTCATCTATTGCGCCAACATTCATGAAGCCGCACTCACAGGCGGAGCGGACCACGCCGGCCTGAACGCCGTGCGGAACTTCGCCGCGGCGCGGGGGGCGGAAACAACATCCATTTGCGCTCAAGTCGAAGCGGAACTCCAGGGACTGGACGAACAGGAACAACAAGAACTACTTGCAGCCTACGGCGTAACGGAAAGCGGTCTTGCGCGGATCATCCGTGCTGGTTACCGCAGCCTCGGCCTGATCAGTTATTTCACCATGAACGAAAGAGAAACGCGCGCCTGGACCGTTCGCGACGATGCCAAAGCGCCCCAGGCGGCCGGGGCAATCCACGGCGATTTCGAGCGGGGCTTTATCCGCGCGGAGGTCGTCACCTACGGGGACTATGTCCGCCTCAAAAGCGAGGCGGCCTGCCGCACCGCCGGCGTAATGCGCACGGAAGGCAGGGATTACGTCGTCAGGGACGGCGACGTCATCCACTTTTTGTTCAACGTGTAGCCTTATTCCATTTCCACATGCATAGACTTCACCGGGCACACCCTGGCGCACAGGCCGCATACGGTACAGCGTTCGGGATCAAAGAGCAGCAGGCGGCTTTCCCTGTCCATGTGCAAAGCCCTGGAGGGGCACAGAGCCGTGCACATGCCGCAATGCATGCAGCCTTCTGCATCCCGGCTGATGCGCTGTGCCGCGGAAGCGACACGCACCCCGCTTTCGGCTAAAAAGTCCAGCGCGCGTTCGCAATTGTCCTTGGGGCCCGTGATTTCGAGCATCATGCGCCCTTCCCTGCCGGGATCGATCTGGGCCTTGAGAATGTTGAAACTCAAGCCGTAATTCTGCGCCAGCAGGTACACCACGGGGGTGTTCGACATTTCCGGCGGGAAGGTCAGGTAGACGTTTTTCCGGTACACGAACGCACTCCTGGCGGCGTTAGCGGATTTGCTGCGAAAGCTGCTTGGCCCGCGCCGCTTCCGGGCTGTTGGGGAATTTGCGGATCAGTTCTTTCAGGCGGGCGTCGGCGGCATCCTTCTGCCCCAGCTTGCTGAAGGCGAGGGCCTGTTTCAGATAGGCCGCGGGGGCTCTCTGGCTGGAGCCGTATTTGGTGATGACCGTATCATAGGCCAGCGCCGCGTCGGCAAAACGATTCAATTGAAAGTTGGACTCTCCCGCATAATACCAGGCGTTGGGCGCCAGTTTATGGTTTCCGTAGGTTTTCGTGAAATCCGTAAACGAGCGCAGGGCTTCCTGGTAATTACGGGCATTGTAACTCGTCAGGCCGTTGTCGTACAAAGCGGTGGCCGTGTCCTTCTGCACCGCCGGAGGAGGGCTTGCCGCAACCGGAACGCCGCCGGGATACTGGGTATCCGCTGCGCCGGGACTTGCGACAATGCCGGGAGGCGCAGACTCGCCTCCGCCGGCCGGATTGAACGCCGATGCCGGAGTGTACGCCACGCCGGGGCTGTCGAGGTTGAACTGCATTGCCAAAGTGGACTCCACCTGGCGCAGGGCCGCGTCGTGCTTGTTGACCTTCTCCACCAAGGCGCGCGCGCCGCCGGCGCTCTGCAAATCGTCCATCTGCCCGCGCAGGGTGGCCATCTCCTGCCGGATAGCCTGCAACTGCGCCCAGGTATCCGCCTGGGCCGGCTGCATTTTTTGCAGTTGCTGATCCTGAAAGCGCACACGGGATTGCAGGTCGTCCACCTCGCTTTTCTGGGCGCACGCGCCGAGCAGCGCCACAGCCGACACCATGAGCAGCATATTCCATATCAAGGTTTTTTGCATGTCGCTTTTCACTCCTTCTCAATCCTGCAAACTCAATCTTTCAAGGCGCGCGGCCTGCCGAAAAACACATAAGCAAGCCCGCCCAGGCAGGGCACAAAAATACAGGCCGTCAGCCACAGCAGCCGCTCCACCGGACTGGCAAAGCGATGCGTGTTGGCATGCCAGATAGACCACAAATTCGGCAAAATGGGAAGGGCCAGCAAGGCCCAGTGCCACCACGCCATCTTCCCTTCCTCTCAGCCTTGCTCCTGCGGAGCGCGATACAGCGCGATGCACGCCAGCAAAGCCCCCACGCAGATGCCGGCGTCCGCCACGTTAAAGGCTGGCCAGTGCCAGTCGCCGAGGTAAAAATCCAAAAAATCAAGCACGGCGCGGTAGCGCAACCGGTCCACGAGGTTGCCGATCGCTCCCCCGAGGATAAGGCCAAGCCCGCTGAAGAGCAAGGGATCGTGCCGCGCATTGCGCGTCAGGGTTACGATGGCCCAAAGGGCGAACGCCGTGGCGCCAAGGAACAGCCAGAACTGCCACTCGATATCCGAGCGGTTTAGAAAGCCGAAGGCCGCGCCCCTGTTGTGGAGATGCACCAGATCGAAAAATCCCGGAATAACCTCTACAGGCCGGTGCAGGGGGATATAGGCCGTCACCAGAGCCTTGGTCAGTTGATCCGCCGCCGTCACCAGGGCGGCCAGGGCGAAGAGAATGCGGTATCTGGCTTGCACGGTATGCTTACACTTCTTTTGCAAGTACCCCGGCACAACGCGGGCACAGTTCCGGATGGGCCGGATCCGTCCCGAGGCTCCGGCTGTACAGCCAGCAACGCAGACACTTGCCGCCGGGCGCCTTTTCCACTGTAAAGGCCAAGCCGGGGACATCCTCGTCCCGCGCCGCATGTTGCGGGGCCGCATTCAGCGGATGCAGCTCCAATTGCGACACCATGCACACGGCGCGCAGATCCGCGCCCACGCCTTCCAGGGCGGCTTGCAGTTCCGGCTGCAGATACAAGCATACGCGCGTATCCAGCGAAAGGCCGACGACTCCCTCCTTGCGCAGGGGCTCAATGGCCCGCGTCAACGCGGCACGCACCTGGAGCAGGCTTGCCCAGCGCGCCAAAGCCGCCTCGTCCAGCAACATCTTCTTCAACTGCGCATCTTCCAGCACAGGCAGGGCAAAAACCGTGGACAGTCCCTGCGGGCGCAGCGCCTCCGGCAGATGGCCGGCCGCCTCTTCGGCCGTGAAACTCAGAACAGGGGCCATGCCGCGCAGAAGCAGCATGAGGATGTGCCACAGGGCGGTTTGGGCCGAACGGCGTTCCCGGCTGTCCGCAGCCGAGGCATAGAGGCGATCCTTGAGGATGTCCAGGTACAGGGCGCTCAAATCCGTCACGCAATGGTTGTGCAGCGTATGGTAGACCTTGTGGAACTCAAAGTCCTCGTAAGCCTGCCGGATGCGCTGATAGGAGCGGGCCGACATATCCAGGGCGTAGCGGTCCAGCGGGTCCATATCCTCGAAGGGTACGGCCCGCTCGGGCGCAAAGTCGTACAGGTTGCCGAGCAGGTAACGGCAGGTGTTGCGTATGCGGCGGTAGGCGTCAACCAGGCGGTTCAGGATTTCGTCGGAAATGCGTATGTCTTCGCGGTATTCCACGGAGGAGACCCACAGGCGCAGCACTTCCGCGCCGAACTTGTCGATGACTTCCTGCGGCGCGATAATGTTGCCGATGGACTTCGACATCTTGCGGCCTTCGCCGTCCACCACATAGCCGTGGGTCAACACGGCGCGGTACGGGGGGCAGTCGCGCGCGCCCATTGAAGCGAGCAGGGAACTGTGGAACCAGCCCCGGTGCTGATCGGAACCTTCCAGGTACAAATCCGCCGGGAAGGCGCATTCCTCGCGCTGTTCAAGCACCGCGGCAAAGCTGGTGCCGGAATCGAACCATACGTCCAGAATGTCCGTTTCCTTTTTCCAGCGCGCCTGCCCGCAAGCGGAACAGAGCAGCCCCTCGGGCGCGATATCCTCCAGCGGCGCTTCGTACCAATAGTCGCAGCCCGTGGGGTGCGCGGCGAAGCGATCCGCGATGTCGAGCATCCAGGCGGCATCATGCCAGGCCTCGCCGCAATGTTCACACAAGAGGGCCAGGATAGGCACGCCCCACTGCCGCTGGCGGGAGATGCACCAGTCCGGCCGGGTGGCTATCATTCCGTGTATGCGTTCCTCGCCCCAGGCGGGAATCCATCGCACTTGGCCGCGGATGGCGTCCAGCGCGCGACGGCGCAGATCATTCCTTTCCATGCTGATAAACCACTGGACCGTGGCCCGGAAGATGACCGGCTCCTTGCAGCGCCAGCAATGCGGGTAGGCATGGGTGATGCGGGCCGTATGCAGCAGATGGCCGGCTTCACGGAGCGTATCAATGACCTTCGGATTGGCCTCATGGACGTTCAGGCCCGTAAACAAGGGCGCCGCATCCAAAAAGCGTCCCTGGTCGTCCAGCGGCGAAAGCACGTCCAGGTTATAGGCCAGCGCCACTTCATAGTCTTCGCGCCCGTGCCCCGGCGCGGTATGCACGCAACCCGTCCCCGCGTCCAGCGTGACGTGCCTGCCGAGCACCAGCAGCGAAGCGCGGTCGTAAAAAGGATGCCGGGCCTCAAGCCCTTCCAGGGCGCTTCCCGGCGCGCTTGCCGCCAGCCTGGCCCCGCGCCAGCCGAAGGCCGTAGCGCAGGACTCCCACAGTTCCCTGGCCAGAATGTAAAAATTGCCTTCAGCCTCCACCAGCGCGTAGGTGAATTCCGGGTGCAGGGCCACGGCCAGATTGCCGGGCAGGGTCCACGGCGTGGTCGTCCAGATGACGACGTAGGTCCTGGCGGGGTCCGCCTGGGGAAAGCGGTCGCGCAGCCCGGGATCCGTGAGCGGAAAACGCACATAGACCGAGGGAGAACTGTGATCGGCGTATTCCACCTCGGCTTCGGCCAGCGCTGTTTCGCACGAGCAGCACCAATAGATGGGCTTTTTGCTGCGCACCACGCCGCCTGCTGCCACAAACTGCGCCAGGACAGCGGCTGTCGCCGCCTCATAGGCAGGGTGCATGCTCAGGTACGGCGTTTCCCAGGCGCCGAGCACTCCAAGGCGTTTGAATTCCGCGCGCTGGATATCAATATACGTGCTCGCATAGTCGCGGCACCGGGCCCGTACGTCCAGCGCGGACATGCCGTGCCCGCGTCCGCCGAGTTCCTGCTCCACCTTGTGTTCGATGGGCAGCCCGTGGCAATCCCAGCCGGGCACGTAATGCGCCCTGTAGCCCTGCATGTTGCGGTCCTTGACGAGGATGTCCTTGAGCACCTTGTTCAGGGCCGTGCCGAGATGGATATGCCCGTTGGCGTAGGGCGGGCCGTCATGCAGCACATAGGCGCCCTTCGCGCCGGAGGCGGCAAGCATGGCCCGGTACGCGCCGCCCTCTTCCCATTGTTTGAGGATATGGGGCTCACGCTCGCGCAGGTTGGCCTTCATGGGAAAGTCGGTCTTGGGCAGATGCAGGGTTGCTTTGTAATCGGACATGCGGGGGTCTCCGGAACGCGGCGCGGCGCCGCGGGGGTGCTGAAAATACCGGGTCAGAAGCCGGCGGGCGTTCCTTCCACCATCTGCGCCATATCACGCAAGAGACTCAATGACGCCTCGGCCTCCGCCGGATCAAGCCTGTGCAGGGCGAAACCGGCGTGGACTATCATATAGTCCCCCACTTGCGCGGGCTCCGGCAGGAGCGAAATGCACGCCGTCAGGTAGGTCTGGCTGTTGCCCACACGGGCGCGGGCCATGCCGTTGTCCAGCAGTTCCACAATCTGGCTGGGGATGGCAAGACACATAACAATACTCCCGGGTAGCCTACATTTCCGCCAGGGCGCGGATTTCCCCGCGCGCCGCCGTCAAAAAGTCTTCAAAGCGCGCCTGCACGGCGGACGAAAGGCCGATATTCCAGCTTGTGAAATTCTCCGGCTCCATGCCGAGCACCAGCAGGTTCGGGCGCTTCGCATGCAGCAGTTCCGCCATATTCAAAGAGTCAATAAGGTCAATATCGTGCAATGACAAGCGCTGGTTTTCATTTTTCACGAGTTCGTCCTCTGTCAGGCGGTAGATCGTGCCGGGCTTGCCGCCGCAGTGGACGATATCCAGCACCAGCACGACATCGTATCCCTCAAAAAGATAAAAAATATCATGTGTAAAGGTGCCCGCTTCCAGAATGCGCACATTTCCGGGCCATTCTTCCTGCAGCAGGGTCTGGGCGGCAAAGACGCCCACGCCGTCGTCCGTGAGCAGCATATTGCCGACGCCAAGAACCAGGACCTTTGTCATCCGGAGAGTGTACGCGCACAGAGGTTTTTGGGCAAGATACGGGCAGGCGGGTTTTTATGCCTCTGCTTCCGCTTCTTCCATGACCTTGGGAAGGCGTTCCCGGGGCAGACAAATGCGGAAGCAGGTGCCCTGGCCGAATTCGGATTCCATTTCCATATGCCCGCCGTGCTCCTGCACGATTTTCTTGGTCATCAACAGGCCGAGGCCGGTGCCGCCCTGCCCCTTGGTGGTAAAAAAGTTGGTGAAAACTTTCTGCTTGACGGCATAATCCATACCACAACCGTTGTCGGCAACTTCATAGGTAATAACGCCATTTGCTTCGAACACGCGTATCTTCACAAACTTGTCTTCTTTCTCGGCACTCATCATGCAGGCGTCAATGGCATTGCCGACGAGATTGGTCAAACTTTCGTGCATGCCTTCGTAATCAATGGGGGCCGGGGCCATGTCGGCGTCGGCTTCGATTTCCAGGCGCACATGCTGCTCGGCGGCCCGGACGTGGTAGAGCGCCACAACCTCCTTCGCCACTTCCACGGGGTGATTGATCTTGACCTTGATTTCACGGCCACGGGCGAAGCTGAGAAAGGTCCTCACAAAGGTGCCGATGCGCTCAATATTGCGCTGAAGCATATCCATGCCCTGGGCAATGCGCTCGGCCTTGCCCGTGTTCATGCCGCTGGAAAGCATGTACATGCCCCCCTCCAGGGCTGTCACCAGATTTTTCACGCCGTGGGCCAGGCCGGAAACCGTCTGCCCGACAGCAGCCATGCGTTCCGCCTCCAGTTTTTCGTGTTCGAGGCGGCGTCTTTCGCGTAAATCCTGGAAGGTCAGCAGCAGCCCCAGCATCCTCTTGCCCTGACGCAACTGCCGATAGCTCAGATGGACCGGCACGGC
>Ga0082212_10001046_pt1 | contig 40548 bp, 40 predicted proteins | sample TergutNt197P3_FD_71548 | JGI IMG/M metagenome (GOLD analysis project Ga0082212, IMG submission 71548) | Neocapritermes taracua P3 segment gut microbial communities from Petit-Saut dam, French Guiana - Nt197 P3 | ecosystem: Host-associated > Arthropoda: Insects > Digestive system > Gut ...
TGCTTGGGTTTTCAAAGTCCCAATCAGCTTTTGGAGAAGTATCTGGGCGTGATGTAACAAAGCCGCTTTTTTACCTCATATATTTTTTTCGGAGTTTTGTCACCTATCATTGACACTTGTACATGCAGATAAATGAAGTCAGCGATAATTTATCTTGACAAACTGTGCCGATAAACATATAATTGGACTGTTGAATAACTTTTCCGTACAAATTGATAATATATAAGGTGTTGGTATTTATTATGTTTTCAGCGATATACTGTGCAATTTCCATAAGTCCCGTTATTACCATTTTAGCGGTTGTCGGAGCGGCCGTTTTAGCGGCGGTAGCGTTTTTGTTAGGAATGCTTCATAGAAAAAGTTTTGCAGAGAGAGAAATAGGCAGTGCCGAGGACGAGGCAAGGCGCATTCTAAACGATGCTATGCGCGATTCCGAGACTAAGATGCGCGTTGCTTTAGTCGAGGCAAAAGACGAAATCCATAAACAAAGAATTGAGTATGAGCGCGAGGTCAAGGAACGCCGCGTGGAGATTCAAAAGCAGGAACGCAGGCTTGAACAAAAAGAAAATACAATCGACCGCAAAATAGAGACACTCGAAAAGAAAGAGGAGGGTCTCAACCAAAAGGCAAAGGAAGCCGAAGCGATACGCGAGGAAGCTGACCTAATAAAGCGCAGTCAGATTGAGATGCTTGAGCGCATTTCAAAGTTCTCTCAGGAAGAGGCGAAGGACTATCTCATTAAGAACCTTGAAAGCGAAGTGTCACACGAGGCCGCCAGAAAAATCAAGGATATCGAAGCCCGAATGAAAGACGACGCGGACAGAATTGCCCGCGAGACAATATCTCTCGCTATTCAGCGAGTTGCATCGGATCATGTCTCCGAAGCAACCGTATCCGTTGTGCCGCTCCCGAACGATGAGATGAAGGGACGTATAATCGGACGCGAGGGACGCAATATACGCGCTCTTGAGACATTGACCGGCATAGATTTGATAATTGACGACACGCCGGAAGCCATTACACTGAGCGGATTTGATCCGGTACGCCGCGAGGTTGCGAGGCTTGCGTTGGAAAAACTAATAGCAGACGGGCGTATACATCCCACACGCATTGAGGAAATGGTGGAAAAATCACGCCGTGAAGTCGAGCATATTATTAAACAGGAGGGCAACCGCGCCACGTTTGAGACGGGCGTACACGGACTACATCCCGAAATTGTAAAATTATTGGGACGCTTGCGTTTCAGAACAAGCTACGCTCAGAATGTGCTGCTGCACTCAATAGAGGTCTCGCACCTCTCCGGTGTTATGGCGGCTGAACTGGGCGTTGACACTATGCTGGCAAAACGCGCCGGACTTCTGCACGACCTTGGAAAAGCCGTTGACCACGAGGTTGAGGGTTCGCACGTTAATATCGGTGTTGACCTTGCCCGCAAGTACCGCGAAAATAACGAAGTGCTGCACGCCATACACGCGCATCACGGCGATGTGGAGGCAAAGACCGTTGTGGCGTGCCTTGTACAGGCCGCAGACGCGATTTCGGCCGCCCGCCCCGGCGCGCGCCGTGAAAACCTTGAGAATTATATCAAGCGTCTTGAAAAACTCGAAGAGGTCGCCAACAGCTTTAACGGAGTTAACCGCTCGTTTGCGATACAGGCGGGGCGCGAAATAAGAATTATAGTAAAACCGGAAATTATATCTGACGACCAAATGGTGCTGTTGTCGCGCGAGCTGACAAAGAAGATAGAGTCCGACCTTGAGTACCCCGGACAGATTAAGGTTCATCTCATACGCGAAACAAGGCATATAGATTACGCAAAGTAAGGCGTTGCAAATACAAAAAATCCCGTCCTTTGCCATACGGCATAGGACGGGATTGCGTCTAGCGAAATGTTAATGCGACCCGTGGCATTCACAACCATCAGTTTCACAATGACCGTGACAGTGACACGCACCGTTCTCGGAATGATAAATGCACGAATCATCACACGGATTTGGTATATCGCCGAAATGATCTTCGTTGTCGATTACAATCTGTCCTTCAAATAGGTAGGCGTTGTTCAGCTCGAGTACATCCCTGAAAAAGCTCAGCGGCACAAACGCCCTGTCGTTAATGATAACAGGCTTAACGCCCAATGACATTTCATCACCGTTTTTGAAATATGCGTCACCGTCAAGGTAAAAACGGACATCTTCGCCGATTTCCGCCGCGTTATCATCGGCGTTCCATTCAACCTCATAACCCAGAGCTTCGCACATAGCGCGAGCGGGTACGAGTATAAAAGAGCCGTAAATTGTGGGATGGAGAGCTTCGATAGCTTCGCCGCCGATTACATACTCAATGTCTTCCAGTCCAACGGCATAGTATGAAATCATATGCTGCGGCGGATAAATCATCGGCATAATGCCATCGAGATTGTAGCAGCCGATGATGTTCTTGCCAACCTCGGGCACACCATAGAGCGCAACACTGTCTTCGCTGATGTAGAACGTGAATGGGTCGCCGTTTGTTTCGACATTGACAAAGTAAATGCCGTCTACAACATTCTCGTCCGCGTCGTAGTATGGATTGACACCAATAATTACACCGCTTAGTGTGCCGTAGGCGGTTTCAACGGGAGCTTCGCGGGTCAAGCCCGTTCCGCCAGCTTCCGCCAGCGCGGATGTCGTGCATAACAGCATAGAAACTGCCAGCGTGATTGCTAAAATTCTCTTTTTCATGTTACTTTTCTCCTTCATTATCTTTTTTTATTTCGACCGCCGGATTTTTTCTCTTGCGGAGGAATTTCATTGTGCCGTAAAACACGCCCGCGAGAACCGCAAGCCAGATGATTATATACAGTATGTTGCCCACTATAAAAACAAAAATGTTGACAAAAAATTCACCGAGATTTTCAAGCGAGTCCCCGAATGACGAACTCACGCGCTCTCCAACGGTTCTCGGAGCGGGAGCATATGGAGTTACTTCCGTATATTCCTCAACCTCGGACATATAGATATGTACTGTAGAATAATCGACAAGCGAGTCATAGCTTCTCAGCGTTCCGGTCATGCGCTCGATTTCATAAAGCGTGTCGGACAGCGAGTTTTCAAATTCGATAATGGACTTGCTGTTTGTCTCTTTTTCCAAAAGCCCGTAAAGCCTGTCGCGGCGCATTTCAAGTATTTTAAGCCGTGACTCGATGTCGTAGTAGCTGTCGGTGACATCGCGTGACTCCTGTGCCTTATTGATTACATTCCCAATGCTTCCTATAGAGTTTAGAAATTCGTTATAGAACTTTGACGGGATTCTGAATGTATACTGCGCCATTCTGTAAGATTTTCCGCGCACTGTTATCGACCTGCCGTCTATTGACGAGCTTTCGATATACCCTTGAAACACAGCGCACAGAGCTTCAAGATTTGCGATGCTGTCCTCAAATTCCTGCGTTTCAACTGAGAGATTTGCCGTGCGTATGAGCTTGCGGAACGGGTCGGTCACAGATATGTCGGGAGCGGGTTGGGATTGGGGCGATTCGGAGTATTGTATTTCTGTAAGCCATCCGCCGCCCGCCGTATCGGCGGCAAAGTTTTGGGTTTCGCCGTATTCATCGCGCCCCATAGACATTTCCTTGGGAGCGGACGCTATCGCACCAAGCCCCGTTGAGTTGGCATCGTATGACGCGCTGCACGCCGTCAGCATAAGCGCAATAGTGATAATAAGAATGATTTTTTTCATCTCTATCTACCTCCTTGTTGAGTTTGACGCACACTCTATATAAAATGTTCCTTAAAAAAGATTGACAGTTTAAGGATAGAATATTATAATTACAATATGTAATGGAGGTTTTTTTATGGATTCAGTAGTCATTGATGTAAACGCCCAAGTTTCGCCCTATGTGCTTTTTTCCGTGGCGGACAATGTATACGGCGTTTCGAGTAACCATGTGCTGTCGATAGAGATATTGGGCGAACCAACGTCACTTGTAAACGCGCCGCCTTATACTCTCGGCATTTTAGACTTTCGCGGGGATATGATACAACTTATCGGGCTGAGGAAACTTTTCGGGTTACAGGAGTTGGATGCCGAACGCGAAATGCTGCTTGTGTTCAACGTTAACGAAACCACTAAAGGTATTGTTGTCGATGATATTGTAGCGGTTGAGTATATCAATCAATTTTTGGATTTGCCGGAAAATTCCGGTAAATCTAGATATGTGCGCTCGCTGGCGCGGCGCGATAAGGACAATTCAACGGTGCAGTTAATAGACGAGGAACTGATTATTGATTTGTAACAATCTCAAAATCTACCCTGCCGGTCAATTCGTTCGCGGCGGCGCAGGTCACATTGACCGTGCCGCCTATTTCATACCGTTTTTTCGTGGCGCGTCCCTCAATATATAATCCCAGTTTATCACACTCATAAATATCATCGTGCAAAGTGTGTATAGGTACAAGCCCTTCAACCGTATTTGGCAGTTCAACAAACATACCGTAATTTTGAATACCGGATATTACTCCCTCGAACTCCATACCTACATAATCTCTCATATACAACGCCTTATACAGTTTCTCAACAAGCCGCTCCGCCGTGTCTGCGGCTATTTCACGCGCCGTGGACTGTGCGGCGGCTTCGATACAGCGAACCTTGAAATCGTCATTCTGAGCGGCAACGCCGAGCAGAGCCTTGACGGCGCGGTGAACCATCAAATCGGGGTAACGGCGTATGGGCGATGTGAAGTGGCAGTAGCAGTCGGACGCAAGTCCAAAATGCCCGAGGTTATCGGCGGAATATTTAGCTTTCATCATGCCGCGCAGCAGCGCGGTATTTATTATGCGGAAGCACGGCAAATCTCTTGCCAAGTCCAGTACCGCTTGAAGTTGCGCCCCCGTTACATTTTTATTTTTCTTAACTTTAAGTCCTTTAGCGAGAGCCAATGTATAAAATGTCTCTAATTTTTCCGAATCGGGATGTTCATGCACGCGATAGACACACGGTGCTTCCGGCCAGAACAGGAATGATGCGACAGCCTCGTTTGCCGCAAGCATAAACGCCTCAATCAGCCGTTCCGAATCTCCGCGTCCGCGTTGCACAATGTCAACGGGCTGCCCGTTTTCATCGCATATGATTTCGCCCTCAACGGTCTCAATATCCAACGCGCCTTTCGCGCTTCTGACGGCAGTCATCTTTTTGGCAACGGCATTCATATCTAGGAGCGTTTTCTCCAGAGGATGCTCAAGCTCTCCGTTAAGGATTTTATTGCAGTCCTCATAAGTCATACGGAATTTGGAGTGAATAACGGATTCTTTGATTTCGGTATCTATAACCCGGCAATTTTCATCAAGCGTCATGAACACAGACAGGCACAGCCTGTCAACGCCGCCGTGCAATGAGCAGATACCGTTGCTTAACGCCTTGGGGAGCATCGGTATTACCCTATCCGCAAAGTAAACAGATGTTCCGCGCCCGAAAGCCGCTTTGTCGAGCGGACTGTCGGGTTTTATATAGTGCGATACATCAGCTATATGAACACCCAATACGAGCCGATTCTGATTGTCGCAAGTCAGGGAAACCGCATCATCAAGATCCTTCGCGTGTTCGCCGTCTATGGTGAAAATCAATTCCTCACGCAAGTCGGCGCGTCCCTTGAGCGCATCATCGGTAACGCTTTGCGGCATATTACGCGCCGCTGATACGGCGTTTTTGCCAAAATCCTGCTTAATGCCCTGTACAAACAGCAGAGCTTCAACAGCCGCCTCGAATGTGCCGTCGCGCCCGAGCGCGGCGGTAATTTCTCCGGCGGGGGGATTAAATGAAGTAACACGCAGCGCGGTTTTATCACCGTCTTGGAATCGCGGGTTATGGCGTGTAACATCTATTTTATCGGGATATCGGCGGTCATCGGGAGTGAACCAACTCCTCTTGCCTTGGCGGTTCAACCGTCCGATAAGTTCGGCGGCATTGCGTGACAGAATTTTTATAACACGCCCTGACGGACCTCGTTCGTCAGCGTCTTCTTCGGGCGACACTAAAACGCGGTCGCCGTGCCACGCACCGCCGTTCAAATCGGGAGGAATAAATATATCCTCCGATTTGCCGGAAGGGGTGACAAAACCGAAGCCGCGTTCGTTCGCGCTGTAGATGCCCTCAATCATCTAATCAGCATCAGCACCAGAGTAAGCACAATAAATAATATTGCCACCCATTTAGTAAATTTTGACAATTTCGCGTCTAAGGTACGGGCTTGATTCTTTGAGAGAAAGGTATCCGCGCCGCCGGCAATAGCACCGGAAATTCCCGAACGCTTGCCTGATTGCAATAGTACGATTGCTATAAGCGATATAGCTAAGATAACTTGCAGAATTGAGACAACTAGCTCGCGAGTGGATAAATCGAACACGTTAAAAACTCCTTTGTTTAATGTAAAAAACAGTGTAACACAGAAAAGGGGTAAATGCAAGCGTTTTTTCGTTACTTTGCGTACTTTTGCAAAATCCCCTACTTCATCCGAACATCCGGACCGAAGAAGTGGAGCTGTTTGAACTCGCCCAACAAGCGCGAACAAATCTGCGGCATATATACCTGTGACAGTTCTCCGGCGGAAAAGTTGGCGTTTATTATCATTTTACGCCCGGCGACAAGCCTTGTGTTGATAATGTCGTACAGCGCGGACTGAACGAACGCCGTTGTCATCTCAGTGCCGAGGTCGTCTATTATGAGCAGTTCGCTGTTATAATAATCATCGGTGTCTGTCTCCGCGCGGTCAAAACGTTTATCCTCCAAGTCTTTGAACAGAGCAATGGCGGTCGTGTATTTAATCTCCGCCCCCATTTCCGCGACACCGTGCGCGATACAGCCGCACAAAAATGTTTTACCTTGTCCCGTGCCGCCGTTAAGGAAAAGATTTGGTGAATCCTCTCCGAAATTTTTAACCCAGCTTTTGCAGTAAAAATAGTTACCCTCCATATTCTCGCGCTGCGAAAGCCCCCAGTTAGGGTCTTTATCACTTGAGAACACGTTGAGGTTAAAGCTGTCAAAAGTCCTGCCGCCCAACGCCGACAGCTCGGCAGTCTGCACCGCCGCCAAATGGCGGCGCAGGCATACGCACGGTTTTGTGTTTGTATAACCCGTGTCCGCGCATATCTTGCACATATGCGTATCAATCATCGCGTCCGGCTCAAACCCATTTGCTGATAAAAGTGTCCTTAACTCTTCTTGCAAACTAAGGCTCTGTGCCTTTGCTTTTTCAAAGGCTTCTTCATCGACGTGTGACAACACATCCTCCATGGCGTTGAGGAAAACGCGGCGGATTTCACTTAGCAGCGTCGCCGTCATCGGGAGTTTTTCTTTTATTCTTTCGGTATCAGCCGCGCGTCTGGCTTTATATTTTTCCTGTTCGTCCGCAAGTAATATACGCGCTCTTTTAAGTATGGTCATCAAATCCCCTCCTCGTCACGCACACGTTTAAGAAAACTGCTTATATCATCCACCGCCGCCTTTTCACGCGAACCCGCGTTTGCCTCGGACGCGAAAGCCGTTCTTGAACGGGCGGGCTGCGATGACGGGGCTTTTTTACCGCTTTGATAGTTTGTTAAAAACGGCTCGCCGCCCTCGACCTCTTCGGGCGTGGTAAGCCCTTTGGCTTCCCAGTTCTTTAGAATTGCCGCCATATATTTCCAGTTCATACCTCCGGTACGAATAACGGTTTTATCATACGCGAGCGATATTAAGTCAAGCGAATGTCCCGCTGTTATCCACTCATTCATGTATTTTTCCTCGGTGACAGACGGTGCTCTGCCCCGAATTTGAAGCATCGACATGATTTTATAGCGCGATGAGCGTCGTCCGGCTAGTTCGGCGAGATATTCCTCGGCGCGAAGCTCATTGTCTATGCCGCTGCGCTCCCACGCGGCGGCCTCTTTATCTATTTGATTCAATTTTGGCGTTGACGCGCCGCGTTCGCGAGCCTCTTCGACACAGTGCGTTATCAGCAGATGTATGACACCCGCAGGCAAACCGCGCCAGTCGTAAATCCTGTACAGAGTTTGCAGGTCATTATTTGATAATATTTTGCCCAAGCGTGATTCCGCTTCTTTTACAACCGCGCTAAAATCGCTGTGCCTTTCAAGGGCATCGGCTATTTCGGAAGAGGTATATACGGGGCGGTCGTCTACAATTAATCCTTTAGGTTGAGGCGCGGGTATTTCAGGCGGCGGCGCAATCGGTTGAGGCGGGGCGGGGGTTACCCTGCCGCTGTCTTTGAACAGCGGGGATACCGTTGTAATAAGCGCGGCTTCTTTCAGGCGCGTGAACGCGCGTGTAACCTCAAGACCGTCCATGCCCAGAATAAGCGCGGCTTGGTTCGTATCCAACGGTTGAGGGTTAGCCAGTAAGTAGCAGTACAAAAGAGCCGCCGCTCCGTCTTGAAGCGCGAGCATTTGATTTATGGCGTGGCGCGTTACACCCACGGCTTGTCCTGTTTGAAGTTCAAAAGAGGTATCCATTAATGCCGCTCCTAGCTTGATAAAATCTTTAATCTCTGATACACTTACCCCGGAGGATGAAAAAATGAAACACATTGACCTATATACAGACGGTGCCTGTTCAGGAAACCCCGGTCCGGGAGGTTGGGGCGCGATATTGATATACGAAGGAATTGAGAAGGAAATGTCGGGCGGCTGTATAGATACTACAAACAACCGCATGGAACTAACCGCTGTCATAGAGGGGTTGAACGCGCTGAAAATGCCCTGTGAAGTTACGGTTTATTCCGATTCCCAGTATGTTATCAACGCCATGACTAAAGGTTGGGCGGAGAGTTGGCGAGCAAAAGGCTGGGTCAAGAGCGATAAAAAGCCCGCGCTGAACGCCGACCTATGGGAAAAACTGCTGAATCTATGCGAACTTCACCGTGTGTCTTTCATATGGGTGCGCGGACACGCGGACAACGAGTATAATAACAGATGCGACAAATTGGCGGTTAACGCGATTCCTCACGAACCCTAAAATCCGCGCCAAGGTTTTCCGCGATTTTCCTCGCTCGCTCTATATCGTCATCACTCAAAAAAGAGAGAACGGAAGCGGTTACGTTAGGGACATATTTAACGGCACTTCTTATAAATTCCAAAACACTGTCATATGCCTTGTCACCGAAAATAGTTGGGCAGTGTTCGTTATAGCTCTCAGAATCGGGGTAATTCAACGAGACGGACACCACATCGAATACCGACAGCTCCGGGGTTATGTCGCGCCCTTCTATCATACTGCCGTGTCCGTTCGTGTTGAGCCGGAGCTTTATGGCTGGCTTTTGTTTTTTGAACTCGCGCGCCGCCTCAAGCATAACATCGAGCCGCATAGTCGGTTCGCCGAAGCCGCAGAACACTATTTCGGGCGCGTTCCGCCAATCGACCTGTGCCGCGCTCTTGAGAATCTCTTCGATATCCGGTTCATACTCAAGCCAAAGGTCTTCGGCATCACCGACACCCGAAACTCTGCCGCGCAGACAAAAATCGCACCGCGCGGTGCATCTGTTCGTTATGTTCAAGTAGAGGTTCTTTCCCACATGGTACGCTATTGTCATGCCGTACACCTCAAAGCTGTTTCATCATAAACATCTCCATTGTTTCCACATATGGCGGGAAATCCTTAATCAGGCAGCCGCTGTCTTTATACCCCAGTTTGCGGTAGAAGTGCTGTGACGTTTCTTCCACCATTGTTGAAGTCATAACCAGCTTATGCCCCGATGAACGCATTTCATTTTCCCAATGCAGCATTGCCAGAGTACCATAGCCTTTATTGCGATAGGATTCATCAAATATGATAAGGGTTAAAAAAGGAATTAAGTCCCAAAACAAATTATAACGCATGACACCGATAAGTATATCGTCATCCTTTAAGACGTAAACCCGTTTTATGTTGACTTTCAGCAGAAATTCCGATTCCGGCAAATATGAATCCAGAGTTTTCCAAAAAGGAAAATCCGATTCGGCAGCATAATCAATTTGCAGCATAATGTCTCTCCAAATACTAAGTTATAAATAGCATGGAATACCAAAGAAACGCTTGCCCGTTTCAAAGGTCGTTTCGGTCAGTTCCTCAAGTGTTATGCCGCGCAAATCGGCTATAAGCCGTGTCGCCTCCGGCATGAGCGTGCTGTCGTTGCGCTCACCGCGATTAGACTGCGGCGCGAGATATGGCGCGTCCGTTTCGAGCATAAGCCTGTCGATAGGCATATAGCGTATTGTTTCATGCGATTTGTACGCGCCTTTGAATGTTATCGACCCTGTAAAAGACAGATACCATCCAAGACCCAAAAGGGTACGCGCGTAATCGAGACTGCCGGAGAAGCAGTGGTATACAACCGCCTTGAGCTTGAATCCGCGCAGAATATCCAGCGTGTCGGCGTGCGCGTCGCGGTCGTGGACAATTATCGGTATTTGCAGCTCCTGCGCCAGTTGCAACAGACGCTCGAAAGAGCGTTTTTGCACATCGCGAGGTGAGAGGTCGCGGTAATAATCCAACCCGATTTCACCTATCGCAACGACTTTGGGCATAGCCGCCATACGTTTTAGCTCCGACACATTCTCCTCGTTTACTTCCGCCGCATCGTGCGGGTGAATGCCAACGGCGGCATAGATAAACGGATATTTTTCCGCGAGCCTGAGTGCCGCGCGGCTTGAGCGCATATCCGCACCCGGATTGACTACAAGCTCAACCCCATGTTCCGTCAATGATGACAGAACCGCGTCACGGTCGTGATTGAACCGCTTATCGTCATAGTGAGCGTGGGTGTCAAAATACCGCATTTTCATTTTCTTTACAGCCGCCGTTTTCTTTGCAACCACCGTTTTCATGGCGGCGGCAACCGCGTTTCAGCACCTTTATCTCGGTTTTGTCGAAAAATTTAGGCGGCTGATCCGGTTGATCCGCCAACGATACCTTCACCTTGCCACGCAGGAGACTAACGTCTACAACAACCCCGCGCCCTGACGGCGTTTCAACTTGTGCGTCTATGTTGGGCATGGATTCCTGCAACTCTTCATATGCTTCCTGCTCGTAACTGAGGCAGCACATAAGCCGACCGCATGAGCCTGAAATTTTTACGGGATTGAGCGATAACCCCTGCTCTTTCGCCATCTTTATTGAGACAGGCGAAAACTCGCTTAAAAATGTCGAACAGCAGAATGTTTTACCGCAAATGCCGATGCCACCCAGAATGCGCGATTCATCGCGCACGCCAACTTGACGCAATTCTATCCGCGTGTGAAATTCCGAAGCCAAATCCTTTACAAGCTGACGGAAATCTACGCGCCCATCGGCGGTGAAAAAAAACATAATTTTATTGCCGTCAAAGGCGTACTCGGAGCGTATGAGTTTCATCTCAAGACCGTGCTTTTCGATTTTCTGGCGGCAAATCGCCGATGCGCGTTTTTCTTTTTCGGCGTTACTTTTTAATATTGCCCTATCCTGATCGGTGGCAATACGGATTATGCCGCGCAAAGGCTGGACAATCTTACTGTCCTCTACCTCAGTCTCAGCTTGAACGCAAGTGCCGTACTCGATACCGCGTGCCGTTTCGACTATAACACCCGCGCCTTTAGGAACAGTATGTCCGCCCGGATTGAAGTAATATGACTTCCCCGCGCCGCGGAACTGTATACCCACAATCTTGGTCAATGTGTTTCCCCCTGTGCTAAAATTACGGCAATCGCGCCGCAGATATGCCCTATTCCGGCGTTGCGCTCAAGCGGTGGCAGCAACTCGCCGAGCTTTTCCGCCGCGCAAACGGCACGGCGTTCAATAAGACCCCGTCTAAGACCGCATATCATGCCGCCGATAGCTTCGCGGTCAAGTTTTTCACAAGCCAAAACGCTTAACAGTAGGTTTAGCTCATCGCGCTTGTCATATGCGTCAAGAATACTTTTTTCAGCACCGCCGTCTTCCTCGCTTTGAACACCCCGCATATTAAGCCTGTAAAGTCTGGAACGCACAGTGGGCAGTAAATTATCGGCACGGAATGCAGTTAGTATAAACATTACGCTTGACGGCGGTTCTTCCAGTGATTTTAACAGAGCATTCTGGCATATAGGGCTTAACTCATCGGCGTTTTTAAGAATATATACCTTACGGCGGCTTTCGTTCGGGCGAATCAGCGTGTCCGCGCAAAGAGCGCGAATCTGTTCGACCTTCGCGCCGCCACATTCAAATACGATTACATCCGGATGGTTGCCGCTACGCATTTTAGAGCAAGACGTACAATACCCGCAAGCACCCCCGCCGCCCCCTGTACAGTTAGCGGCGGATGCAAGCCGAATCGCATCGTCTGAATCCCCTCCGGAGATAAGGATTGCGTGGGGAATACGCTCAGTATTTAACGAACTGTTCGACATTCAGCACAAAGACGGTCGCGCCGCCGACATTTACCTGAACGGGCATTGACGGTGAGAAGCTCATGCCGACATCGGGTGTCGAGGGTATGACCTGTTTGCGGCTGTTGGAGTGCTTTTCAATGAGTTCGAGCGCGGTATCAAGGCGCGCGTCATCAAGACCAATCAGCACCGTTACGTTTCCGGATGACAAAAAGCCGCCCGTTGTTGCCAGCTTCGTGACATTGAAGTCGGCGCGAGTAAGGCTTGTTATGACGGAATGCGCGTCATCGGAGTTAAGTATGGCGAGTACAAGTTTCATTGTGTATCCTCCCTTTTTATAATTAAAAATTAACAGTTAACAATTAACAATGGGCAACGAATCTGTTAATTATTCGTTGTTAGTTGCTAGTTATTAAAATGTTTAATCTGTTATTCAAATATACTAAGTGTTCCTCTGAGATTATCTCTCCGGGTACTATAACGGGTATGCCGGGCGGGTACGGAGCTATAATCTCGGCGGCAATTCTTCCAACCGCGCGTTCAGGGGAAACATCTTCTTTTTCCGAGTTTAACATAGCTTCGCGTGGTGTCATGGCGAATTTTGCGATAGGCATACGGCTGATTTTGCCTGTAAAGGATTCGCCGCCGCAGTTTGCGATTGCCTCAAAAAGCCTTTCGATATCGTCCGTGTCATCATAGAGGGAAATGATGAAAGTCAGCAAATCATCGGAAACCATCTCGGGGATTATATTCCCGATCCGACTGACATCTCCCTTGGCAGTCACTCTGAGCGGGTCAATCGGACATTCTGAAAACAAATTGTTATACTTATGCCGTGATATAACATTAAGTATAATTTTTCCCCTTCGGTATCCATGTTCATCAATGAATGCCCGCGCGAGGTCAATCGAAGCCATTATGGGGTAGCTTGGACTTCTTGTACCTGTCAAAACCGCAGCGTTACGGAATTTTTCGGGGCTGCCGTTCGTCAGAATAAACGCCGCCTGCCCCAGAGCGGGCAATGTCTTATGAGCCGACATGACCGCCGCGTCATAGCTGTAATAGTCCCTAAATCCGGGGATAAAAGGAAGATGCGCGCCGTGCGCCGCGTCAAGTAAAAGCGGTATGCCGCTTTGTACGCAGAATTTTTTGATTGCCGTCAAATCGCTCAACACGCCGTTATAAGTCGGAGATGTTACAATAACTGCCTTTGCACCGTTGGCTGAAGGCATATCGTCTAATGTGAGCGGCAGGGCAATGCCATCGGCAAACGAGCGGTAAGCGTAACGGGGGCGTAAATCCAACAATGCCATAGCGTGTATAACGCTCTGGTGGCACAGTCTGTCCGTTATGACGGTATCTCCGGGTTTTGTACAGGCGGCGAGCATCGCGAATATACCTTGCGTTGCCCCTCCCGTTAGGAACAGCGCGTGTTCCGCGCCGTAGGTTTTCGCCAGCAGACGCTCCGCCTCGCGGATAGGTCCGTCTGTTTCGCGGTAAAGGTCGCCGGTCTGCGGGAGTTCGGTTACATCCAACGCCGCCAAATCACCCCAAACGCCGCCGTGGAGGGGCTTTCCTTTGTGTCCCGGCATATGGAAACGCACAGGCTTGGAATTGGCGTAATTTGTTAATGCGGTAAATAATGGCGTTAACATGGAGGCATTATAACATGAATTTTTCGGTTAGTCAAACATAAAACTTTTTTGGGTCTTTTGGGTCTGTGCCAAGTTATGGCTCGTTATTCTTATGAAAAATTTTTTCAACTCATCTTGACAAACAAAAAACTTTGATGTATTATTGAATTACAATTCATTCAAAGGATGTGATGACAATAGCACCCAGAAGCAAAGAAGCGTTTGAATCCATGAGGCAAACGACCCGCCAAAAAATCGAAATAGCCGCCCTGTCACTGTTTGCCAGAAAGGGATTGTCGGTCAAGGTGGGGGAAATCGCGGAAGCGGCAGGAATAAGCCAAGGTTTGATGTACAGCCACTACCCGTCAAAAGACGCGCTGATTGCCGAGCTTGTGCGTCAGGCAACTTCGATGTCTTCCGGGTACACGGCGGCTTGGGTCGGCGAGTGTGAGACTGTCGCCGACAAAATACGGAATATCAGCGTCATGATGTGCGGTATGTTTGCCCAGTTTCCCATCGGAATCGACTATTTCATGTTTATGACACAGGTTGGCATGAGTGATTTTCAAATGCCGGAGGAGTCGTGGTACTCTGAAAAGAATCCGAATCCGGCCGAAATCCTTGCGAAACTGATTGTACAGGGTCAGCAGGAAGGCTCGGTAGTATCAGGCGACCCGTTGCAGTTATCTTCTGTGTATTACGCGGTTATACAGGGATTGTGCTGTTATATAATCACGGGTATGCCGATGTCGCCGCAACCGGAAATGCTAAACAGAATTTTATTAAAGGAGAATTTTTTATGAAAAAGAAAGTAATCATTATCGGAGCGGGTATCGCGGGCTTGTCCGCAGCTGTCTACGCGCAGCGCAGCGGGTTTGACGTTACGCTAATCGAAAGCCACAGTATAGTCGGCGGCAACTGCACAAGTTGGAAGCGCAAAGGGTACTTATTCGAGGGCGCGGTACACTGGTTAACAGGCTCAAGCCCCGCAATAGCGGGATTTAATCAGATGTGGAGAGAGACAGGCGCGTTGAATGACGATGTACCGATACATCTATACAATCCTTTCCGCGCCGTGGAACATGACGGGCAGATTCTGTATATATACCGCGATATTGAAAAGACGGCCGAACAGCTCCGCAAGGTTTCACCAAAGGATATACCGATGATTAACCGTCTGGTAAAAGATATCAGAACAGCATCTAAATTGACGGTGCCGCTGACCGATGTCAAAGGCGTAAAAATGAATAATCCTCAAAAAATGGGACTAAAAACGGCGTTAAGCATGATGCCCGTCCTGCCCGTTATGAACAAATTCGGCAAAATGAGTGTCGGCGAATATAAGAAGCAGTTTGAACACCCCGGTATACGTCAACTGCTAAGTGTCGTGCCGGATGATTATAACTCCATTGCTCTTTTTATGACGCTTGCAACCCTAAACATAGGCGATGGCGGCTATCCCGAGGGCGGTTCTATACCTATGGTGCAAAGAATGTCGAAAACCTTTACCGATATGGGCGGTAAGCTGCTTCTTAACACTCGTGTTGATAAGGTCAACATAAAAGACGGCAGAACCACAGGTGTAACGCTTGCCGATGGCGGCACACAGCTTGAAGCCGATGCCGTTATTGTGACACAGGAAACTGTCGCGGCTCTCGATATGCTCTTCGAGACACCGCCGAAAGACGCATGGCTCAAAGAGCTGCGCGATACCGCAAGGCACGCGGTCTGCACATTTATCGGCATAGGCGTAAGAGCGGAACTGCCCGACATAACAATACCCGAATGGGAACTCGAAACGCCCATTACTTACGCGGGGCAGTCGGTATCTCACATAAGTTTCAACAGCTATCGGCGTTACGCGCCCGAGGGCGGAACAGCGTTGACAGCTATTTTTCTCACCGACACATATGACTTCTGGAAAAAAGCGAAAGACAGCGGGCGGTATGAGGAAGAAAAGCAGGCTCTTGCGGATCAGGTCAGCCGCGCTCTCTGTCAGAAATACCCGCAGTGCGAGGGTAAAATTGAAGTTATAGACGTAGCCACGCCGCTGACATACGAGCGTTATACGGGCGCGTATCACGGCTCTTGGATGGGGGTCATGCTCCCGGGCGACAATATGGCGAAAACCTACTTAGGTCATTGTGAAAGTGTGGAAGGGTTGTTTTTTGCCGGACACCGCCTAATACCTCCCGGCGGGCTTCCGACCGCGCTTCAATCCGGCCGCACGGCGGCGCAGTTGGTCTGCCGTCAATTCGACACCGTTTTTCAGTAGGGGCGGCCGTTCGTCCGCCCATGGGCGCACAGTGTGCGCCCTTCGCCACCCGGTCTTGCAAAACACAATTCCATATGCTATACTAATCCCCATGATGGAAAAAATTACTCTGGATAACGGAACACGCATAGTTACCGAACGGCTGCCCCATGTCCGCTCCGCGGCGTTCGGCGTGTGGGTCGGTACGGGTTCGCGCCATGAAACGCCCGCGTTGGCGGGAGCTTCCCACGCGCTTGAGCATATGGTGTTCAAAGGCACTGAAACACGCACTTCACAAGAAATAGCCCGGCATATGGACTCCATAGGCGGGCGGCTCAATGCGTTTACCACAAAAGAGTTTACGTGTTATTACGGTCGCGCTCTGGATACGCACCTCACCGATGCGCTCGACCTTATTTTTGACATCTCTTTTAACGCAAAAATTGACGAGAATGACTGGCAGACCGAGCGCGGCGTTATTCTTGAGGAGATTGATATGTATAAGGATACGCCCGACGACCTTGTGTCCGAGCGGCTGTTCAAGGCTGTGTTTCACGGCTCACCTTTAGCGCGTCCGATTCTCGGAACGCCCGCGCGGCTCGCGGGCATTGCCTCCGCCGATTTGCGGGCTTACCGCGACAGTGAGTACCGCCCGTGTGAGACGGTCTTTTCACTGGCGGGATGCTTTACAGATGAACATATTAAATATGCCGCCGAGAGACTGAGTTTTGCGGCAAAGCCTAAGAGAAAAAAGCCGCGTGAGGCGGCTTTCGTGCCATCGCGTGTGACTAAGAAAAAACCGATTGAACAAAACCATTGGTGTCTGGCGTATAAGGGATTGCCATCGGGACACCCCGACCGCCGCACCCTTCATATAATGTCAGGCATACTGGGTGACGGTATGTCATCGCGGCTGTTCCGCGCGGTTCGTGAAGAAGCGGGCTTATGTTATGATATAAGCTCGTTTTCAGCAACGCACAGCGACATCGGTCTTGTCGGAATTTATACGGCGATGGGGCGGGAGAGCGAACGCCGCGCACTCGAAATGGCGCGTGATATAATCATAGACTATGCCGATCACGGTCCGGCGCAGGATGAAGTTGACCGCGCGAGGGAACAGGCGAAATCATCGTTGGTTATGTCTATGGAATCCACACAGTCGCGCATGAACCATATGGGACAGAGCGAACTGCTGTTAGGGCTTACCATGTCCCAAGATGAAATGCTCGAGCGTTACGATGCGGTCACGCGGGACGGGGTACACGCGCTCGCGCAAAAATTGCTCAATCCCGAAACGCTGTCGTTTTCGGCGGTAGGGCGCGTGGACAAACCCGAAGATTACAGCGATATTTTGTAGGGGAGGACGTTCGTCCGCCCGCGAATGCCCTCGGCGCACCGTTATAAATATTACCGCCGATGACAGGAGGAAATATGGAAAAAATAACCAAACCGCGCGGTACGGCGGATGTGTTGCCCGGCGAATCGGGCAGATGGCGCGAACTGGAAGCGAAAGCCGCGCGTATCGCCATGAGCCGTGGGTTCAATGAAATACGTTTCCCAACGTTCGAGCATACCGAGCTGTTCAGTCGCGGCGTGGGAGATACCACCGATATTGTGACTAAGGAAATGTACACCTTCGAGGACAAGGGCGGGCGTTCCATAACCCTTCGCCCCGAAGGTACTGCGTCCGCCGTTCGCGCCTGTATCGAAAACGGGCTTTTTGCCGGCGCGATGCCGCTGAAGCTGTTTTATATCGCCCCGATGTTCAGATACGAAAAGCCCCAGTCCGGTCGGTTGCGTGAACACCATCAATTCGGTGCGGAATTGTTCGGCGCGGCGGGTTTTGAGGGTGATTTGGAGATAATATCGCTTGCGCGTGCGTTCCTGTCCAACGCCGTACACATACCCGAAGACGGCGTTAATCTGCATATAAATTCCATCGGCTGTTCGGAGTGCCGCCCCGTCTACCGCGCCCGACTAATAGAGTATTTAGCCGACAAACCCCTATGCGCTCTATGTTTAGAGCGTGTCGGGCGTAACCCTTTGCGCGTTTTAGACTGCAAGAATGACGGCTGCCGTGAATTTGTAAAAAACGCGCCGTCAACCGCCGATACGCTGTGCGGCAACTGTGCCGCGCATTTTGAATCGTTAAAAAAAGGGTTGTCACAGTTGGGTATCAATTACACCGTGAACGATAAAATTGTGCGCGGTCTGGATTACTACAACGGGCCTGTGTTTGAGTTTATCCGCAACGGGCTGACCGTGCTTGGCGGAGGACGTTACGATACCCTTACAGGGTCGCTCGGCGGTAGTCCCACGACCGCGTGCGGCTTCGGAAGCGGCTTGGAACGCTTGCTCGCCGTACAGGATGAATTAGGCATATCTTTCGGAGGCGGGACAGAGCCGATACTCTATATTGCCGTTGCGGGTGACGCTGAAAGCCCCGCCGCCGTGACTGCCCGCGCGTTAACGGGCGCGTTGCGGGATTCGGATATTTTTGTTGACAGTGATATATGCGGGCGTTCGCTCAAAGCGCAGCTTAAACAGGCTGACCGCATGAACGCCCGCTATATGGCAATAATCGGCGAAGATGAAGTTAGATCCGGGCAGCTCAAACTCAGGCGTATGAGTGACGGCGCGGAGTTTTTTTGTAAAATAGATACGGAGAAGATATATAATATTATACAGGAGGATTAACAAATGAAACGTACGCCAATCAGCAAAATCATTCCCGGGAGAGACTATAAAATACAAGGGTTTATCGAAAATATTCGCAACAAAAGAACCATTGCTTTTATCGTCATAAAAGATATCGCGGGAAAAATTCAGATTACTTTGGACAAGGAGAGTTCCCCGGCTTTATCTGAGCAAATAGAATCCCTGTCCCTGCAATCATTTGTCACGGTTGAGGGCGCGGTTGTGGCGAACGAGCACGTCAAATTAAACGGGATGGAAATGATTCCCAAAGAAATAATTCTTGAATCCTTTGCCGAGCCTTTGCCGATACAAAGCGATTCCGCCATTGAACATAAAATGGATTACAGATGGCTGGATTTGAGATCGGATAACAATCAGATGATTTTCAAAATACAGACTTGTATGGTCGGTGCCATGAGAAACTATCTGACAGATAAGGATTTTATCGAAATCCACACCCCGAAATTAATTGGAACCGCCAGCGAAAGCGGCGCGAGCGTCTTTGAGCTGTCCTATTTTGACACAAAGGCATATCTGGCCCAAAGCCCGCAGTTTTATAAGCAAATGGCAATGGCGAGCGGATTTGAGAGTATATTTGAAGTGGGGCCGGTGTTTAGGGCGGAAAAGTCATACACCAGCAAACACGCCACCGAATTTACCGGGTTTGATCTGGAAACAACAAATATCGACTCTTTCAAAGACGTGATGACAATAGAAGAGGATCTCATTACAGATATGCTGGAAAAGGTCAAAGCCAGATACGGAGGTGAGATACTGGATATGTTCGGCCTTGAGGTAAAAATCCCGCAAAAGCCGTTTCCCGTTATCAAATTGGCCGATCTGTATCTTGAATTAAAAAAACGCTACGGATACGATGTCCCCGAGGAGGAAAAAGGCGATCTGACAACAGAAGCCGAAAGGCTGTCTTTCCGTTTCACACAGGAGGAATACGGCCATGAATTTCTGTTCGTCACAGATTATAACGCGGCAAACAGGGCTTTTTACCACATGAGAAAAGACGGTGTCCCTCAGGGTTACGACTTGATTTGGCGCGGCGTGGAAATCACAACGGGGGCGCAGCGTGAACACCGTTATGATATATTGAAGCGGCAGGCGGAGGAAAAAGGACTGGACAACGATGTGCGCTTTTACCTTGAATTTTTCCGTTACGGCTGCCCGCCCCACGGCGGTTTCGGTATTGGGATAGATAGGATGACTATGCTTTTGCTAGGGCTGCATATCAAAGACTCGATGTTTATATTCAGAGGTCCTAACCGCCTTCACCCATGATTTATTTAGACCACGCGGCAACAACGCCGCCGTCAAAGGCGGCGATTGACGCTTTTAACAACGCTTTGGAGTACGCAAACCCATCGTCCCTACATGGGCAGGGGCAAAAAGCCCGCAAACTGCTTGAGCGGTCGCGGGCAGTCATAGCCGAAAAACTGAACGCCGCGCCGGAAGAAATCATTTTTACATCGGGCGGCACGGAGGCTAACGCTCTCGCACTGAATGTCAGCGGGCATAAGCTGACGACCGAGCTTGAACACCCGTCCGTCCGCGAAAACGCGGACACGTTGGCGAACCCCTATCAGTTGATAGGTACTATTCAAGACAACACGGCAATCATATCATGTATTTATGTCTGCAATGAAACAGGCTCGATACAACCCATAGCCGATATTGCAAAAGAGATTAAGGGTCGCGGCATATTACTGCATACCGATGCCGTTCAGGCGTTCGGCAAAATTGACTGCAACGTAAAAAAGTTGGGTGTTGACCTGATGACCATGTCCGCGCATAAAATCGGCGGTATCAGAGGTGTCGCCGCGTTATATGTACGCAAAGGGGTAAAAATAAAACCTCTTTGGCTTGGCGGCGGGCAGGAAAACGGTTTGCGCCCGGGTACTGAATCGCTTCCGCTTATCGCGGCGTTCGCGGCGGCGGCACAGCGTGAAAGCACCGATACCCGCCCGTTGATTGATTACTTGTTGGAATTACTGCCAAATAAATTACCGAACGTTATCATTGTTCCGGGTCATGGCGCACCGCATATAATCGCGTTGGAGCTACCGCGATGCCCGGGACAGGTCGCCGTGAGAATGCTCAGTGACATGGGGGTTTATGTTTCGTCCGGCTCTGCTTGTTCAAGGGGAAAGACAAGCCCGGTATTAAAAGCTCTTGGCGTTAAGCAACCGGATAATGTCATACGAATCAGCTTCGGCGAGGGCAACACAAAGGAGGATGTTGATGAATTAGTTAAGGCGTTGGGAATTGTATTGGAGAAATTTATATAAATAGAAGGAGTAATAAAATGACAGACAATATTGTTGGAAAAAATGTTGGTTGGAAATTTCTGTTGCTTGCGTTCGGTACGTTTGCGGGGATTTGTTTGGAATATGCCGTTATCGGGCTTGGCTATCTCGCTTTCGGGCAGATTATTAGCTTTGACGGACCGCATTGGCAGATAATCGTGCATTGGATTGTTACCTGTCTAGTGTGGAGCGGCGCGGCAGTTCTGCTCGTTCGGCTCGCTAAGGCAAAATTAGGGTTTGACATATTTGAAAAAGGCGCGAAAATGAAGCCTTGGCAATGGTGTGCCGTGGTTTTAGCAATCGCTCTCTCTGTCGTGGTGAGTTATTTTGATTGGGACATGAATTTCAAGTTCATGGCAGAGTTCAGATCAAACGGATTACCGAGGTTTGTGTTTCAATACTTATACTATTTTGTTGAAACTGTTATGTTTCTGTTAATCATAGTTTTTGGACAAAAGGCGTTTGAAAGTTGGACTAAGAAACCGAATATTCCGTGGGGCGGGATTGTCTGCGGGTTAACTTGGGGTATCGGGCATATAATCAGCAGGGGCTTTTTCGACCCGGTTAACGGAATATTATCTATGGTATCGGGGTTTATGTTCGGCGCGGTCTATCTGTTTGTCAACAGGGACATTAAGAAAGCGTGGGTTGTATTGCTCTTAATGTTCGCGTTATGATGTCATTAAATACTGTATCTGAGAGCCTTTGTTAGGAATGGGTACGCTAACATAACCAATCCGCTCAGACCGCTCCAGATAATTAGATACCTCAGGCACACCTGCCCCATGATGTGATACCCGTAATGCGTGTAATCCCATACATTCAGCTTCAGCCACACGTTGACGACCATCCCGGCGGCAAACTCAACCGCGCATACGGCAAGCCCCCCGGCAACACATTTGAGCAGAAACGGCATCCCGGTCTGCGAGAGCAGTATAATCACGCCAAAGCAAATGCCGCCCGCGATGAACATACTAAAATGTGTGTAACCGCGATATAATATCTCTAACAGGGCATAGGCGAAACCGCCTAAAATAAATTGATTAAAGTATTTCATGAGAATATTGTTAACAAATAAAGGAGAGATAAACCATGAATAAGTTGGAAAAGTACGCAAATCTGATGCTGCGCGAAGGCGTTAACCTGCAAAAAGGACAGCCACTGTTACTTACAGGGTATGTGGAGAATTACGATTTTGTCCGTTTGGTAACTGAGCAGGCTTATCTGGCGGGCGCGAGCGAAGTCTATGTGCGTTGGGTGGACGAAGTGGGAGCTAGGCTTAGGTATCTCCACGGCGCGGAGGAACTTTTTGAAAATTATCCCGAGTTCCAAAGGCTCATGTTTGAACACTACAACGACCGCGATGCGTGCTACCTGCATATTGTGGCAAGCAACCCCGAGGCGTTAAAAGGAGCTTCGCCCGAACGCCTTCAAAAATGGAACATCACATCGAGTAAGGCGTTGAAATTTCACACGGATAAGACGATGTCAGGCGCGTTCGCGTGGTGTGTGGCTGCCGCCCCCAACAAAGAGTGGGCGAAGAAGGTATTTCCCGAACTGAGTGAGAAAGAAGGCATGGACAAGCTATGGGACGCAATACTGCAATGCTCGCGTGTCAATAATGATGACCCTATTTCCGCGTGGCGCGAACACGCACGAGTTGCGGCAAAACGCGCGGAGTTTTTGACAAACGCGCAGTTTAGATCCCTGCGCTTCACCAACAGCATTGGTAGCGATTTTACTCTGACGCTTCCGGATAATCACATCTGGCAGGGCGGCTCTGAAAAAACGCTGGACGGGCGTACATTTTCCGCGAACATACCAACGGAGGAGATATTCACCGCGCCGCACAGATTAGGAACGAACGGACGCGTTGCCGCGTCTATGCCGTTGGTTTATCAAGGCGATCTTATCGAAAATATCGTGCTTGACTTTAAGGACGGCAGAGTTGTCGATTATAAGGCGAGCAAAAATGAAGCCTTGCTGAAAAATCTTATTGAAACCGATGAAGGCTCACACTACTTGGGTGAAGTCGCGCTCGTGCCGCACGACTCGCCGATTTCACAACTGGGGATTTTGTTCTATGAAACCTTATTCGATGAGAACGCTTCATGCCATCTGGCGGTCGGTCAGGCGTATCCAACGTGTGTCAAAGGCGCGGCGGAGCTTGACGATGAAAAGAAGAAAGAGCTGGGCTTGAACGTGTCATATGAACACGCCGATTTTATGATAGGAACGCCCGATTTGCAAATCATGGGTACAAAAGCGGACGGAACAAATATTCAGATATTCAAGGACGGCAATTTTGCGATATAGTTTCTGTATAGGTGAAAACCCGGCAGGATGAAAACAAGCATAAATTAACAAATTGTTCACCCAATAATTAAAAACAAGTGTATACTGTATTATATAAACGCTTGACAGGGGTGATATTTGTTGGCAAAACGTATTTTAGTCATCGAAGATGACAAGAACATAGCCGACCTTCTGCGCCTTTACCTTGAGCGCGATGGATTCGCCGTTGATGTCGCGCATGACGGCAGGGCGGGACTGGACACGTTCCGCTCCGATGTGTTTGACATCGTGCTTTTGGACATCATGCTTCCCATAATGGACGGGTGGGATGTCCTGCGCGAAATACGCGCCGTCAACAAAACGCCTGTGATTATGCTGACAGCAAAGGGGCAGACCTCGGATAAGGTGCAGGGGCTTGAGATGGGCGCGGATGATTACATCGCCAAGCCTTTTGAAATGAAAGAGGTACTGGCGCGTGTCCACGCCGTTATGCGCCGCACCGCGCCGGAGACGGCAAAAGATAAGAAACTCTGTTTTGACGCGCTTGTTATTGATATGGAGTCCTATACCTTAACCGTGAACGGCGGCGGCGTTGACGCACCGCCCAAGGAACTGGAACTGCTATTTCATCTCGCATCGTCACCGAACAGGGTTTTCACGCGCAATCAACTGCTCGATGAAGTCTGGGGCTTCAATTATTTCGGCGATTCGCGCACGGTCGATGTGCATATTAAACGCCTGCGCGGAAAACTGGAAGGGGTCAGCGGCGCGTGGTCGCTGAAGACCGTCTGGGGCGTTGGCTATAAGTTTGAGCTTAACGGTTAAGATATGAGGGGCGTATTCGCAAAACAGTTCGCGTGGCTGTCGTTCATGCTGTTTATGTCCATTTTAATTGTGGGCGTTTCGTTTGTTGCCGCGTCATCGGGGTATATATCCGCTATGCAGCAGGCAAGCCTTACAAAGAATGCAGAGGCCGTATCAAGGCTCGTCTCCTATGAACTGACGGAGCGGCGCGGGCAGCTAGACCCCCGACTGCGTATTTCGTTGGCGACAATCGCGTATACTTCCGATACGCACATTCTCATCTGTGATGTCAGAGGTCAAATCTTAATGTGTTCCGATGGGCCGTTCTGCATCGATCACGCCGGGCTTTATGTGCCGGAGGCACTTGCTCAGAGCGTTGCGGAATACGGCGCGTTTTCTGAGCAGAGTACGCTTGGCGGCATATATGACGCGAGATATGAGTTGGCGGCGTGCGGCATGGATTTTGACGGGCAACACGCCGGGTTTATCATAGCGGCAACGCGGGCTTCCGAGACTAAAGCGTTGGCGGCCGCCATTTCAAGGATTTTTTTGATTGTTTCATTTATTGTACTGTTTTTAAGTTCTGTTTCGGCGTATATCGTAACGAAACGCATGACAAAGCCGCTCAAAGCTATGGCGGAAAGCGCACAGAACTATGCCAGAGGCGACTTCTCCACGCGAGTTTCGTTAAGCCCGAATATAAACGATGAAATCAGCGTTCTCTGCCATAATTTTAACTCTATGGCCGATGCGCTGCAACGGCTTGAGGAACTGCGGCAGGGTTTTATAGCGGATATTTCGCACGAGCTGCGAACGCCGATGACGGTTATACTGGGTTATGTTGACGGTATTCTGGACGGCGCGATACCTTCTGAGAACCAAAACGAGTATTTAGAGACCATACGCGGCGAGGTGTCGCGGCTGTCGCGCCTTGTTTCACGTATGCTGGACGCTTCAAATATGCAGTCGGGGAAGTTGACATTGACGCGCAGACCCGTTAATGTCAGCGAACAAATACGGCGTGTTATACTCGGGTTTGAGCGGCGTATTGAAGACAAGGAACTGAATGTCGAGTTTACTCTGCCAGATGACGACATCACGGTGAGCTTTGACCCCGATTCACTTACGCAAGTTTTAACTAACCTAACCGACAACGCGATTAAATTCGCCTCTCCCAAAGGTCGTCTGGGTATCTCATTAACACACAAGGGCTCAAAGGCTTATGTGTCCGTATTGAACAGCGGCGCGGGAATACCGCCCGAAGACTTGCCGTTCTTATTCGACAGATTTTACAAGACGGACAAATCGCGCTCCGGTGATAAAAACGGGCTTGGGCTTGGATTGTTTATAGTTAAAGGTATCATTCAGAGTCACGGCGAGAGCATACAGGTCACAAGCGAAAACGGCGTTACAACATTTACTTTTTCACTGTCTATGAGGTGATATATATGTACAATGAACCGCTCGATAACGAAATCATCAGCACCGGCACGGAGGAAACAGAACAGCCGAACATCTACGGCTATTACAGCTATGACCGGCAATACCGCCCCATACCGCCGCCCGCCGCGAAAGACACACCCAAGCGCGGCAGGGGACTGTTCACGGGAATAATTATCGGGCTGTTTATCGGGCTTCTGATTGCGGGCTTTATCGCCGCGCCTTTCTTGAACTTCAACCGTTCGGAGGGTTCGGGATTTGATTTGCGCTTTCCCGGAAGACCCTCAAGCGCACCCGATATGCCAACACCAACGCCGTACAGCGGCACGCCATCAACCGATGACGGGATTGGCGGCGGCAACGCAACGCTTAATATAGTTCCGGTTGTACCCGCGGCAACGCCCGCTCCGCAGCCGGACGCGGGCGGCAGGATTCCGCTGTCAAACGCGGATATTGTGACAAAGGGTCAGCCCAGTACGGTTTGCATTCTCGTGAGCAACCGCGAATACAACACCGCCGGTTCAGGTTCGGGCATTGTTATGACTGATGACGGTTATATCATAACAAATTACCATGTCATCGCGGGCGTGACCGACATAGAGGTGGTAATGCACGACAAGGAGCGTTACGCTGCAAGGATTGTCGGCTCGGATCAGCTCAGTGATTTAGCGGTTGTAAAAATTGAGGCAACGGGACTAATCGCCGCTGAGTTCGGGGATTCCAACGCGCTTGAAGTCGGCGACCCGGTCGTGGTAATCGGCAACCCTCTCGGGCTTGAACTGCAAAACACCGCAACGGCGGGCATGATAAGCGCGATAAATCGCGATATTGAGATTCAAAGCAGGGTTATGACAACGCTTCAGACCGATGCTTCGGTTAATCAGGGTAACTCGGGCGGCCCGATGTTCAACAAATACGGACAGGTCGTTGGTGTAATATCTTCAAAAGTTATGGGCAGTTTTATCGGAACCGCAGAGGGCTTGGGCTTCGCCATACCGATAACTCCCGCCAAGGAAGTCATAGACGACTTGATAAAGCTCGGATATGTTTCCGGGCGGCCTTTGATTGGCATTATTAATTATGATAATATAACGCCGTCTCTGTCAAGATTTTATAACGTGCCGCAGGGTGTGCGGGTTACGGCTATAAATGAAAAGAGCGATGCTTTCAAACAGGGTCTGAATGTCAACGACATCATCGTTGAGGTTAACGGAAAAGAGATAGCGGACGGTGACGAGCTGAACGCCGAAAAAAACAAGATGGCTGTCGGGGACAGAATGACGGTTAAGGTGTATAGAGATAAGCAGTATATAGATATAACATTTGAGCTTATGGAGCAGGGGACGCTGAGGTAGCTCCGCCCCCTAGATTTTCTCTCTTATACTCTCCATCAAATCGTTGTAAAATCTCAAATTATGCCCAACAGCCAGCCTCATCGCGAGCATCTCGCCCGCCGCGAACAAATGCCGCAGATACGCCCTTGAGTAGTTTTGGCACAGTTCACAGCCGCATTTCGGATCGACAGGGCTATTATCGCGCTTAAATTTTTCGTTTCTGATGTTCAGTTCACCTTCGCTCGTGTACAATTTACCGTGCCGCGCGTTCCGCGCCGGAAGTACGCAGTCGAAGAAATCTATGCCACGCTTAACCACCTCGATGATGTTCTCCGGCGTACCGACACCCATTAGATACCTCGGCTTGTCGGCGGGCATATGCGGCTCGACAGCCTCGATTATGCGGTACATCTCCTCCGCGCTCTCACCGACTGCAAGACCGCCGATTGCGTAACCCGGCAAGTCGAGCTCTGCTATCTCGCGCATATTCTCAACGCGAATATCCTCGTATATGCCGCCCTGATTGATACCCCAGAGACTTTGAGTGTCCTGCGTATGCGCGGCTACGCAACGCTTTAGCCAGCGTACCGTTCGAGCCGCCGAAGCCTTGACGTATTTGTGAGTTGACGGATTCTCAACACACTCGTCAAACGCCATGATAATATCCGCGCCCAACGCGTTCTGGATGGCGATAGAATCTTCGGGACGCATAAACAATTTGCGACCGTCAATGTGCGAGCTGAACGCAACACCCTCCTCGGTGATTTTCCTCAGTTTAGACAGCGAGAAAACCTGAAAGCCGCCGCTGTCGGTAAGTATGGGTTTATTCCAGTTCATAAAGCTGTGCAGTCCGCCCGCGTCTTTTACAATGTCCTCACCGGGGCGAAGGTGCAGGTGATATGTGTTGCACAGAGCGACCTGACAGCCCGCGCGCTCCAAGTCACGCGCGGAAAGCGCGCCTTTAATAGCCGCCTGAGTGGCGACATTCATAAAAACCGGAGTTTGTATGTCGCCGTGTGGCGTACTGTACACGCCGCGCCTAGCGCGGCCTTTTGTTTTCAGCAGAGCAAACATATTTTCTACGGTTAGAGCGCGATGTAGTCTTCAACTTCACGCAAAACACCTTTTGTTCCCGTGAGGTGAAACGGCTCATAACCATCGCGCAAGAAACCCAGTACATCACACTCATCATCGAGCTTAATAAACTCCTGCGGGGTGATGCCGTGCTTACGGATATAGAGGTTTGATATTTGCACTTGAAGATAGGTTTCCCCATCGAGATTTTTATAAGCCATTACGCCCTCCTACAGTTCCAACCAGCGTTCCCAATCTCCGCATTGTTCGATGCCGTACATATAGAAAATGTATTCCGCGCTTTCAAAGTGCAGATATGATTCCGAATCTAATAGCAAGCCGTAAGTTTCTGTCACCATCAGTTTTCGGATTGCCTCTGTCGGCGTGATATTTTCTTGCGTTGCTATCATCTTCGCAACCCGCGCGGCAAGAATATCTTGGTGCTGTTCTACACTCTTGTTTGCCACATTACTCATACAATACACCTCCCCGTAAGCGCAAGTCCTACCCGAAGTCTTTGAACGGCTTTCCCCTCCGCACATCTACATCGGTGAAGTCATATGTCGTGCCGTGGTAGAGAATTATCTTCGATACACTCATGGGCAATACCCTCCCACCGATATTATACGCCTTGTTCACTGTTTTTACAAGAAAGTATGAACGCCCTTTTCAAAAATTATCACATATCCTGCTCCCCCCGCATATAGTTTAATATAAGGGAGGCGGTGTGTTGTATTGCAGATGGGGCAGGTTCTGGGGCTTTGTCATAATCGCCTTCGGGGCGGGAATAGTTGTCGCATCTCTGATACCCGCGTTTATTCTAACGCTTCTGGTCGGTCTGGGACTTATCGCGCTGGGTTGTCTTCTTTGCAGATAAGGGGGGTGTTGCTGTGAAAATTATGGTTATTAGCTCTCCGAGGTTTCTACGGAGATTTCTTCGCCGTGTTTTCAGAGTCCACAACGTATAGATACCGGCGCGCCGCTCCCGGCGCGCTCTTATTTTATATTAACACGCAATATATGTCAAATTTATGATAAGACTAAACCCCCAGTCTTTTTCTTTTTCGCGATACTATTTCCCGACATATGCCGTAGAAAACATGGTGTAGAATAAAAAACGAATCAGTTTTCGGAGGCGATAACATTGAAAGAATCGGTTTTGGGACAAGGCGGGGCGGTCATATCAGCGGGACAAGCTATCAAGCGGGCGGTAAAAACAAAGACATCACACTATCTGGGTCTGGCGTTTATCGGTTTTTTACTGTCGAGGGCGTTTGTATTAGGGGGATTATCGCCGTTCGCGGCGGCGTTCGTTGCGGCGCAATGCCGCGATAATGACGGACGCGGCAATAAAGCGTTGGACGCGGTATTCGCCCTGTCGGGCGTACTGTTGGGGTACATATCGGGAGGAGCTGCCGCAAACATACGCTACATCGCGGTATGTGTGCTTATATTCAGTTCGTGTATGCTGTTCAGAGATTCGGCAGCAGCAAAAAAACGGATTCTCGCGCCGCTGTCCGCCTTTTCCGTTATGAGCGCGACAGGAATAGTATTTTGGTTTTCAAACGGCGCGGAGGCTCTGCCGTTGATTCTGCTTATTACCGAACTGCTGATGACGGCAGGGTGCGCGTATTTGTTCGAGGTCGCCGCCGAAACCGAAGAAACACAGCTCATGAACGCCGGACGGCTGCTTATCGCGTCATGCTGCCTGATGTCGCTGTCAGGCTTTGAGTTGGGGACACTAAGTCCGGCGCGTATTATTGCCGTATGCGCGGTTCTGCTCATATCGCACAGAGCGGGCGCAGGCATGGGCGCGGGTACGGGGCTCTGCGCCGGTTTGGTTATGGACTTGGGATTGGGGTTTCCTTTTTACAGTACGGCATACGGGAGCGCGGGACTTAGCGCGGGACTGTTCAAACGAGCCGGAAAACTGTTCGGAGCGTTGGCTTTTGTCAGCACGGGCGCGGTTACCGCGTTGTGGGCGGTCAGCAATACGCAAAGACTGTCGGTCATGTTGGAGTATTTTATCGCCTCGGTGGTATTTCTGCTCATTCCCGACACGTTATTCTCAAAACTGACTTTCAGCGCGGTACAGACAGACAGCGCGGGGCGTTCGGAACGTATGCGGAGCTATATAAAACAGCAGTTAAACGCGGCGGGCAAGGCGGTTACAGATGTTCACAGCGAGCTTGCCGAAGCTGTTGACCGCTCAAAGAGAAGCGAGGGCATAGAGGTGGTATTTGACAGGACATCGAAGCAGGTCTGCCAGAGATGCTCGCAGGTCAGGAGATGTTGGGAGGACGATCAGCGGCTTACATACTCCTCCATTCGTTCCGCCGCCGTTCTGTGTGAAAAACGCGGTTGGCTCGAGCGTTCGGACTTCCCCGCCGCCTTTTCGGGTCGCTGCCCGCATTACCGAAACTTTGTTGATACGGCAAACCGCGAGTTGGGTGCAATGCTCAGTCGCCGTCAATACGGTGCGCGTATAAGCGAGAACCGTGATAGGTTATCGCGGCAGTACGCCGAGTTCGGGCGTATTTTAGAAGGCGTGTCGGATATGCTTGACTTACGGTTTGACAACGCCGCCGAAAAAAGACTGACCCGTTGGCTTATGCGGAAACAGTTATCCGCAACGGCGGAGGTATACTCACTGCCCAACGGACGGATGTGCGCGAAAATCAACGGTGAGAACATATCGGTTCTGCTCACGGATAAACGGGAATTTACGCTTGAGGTATCACGGGAATTGGGTTGGTTGGCTAATGAACCCGATATGCAGCCGAACGCATCGTTAAATCAGATAACATTATACGAAGCCGAACCGATGAGCGTTACGCTAGGAATAGCCACACATAAACGAGACGGACAGGCAATCAGCGGCGATACGGGTACATATTTCAAAAGCGAGGACGGCACATTATATATCGCGCTTTCAGACGGCATGGGGAGCGGCGAACAAGCAGCCTATGACTCAAGGCAAGCGGTATCGCTGTTGGAAAAACTCATTAAGGCGGGCATTTCGCCCGAAAATGCCCTTGCGACGTTAAACTCCGCGCTGTGCCTTAAAAACTCGGATACATCCGTGTTCGTAACGCTAGATTTGCTCGCGCTCGATTTGTTGAGCGGGCATTTGAAATCATTCAAGCTCGGAGCCGCGCCGACTTATATACTTCATGACGGGATACCGCGGAAGCTGAGTGGCAACGCACTTCCCGCCGGCTTGGATTCGGACTGCAAGCCGCAGGCGGGACGTGCAATGCTTGAGGACGGCGATTGGGTCGTGTTAGTTACAGACGGCATTGCGGACGGTGAAAATGACGGGTGGCTGATGAAGGCACTGTGCAAGATAGACGAGGCGGACTCGCCGCGCGACTGTGCCGCGCGTGTACTAAGTCAGGCACTGAGAAACGGCGGAGCGGCGGACGACATGACCGCGCTGGTGCTGAAAGCGCGGGTAAATGAGAACGCGCGAAATTTTTCTTGACAACTTAAATATTCTGTGTTAACCTTTACGCATGAATAAGAATTATTTTTCTGTCAACACAATAATTATCGGCATTACCATTATTGGTAGTGCCTGTTGTGCTGATGGATGATTACGATTCTTAGAGCTTAGGCTTTGGATAGGCTTCATCGGCAGAACGCTGATGAAGCCTCTTTTGAGCAAATTTGAAATACGGAGGAGCGGACATGACCGAACAAATTATTGAAATCGGCGGCAGGCTCAAGGGACTGCGGGATATTATGGATATCAGTCCCGAAAAAATGGCTGATGAACTTAAAATCAGCGTCAAAGAGTACATTGCGTATGAGAACGGCGAACTGGATTTCTCGTTCAGCTTTCTGCAAAACGCGGCAAACATACTCGGAGTTGATGTCGTGGACATTATCAGCGGCGAGGCACCTCGGCTCTCGACCTGCGCCCTTGTCAGAAAAGGGGAGGGGTACAGTATTATGCGCCGTGAAGCGTATGATTACAAGCACCTCGCTTTTACCTTCCGCAACAAAAAAGCCGAACCGTTTATGGTGACGGTAGAACCCAAGGAGGGGGAAATTACCCTGCACTCACACGAAGGGCAGGAGTTTAATTATATGGTGTCAGGCAGTATTGAATTTCACATCGGCGATATCGTCTATGAACTCAATGAGGGCGACAGCGTTTATTTTGATTCAAGTCTGCCCCACGCAATGAGAGCGGTCAGAGGACATTCACAATTTATTGCCGTGGTAGTAAAATAAGAAGGAGTTAACAGATATGCCGTTATATGAAAAATTTACAGGCCGCCACCGTGACGATTACGCCACTTTGGACGACTTGCAGAAAAACTACAAACTGTCCGTGCCGGACAATTTTAACTTCGCGTTTGACTGCCTTGACGTTATGGCGGCGGAAACGCCGGATAAGGTGGCATTATTATGGGTTTCCAACGATGGCGAGGAAAAACGCTTTACTTTTGAGGACATCCGCCGCTTGTCGGTCAAAGCCGCGAACTTTTTTATCGCCCAAGGCATAAAAAAAGGCGACATGGTAAAGATTACCATGTCTAATGATTGGCGTTTCTGGTCCGTTTTAATGGGATTGCACAGGATGGGCGCGGTTTCAGTTCCCGCCACATATATGCTGACAACAAAGGATTTTGTGTATCGCATGAACTCCGCGCCGATAAAGATGCTTCTTACCACTCCGCGTTTTAATGTGGTTGAGTCGATGGAGAAGGCACTACCGGAACTGTCAAGCGTTCCCAAGCTGGCACTGTTCGGGTCATCGGAGGGGTTTGACGTTCCGGACGGTTGGATTGACTTCGACAAGGGCATGGAGTCCGCGCCGGAAACTCCCGTTGAACGCAGCACCGTTAAAACCGATATGATGCTGATGGCGTTCTCCTCGGGTACAACAGGCTATCCCAAGATGGTATGGCACGATTTTACTTATCCGCTCGGGCATATTATGACAGGATGCTTCTGGCACCGCTGCGAAGAGGGCGGCTTGCACTACACGATTGCGGATACGGGCTGGCTCAAAAGCCTATGGGGCATGATGTACAGTCAGTGGCTGTCGGGGAGCGCGGTGTTTGCCTATGATTATGTTAAGTTTTCGGCGGCTGATATTCTGCAAAAGATAGAGAAGTATAAAATCACGACCTTCTGCGTACCCCCGACCATGTACCGCTTCCTTATCAAAGAGGATTTGAAGAAGTATGACCTCTCGTCCATGAAGCACTGTGTTTCGGCGGGCGAGGCTCTCAATCCGGAGGTGTTCAAGGTGTGGCAGGCGGGTACGGGACTGAAAATATTCGAGGGGTTCGGGCAGTCGGAAACCACGCTGTGCTGTTGGACGGGGTATCCGTGGATGCAGCCGCGCCTCGGGTCAATGGGACTTCCCGTCCCGGGTTACCGCATGATTATCGCCGATGAGAACGGGAACGAGGTCGGTCCCGGCATCACGGGTGAAATCTGTATCCGCACCGATGAAAAAGGCGGCGGAAAGCCGTTCGGTATGTTTTCCGGTTACTTTCTTGACGATGAAATGACTGAAAAAGTCTGGCATGACGGTCTTTACCACACAGGCGACACGGCTTATAAAGACGAGGTGGGGTTTTATTGGTATGTTGGGCGCACTGATGACGTGATAAAGTCATCAGGTTACCGTATCGGACCGTTTGAGGTGGAAAGCGTACTTTTGGAACACCCCGCCGTCACGGAGTGCGCCGTCACCGGAGTACCCGACCCCGAACGCGGCTACGCGGTCAAAGCCACGATAGTATTGTCACAGGGTTACGCGGGTACTCCGGAACTGACAAAGGAACTGCAAACCCACGTTAAGAAGACCACCGCGCCATATAAATATCCGCGCATTGTCGAGTATGTCGATGCTCTGCCCAAAACAATATCCGGTAAAATCCGCCGCCTTGAAATCCGCAAGAGAGACGAATCTACTTCATCATAAACTGTTTAATCATATTCCCCAATATTTGCCAATACGTCAGTCTGGGTACGTCTTCCGCGGCAACGATGGGAATTTCGGCGAGTATCTGACCCTCGTATTTCACGGTTACATCGCCGAGTTTCTGTCCCTTTACAACCGGAGCGGTAAGGCTTTCGGCAATGTTGACAACTCTCTCAAGGTTCTTGACCTGTAATTTCTCAACAAGTATCCTTGACCGCTCCGCAATCTCCGGCGCGACCTCGACCGCCGTCCCCAATACCACGGGTATCGGTTTAGGCACTTCATCGGGGTACGCGGACGTAAGCTGATAGTTGGCGAACCCGAAATCAAGCAGTTTTCTGGCGGCGGCAAAGCGTATGTCGCTGTTGTCCGCGCCCATAATGACAGCTATCAGCTCCATGCCGTCACGCTCCGCGCTCGCGGAGAGGCAGAACTTGGCAACACTGGTAGACCCGGTTTTCAGTCCTGTCGCGCCCTGATAGAACCGAACGAGTTTGTTCGTGTTTGACAGGGTGAAAGTACCTTCGCGCAAGCTGTCCATCCAAATCGTGGTGTAATCCCTGACAGAGGGGTGCTTGAGCAGCAGTTCACGCGACATTATAGCAATATCCCGCGCCGATGTTACGTGTCCTTCTTGCGGCAGCCCGTTGCAGTTCTTGAACACCGTGTCGCTCATGCCCAACTCGGCGGCGCGGTCATTCATGCGTCCTACAAATGTCTCTTCACTCCCGGCGAGATATTCCGCCATGGCAACGCTCGCATCGTTGCCCGAAGCGATGACTATGGATTTTAGCATATCCCTTACGGTATACTCCTCGCCCTCGTGCATATAGACCTGCGAGCCGCCCATATTTTGCGCGTAAGCCGAAACAGGCACTTTGTCTTCGATTTTTATGATACCTCCGTCAAGTGCTTCCATAATAATGAGCATTGTCATTACCTTTGTGACACTGGCGGGCGGACGCGCCTCACGCTCATTGAGAGAGAATATAATGTTCCCTGTTTCCTTCTCCATAAGCAGCGCACTGGGAACGCCTAAGTCGGGCGCACTCAGCCCCGCAACAGGCAGCTCATCATAAAGCGGCGAATTGTCGAATACTTCCAGTTCGGGGAACTCCGCGAGCAGTTCCATGCGCTCCGTAACGGTCAGAGCGGCGGCATTGATTGGCGTAAGGATAAACATTAGCGCGAAAAAAACAGCGGTCAGTCGTTTCATAATATGCACCCTCCAGATTAGTATCTCTAGGACATGATTATGAAACTCCGCCGCAAAATATACATATTTGGACTTATGATTCTATCGCAAAATCCTTTATAGTCTTGTAGAACTCAGCTCCGTCTTCTTCCGTGCCGTGAACCTCAACCCTTATGGGTTTTGACAAGTCAACGCTGAAAATGCCCATTATGGACTTCGCATCGATAATATAACGCCCCGACACGATATCAATATCAAACGGCTGCATACACGCGGCGTTGACAAACGATTTTACATCATTGATTGACGCGAGCTGGATATCAAATACTTTCATTTCTATCACCTCTGCAAGCAATTATATATTACCCCGCAGAATAAATCAAGAGGTAATTTTCCATGATTTTTTCGTGTCTGACACTCGGCTGCAAGACAAATCAAACAGAAACCGACAGTCTTGCCGAAACTCTCATGTCGCACGGACATGAATATTCGCCATACGGCGGAGCTGTAAACGCCGTTATCATTAACACTTGTTCGGTCACGTCTGTCAGCGATAAAAAGTCCCGCGCCGCAATCAGCAGGGCGCGGCGTGACAATCCGGGCGCGGTTATTGCCGTCCACGGCTGTATGGCGCAGGCAATGACCGAAAAACCGCCCAATGTTGATGTGCTTGGCGGAACGGGCGATCGCTCGGGTTTTATTGAGGCGTTAGAACGGGTGACGGCGACACGGGGGGCGCGTTTAATTATCAAAAACGGCGTGCCGGGGTCGTCACGCTCTACTGTAGGGGCGGTCATTGGCCGCACGCTCCAATATATAAATTCACAGCGTTTTGCGGACGCGCAAAGCGCGCCCCTACAAAAACAGAAAACGCGGGCATTTTTGAAGGTTCAAGACGGCTGCTCTAATTCCTGCTCTTACTGCATAATACCTAGCCTGCGCGGTGAGTCGCGTTCCGTTCCACTTGCCGATGTTGTACAAAACGCAAAGCGTTTCGCCGACAGCGGTGCGAAAGAAATAGTTTTAACAGGCATTGAAATCTCCGCATATGACGGCGGAATCGCCCATCTTGCCGCAACGCTTGCCGAAGAATTTCAGTCTATCAGATTCCGACTGGGTTCGCTCGATTCCTCCTGTGTTACAAGCGAGTTTGCGCGGATACTCTCCGCGCGGAAAAACATTTGCCCCCATTTCCATCTCGCAGTCCAAAGCGGCTGCGGCAAGACGCTTGCCGCGATGAATAGGCAAACCGAAAAAGCCGCTCAGGCTGTCAAACTCCTCCGCTCCGCTTTTGACTGCACACTGGGCTGTGATATTATAGTTGGCTTTCCGGGTGAGAGCGAAGCGGATTTTCTGGAATCCCTCGATTTTATCGAAAATCATAAATTTACATTTACACACATTTTCCCATATTCCGACCGTCCCGGCACTGCTGCCGCGTCAATGCCTAATAAACTCACCAACGCGGAAAAACGCGCACGCGCACGCCGCGCGTCTGAGTTGTCCGACAGGCTTTTCGCCGAATCCGCCGCGAAGCAAATTTTTTTGGATGTTCTGTTTGAAACTGAAAAGGACGGAGAAAGCATAGGACACGCGGAAAATTATTTCGAGGTTTGCGTTAAGGCGGAAAACTTGCGAAATGAGATAAGGCGTGTTAAAATACTTGGGATTAGAGGGAAAACGTTGATAGGAGAATTATAGAGTACGATGACAGGCTGGCTTATAACTAACGCATTTGTTGACGCGCCGCTTTTCGGCGAACATTTTGATATGCTTATCGCCGCCGCGAAAAAACGCGGCATTGCGCTAACCCGCAAAACAAACGCCGAGCTTCTGCTCGGCTGTGATAACTTGCCCGATTTCGCCCTGTTCTGGGACAAGGACATCCGGCTCGCCAATATGCTCGAGCGGCAGGGTTTGCGGTTGTTCAATACCGCCCACGCCATTGAGATTTGCGATGACAAGGCGTTGACGCATCTCGCGCTGAAAGGCACTGTCAAAATGCCAGAGACATATATCGCGCCTAAGACATACGAACAGGTCGGCTACGGCGATTACGGCTATCTTGAACCCATAGCGGAACGCTTGGGTTTCCCTATGGTTATAAAAGGTTGCTTCGGCTCGTTCGGCGCACAGGTTTTTCTGGCGAAAAGCCGCCGAGAAATGCGGGATATTGCAGGACTTATGGGAGTTAAACCGTTCCTGTTTCAAGAGTATATCAAGTCAAGCCACGGGCGCGATATGAGGATTTACGTTGTCGGCGGTAAAGTCGCTGCGGCGATGATTCGCCGCTCTCTTGACGGCGATTTCCGCTCAAACGTGACAAACGGCGGCTCTGCCGAATCGACAGAACCGCCGTGTGAATATACTGAGATGGCACTTGCGGCGTGTGAAAAGCTGAGGTTGGACTTCGGTGGAGTGGATATCCTTTTCGGCACGGACGGCGAACCCGTTCTGTGTGAGGTCAACTCCAACGCGCACTTCAAGGCTTTGAGCAAATGCGCGGGCGTGGACATCGCGGGAAAAATTATAGATTATATAGCTCTAACTGATTTGCAGTCTGTTTGAATGGATTCTGTTAGCATACCTCGCGACACGGTCTTCGTCTATCTGATACTTGAAATTAAAAGCGCATCCGGCGTTAAACGCTTCGTTAATCCATCTGCACCATTTTACCTCGCATTCCAAAGTCAGCGCGGAAATATCTTCCAGTGCAGGGAGTGTTAGGCGCAGCACTGTTCCGGTTTCCAGCATATGGTCTAAACGCAGGGACAAACCTCCCGCCGCTACATCCGTGACCGCGCAGGTAACCTCCTCTGCGGTTTCCAATACCGTCCCGGTAATTTCTTGAAAAACCTCAAGCCGTATGTTCTTCCGTTTCGCTTTTGCGTCCATATGTTAATCCCCCGTTCGCACAGTTCCGCTAATTCAAAAAATCTTTCAGCTTCTTTGACCTGCTCGGATGTCTGAGTTTTCTCAACGCCTTTGCCTCTATTTGCCTGATACGCTCGCGTGTTACCTGAAACTCGCGCCCGACTTCCTCAAGTGTCCGCGAACGCCCGTCCTCAATGCCGAACCGCAAGCGCAAAACTTTCTCCTCGCGCTGTGTCAGAGTTCCCAAGACATCTACAAGCTGTTCTTTCAGCAGTGTGAACGATGCCGCTTCGGCGGGTTCAGAAGCGTCTTCGTCCGGTATAAAATCGCCAAGATGGCTGTCCTCTTCCTCGCCGATAGGCGTTTCGAGAGAGACAGGCTCTTGCGCGATTTTCATTATATCGCGCACTTTATCCAACGGCATATTCATCTCTGTGGCAATCTCCTCGGGGGTTGGGTCGTGTCCGAGTTCCTGTAACATCTGCCGTGATACCCTAATAACTTTATTTATAGTCTCGACCATATGGACGGGAATACGGATTGTACGCGCCTGATCGGCAATCGCTCGTGTTATCGCCTGACGTATCCACCATGTCGCGTAGGTTGAGAACTTATAACCTTTTGTATAGTCAAATTTCTCCACAGCCTTGATAAGTCCGAGATTCCCCTCTTGAATAAGGTCGAGAAACAGCATTCCGCGCCCGACATAACGCTTGGCTATACTTACAACGAGCCGCAGATTAGCCTCTGCGAGCAGTTCCTTCGCGCGTTCATCGCCCAACGCCATGCGTTCGGCAAGCTCTATCTCTTCGGCGGCGGTTAAAAGGCTGACTTTGCCGATTTCCTTCAGATACATTCTGACCGGGTCGTCAATATTGAACCCTTCCATCAGCACTTCGGGGTCAACAAGCTCTTCCGGCGGTATTTCGTCTACTTCATCGAGGTCGATTGGCTCTTCTTCGGGTATATCCTCTAAGAAGTCGTCATCCGATACGTCTATGCCCATGCTCTCCAGAGACTCTATCAGCTTCTCTATATCTTCAGGTGTCATTTCCAATTCTTCAACGACTTCGCTGAGTTCTTTAGGTGTGAGTTTCCCTGTCTTTTTGCCAATTTCAATTAAATCCTTCAAAACGCCCTTTTTTTCTTCCGAAATGTTTAACATCATTCGCTTTCACCATACCGTTTCATTTTATTCGCGTCGGGCATAGCCCTTTCGACAGGGTTGTCGGATGCCCGTATCATACTTTGTCTTATTATTATTTCGTGGCATTCCCTAAGTGATTTCTCCATATTTTCCTGCGATTTGGGAAGCATTTGCGCTTTTGACACAATCCGCATTTCATCGTCTGTCAAGTCTTGCGAAAAACTGAGATTTGACTGTGCGCCGGAGAGAACGCGCTCCCAGAGTTTTTTGCAAACCGGCGATTCAAAATCAGAAACTTTCAGCAGCGGCGTAATGGACTTTGCCAAATCCGGCTCGTTAATTGCCTGAGAAATAAATTCCTCCTCGGCGTGTATATGCTTTGGCTTTCTGACACTCGCGCGGATTGCCGATCTCTCCTCTTTGAAACCCGCCTTGCGGCTCGCGCCGCCCCTGATTTTCTTACCCCCCAGCGCAACGGCATCCTTCCCACCCCCCGCCATATCCGCCGCCCGCGCAATGTAAACCTCGCGCTCCACCTCGTTATTTACCGCAGAAAGGACTTCCGCCGCCCTTTTCAGGAACTCAACGCGCCCCTCATCGGTTTGAATGTCAAACTCCTGACTAAGTCCTGTCAGCTTGAATGTCATGTGGCTCTCGCGCTCGTCCAGTCTAAGTCGCAGTGCCGCCGCTCCGTAGAGTTGCAAGAAGTCGTCGGGGTCTTTCGCGCCGTCAAGCGATAGAATGGATACTTTAATATCAGATTTATTAAGAATCGCGGCGGCGCGTTCGCTTGCCGCTCGCCCCGCGGTATCGGAGTCGTAAACGATGGTGACATCGCCGCCGGAATACCTGCCCAGAAGTTCAGCTTGTTTGTCGGTGAGAGATGTACCCAACGATGCAACGGCGTTGTCGAACCCCGACTGATGCAGCGCGATTACGTCCATATACCCCTCGGCGAGTAAAATGCCTTTCTGTTTCGAGCTTTTTGCCAAATTCAGGGCGAACAGCTGCCGCCCCTTTGTGAACACGGGAGTATCGGAACTGTTAAGATATTTGGGCTTTCCGTCACCGAAAATGCGCCCTCCGAACGCAATAACCTTTTTTTGAACACTTATGATTGGAAATATCAATCTATTCCTAAATCTGTCGATTATTCCGCCCCTGTTATCGGCAACCGCGAGATTCGCGCTT
>Ga0082212_10001047_pt1 | contig 40530 bp, 29 predicted proteins | sample TergutNt197P3_FD_71548 | JGI IMG/M metagenome (GOLD analysis project Ga0082212, IMG submission 71548) | Neocapritermes taracua P3 segment gut microbial communities from Petit-Saut dam, French Guiana - Nt197 P3 | ecosystem: Host-associated > Arthropoda: Insects > Digestive system > Gut ...
AAAATCTTTGAAGACCACGAATACGTGCAAAAAGAATACGTCAAATACCGGGCCCTACTGGAAAATGGGTATCGCCTTATATTTAAAGAAGTGGACTATTCTGATGAGTCCTGTCTGGCGCTATTGGCCGACTTAATGGAAAGCGAGAATGATTTTATCGTCGTTGACGAAACTCCGCCAATTCTAATCATCCGATGAATACTATAACCTGTTCCAGATATGTTTATATTTCTCTGTCTTTTCCTCGTCCATAGTAAGCGCAATAAACGCCATCGCCTTTTCAATTCGCCCGCCCATATCAGATCCGGCGTAAGCGTCAAGCCGCTCCACGAGAAGCTCTTTACTGTGTAATTTAAACCCAAGCGGGTGAATCACCGGCTCACCCAGCGCATCGCCTTGGATGCGTATGTAACCGCCGCATTCCAAGAAGCAGACATACGGGTCATATGTCCCAAATGCAGGCTTCTCCGGTAAGCCGAGTAGCTTCACTGCTTCGTAGACTGCTTCGTCGGTAGAAACGGCTATATCTATAACATTCGTGCCGAGTCCGAACCCGTAGAAATTAGCGGCTGCGACGCCCGTAACTCTATAATCAAGGCCGGCCGCTTCTAAATCCCTTGATATATTTAATGTTGTCTGCAATGCGGTATCCGCTGCTCTCATTTGTGACCGTCCTTCCCGTCACTTTTAGGCTCCTCTGACAGTCCTATCAGCCATGTCAGCAAACCTCCTCGGCTCTATCAAACCGGCGTTCGCCCCAGCTAAGGCATATTCCTGTGCTACTAAATTCCGGAGCGGTTTTTAGGTTAGCGATGTGTACTCTGAACTCAGGATTATAGACGCCGGCAAGGTATTTTGCAGCATATTCATCACCATCAAAGCGATGTAATTCATCGCGCCAGTTTACTATGTCTGTAAATTTTCTTGAACCAGTGACGAACATAGAAATGCCCCCTTCGATTGAGTAATAGTTTTCTCTCACCTGTTCGACTTTTAGAAAAAAGTTATCGTTCAACGATTTGACGATTGAAGATTCAGAGCCAGACTCACAGTTGTTCGAGTACTAGTGTTATTATTGATACTCCCCTAATTCATTGTACCAATATCTTCGAGATTAATGCTGTTCAGTATGTGACGCGCGGTATCAAATGATCCACTATATTTCATTTCGCGATCCCTGACGCACTTACTAACGCTTTCTTTCAATGTATTCACTGTAGATACTCTTCGACAAACTCATACTCCAACTGCACGATACACCAAATGCCGCCGCAGAGCAGGCGGTCATATTTAGAAACGTAGTCTGAAGACAGAGGGACGCCTTTTAAGCCGAGATTGGAAAACTCAGCTTCGTATCTGTCCTCTTTGATGTTAAGGTGAACGGTCAGCTTATCGATAACCGTATATGACCCGCGTTCGCGGAGCGCTGAGAGTATCTTCTGCGCCTCATCAGGGCGCACGAAATTATCCGAGAGGATGCGTTTCACGTTGTCCATGCCTTGCTCGATGATCTCGACGTCGTCGGAATTGCAATACTGGCCGAGTAAGTATTCGAGGACATAGACGGGTACGTTTGCGCCCTGCCGCAGCCGCTTTGTCAAATCTTTGCGTACAATCTTGCCGTCGAAGTATTCGCGCAGTTTCTTATTTATCTCAGCGTTCGGGTCGTCTGTGTCTGCAGCGTCTTGTTCCGCAAGTGGGTATTGTTCGTCTTGCATATAAAATAGCCTACTTTCAATAATGGTTTATCTGATTTTCATATTTAAATACCACAGGAGTATTCCGCAGTATGGAGTTTTTTTAGTAGGATTGTTCAGTTTAGCGATATATTTATTAGCCATGTTTTTCCATGACCCGGTCTTTTTTTGTACAGATAGTTTTTCAATCATCGTAGCCAGAACCGCTTTTCGATTATTCACCAGAAAACTGACGTTTAGATTAAGCGTTTCATTTAGGTCATAATCAATTTCTGCATTTGTCGATTTTATTTGTCCGCTCCGCGAATAGCTTATTATTTCTACTGACGACATTTGAAGTGGATTCACTGTTAACGTTCTGTTTTGACGGTGGCTTCCACAAGTTTGCTGTGTATATGGATTCCCTTCATTCCCCCGGCAGACGCCGAGCATATTTCCATATTCCAAATCTTTATCACGTTCTACACTTTGCGGCACATAATGCTCAATAGTAGTTCTATTAAGCTGTATCTGCGTCATGCAATAAGCGCAAATAAAACATTGTTCATTGAGCAAGTGGTTTTTAATATCATCTTTGACGTTGGTAGGCATTCCATCGTAAGACGCATTGGGAGTGGACAGTCTGTATTGTGTTAAACCGTGAGGTTCAATGCCTTTTTCGATATAAATCAAAACCTAATCCTCCATGGTTTCAAAGTCGATGGCAATTTTAATCCCGTTTAATTCCGGATCGTTTTCCCCAACAATTTCCTCAAGCTCCGATACCTTTTGATCGGCATTCGAAAACTCCCCCGCGTCGAGATGATCGTATATGATGGAAAACCGTTCCTCGATCGCTTCGGGGCGGGTTCTTGCTCCCATAATATCAGTCAGAATGGAATTAACATCTCTGCCGTATACGCTTTGCGAAGGATAATAAGATTGATCCCCATCCAGAATCATCAAGTTCTCCTTGTTAACGGATTGTACGACCGATGGCGAATGCGTTGTCGCGATAAATTGAAGCTGTGGAAATATACTTGTCAAATCACCCAATATCTTCTGCTGCCATCTTGGGTGAACATGCAAATCAATTTCGTCGATTAAGACAACCCCGCCTGTGTTTTGTATTGCGGCTTCTCCTAATTGTGGGTTCAATGTCATAATCCGCATACAAATATCAATAATCAAGCTAATGACACAACGATAACCATCACTGAGTAATGAGTATGCCTTAATTTCATCAGAACTTGTTTTAATGCAAAACTCCGCTAATTTCATGTCATAGTAAACATCTGCATCTGGCAATACTGAATTTAAGCTAATTCCAATTGCTTTCAGAATTGCATTCATTTTTGCCAAGGCGTCTTTATCATCATTGCGATACGCTAAAAGCGCTAAGCGGTCTATATGGTGCATTGTATCCTTAATTGAATTAGAAGACGAAATAGCGCCTTTGTATCCGTCCAATCGGATTTTATCTTTGTTGACTTTACGCTCTTTATGAATCGGTTCGTTCCATAACCTCGCCGCGCTATAATAAGCTACCAAGGGGAGCGTTATGTCTGCATCTTCCCCCCTAAATATTTTTATATTATACGCTTCAGATATTTCACGAACTTGCCTGAGATTGCCGACTGTCGTTCTTCCACTAAGGCTACGCAGATTGCGTGACCATGCAATCCCCTCACCTGTCTGTAGTTTCACTTCGCACTTTACTTCAACAGGGATCTGCTCAAGCAGAGCCGTGTTGATTTTAGCGATAATAGCGCGGCGATCAGCTTTGATCAGGTTCCTCTTATCCTTAGCTTCTAATCCGTCAAACCCACGCAACCAGCCGCCTAATGCAACGCTTAACGCTTCCAGCAAACTGGTTTTACCGCTGCCGTTCTCCCCCACGATCAGTGTAAGTCTATCTTGGAATTTAAACTCCTGCTCCGCAAAGCCGCGAAAATTCTTTAGATATAATCTTTGGATTTTCATACTGTTAACCTCCTGCTGGTAATACGAATCAAATCACATTATCATTAGTAATCCATAATTTGTTGTGTTAACTCTCTTGTGTTGCCTATATCACATTGATATAAAACATCCCACATCTGTGTTTCCACGAGGCACTTGGTTAGTACTTGCTTCAATTTTCCTAATGTATTGTCGCTCCATCCGGCGACATCGTCATTTTGCTCCTGAAGATGCGAGAAGAACACGTTCAGATCTTTTCGGGAAAAACTATAATCCTGTTGCCGGTATTTCTCACCAATGAGATTTACCATAAACTCACGCATTAAACGATTGTAGCGCATCATCGCGTATAGATTGATCTGCTTGGCAATCTCGCCAGGGGCAGAAATAATCTCGCTGACAAGGTTTTTATTATCAAGAGCCACAAGGCGCCGATAACAAGCGCGGGCGAGGCGCGATACTTGACGCTCTGTCGGATATTGAAAAAGATTGTCATTCTTCACATATTCGACGATCACATCGGCGGATTTGCCCTCTATATATAGCTTGGCTACTATCCGCATTTCATAATACAGGAACTGCTCCGCCGTTAAGCCGCCATTGTACGATGTGGTATCGCTCATAATTAACCTTTTATTAATTGTTTTTCCAATTCATCATCGGGCAGTATCTCCACGACTTCATCAAAGCTACAGTCAAGCGCTTTGCATATCTTGACGATTGAATCTATATTGACAGATTCATTCTTCGATAATTTCGCAATGACCCCCCAACTCACGCCGGAAGCTTTTTGGAGATCTTTTTTTATCATATCCTTATCAATCAATACTTTCCAGAGCCTTTTATAACTGACTGCCATTAAGCTCACCTCTAGCTGTTCTGGATACATAATAACAGATATAGCATATCATATCCTTGATAATAATTCAATATATCAACTCACGATAACGAAACGAAATAGCGCATTTCATTGATGCCGCTCTCGTTCTATGACATTATTATCTACACTTTTATCATAGTAGGTGAAATAAAAGCCAAAAATAAAAAAACCCGGCAATCGGGCTTCAAAAAAGAAAAAAGCGGGTGATGAGAATCGAACTCACGTAGCCAGCTTGGAAGGCTGGAGCTCTACCATTGAGCTACACCCGCGAATGATTATTATCTCTATCAAGGTGATCTGTGCCCCTGTATACTCCGGATAGCAGATCGGAACCTATAAAGCCGGCCGCTCATCCCTCCGATTCGCGAACCGTACCAATGCTTCCGCGGCGGCGAAATCATACTAACATAATCGCGACCTGATTACAATGATTTTTTCAAACCGCCCGCTTCCGAGCAGATTGCTTCCGTGGGGATTGCTTCCGCTTGCTTCCGGTAGCCTGCTTTTATATAGCTTTTTATACCGCCGGCTTATATGACAGTTCTGTCACAGCCTCTTTCATCGCTTCCGGCCCTTCGCGGAGCCAGGCGTCCATGCGGCTTTCGGGAATGATGACCGGCATCCGGTCATGGATAGCTTCCGCCCCTCCGGCAGCCTGCCGCGTGAGGATCACAAAGGTATAGATCTGACTGCCCTTCTCCTGCCGCCAGCATCCCGCGAAATGCAATCTTTGTCCGGGGATGAAAAACTGATATTTGACCTTTTTTGCTCCCGCCTTCCGCCATTCATAATACCCGCCGGCGGGGATCAGGCAGCGCCGCTCCCGCATGGCGTTTTGGAACATGGGTTTCTCCAGCGCCGTCTCGCTCCGGGCGTTGATGACCGGCTTCCCGTTGTACCCCACAAAGCCCCATTTCATCGCGGCGTAACCGCCGTCCTCCGTCCGGACCGGTACGACGTCCGTAGGGAATATCTCCCCCCCGGTCTTCATGGCGCCGCCAAGAGTCAGTTGTTCCCCGGATTCCCGCGTCTTTTTCTCAACCTCGATGACGATGTCCCTCAGTTCTTCCTCGTCTATCTCAATATAATATCTTCCGCACATCTCGCTTGTCCTTTCCGCTTCTGGCGGCGCCCGCTTCCTCTGTATAGTCGGTCACGTACCATCAAAAGTACGCTCCCTCCATACCTCGTCGCTTATCTTGCCAGAAACGAAAATTCCTGCGCGACCGGCTGTCCTTTCCGCTTCCGGCTGTCCTTTCCGCTTCTGGCGGCCTTTCCGCTTCTGGCGGCGCCCGATTCCAGCAGCTTGTCCTTTCCGCCCCGGGCTTTTTACTCTCCCGGCAGCTTGTAGTACGCCTTATACTCTTCCTCGCTCACCGGCTTTAACCTGAACCACTTACGCGGCTGGAGGACGGTATAATACAAACATTCCTGCCGCCCGTCGATGAGGCACTCGTACCGGTCCCCCACCGCGCCGCTCTTCCGTTCCGCGCAGGGTACGGCGGAAAGGACGCGCTCTATCTCCACCCGGACGGGCCTGCCCGTCTCCTCGTCTATCCAGTCAAAAGCAAGGGGCCACGCTTTACCGTCCCGTTCGGTGAGTTGTATCATGTTCAGTGGTATCCTTATCGCATAATCGTCGTCGTGTAGCCGCCCCATGATACGCTCATCCCTCCGTTGAATACGCCGACAGGGTGGATGGTATGGTCTCTCTTCGCGTCCACCCCTGAGATTTCCTGATCCGTATACATAAGCGCCCTTTGGATGACCTTGTTTCCGTAGCGCTTGCGCAAACCGTTTACTACCCTTTCCAATTCCTCTCTCGCCGCCGTCCTTGACCCGTCTTCGAAAACGGTCAACTGCCTGGGTATCTCCGTACTCACCAGGTCGCAGCCCCTCACGCCCACTTTCCGAAGGGGTTTTGGCCAATGCCCGTAGCTTTTCCTGAACAACCGGAACGCCGTATCCGCTATCTCGCCGGACAGGTTGGTCGGTGCGGATATCTTGCATTGGCGCGTGCCGTGGTTCTTCAGCTCGTTGTCCAAAAACCAGAACTCCACGGTGGAGGCATATAGGCCGAGCTCCATCAGGCGCGCCCCCACGCTCTCAGAGAGGGCGTAGATCATGATCTTCACATCCGTATCCGTCTCCAGGTCGCGGGGGCAGGTCTGGCTGTTCCCTATCGACTTGATGGGGGGCTCAAAACCGGCCGGCGCCACCAGGGAACGGTCTTCGCCGTTGGCGAAAGCGTAGAGCACGAGCCCGACCTTGCCGAACCATCTCTTCAGATTCGCCGGGTCGGTCCTGGCCAGGTCGCCGATCGTATTGATGTACCGGGCCCTCAACTGCGCTTCCGTCGATCGCCCGACATAGAGCAGCTCCCCTACCGGCAGCGGCCAGACGATATCCCTGAATCTGTCGGCGGGAATGGCCGTGCAGGCGTCGGGTTTCTTCATGTCGCTTCCCAGTTTGGCAAAGACTTTGTTGTCCGCCAGACCGATGGAGACGGTCAGGCCCAGCTCCCGTTTGACCCGTTCCCGTATCTCCTGTACCGCCTTTTCGCCCTGAGAGAAGGAAGACGCGCAGCCGGTCAAGTCTATCCACGCCTCGTCCAGGCCGAAAGGCTCGATGCGGTCGGTGTACCGGTAATACAAGTCCCGGACGAAGCCGGAAAACTGGATATAGTCGTCGTAGCGCGGGGGCACGGTATATATGCCGGGGCAGGCCTTCCGCGCCTGCCAGTTCGCCATGCCCGTCTTCACGCCGCGCCTCTTCGCCGGATAGTTGGCAGTCAGCACGATGCCGTGGCGCTCCTCCGTGCGGCCGCAAACAGCCATCGGCACATCCCGCAAACGCGGGTTCCGCAGCATCTCCACCGAGGCGTAATAACAATTGCAGTCGGCGTGGGCGATGATCCTCTCCATACCTTCGTACCCGGTTCCCGTCTTCATTGAGCCGCGCACATAACGCAAGGCGGCGCGGCGTTGACAAAAAACGCAATCAAATTGCGCAATTCAGTTGCACATTCAGTATAAAAGCCGGCCGCCCGGATGTCAAGAAGTATTTTTATTTATCGCCGAATCTGCTACAATACAAACAAAAAGCGGTATGGAGCCGGTCGCGAGGAGGATGCATAATGCAGGAAAAATATGAGAAGCTGTTCTACGAATTCGTTCCCCAGGAGACCAACTGGGGCGACTGGTGCCATTCGCCCCAGGCTTATTTCCGCGGAGACAAGGATTTGCCGGGAGCGGGCATGAACGTGGGTTTTCAGGTGTTCAAAGCCCCTGTCTTTCTGGAGAAAGAACCCCACTTCCACAGGGAGGATGAATACCTGGTATTTCTCGGCGCGAAGCTGCCGGATGCGTTCTCTTCCTTCGACGCGGAAGCCCACTTCTATATGGGCAAAAGCCTTGACGCGATGGAGAAAATCGTCATCACGGAACCCACTATCATCAAACTGCCGAAAGGCTGGTGGCATAGCCCCCTCGACTTCGTACGTATCGATAAGCCGCTGCTTTTCCAGGCCGTCGTCCTTTCCGGCAAAGGCGGAATCATCAAACTCATGGAACGCAAGGACGGGGAGAAGCAGTATATCTACTCCGGGGACGAGGCGAGCATCTGCTCCATCGACCCGCAGAAACGATGCGACTATTGCGGTTATTGCTTCTCTCACCCGGAGGAGCGCAAAGAGAAGCCGTATAAACATGTGAAGTGGACGGTCGTGAACGAGGACGGCGTCAAGTCATACTCGGATACGGGCGCCTATGACGCGTCGAAAGCGCCGATGGGGCCCGACTGCGTCGTCATGCCCGGCTACGCCTCGAAACCGTATTCGGACGCCACGAGACTGAAAGCGCCGAAACCTCCGCTTTCCCCGGAGCTGGCGAAATGCGTACTCGCCATGCCGAAAGAGGAGACCAACTGGGGCGACTGGTGTCCGTCCCCCCAGGCGTACTTCCGGGGCGAAACATACATGGAAAACGCCACTTATCACGTTGGGTGGCAGGTATTCACGGCGGCAAACGACATGGAGGACACCCACTTCCATCAGGGCGTAGAGGAATACATTTACTTCATGGGCGCCGATCCCATGAATATATTTGATTTCGACGCCGAGATCGAAGTATTCTTCGGCGACGACCCGGACCATCTCGAAAGCAGGATCATTACAAAACCGACGGTGGTGCGGATACCGCCGAATGTCTGGCACTGCCCGATACTTTTCCGGAAAATGAATAAGCCGCTTATCTTCCAGGCGGCGTTTCTGTCAGGCACATGGGGGACCATCACCCGGGCGAAGGACGAACCGAAACCCGACGTCCCGTCCGCGGAGCCCGACAACAGGCCCTTCGCCAGGACGCATACATACAACTATATCGGCGACAACGTGCGTTATTGTAAATATAACGAACAGAAGCGCTGCAACGTCTGCGGGAAATGTTTCAGGAAACCCGAAGAATACTTGAAATGACCATTCAAAACAGTTTTTGTCTCACTATCCTGAGCAGGCATAGCCCATCTTAGCCATCAGTGTGCCGCTTTACTTCAGCCGGTTTTCCAGCTGCCGCCTGACCGTTTCCACGACCTTGACCCGGGCAAAGAGCTTATTGTCGGCTTCCACGATGGTCCAGGGCGCGTAAGTGGTGGAAGTGCGGAAGAGCATTTCATCCACGGCTTCCAGATACTGCTCCCATTTTTCGCGGTTTCGCCAATCCTCGTCGGTGATCTTCCATTGCTTAACCGGATTATTCACACGGCCTTCAAAGCGCCTTAGCTGCTCGTCCGGGTCGATGTGCAGCCAGAACTTCAGCAAAACCACGCCGCTGTCCACCAGCTGCTCCTCGAAATCGTTGATTTCCCGGAAAGCGCGTTTCCACTCCGCCCGCGTACAGAAGCCCTCGATGCGCTCTACCATCACACGGCCGTACCAACTGCGGTCAAACACCGTCAGATGCCCCGCCTTCGGCGCTTCGTTCCAGTAGCGCCACAGATAGTGGTGGGCCCGCTCGATATCGTTTGGCGCCGACGAGGGCGCAACCTTATAGCCCCTGGGATCCAGGGGGGCTACAAGGCGTTTGATCGCCCCGCCCTTGCCCGCCGCGTCCCAGCCTTCGAAGACAGCGGCGGCAGGCGCCCGCTGCAGATACATGGCGCTATGAAGGATATCCAGGCTCTTCTGCGCGTCCTTCAGCCTGTCTCTGTATTCAGTCCGGTCCATGGCTTGCCAGGATACTACCGACGCCAGGACCGAGGTGCGCACTTCGGCAGGCAGCGGTTCCGGCGCCACGGCAGGCGGCCGCTCCGGCGCTTCGGCAAGCGGCCGCTCCGGCGCTTCGCCGACCGCCCCGGCATCCTGCCCGCGTTTTGCCCTAGCTTTCTCCGCCGCCTCTTCCAAAGCCTCAACCACGGTCAGACAAACCTTCACATCGGCAAAACGGCCGTCGTCGGCCTCGACTACCGTCCATTTCGCCTGGTCATGATCGGTTTCTTCAAGTATACGCTCAAAATGCGTTAAATATTCATCATAGTCGCGGTTCTGTTTCCAATCGGCTTTCGTCACGCGCCACGCGGTATCGGGATTTGCCTCAAGCGCTTCCAGGCGCTTTTTCTGCTCCTTGCGGGAGACATGCAGGAAAAACTTAACGATAACGACGCCGGTATCGGTCAACATCCTTTCGAAAGACAAAACGTCGCGGACCGGGTCGGATAACGGGGTTTCCTCCTCCTCGCGCCCGCGCATCAGGATGCGGTACCAGCTCCGGTCAAAAACATGGACGCGGCCGTCGGCCGGCGTGCGGCGCCAGAATCGCCACATATACGGATGCAGGCGTTCTTCCTCAGAAGGCGTTTGTATGGTGAACACCTCGAAGCCCCGGGGGTCCAGGCTACGGATCAGCGAGCCGATGCGCGAGCCTTTGCCCGCCGCGCTCCAGCCTTCAAAAAGAACGATCACCGGAACCTTTTCATCCCGGCACGCCCGCTGCGCCTCTCCCAGGCGGACGCCAAGGGCGTCGATCGTCTTTTTATACTCGTCCTTCGCGAGTTTTTTTGATACGTTTATCCTTTTTAACATACCGCTCACTCTCCGATTCTACATGTATCCAAACGCAAACGCGGAATCATCATTGGGATTCATCTATTGGATCGCTCCGCCGCGTCATCGGGGCATAATAAACGCGGCGATGGCGACGGAATGCAGGACGGACGCAATATTGACGAACAGATGGAAGACCGAATGCATATATTTTTTCCGTTTCCCCATGGCGTAGAATAAAACGCCGACGGTATACAAAATACCGCCGATCAGTATCATGATGAAAAACGCGCTTCCCAGCACCTCGATGAGACGGTTTATCCTAAATATCACCATCCATCCCATACCCAGATAGCAAATCATGGATACAGCCCTGAAGCGCCGCATATCCACGGAGTTAAGCGCGATCCCCATCACCGCCAGGCTCCAGATAGCCCCGAATACGATCCAGGCGTCCAGGGGATAAACCACGCGGAACCGATTAAGCACGATAGGGGTATATGTACCCGCGATCAGCACGAATATCGTACAATGGTCGATGACGCGAAACACCCGTTTGGGCTTTTCTACGCGCAGGCCGTGATAGATGCTGGACATGGTGAAAAGCAGCACCACGCACGAACCGTAAACACAACCGCTTACCACGCCCCACACGTTCTGACTAAACGCCGCGACGATGGCGCAGGCGATGAGGGCGACCAACCCCAGTCCGGCGCCCACGATATGCGTAATCATATTGAACAATTCCTCACCCCGCGTATACCCTGGCAGGGTCTGTACGTTTTCCGCCAAATCAACCAGCTCCTTAAAATATCTACATTCAGTTTATCAGATATAGCCATGAATTTCTACCTTTTCAAACCCAGCGATTATACAGACCCGGTCTTGATTGATCCCGCCTGTTCGTATAAACTACATATCATATGAAATGGTTTCTCGCTTTCTACATTAATGATTTACCGGAGGGCGCCGGCTTTAGGCTCTACGGACCCGGGCACCTGTCGTTTCTGCTAATTATCGCGCTGGGCGCCGCGGCTGTCTGTCTCGCTTACAAGCGCGCAAAGCCTGAAAACCAGCCGCGCTTCTGCCGCGTCGTCGCCGGTTCATGCTTCGCCCTTGAATTAGGCAAGCAGATCCTCATGCTCGTCACGCTGCCCGCTTATCCGATTACCCAACTGCCGCTGCATCTTTGCGGCCTGGGTATTTTTGTGCAGACCGCAGACGCGTTTATCCCCCGTTTGAATAAAACCACCCGCGAGATCCTGTTCAGCTTATCCATGCCCGGCGCCGCAGCCGCCCTTATTTTTCCCGACTGGCCCGAATATCCCATCTTGAATTTTTACAGTTCACAAAGTTTCGTCATCCACGGGCTGCTGCTATGTTATCCGCTGATGCTGCTGGCCGGCCGTCAGCTACGCCCGGATTGGCGAAATCTGTGGCGCCCCGCGTTTTTTCTATCCCTCGTCTCGATTCCGATGCACTTTGTGAATAAGCGGCTCGGAACCAACTTTCTATTCATCAGCGAAAGTTCTCCGGCCAGCCCTCTTGAACTGCTGGAAACGCGAATAGGCAGCCGCGGCTACCTGTTCGGTTACGCGGCCTTAATTCTTCTTGTATGGCTGGTCATGTATGCCCCGTTCATTGTACGGGATCTGCGGAACAAAATTTTTCAGCGTGGAAACAGGTATAGCTAATACCCTTTACTATGGATAAAGAAACGGTTTTATCCCGGCGTCAACGCGTCGGGTTATTAGCTGCCGGACGCCTGTCGGGACATGAAGGCGCTTTGTGAATAATGAGTCTGCGGTCACCGGGTTATATACGCCGTTTGGCACCCGTCGTCCCAGACGACAGCCCCGCCGAAGGCTTCCACGATAAAACGCAGGGGCGCAAACATAACGCCCTCCGCGATAATCCCCGGCTGATCGACGAGCACAGCCCGGCCGTTTATGGTAGGGGAGCAGTCGCCGGCGGTTATCACGACGATCTTATCCCCTTTCGTGGCTGTGACCGCGCCTACATCGCCGTCGTACCAGACTGCGGCGCCTAATTCCTCAAGGATAGCGCGGACGGGGAAGAGCAGCCGGCCGTTTTCGTTTAGCGGAGGGGCGTCGAAATCGAGCTCTTTCCCGTCGAGGAACGCCTTGATTTCACTTTTCTGTACGGCGTCGATATCCCCGATATGGATATAATTGAAACTCGATTTATGTTCGACCCTGCGATTGAAGACATGGGATTTACCCTTAGGATTGACTTCCGTTTTGTTAATGCAATTATATTCTTCAATAGTAACCTCGTCGCCGTTCACTTCCGCTACCCAGGCGACATGGGTGCCTTTCCACGCTATGCTGCCGACGGCTGGATTGTCGTCCACCGGGATGCCCAAACGCTTCGCGGCCGCGCCCCAGTTCGAAGCGTTGCCCCATTTTACGTCGCCGTAAAAATTATCAAAATCAGCAATACCGTTGCGGCTAACGATGCACCAGGCGACAAAGGACGTGCACCACCGGGCTTTGAACCGCCATTGATCGATTGTGCTGATCGAACTGTTTTTATACGGATAATCATCGCCGGTCGCGTACGCCGCCGCCGTCTGCGGCAGCAAGGTTATCACAAGAATTGCCGACAAAAGCAAAATAGCTGTTTTTTTAGAAATACCACGCATCTCTATTTTCCTCCGGCCCCATCATACCATAATACCTATCAACCGGCAACGCGCGGACCCCGGTGAAAACCGACAGGTCGGTGAAAACCGCGCCCGGGTAATGCAGTTCGGGTATTGAAAAAATTGTATTATATTAGCGTTTCTGCTATACTGAACGAGGAAAATATACAATTAAGGAGTTTGATAATATGTACAATTCCCGCAACAAATTAATCGCGATATTACTGCTTTTCTCGCTGATATTCGCTATCGCGCCGGTCGCCCTCGCCGACGACGCCGACAACCGGGCGCCGTCCCTCATCCCTGTCAGAAGTTTCTTTGAGGAAGCAGGCGGAAACGTTTACTGGGACGATGAAAACCGAAGCATCACGGCGGATTTCGAAACCGTTACCTATACGCTCTTTGCCGACAGTCTGGTCGCGCGGAGGGACGACGTCGCCATATCTATGCAATACGGCATTGTGATCGAGCAGGGCCAGGCCTTTATCGCTGAAATCGACTTGATGGGGCTCTTATATGGCCTGGAGTCGGACTCGGGTTACTTGGGCCTTACGATCAGCGCGGTCAGGCAATCCGCCGCTCAGCTCATGGAAATGTTATCCATCTCCGGCATGACTATCGCGATGGTGGACGCGGAGAACGGGTTCACCTGGACGGAAGGCTTCGGCTTCGCCGATACGGATGTGCCCGTCGACGAATACACGCTGTTCGGCCTGGGCTCCATATCAAAATCCTTTACGGCGGTGGCGGTCATGCAGCTGGCGGAAGCCGGGGTCATCGATCTGGATGAACCGGTTGTCACTTATCTGCCTGATTTTCGCGTGCCTGCCGACCTGATTACCGGCGACGGCGATTACCGCAACATCACCCCGCGTATGCTCTTATCCCACGCTTCCGGCATGCAGTCGGACTGGATACCCGGTTTCATGACGACGGGGGGATACTACCCCGCGTACATGGACGATTTTCTCAATCTTATCACAGCTTTACCTTTGGGAACTCCCGAAGGGGCGGCTTTCAGTTACTCCAACGCGGGTTATACCGTGCTGGGCGCCCTGGTGGCTGCTATGACCGGGGATGACGGATACTTCGACGGATACGCGGGTTACGCCCGGGATCATATCTTAACGCCTTTGGGCATGGATTCCACGACCTTCTTGTTAGAAGAGCAGCATCTGCCTTACCTCGCGAAGCCTTACATAGACGCCGCGACGCAGGATGAATTCATTTATATGAACACCCTGTCCGCCGGCGGCTTATACTCCAACGCCCACGACATGGCCCGATTTATGCACGCGATACTCAACAACGGCGCTTACGAGGACGAAGGGAGCCGCGTCTTATCTCCAAACTCCGTGAAGCAGATGATGACGCTGCAGGATTTCCATTTCCAGGAAGCCCCTGATATCATGGGCGATATGCGCCTGGGAATGGGATTCTATCAGACCACGGGGCTGGACGGCTTCGCCTATATGGGCCACGGGGGCAATCTCATCCATTACCACTCGTTCATGGCCTTCGACCCGGACAGCGGCCTGGGCGTGCTGGCGTCTGTAAACAGTATCAGCGGCATAGCCGCCCCGAAGGCTATGGCCTCTTCGATCCTGCAAAGCGCAGTCATGGAGAAGACCGGAAGCCTGAATCTGCCCGCCTCCGACGCCTCTGTGGAGCCCATCGCGCTTGCCGGCGGAGAACTGAATAAACACGAAGGTTTTTATACCTTCGCCGGCGCCGACGATCTGCTCCGTATAGCGGTCCTGGAAGACGGTTTGTTATATATGCTCAACATGCCGGGCGTCCCCATGCCTCTGGCGCTGATACCGTTATCCGACGGAAGCTTCGTGAACCCGGATTTAGGCGTCCGGTTTTGGTTTGAGGAATTCCATGGCGACACGCTCTTATATCTGGGAGAATTCAAGTCCATCCTGGCGGGGGCGAAACTCGACCCGGAAATACTGATACCCGATGAAAGTTTTTCACGATGGGTGGGAACGTACTATCCGGTCCTTCCGGAAGGGCAAGTTAGCGGATTGAGCCACGCTGTCGTCGATTTTGACGAAAACGGCTTCGCGTACATGAAGGCATATTCTCTGCACGGGCAGGCGCCGTATTCTCCCCTCATCGCCATCGACGGCGATATCTACGCGGGCGGCGTCGAGTTTACCGCCGGGGACGACGGTTCAGCCTGGCTTCACGTTCAAGGCCTGGGGATGCAAAGGGTTGATTGATAAGCGATGAATTCTGATCGATTCGGCGCGCTGATGTATCCACCCGACTCTCCGTGTAGTATAATCAAAGAAAAAAGGAGGCAGATAAACATGATGATTCGGACAGCATGCACAATCAGGCGCGGCCCCTTCGACGACCCGGATCCCGCTAAAAGAGGTCTCATCGAGGTAAGGGAACTGCCGGGCAGGGAGCTCACGCCGGAAGCGATCCGGATAAAGGTCGCTTACAACGCGATCTGCGGCTCCGAAGCCCACGGATTCCAGGCCGGCTGGACTTCTTCCATGCCGCCCAGCACAGAGCCCCGGGGCATGGGTCACGAGGTATCGGGCGTCGTCGTCGAAGTCGGCGAGAAAGCTAAACACAGAGGTCTGAAGGTCGGTGACAGGGTAGGCGCGAACTTCGTACATTTCTGCGGGGATTGTTATTATTGCCTCAACGGGATGCAGAATTATTGTGAAAACATGATGGAGTATTCCGCCCCCGGATGCGCGGAATATGTCACCTGGCACGAACAGCAGTTTTATAAGCTCCCCGACAGCATAAGCCTGAAAGAAGGCTGCCTGCTGGAGCCAACCGGCATCGGTGTCCGCATGACGGACAAACTGAATATGAAAGTCGGCGAAAATACGATCGTTTGCGGCGGCGGCCCCATCGGGCTGATCGCGCTGCAACTGCTGAACCTTTACGGCGCCTCCAACCTGACTTTGATCGAGCCCATAGCCGCCCGTAGGGAACTGGCTAAAACCTTCGGCGCCGTCCATGTAATCGATCCGTTTAACGAAGACGTGGAAGCCCGCTGCTTGGAGATCACCGGCGGCAGAGGATTCGAGAAGGTCCTGGACGCGTCCGGCGCGAAGGCCATGATGCCGACCCTTTTGAAAATCGCCTGCCGGGGCGCGACCGTTATATACGGCGCCATGTACCCCGCCGACTATGAGTTGCCCTTGAATCTGGCGACTTATTTATACAGAAACGAACTGACCATCAGCGGCGTTTACATCGCCCCTTATGTATTTCCCCGCACAGTCAATATTATGCCAAGACTGAACCTGAAGCCTTTTATCGAATGTATCTTCCCCCTCGACCAGGCCCATGAAGCCATGGTGACGCAGCTCACCGGCAAATATCCCAAGGTATTAATCAACTGCAACGCGGACGTCGCGGATCTGTAGAACCGCGAAATCATGCCCGGGACGATCAATGGCAGCATAGTACGTCCATTCATTATCCGGATAGCCAAGTGAGAAAAGACAGTGCCGGACGGTTTCCCGTCCCGCACTGTCTTTATCATCGATCTTAAACGCCTTATCTATCTATCGCTTTTTCCTGCGGTTCATCAGCAGGATCCCGTTCGCCGCCGCGAAAGAGAAGAGAAGGTACGCTCCGCTCAATCCAACGATCAAGTCGGCTGTAGTGCCGGTCTTCGGCAGATTCCCCAGAGGAGTCTCCTCATCGACGATCTCATAGTTCCCTTGATTCGCCGGGGCCGCGGCCGGATTTGCGGTCATCGGGACTTGCGCGTCAGGGATTTCTGAAGAGGCGGACGGCGCCGCCGAGGCGCCCGGAGCGGCTGATTGGCTTCCCGAGCCGCCGGCAGGCTGGTTCTGCCCGCCTGTGCCGTTGTTGTTGTTATTATTCTGGTCATCGTCTTCTTCAGGCTGCGGCTTTTTTTCTGTGTCGCCCAACGCCAGGATGCGCCCTTCCAGTTTCGCGTGTTCTTCCGTGATCGTTCCGCTCAGGTGAGATACGATGTACCTCTCAAAAACCGTGTCTAAGGAGTCGATTTCCGCTATGGTCGTCAGCTCCGCGATTGCCGTGTAGCCGTCGCCGCCGTTGGCCATAAAGTCGTTGGTGGCCAGCCTGATGATCGTCGCGTCGTCCGTCAAGTCGAGTTCTATCCCATTCACGGCGATGGACAGGACCTTCAGTCCGGCCGGTTTCGCCGGGTCATAGACCACGCTCATGCCGGATATCTGCGGGAATCTGCCGTCCGGGCTGGGTGCGAACTGCAAGCCGTTTTCCATGATCGCTTTCAAGGCGGCGGGGGTGGCTTCCTTGACAACCAGTACATTACCGAAGGGAAGGATACTGTTCAAGTCGCCCCTCGTGATATCGCCGATTTGGATATCGGCGCGCAGTCCGCCTCCGTTTGTCACGGTTATGTCGGCGTCGCCCAAGACGCGCATGGCGTCGGCGACCAGATTACCCAGGGGCTGCTCGCTGTTTCGCACGCCTCGCGTAGCCGCGTCGCCTCTCGCGCTGCTCAGGAACACTTCGGATTTCGCGACGATTTCGCTATATTTTTCCAAGACCCGCACTTTCATCTCTTCGGCAAGCGCCTTGACTCCCGCGTCTCCGTTGACGTCCGCGGCGTCCGCTTTAGTGATGATCGACGCGGTTTTTTCTATGACTTTCCCCGTGGCGTCGACAGTGACAGATATGACGCCAAGATTCTCCATATACTGGCCCGCGCCGGCAATCAAGACGCCGTCAACGGTTACGTTGCCCAGCAGATGGTCGTGCCCTTCGATAACCACGTCGGGCTTGACGTCCAGCGCGGAGATTAAGCCGAGAATATCTTCATGGCTCACATGTGCCAGGGCGACGATGACGTCGGCGCCTTCGTCCCGCAGCTGTCCGATCGTGTACGCCGCATTTTGTTTGTATTCGCCAAAGGTCAGCGTGCTGACGTTTACCGGATCGGTGACTACCGGCGTGGCCTGCGTCGTTAAACCGAAGAAACCAACTTTAACGCCATCAACCTCTATGATCTTTGTCGCAGGGAGGAAACTGTCGCCGGTCGCTGTGATGATCGTGTTGGCGGAAATGTAGTCCAGTCCGCCCATTGAGGCGATACCCGCCAGCTCAAGCAGCCTGTCGCTGCCGTAGTTGTAATCGTGGTTACCCGGGGTCGCCACGTCATAGCCTGCCGCCGTCATCAGCTCTATCGCGTTCAGACCGTTATTCATATTGACGATGGGCAGCCCGTGAATCGTATCGCCGGCGTCCGCGAGTATCGCGTTTCCGATATTATTTTTAATGGCCGCGATTTTATCGATCCCAATCATACCCGCATTGTTGCCGTCCACCTGATAGAAACGTCCGTGGATATCGTTTGTATGGAGGATGTTGACAGTGGTTTCAGCCGGCTTCTGAACCCAGGTTTTGGTTACGGTGTACGTATCATACGGCGTTTCCAGATATTCGTCGCTGAGGTCGTAGTAGGCGAAGTTGACTTCGTCGCCGTCCACCGTGACGAGAATGAAGCCCGGGGTCTTGTTCTGGAGATATTTCGCGTTTGACAGGGGCAGGTTCCCGTTCATATACTCCGCGCTGCCCACCAGGCCGTTCACCAGAAACGGATAGTAGATATTGTCTTTGACATAGAGGTTACCCGCGTTGTTGAACAACTCATAGTACTTCAGGCCGCTGCCCGTGGTGGTGGTGAAGTATACGGTACCCTTGGGGTTGACCGCGGCGTCCGCGCCGTCGCCCCCCATGATCAGCGTCACATTGGGTTCGCCGCTCGCCCCCGTCTTGTCCGGCGCGCCGTCAAGCATGGGGTAGCTCCGGGCGTAGACGTGGTCGTGACCTGCCAGGACGAAGTCGACGCCGTATTTGTCCATCAGTTTCTCGAAGCCGGCTTCCACATAGTACTGGATATCCCGGTCGGCGATGTGGTCCGCCACGCTTGCCGTGGATTTGTGGTGCTGGACAAAAAGCCAGTCGAACTGTCCCGCATAGGTTTGGGTTGCCTCTCCCAACGTCGCGTCAAACCGGGCGACTACCGCCGCCGCCGCTTCCGCGCTTGTGGGGTAGGAAGAGGTGTTCAGCACAACGAAGAGGGCGTTGTTGTAAGTATAGTAGTAATTGCCTCTGGCTTCAGCTTCCGCTTGTGGAGCCGATGGATTGCCGTAGGACGGCCCCGTCAGCGTTTCGAAGGACAGCTCGTTGGGCAGATTATAGTGATAGGCGAAGCCGTCGTGGCGGTCGTGGTTACCCACCGCCGGGGAGAAGGGGAGGCCGCGCAGCTCCGCCGGGCCGAAGAAGTTGGCGTATTCCGCTTCATTGGTAGTCAGGGAGGCGTCCACCTGGTCGCCCACACCGGCGATGAAATCCACGCCTTTGCCGGCGATGACGCTTAGCGTATCCTGCCAGCCTTGCTTGGTCGTCCCCACTGCACCGTCCGGTCTGTAGCTGCTGGTGGAGTCCTGGTTGCCGGTGGTGAGCTGGGGATCGCCCACCACGGCGAAGGTAAAGACGTTGTCCGCGCCGGTCTTAAATTCGTAGACTATGCTGAAGTTGACGCCGTCGTTGGATACGCGGTATACGTATGCTGTATCCGGCTCAAGGCCCGAGACGCCCGCTTTGTGCCAGCTCTTACCATCGGTAGCGTCGCCCCTGGTCCCGTTTACCGTGACAGCTCCAGCAGCCGGGAATTCGCCGCCGGTCATGGCGGACTTCTTCGCTACCTGCACAGTAGAGACGTTAGTTTCGGCGTCGCGGTCACTGTACCAGTTGAAATTCATCGCAGCTGCGTCCGTGCCCGGCGTCAGCGTCAGGGCTTCCGCCTCGAAGGGGACGGTTTCATTGGTCTTGATTATGGTATATTCGTCGATGACCGCCATGGTGTCCGTACGGTAAGTTTTAAAGGTCACGCTGTTATCCGTAACGTCAACCGTGGTGAACTGGGGCGCTTTGATCTGGATACCTATGTTGGTGTACCAGGGCTTACCGTTGATGTTGTTCGGCCCTGATTTACGCTCGGTATACATATTCGCGGTATCGCTCATCCAGGCCGGCGCCGCCGGTGCGTTGACCGGGAAGTCATAGTATTTAAGGCCGCTGGCGGTTGTAAGGGAGATATACAATGTCCCTTCCGGGTTGGTTACAGTATTCGCGTTATAATCAACGCTTTCTACTTTTTGGTTGTCTTTGATGAACCAGCTTCTAGAGTATACATGATCGTGGCCTGCCAGTACGAAGTCCACCCGGTATTGGTCCATCAGCTCGTTGAACAAGGGCGCCCATACCAATACATCGGCGTCGGTCTGATGAGAGGCCGGTGAGGCTGTAGTTTTATGATGCTGTACGATCAGCCATTGGTAGCCCGGATTGGCGGCGGTAGCCGCTTGTAATGTTGCGTCCATGATCTCGATGTACGGCGCGGCGGCTTCGGCGTTAGCCGGATAAGGCGCGGTATTTAACACCACAAAGAGCGCGTTGTTGTATGCGTACCAATAATTACCGTAAGCGTCCGTTTTACTGCCGTAATCTGTTTCATTGGAAACATTGAAATGCCAGCCGAAGTTGGGCGCGGTCCCCTCATGGTTGCCCACTGCAGGCGCCACCGGCAGGCTGCGCAGTTGCTCCGGAGCGAAGTAATTCGTGTACTGGTCTTCGTTCGCGGCGGTATCCACCTGGTCTCCGGTTCCCGCTATGAAAGCCGCGTCGGCGGCGTATTGGCTGATTTTATTCATGGTGTCGATCCAGCCCTCGCGGGTTGTCTGCACCGGATCTGGCCATATGCTGTCGCTGTCCTGCATGCCGGTGGTTAACTGGGGATCGCCCACGGCGACGAAACGGAATGAGCCTTCCGGGCCAGTTTTAAATTCATAGATCTCGCTGTAAATATTCTTATCGTTGGATACGCGGTAGACATAGATTGTATCGTTGTCCAAGCCGGTGACGAATACCTTATGCCAACTCTTACCGGGCGCCGCGTCGCCGACAGTACCCTCGGCGAGGATGGCGTCGGCAGCCGGGAATTCGCCGCCGGTCATGGCGGACTTCTTCGCCACCTGCACAGCGGAGGCGTTAGTTTCGGCGTCGCGGTCACTGTACCAGTTGAAATTCATCGCTGTTGCGTCGGTTCCAGGCTGCAGAGTCAATGCTTCGGCGGCGAAAGTTATTTCGGTCGCCGACTCTTCCCATGCCCCGTCTTCCAGGCTACGTGGAATAAGACAAGGGTCGTTTAAATTTGAACTTCTGAAGTCTACCTGCTGGAAATCGAGTCGATTGTTGTCGGTATCCTGGTACTTAATCCCCGTATCTTTATTCAGGCGCACAAAGCCCTTTTGTTTGGACTGCGCCTCGCTGTCGTTCGCGGGAATGCGGTCTGTCTCGTAACCGTCGACCGAAGGAGCGGTATTATCGTTGCCCGATACACCGTACATATCAACATAGCCGTCAATCTGTCCCGTTCCGTCGCCGTCAAATGGATTCATTAAGTCGCTCGGAAGCTGCTCTTGATTGGATGTAAGGACAAATTTCACGCCTTTGTTATAACCCTGAATACCGTCGGACCAGACAAAATCCTGATCAAACTGCTTGTCTCTGAGATCAAGGCGTCCGACTTCTGCACCGGCTCCACCCGGGAGAGAGCCTGTCGCGCCCAGGTTGACAAGGAAAGAATGATGAGCCGGTATCTCGCCGACAAGGTTCAGCTTGATCCAGTCAGGCGTGACATAAGACGCGCCGGAAGGGGCCATGCTCTTGTAATGGAGCGCGTATGTATCAGTCAGATTAACCTCAAAGTCATTCGGATTATGTATCTCTACGAAACTGTGCGTGCCGGAGGAAGCGCTGTCCGTGCCGATGTAAATAAAGCCAATGATAAGCTTCGCGCTCTCCCAATCTCCCGTTTGCCCTATTGGCTGCTCTTCCGCCGCAAGCGGCATAATCCCCGCGGACAGGGATGATACCATCATTAGGGTGAGCAGCAAGGAAATAACTCTTCTTCTCATTTTTTTCTGCATTATTCCATTCTCCTTTTCTCTGTACCGAGTCGTTTTCCCGACATAAAGAATAATTCACACAACAATTATTAGTTTTTCTATGTAAAATCCACTTGTGTAATACGGTAAAAGTTAAGTACGATTTATGTAAAATTGTCCCGTACATGAACTATCCAGGCCGTTATCTTGAGTAATTCCGTAACCAGATGCTACACATTATCAATTGCTATAATAATGTCCTGTTTTCTGAAGAGTGGATACATGATATAATTCAAAATGACAGATGGACAGGACGATCATTCATGTGGATATGGACGCTTTCTACGCGGCGGTGGAGGCTCGGGACGACCCGGGCCTCCGTGGCAAGCCGCTGATTATCGGCGCCCTGCCCAACGAGAGGGGCGTCGTATCTACATGCAGCTACGAAGCGCGGAAATTCGGCGTACACTCAGCCATGAGCATAAAAGACGCCTATCGGCTCTGCCCCGACGGCGTCTACATGCACCCGAATCCGCGTAAGTACAGAGAAGTTTCCGATCAGATACACGAAATATGGGGAAATTTTACCGACCGGGTGGAATACATCTCCCTTGACGAAGGCTTTCTGGATCTCACCGGCGGGGCGTCGCTTTTCTGCGGCGCAAAAGAAGCAGGTAAAATGATCAAGAAGCGGACAAAAGCAGAAACGGGGCTGACCTGCTCGGTGGGCATCGGGTATTCTATGATGTCCGCGAAGCTGGCAAGCGAAGAAAAGAAACCGGACGGATTATTTGAAATACCAAGCCCCGAAGCGCTGAAAGCCCTTATCATGGACCGCAGCGTAAGGATCATTTACGGCGTGGGGCCCAAAACCGCTGAATTGCTGCAAAACGCGGGCATCCACACCGTCCGTGATATACTCGACAGCAAGCAGACAGTGATCCGGCTTCTCGATAACCACGGCAGGCAGATCATAGACCTGGCGGAAGGGATAGACGAACGCCAGGTGACGCCAAATGATGAATCGGAGGCAAAATCCCTCGGCAGGGAGTATACATTCCAACAGGATACAGCAGACTTCAATTATCTCAAGGACGTCCTCCGCTTGATCGCGAAAGACCTGAGCCTGAAAGTTCGTCTCGACGGCGTTTACGCCCGCACCATTACCCTCAAGGTCAAGTACGCGAACATGAAGCTGATTACCCGCTCCAAAACCGGCGACGCCATATGCCAGGCAAAGGATATATACAGCTCAGCCGCGTCCATGTTGGACAAAGTGGACAAGCGCCCCGTCCGTCTGGTGGGGATAAGCCTCAGCGGTTTCACGGACTCCGATCGCCGGCAATTGACTCTTTACGATGCGGGAGATTCGCACGCGGAAGAGCAGAGAAACGCTCTTGATCGCGCCCTGCTTGAGCTGCAGCGCAGATATGGGGGCGGGATCATCAAGACCGGAGACGAGTTGATAGCGGAGAAGAGCTTCCCGGATGGAAAAATTTAATATACTCTTGTTGGATTTCGAAAAAGAAAAATTAAGGATGCGCTGTAAATGATTACCCTGTCGGCAAAGCTAACTTTTCATATCCCGGGCGCGCGTTCGCTTAAGGATAAGCGGATGGTCTCGCGCAGCCTGATCGACAAGACGCGGCACAAATTCAATGCTTCTGTCGCTGAAGTCGATACCCAGGACACGCATCAGACCTTGACGCTCGGCATTGCCGTCGTGTCCGGGGAATTCCTCCATGCGAAAACGATGATTGACGAGATCATCCGTTTCATGGAGGGGCATACGGGCGCCGAATTGGTTGAGGTGGCGGAATGACCGTATACATCGACGCCCTGCTTTTGCAGCGCCATAAAAATCAAGTTGTCGCGTTTTCCAATACTATGGTATATTAATGATATATTATTTGTTGAATAAATAATTACGTTACGTTATACGGGGGTAGAATTCATGAAGATTAGAGCAATATCCGGTTCTCTGAAGCGGGCGCCGCTTCCTCTTTTGCCTGTTTTCCTATGTTTAATTCTCCTTATTTCAAGCGCGGGTGTTAACCTCCAGGCCTTAGCCGCCCCGCCGGAGCTGTCCGGCGTCACGGTGACGGAGGTCGCGGAAAGCGGCGCAAATTTGCATATCCTGCACAACTGGGGCCCGGACACGGTAAAAAGCAGCATTGCGATCAACATCTACGATAAGGATAAAAAGCTGCTGCAGGGCTGCCCGTTGACGCTGACGCCGCCAATCGACGGAACCTATGTCTACATCGACGCGACGGGCTATTACACGGTCGTGCCGACCGCGCCGGATGGATACGCAAGCGACAGCGTGACGGTATATGTCGATAGAGAGGAGATAGGCCATCATACCATAGGTTCACCCGGCGTCCTGCCTGTATGGGAGCCGCCAAGCGGGATTTTACCCTTCGGCTCCGCAAGCAACGTCGGCGTAATCGTTTTCGGAGATATGAGCAGGACCGGGGGATACTGGCAGCACTCCGAGGGCGGTTTCTGGATCAAGGGGAACCTGACCCACAGTGGAATGCTTCAGATCGGCAATGTCCCCCCCGGCTATCCGGCGGGCTTCCAGTCAAATATGCTTCACCCGAGGTTATTGGTAGGCGGAAATATAACATCGTCTTTCGTCCCTGCCTCGGATGATTTTACAGCACAAAACGGAGCAATTCAATTGAACTACGGCAGCCTTGCCGTATCGGCCACAAGCAGTATCAACCCCGGCGCGGACGGCATATATCAGATGATAGACCCGAATGTCACTGGCTATGAGAACCGCGTCTATTATAATTTCTATGGCGGAACGTCATTGTATACACCTACAGGCGCTATATTTTATGACACTGTCTCTGTATTTGCCAAGCTTGGTGTAGATGCTGTATTTGACGCCGCGTATGCCGATTTAAAAGCATTAAACGCATTCTATCTCGGGGGCGGCGCCGCGCCAGGATATGTCGGAAACGTATATCGTTACCTAGGTGGATATGAGTTTTCCGGAAACGATCTGACCATCAGCCCCCACGAAGATATCTCCGGGTATGACACGGTGATTTTCGATATTACCCCTCCGGCGGGCACGATCGAGAACGTGAGTATAAACTTCCCGGGTAATTTCAATGGAAAGTATGTCTTCAATATATTAGGGAGCGGCACAGTCACCTTTGACCCTGTCGACCCATACGAATACGTCGTCGGCATCGGGCCCCTTACGGGTCCAATCACGATTAACGGCATGACAGGCATAGCAGAGACGTCCACGCATCCCTCGACAACCGGACGCGTCGAATACAGCTATGCCAAGCTTGGCAGGGAGTTTACAAACCGGATCGTGTGGAACTTTCCATCCACGGTCAACGATGTGAAAACATTGGGGCACAGCGTTGGCGCGATCAAAGACCTGAACCCTTACACGCCTCATGGTTATAATATGATCGGCACGATCCTTGCGCCGGATTCCAACTTCAAACCCTGCGAAGGTAGCGTGAACGGCGAGGTGATATGCCGGGATCTGGAGATTACCAGTTTATACGGGAGCTGGGAACAGCATACGACCGACAGCGTCGGTTACGGCAACGTCTCCCGGGCGGTCGTGTCCACGCACCTGATAAGCACGGGGAGCGAAACGATCCGGCTGATGAAGCGGATATCCGGCGGCGGCGTGTTGAAACCGAGTGATATATTTACATTTACTATCGAGGAGCTCAGCGGCAATTTTCCTTCCGGCAATAAATTATTAGGCGGTTTTACCGCAAGCAGAACCACGTCCGCAGATACGCTTAACGCGGACAAAGAGCAGACCTTGTCCGTCATTATACCTGAGTTGGGATTGAGTAGGGATTATTGGTTCAGGGTAATGGAAGAAAGCAGCAGCCCGATAGCGTACTGGGTCTACTCGAAGGAAATCTACGTCGCGAAAGTCAGTGTGGACGGAACCGGCGCCGCTGAAGTGGTTTATTACGATAAAAACGGCGACGCCCTTGATCCTGGGGTTATTCCGATATTTGCGAACCGTTACCAACCTCCTGTCACCGAACCGCCCGTGGAAGAACCACCTACTGATCCGCCCACAGATCCGCCTTATACCCCGCCCACAGACCCGCCGAAAGATGAGGAGCTTCCTGAAGATCCATCTGCCGATCCGCCCGAGGAACTGCCTGCGAATCCGCCGCCACCTCAAAGGCCCGGCGGTAGAGATCGCGACGTACCGCCCGCCCCTACCAGCCCAGGCAACACGATCCAATATATCGATGAAGGGCATTATCTGGAGCTTAATGAAGACGGTGTGCCGCTGGGCGAGTGGCATTGGGATGACGAAGAAGAGATGTGGATATTCGACGAAGACATACCACTTGGTGCGTTGCCAAGAACAGGTTATAGCGGCGTTCAGGCGCCTGTGTTTATTCTGTTCGGCTTATCTCTATGCGGCGCTGTGATTGCCATTCGATCTGATATAAGAAAACGCGGACGGCATACAACAAGTTTTTGACGGGCCCTTCAAAAATACAAATCCTGCTGTACTTTACTATGCCCAAACGCGCGCTGCGCGGCAACTACCGCGTCGGTTTTCGCTTGCCGGGGCGGACTCCTCAACCGGCTTGAACACAGATTTCGGCGCCGTACATACGGGACACGCGAAATCATCGGGGATAGCATCCCATGGCGATTCAGCCCGCCGCCGGTTGTCCGCCCGGGCCTTCCGGGTCAGCACAAATCAGGTTTATCAGCACAGCCGTCGGCGGGCTGTCTTGTCCGGTAATCGAGGCAACGCCTATGCCTTATATCCGCATTTCGGGCAGACGCCGTCGCCGCCTAACGCGATTCCGCATAACGGGCAGCGCGCGATCGTCATTTTCTGCTCGTATTCTTCCGTCGCGCCGTTTACTCCGCTGGTAAATGTGATCTTCACGATATTCAGCTTATCTTTCAGCAAATCGTAAACGATTTTGATCATGCCCTCGACGGTCATGGTTTCTTTGGTGACAACCAACCGGCTCTCCGGGTAAGCCGTGGCAAGATCTGTTTTAAATGCCGGGCCTTTCATCATATTTACCGGGACGCCGTTTTTGATGCCTTGCGCTTCATACACGCCGAGAATCGCGGGCAGCAATGGGTCGTCTTCCCTCAGGATCAAGGCGTGGTCAAAATTCTTCAATACTTCCCAGGCGGTTTTCTTTATTTCGTTGCAGGGGAATACCATATTGACGCCCATATTTACGGTATCCTCAACTTCAAGCGTCAGTATTCCCGTATGCCCGTGGAGATACTGCGCTTCGCCCTGGAAGCCGTAGAACCTGTGCGCGTATTGTAGGTCGAGTGTAGTAAAGCTTTTCATCGTATAGTCTCCTCCTTATATTCATGCTTAGAATAACAACTGATTTTATCCGGACAAAAACATTCAAACATCGCATCATCCTTTCTTTTACCATTTGCTGTGGTAATAACCGCGCAATAAAATAATAAGATAAAGCATAACCCTGCTAAAAACCAGATGGTTTCCGCGGAGTTATGCTTTATCTTATGCGTTCACCTAATTATTCAGTCTGACCTTAGTTCCTATCGGCGTGGATACGCTGCTTACCTGAAACCCATACGAAAAACGAACACGGGTTATCCAACATACGGGAACGAAGGCAACAACCATTATGCAGGCAATCAGCCGGATCTGCGCCAGGAAAGCAGCGGCGCTGCGAAGCAAACTGCAAATGGGGCAATTATATCCGATACATTCATGGTTTATCTTTGCGATGATAAAGCAGTGCGTCAACAGGACAGCGATGATGAAAAGAAAAAGGAGCAGAAGTCCGATTCTGCGCGTGTGTACGCTTGTGTTATACAAATGGCTTCCCCTCCTTCGTTGTTTGTGTACAAATTCGAATCAATCTACGTTTCATTATACAATGCTTCTGCGATTGTGACAATGCCGAAACCATGCCTAGTGCAGCGTTCCCATTGTGTTACTTGAGTTTCCATGGGAGAACAATCCCCCTATGGTATTTCCCGTTTAGTGTTTTCGCTTTTTAGAACCGCCGTATAATACGTACGCCGCACAACCCGTTGCGGCCGAAATTGAAAGAATAGACGAAACCGTGAACCCGACCGCGCCGGTTGGCGGCAGATTTCCAAGAGGTATAAATTCATCTAAAATCCATTCCTCAAGCTCGGGATCCCAGTTCAGATGATCCAGCGGGACGCCGTCTTCGTCAAATTCAAGATATCCGTCGCCGTCTCCGTCGCCGTCGCCGTCGCCGTCGCCGTCGCCCTCCGTCGCCGGCGGCACATACGGAGGCGGATCATCACCGCCTGTAGGCCCCCTGTAAACATTCTCAAAAGCGACCGTTACCGCGGATTCATCGGTTATCCTACCACCCGTTATATCGTTTTCATACTGGGACGCGTATCTGTCCGCTGAGTAATCGTTTTCCGTTATGGTATACACCGTACCGATCGGTATGTTTGTAAAAACAGCGCTTTCGCCGTGTTTCAGGGTCACCGTTCCGGCTGTAAACTCTATGTCGGCGCCGTATGTAACAGGTTCGGAGAACGACACGTTAAATGAGAATCCTTTTGTCAGGCTGGCCCCTCTGCCTGAAACTGTTTTCTTTAGCGTGAGTTTTCCAAAGCCCGGCAAGGTCGGTATTTCTTCATTGGTAATATGAATATTATCCGGAATAAACTCCACCCGCGCCTCAAGTTTCATCTCGAGTTCTTCCATTTCAACCGAGCCCATGGGATGAATGACAAAGAACGTATAGTTATCCGGCTCATTTGGCAGCGTATAACCTTCCGGCGCCTTCGTTTCAACGATGAGAAACACGGCTTCGTGGGTTGGCGTAATCCACACGGAGTCAAACAAATACTCCCCGTCCGCTCCGCCGCCCGCATCCGTCAGATAATAGAATGACTTACCGCCGACCGTGATTTTGTCTGTCTGGACGCCGTCATACGGACCGCCGCGCGGTATCGCCATATACAGACTGAACGCCGCGCCGCTCAGCCGCTTGCCGTCCGCTTCATCTTCTTTAAACAGATATATGTCTAATTGATCAGCCGAGGCGAAAGCGGTTGTGTTTGTGATCACATAGGCGCTATTGGTATCGACGGCGGAATACCCTTCGACCTCGATTTCATTTCTGAGCGTCGTCTCTTCGCCGGCTTCAACCATAACCAGCGCCGTATATACGATTTTGACCGGCGTCTCGTCAGGCAGTATGAACTCGACCTCATGGATACTATTACTCTTGATGCTCCACAGCTCGCCCGCTATGCCCGATGCCGGCTGCGCGATCCATTCGCCCCAACCGCCGCCTGATGGAATTTTAGTGAATATTTCTATTTTATTGAGGTAAAAAGCCAGGTCATCGTTCATCGTGTCTACAGCCGTGAGCCGATCCCCGCTCCCCAGCTTCCTGCCGTTGGGATTGATGATGATTTCGACTTCCACAAGATTTGTACCGTCGGTACTCATTTTTTTGTTAAGGGGGTTACCTTTTACGAATTTCACAGAGGCGTCGCCGGTAAAACTACAGCCCTGCGTCGTCGAATAGATCCCCGCCGTATTGTTGTAGATTTTTCCTGCCGACTCAGGATCGTTGGGATCCGTGACCCGCAACTGGTAGTGGACGTAGAATGTGGTTGAGCCGCTTGTATACCATGTGGTTCCGGCGGAAGTGGCGCTTATCGTCAGCAAGCCTTCTATGCTCCGGTTCAGGCGAGAGAACTCGCTCAAATCCGCTTCGAGCGTTTTACTCCCAGTTCCATCGGCAATACTGAACGCGCCGGTATTTTCAGCGCCTGCGGCACTGCCTGACGTCCCGGTATAGGGGCCGTAGTAACGGGTGGGCGAATTGCTGTCTGAGATATAAAAGGAACCGGGGACATAAACCAATCCCTCATCGAAAGTATCGGTAAATATGGCCGCGCCTGTGTTGAAGAGGGGGAAACGCCGGCCGCCGCCGGGATTGATTGTCACCATATAGTCAAAAACTGAGTCGTCTTCGTTGTTCACCGAAACGTCTTTATGGACCGGCCACCCGTCGTAAATACCGGTGGTTTCGACCCATGCGCTTCTATGCGGATTCCTCACAGAAGCCGTGTTCGTTAAATATCTGGAAGAATCCGCCTGAAGCAAATCCCCGATTTTAACTCCGCCTGTCGTTTTTGTATCAAGCGGGATGGTATAGGTAACGACCACGGTTTTCGCCGTGCTGTATTGCCATTTGCTTGTTGTGGAGGATGTGCCGCCGCCGAAGTAGATATAGAAATACTGCTGGCTACTGCTTTCGTTATTATTAACTTGATAAACCAACGCCGGTTCATCGCCAATAAGCGGAGTGGACGGTGAGAGCGCTACGGTGATACCGACCGGAACGTTATTAATTGTTCCGCCTGAAGAGATCGTCAGCGCGTCACGGAAGTAGACGGCTAAATCTTTATAACCGTCCGGAAACGCGGAATTTCCGCCCGGTACGTTAAAGGTAGCGGTGTATTCGATATAGTAAACTTCAGACTCAGCGTTATACTTGATATGCGACGTGCCTTTACTGACGGTGGGATTGGCGGGATAGTCAGGCCCGGGGGGAGTAGTGGCGGCCGGCTTGGTGGCTGCGCGATCGCTGGTAGCCGTAAGCGCGCCATAGTCCAGCTTATTACTGTATGTAATCGAAGATGGGTGACCGGTTTCATCACTGTCTAATGGATTAACAGGCGTCGTATAGCTGAACTGGACGCGGTAAATATCACCGAATGTACCGCCGCCGCCGGGTATCGTGTCGGTCGGGGCGGGAACGGTAAATGTAAACGTCGTACTGCCTTCGGGGTCAGCCGGGCTGAAATAGCTGAATAACTGCTCCGCCGTATAGGATACGGAAGTGACGTCGCTTGTAAACGTTCCGTTTGTCGCCGGCTTTCCGTATAATGTAACTGTAATCATGCCCGCGCTCGGAAAGTTTATGGGGAAAGCCGCGTTTGCCGGCGCGCGGCTCAGCGTGTCCGTTATGGTTCCCGTGAGTTCTTCCGAGCCGTCGCCGACCCAGGCGGTCCATGTTATTAACGTAGGATTATCGCTTCCACTCGGCGTTCTCGAATTTGTTTTATATATAAATGTTTTAGACACGCTTCTCGACGCGTCATCTGTTCCGGGTTCGGCGCCGTCCGCTGTGGCCGTCACGTTGTTGTTGACGGTGAACTCGCTGTAATGCTGCGGCGTACGGCCATTGATCCCGTTTTTCTCCAGCATTTTATTTATGTCCAGCGTATAGGTGACAACGATTTCTTCTCCGGGATTGAGTTTTACGGACGAAGGGAATTCATAATAGAGCCTTGTCCGGTTACCTTCGCTGCCTGTACTGCTACCCGATCCGGGAACTATCCACTGTACATCGGATGTAATATCAACCGGAGATTCCCCGTTAACGCTGTATTCGATAGCGGAGTAAATCATTTCCGTATCCGAACGCAAATAGTTGCCGGATGTGCTGGTTGTATCTATATAAGGGATATCCGTAAGGGTTATGTTTTCCAATACCTTTGGATCCGCGCCGGCGTTGCTCGCGGGCGCGGTGATGGTTACCGTATAATCGACGGTCTCGTTGTTGCGGTTCGACCCCGACCACGCCGAAGCGGTTTTCCCGACTATTACGCGAGGGGGCGGATAAGTTAATTCCGATATGGTAATCGACGAATCCGCGCCGAACGATAAGCCGCCCGTATGGGTGCCCTCTGTAAACGTCGCTTCGATTTCAAGCGTAAACGCGGCGTCAGTGTAATCGATGAAGTTCTGGCTGCTTACGTTTCCAAATTTATCGAATTCACCGAATTGCACCTCGACGAGACCGCTCAGATCTATCGTATACGTACCGACTATTTCGCTACCGATATAAATTTTCCCGTCGGTCACCGCCGTGACGACCTTGAGATCACCGGGGAGCTGGTACTCAAGGAAGCCGTCTTTATACGCGAACTGCCCGGGTATGCCCGGGGCGATCGTCCCCGCGAACTCTTCAAAATGTATACTGAACATATAGGAATCACCATAATGAAATACCCCGTCCGTCACCACTTTACCTTCCGCGTCTCTTACGACGACGGATCTGACAAAGTTGTATAAATCCCACTGATCAGAAGCCGCCGCAAAAGCGCCGCTTTTCAGGCCTGCCAATGGTAAAACGAACATTAATGCGATGAGGAACACCGATAATCGCTTTTTTGTTTTTCTCCCCATAATTTCAACCTTCTTTCTATAGATAATTGTATTATATACTAATCGCAACGTTTTACCATTAATAATATGATTTTTTCACAGAACGCAGCTACAGCTTCTCCGACATCAATCCTTCTGTCGTTTACGGCGAATACAAAATACAATTCAACAAAGCCGAAAATATTGAACTGGACCCGACGGCGATTGAATCAGTGCGGTTCCATCTCTTCATCTATGACGCGGGCAAAGGCAAAAGCAACTATGCTGAAAGCCCCATATACGAAGGATATTTGGTGTTTTACACACCGTAATAATTAGAAACATGAGGGCTGCGTTGTTTACCCTCCATTTAAACAGTTAGCCCTGGTACTCCACAACATCTAAAAGTTGCTAAGTACTAGTACCCTATCGTGATCAACCGTTTGCCGGATCATCCGGGTCGAGCCTGTCGCGCAGCGTTTCCCGCAGCCCTTCGGTCAGCGTTTTCAAATGATTCAGCCCGTACTGGTATAGTTCATTCGGCGTCCATGATTTCCCGTTCAGACCAAGGGCTTCCGCTTCCGCCCTGACCCGCTCCTGTACGTCCTTGCCATAGCTCGACGATGCCTTGCTTTCAAATTTCTTACCGGAGATCATGACGATATTATTTTTGATTTTTCCCGCGTTGGGTTCCTGCCCGATGGGACTGATAATAAGCGGGCTGTAGCGCATTAACAGGTAGTCGTCAAATTCGATATTTTTCACAAACAGAACCTTCGACAGCTTGAATCCGCCGTATTTCTGCCTGTCCCAGCGCTCGGTCATCAAGGCGTACAACTCGTCAAGCGTGATCGGGCTTTTTAGCACGACCCGCGCCGCCTGCTTGATCTGTATATCGTCCTTCATGTCTTCAATCATACCCATTTTCATTCCTCCTCGCGCCTTGTCCCGCGAAAAAACTCCTCGCAAATATTTGTAAAGTTTTAACTGGGTCAAGGCACTAGTTATTTCCCCCAGCCCACGGAAGCAAAGACGCCCATGATCGCGGTATCCACAGGGTCGCCCGCGCTGAAGCCAATCATCTCAACGGTGAATTCCTTGTACGAGTGGCTGACCTGGATCAAGCCCTCCGCTACCCTGCTATTGACATAATCGCTATACTCCTTCGCCTCGGCGGTCGAGTCGAACTCGCACACAAAGACATTTAGGCTGTCTGAACCGGCTTTCGCGGCGATGCAAAAACCTTCGACCGGCCTTGGCAGCGTGCCTTCCCTGTTGTTAGAAGAGGCTATGCTCTCGTGAGTCGCATAGCCGGCGTCTTCAGCCGCTTTTTTCAGATCCCCCAGGAAACCGCTGTATACTTTGGGCTCGGGTTCCGAGAAATCAGGCGCGCCGTCCGGGTAATACTCCACAAAGATCATTTGCGTTTCCGGATCCCAGTCCACGGTACAACCGACGTTTTCCGCCGCCGCCCGCAGGGGTACGAGGGTCCTGCCGTTCACCGACACAGGCGCCGCGTCCATCGTCTTATGCTGGCCGTCAGCCACATAGTCCGTCTTGTTCAGCCACATTTCCACCTTATGGCCGTTGGCTTCCATGGTGATCTTCTCCGTGGCGCCGTCCCAGTCGATGCTCCCGCCCAGCGCCTCGATAATGGCGCGGATCGGCACCATCGTGCGCCCGTTCATGCTCACGGGCGTCGTGCCGCGGCCGGGGTCGATCTCCTGCAGCTCCATGTTGACGTACATCTCCGGTTCGTTCATTTTCATGATGATTTCCACGTCCTCGCCGGGGAACGGCACAACCGCGCCGGCTACGGCAGGGATGAGGGCAAGCGCCAGCATAAGCGCCAGGGCTGCGGTAAGTGTTTTCTTTGTCATTTAGGTTCCCTCCTTTAGTTTAATGTGGCTGGTTCATCCGGATATCCGATATTTATAAAAGCGCGGCCCCGCAACCGGCGCAAAACTTTGCGCCGGCTTCGTTTTGCTTGCCGCAGCCCGCGCATACCGCTGCCTGAGCTACGGTGGCTTCGGGCAGCGCCGCGCCGCATTTGGTGCAGAACTTCTTATCCGCACCGGCTACCTCCCCGCAGGCGGGGCAGACTTTCGTGACTTTTGCCGCCTCGTTGGCGAGATTTTGCGCCGCCTGCGTCACCGCGGGCGTGACTGTTTTGTCGATTGCCTTATCGATCGCCTGGTTTACGGATCTGTTAATCCCCCTGTTTACCCCTCTCGCGATAGCCCTGTCAAGAAAACCCATGTTGTGTCGCTCCTTTCCTATTGTGTTAAAATCGATTTTGTTCAATTGTGCATTACTTTACTTTGTGCCATACGCCGCCGCTGCTTACGCTGATCAAATCCGTGCCGCGCCATTCGTATACCAGCGTCTCGTCCGGATCCGGGCAAGCCTTGTCCTCAAATAACAGTTCGTCGTTGAGGTCATAATAGCTTCCCGTTATTCGGTAAAGCACGAGGCTGGCGTCGCCCAGCGCCTTAAACGAGCCTTTTTCCTCCAGGATCCCATACCCCGGCGCCCAATACAGGCGAGTGAACTCCCTCGCGGAGGCGTCGAACTTATGCCACTCCATGATGTATTCCCCATACTCCTGCCTGAGCAGCCCCCTGGCGTCTTCATCCGATATGTCCGGCATCTTCGGCGCGGATTTGTCATTGCACCATGTGCCGTTCAGCGAAGATTCGTCCGTGCTCCATATACCGTCCAACGTCGCTTTTGTCACATTGTAATACAGCGCGTCGTTCAGCTTGATCGTCTCCGTATCCTTATCATAGTCGGCGTACCGGATGGCGAAATCTTCATAGTCGAAGTCCTCCTGGGGGTCGCCGTCCTCGTCCAGGCCGTAGGACTCATCCTTCCTTGCGCCGGCCGCGGAAATGACTATCCGCTTCTCAATGTCGCATTCAAGCATTTGCTCAAAGGCAAGCAGCCGCGCCGCGCCGATGAGGATCTCCGCCGCACCGTCCCTTTCCACGGTGACCTTCTCGAAAACGAAGCCACCTACGCCCGTCGGCTTGTATAACTTCACCGGAAGGCCGTTCTCGTCCGCCCCGTCCACGTACTCGCCCTTGCGCAGGCTGAACTCGTACCAGGTCCCGGCGACTTCGCCCAGATTCTTGGGGGTGGGTTTCTTCACGTCTTCCACGCTGGACCAGGTCTCCATGATCACCATATCCCGCACCCGCTGGAGCTCCACGGGCATAAAGATACCATTGTTCACCCAGAGGGTATCGTACATCTCCACATAGCGGATAGTCGACAAGACATTCACCGGCATTTGCGCATACTTCTCTAATGGCAGGCTGTACAGCGCTTCATTGTCCTGATGATCCCTGGGGAAGCGGTAGCTGAGGGCCGGCTTGGTAAACAGGGCCGCGGACGGCCAGATCTCCCCCTTCTCGTAGCGGATGAATTTGTCGGTGATCTCCACCAGCTCGTAGGAAGCGGGTTTCGACGTTTCGGCATGGGTCTTCGCTTTCTTCAGCTTGCTCAGGGTCAGCCACTTGCCGTTGTTGTAGAGGATCTCCGTCACTTTGGCTGTGGGGTCTTCCTCCCGGGCTTCGATCTCTTTCTGCCGGGCTTTATAGTCGTCCAATATCGCGGGAAACGGCGCGTAGACGTCCTTGTCCGTCCAACTGCCCCATATGGGGTAGGACTTGCTGGCCTTCCGGGTCACCTCGAGCTCATACCCGTAGGTAAGCTTCCCGGTCAGGTTCATCTCGTCCTCTTTCCCCCAGGTGATTTTCGCTTTGGCTACGTCGTTGCTGTCGATGCTGATTTCAATATTATAGGAATCCCCCCAGTACGTCTCCAAATCCGTATAGGTTATGGTGGAAATCCTCTCCCAGGGTTTCGAGGTCGGATAAACGATCAACGCCCGGGAATCGGCGCCATAGGTAAAGCTTGCCGGCAGGGTGAAGCTAGTCTTGAACGCCTCCTTGGGCGGCGGCGGTATCGGCGGCGGCTGGCCGGAGGCCTTCGCCTCCGCTTCCTCCTGCTCCTTGCGCATTTGCGCCCGCTGCTCTTCGTAGCTCAGGGCGTTCCAGCGCGCCAGCTTATCCTTGAGTTTCTGCCTGTCCGACTCACGCTTCGCCTGTTTCGCTTCCTGATCCATACTGGGCGGGATTTCGAATTCGTATTCGTCCTTCTCCACCTCCCCCGACTGGGTGGTGACGGCAGCCTTGACCTGGCCGGAGGAAAACTCATGGGTACAGAAATTCTGATAGACCCCGACTTCCCCTTGCGATAAAGCGATGGACAAATCATGCCAGTCCGTCTCGAAAGAATACTCCGCGTTCAGGGAGAAGTCCCAGTCTCCGGAAATCTTGTTGTTGCCCACGGGGTCCCTTGTACCAACAAGAGAAAAGCGGAGCTTAACGTCGCCCGCGGCGTAGCCGCCGCTTTCCCATTCGAACTTCATGGAATAAGGCGGCTGCTTGACCCACTTGCCCTTGATCTTCCAACTGTAGCCGGCTTTGTCCATTTCTTTGAACGCGTCGTCTACCGCGCCCGCTCCCGAAGCGGGGCAGGGCAGAAGGGCCGCGCACAGAAGCAAGGAAACCAGGGCGCATCCGATTCGCCGCTTGCCCCTGCCTTCCCCGCCTCTTTTTCGTCCGGCTGCGCTTTCATCCGTTACAATGCCGCTTCCGGGCATGCTTGCCAAGGCTGACATAACTCCGGCGAACGCAGTGAATACTTTTTTCATCGCGCCGCCCCCCTATCCTGCATAGGCGAACTGTATAAACAATTCGTCGTCGCCCATATCGTAAATCCTGCAAACCCAGTCGCCCTTCCGGCCTTCGCCAACCTCCGGCGTACCGAATGTCAGCTCCCAGCCGGCCCCTTTCAAAGCATCGACATACTTTTTTATGCTTTCCGCGGAAGTGTCTTGTACCGTCACCGTCACGCTTCCCGGCGCAAGGGAGCAATACATCTCGCCGTCCGGATAGACAGGCGTACCGGAGGGCAGATAAGCGGCGGGCCAACTCTGGTTCATGCCGAAGGGCAGGCTCAAATCTGGTTCGTCGGAACCTTCCGCAGGCGGCGTACTGGCGTCGATATTGAAATTGATACCCATATCCTGCCAAAAGGCGGAGTTCGGATCCCCGATCTCGGAAGGGGATATCGACAGATACTCTACGTCGGCGGGGACGCTTTTGTATCGGGCAAGCCTGTTTTCGAAGTCCGCCGGCGATGCGTAGGCAGGCGAGGCGGACGCCTGCACGGCGGACGCTGCGGACGCCAGCGCGGCGCTTGTTTGCGCGACGGTCGTCTCGAAAGGCTTGTGGTAGTCCCCGCCGAAGTACCGGCTGCCGGTCATCTCTTCGAGGAAGTCGTAGTCCTCTTCATCGGGAAGCTCCTGCATAATCCATAAGCGGAACGCCTTCTCGCTGACGATGAAGTCGTTGGGGATGAGCCAGGCGTCCGTCTCTGCGTCGTAGGCGAGACCGGTGGTGAGAGGGCCGCTTGCCCCGCCGCTGCCACCGCCGAGCAAGTCGCTTATGCCGCTGCTGATACTGTCGCCTATGCCGCTGAGCAGGCCGCCTATCCCGCCGCCGCTGCTTCCGGGCGCGTCCGCTCCGGCGCCGCTGCTGTCGCCGGGCATGAGCAGCCCGAACCCGCCGGTGAAGTAGAACGCGGCTGCTGCGATAACCACTACGGCGGCAATGCCGGCGACGGCGAGAGGCGCCTTGCTTTTGCGCTTAGCTGCGATTGGCGGCGGAGGCGGCGCAGCGGCAGAGCCTGCCGCAGGCGACGCAGATATCGGTCGTGCAGTCGCCGCCTGCTGTCGCGACGGTGGTGTGGATATCGGTCGTGCAGCAGCCGCTTGCGTTCGCGGCGGTGCGGTAGCGCCTGCTATTACGGGCGTGTGAGTCTGCGGCTGTACCGGCGCAGATGGCTGCTGCTGCGCAACCGGCTTCACAGGCGCTCCGCACGCCGCGCAAAACTTCGCGCTTTCCTTCACCGCCGCCCCGCATTGGGAACAGAATTTCCCCATCGAATCATCATCCTTTACCTATTTGAAATACCACTCCACCGCGTTGTTGAACCCGTTCGAAAAGCCGAGGAACTGGTCGAGGACTTTCTTAGCCTTGCCCTCAAACAAGCTGAACGGAACTTCGTTGCCAAGGACGTCAGAGGCGTCGTCGTAATACCCCTTGGCTTTTTCGATATCTTCCTTAGCCGCAGTTCTGCCCTCGTTGGGATCGATGAAGTCCATCATCGCGTTGATCCTGCTCTCGCAATCGCCGATGTCCTTTTTAAAGTCGCCCAGTATCTTCCCGATCTCCAGGGCAAATTTTTTCGCCCCTGCCTTAATCACCGCATAGTCGTCCGTGACCAGGCTGTAGTCGACGACGCTCCATATCGCCACGTTGACCCCCAGCCATACGCCCTTGATGTACTCAAGCGCCTGTGTAAACGCGTGCATGATCACGTTCTCCGCCATGGAGGCGTGATAGCCGTTGCCGAATACGGATATCGTCTCATAGGTGACCGGGTCGATCTCCAGCCAGGCGAAATGCTTGTCGCCGCCTATGCTGGTTGGCTTGGACTGGACAAAGACGACCTTCTTATTCGCCTTGATCACGTCTAACAGAGTCTGGGGGTAAATCCCTTCGTCGCTCATTTCCTCCCAGATATCGTTCCTGTCGCCGTTGAATACGGGGATGATCAGGACTTCGGCGCCCTTGGGCGCGTTCATCCAAAGGCTGTTGTAGCCGGTCGAGTACTCGCCGGGCAGGACGCAGGCTTCCAGCGCCGACATATACAGCCCGCTGGCGATGGCGTAGCCTTTGCGCAGCTCTTCCTCGCCCGCGTGGATTTCGTTGAAGGGCTGCATCAGGTCGATCCAGGTCGTCAGCCCCCCCGACGGATTCAATTCCGTCTGCACCATGACGACCCTTGGCCTGTTTATCCGGCCCAGGGTCAGCCCCTCGTGCTGATCCGAATCCCGGTCAAAAGCTGTCTGCCCCGCGATGAAGTTGTACAATATGTTGCGGTTGACCATCTTTACCATGGGATAAGGCTCGGGGTTCGCCGCCGCTTTCTTCACTTCGGCAAATGCGCCGAAAAGTTCCGCCGCCGCCCATCCGGGCAGGTCGGGCAGGTTGACGCTCAGGGTAAACAGATACCTGTCCAGCTCTTTGCCTTCGGGCAGCTCCAGTACGTGGGTCCAGGAAGAATCCCGCCCCGGCGTCTCCACCACGATCCTGGCGCCGAGGATCTTTCCGTCGGCGGGGATGTTTTCTTCGCTGCCGGTATCCCCCGACTTCGTACCGATGTAGGCGGCGATCCTGCTGCCCAGGACGGAATCCGCCTTGACGAAGCCGATATCCACGGCGTCCTGGCTGAGTTCTTCCATTGAGACTTTCGCTTCGATAAGCAGCTTTTCCGTGCGGACCTCGTCGGTAGCCGCGCCGCCCGCCGCAGCGCCCAGACTGCCCCAAAGGCCGCCGCCGCCCAAGGACGCTTCGTCGCCGGGTTTCGCCATGTACTCCACATACACCTTCAGCGTAGCCGTCCTGCTCAGCCCGTCGATCGCGTACGGCGTAGATCTGACCGATGCCCGCGTGGGATAGAACACATAACCGGACAGCTCGCTGATGTCCGCCATGAAGGGCACGACGAATGTCTTGCGCTCGCCCGCTGCGTTCGTATACGCGATCCCCATGACGGCGAAATCGACCGGCACTTCGAACTTGTAGAATTCCTCCAGCGCTTTCTTACCCTGGCCGGACAGGGCGAGGAGCTTCTTCTCCGGCGCGAAGCCCAGCTTTGCTACGAGTTCCATGGCGGCGTTAGCCACCGAACCTACATCCCCGAAGCCCTGGGTGATTACGCTTTCCGGGGCGTAGCTGTAGAATATCTTCGAGGTGTCGTCTATCTGCTTGGGGATGCAGTCGACGCGGCGCATGATACGGATGAAGTCTTCCTCGGTTTGCATTGCCTCTATGCGCCGTATGCCCCAGGTGTTGATGGACGGGATGTTGACCGCGTCGTAGCCGTCGCCTTCCTCAAGGGTGACGACCGGGCCGGCGCTACCACCGGTGAGGGCGATGTATTTCTTCACCGCCGCGCTTACCGCGTCGTCCAATGCCTTCTGGAACCCGGGCTGCTCCTTGATCTCGGCTTTCCAGGCGAGCAGCTCCGGCGAGGCGAA
>Ga0082212_10001048_pt1 | contig 40507 bp, 32 predicted proteins | sample TergutNt197P3_FD_71548 | JGI IMG/M metagenome (GOLD analysis project Ga0082212, IMG submission 71548) | Neocapritermes taracua P3 segment gut microbial communities from Petit-Saut dam, French Guiana - Nt197 P3 | ecosystem: Host-associated > Arthropoda: Insects > Digestive system > Gut ...
GACTTGATTGATTACTTGCCGTCGCCATTTACGCCGAAAATATCAAACAAAAATCTCCCGCCGCACCAATTATTCGTACCAGTTCATGAACACTTGGAAAGTATGTATGAAAACCGGCGGCTCCTTGTTTTGTGTGAGTTAAGATGTGATAAACAAGCTTTTTCACAATCTCACCTTAACCACAGGAGCCCGGAAATGTTGAGTGACTTACCCCAACAAAAACGGACCGTTGATTTGTCAAACTCACCGTAGAGTCTGACGAGCTTCTCGGTTTTCTTTAGGCATGGGAGAATCTGCATCTGTGTTGTGGGGAAAATGGCATCGTCAAGTCTTCCCGACGATGCGGGGATGCGTCATCTTGCCGGTTATCCCTGGCAAGGTTGCTCCTCAGCAGAGCCTGCTTACGTCCTGCCGTTCGGCAGGCGGGATCACTTCACCGGGTTTCAGAATTTTACTTCATCGTGGCAGTCAATGCGATGAAAACATTGACAGGTCGGACACCAGTACGGCAGGCTGCGATGTTCTTCCATTTTGACCGGCTTGGCTCGTGCCACCAGCGCAATAACATGATTTTGACCTGTTGAACGACACACGGTGCGCGATCGGCGTCCTCAAGTTTCGTGCCGCACGACGGACAATGGGTAAGGGTGTATTCGATCACCGCGTCGATTTGAGCATCGGTAAACTCCTGGCGAAAATGACCTTCGTGACCTTTTTGACCGCCGCTAATGCGGCTTCGAGTTGCGCAATTTTAAGGAAAAGATCGTCAAGTTGGTGCTGATATTCCGGCCTCATGGACGACAAGAATAACAGTTTTCCTAAAACAAAAAAATGAGGTTGCGCAATGCTTTTGCGTCCTTGGTAGCACTATATTTCAGAAAGGATCATCATGAGTTTTGAACAATACGAAATCTGGTTTGTCACCGGAGCACAACTGTTATACGGCGGCGAAACGGTCAGGCAAGTCGATGCGCACTCAACGGCTATGGTCAACGGTTTCAACACGTCACAGAATTTGCCGATCAAGGTCGTTTACAAAGGAACGGTCAATTCCGCCGCCGAAATCGCCGAACGGTTTCTGGAAGCGAACAACTCCGAAAAATGCGTCGGCGTCATCACGTGGATGCACACGTTTTCACCGGCAAAAATGTGGATTCACGGGCTGAAAATTTTGCACAAGCCGCTTCTGCACCTGCATACGCAATTTCAGCGTGAGATACCGTGGTCGGAAATCGACATGGATTTCATGAACCTCAACCAAAGTGCCCACGGCGATCGCGAGTTCGGCTACATCACGGCACGCATGAAAAAGCCGCGCAAGATCGTCGTCGGGCATTGGGAAGACAGCGAGGTGCATGAGCGTATTGCCGTTTGGATGCGTGTTTGTGCGGCTTGGTCTGACGCCCAATCAATGCGGATACTGCGTTTCGGCGACAACATGAACAACGTTGCCGTGACCGACGGTGACCGCGTTGAGGCGGAAATGACGCTTGGTTATCATGTCGATTATTATCCCGTCGGCGACCTGGCCGCTGAGGTGGCGCGAACAACCGACGCGGAAATCAACGCACTCATGGCCGACTACGAAACGCAATACGATTTCGCGCCGGACTCCGCAAAAACAGGTGCGAAACACGGTCAGGTGCGTGAAGCGGCGCGAATCGAAGTCGCCCTGCGTAAAATTTTGCAGGCAACACAGGCGAAAGCGTTTACGACCAATTTCGATGCGTTGCACGGTTTAAATCAACTGCCCGGCTTGGCGTCGCAACGTCTGATGAACGATGAGTACGGCTTCGGAGCCGAGGGCGATTGGAAAACCGCCGCTCTGGTTCGCACCTTGAAGGTCATGGCACACGGACTTCCCGGCGGAACGTCGTTCATGGAAGATTACGTGTATCATTTCAAAGGCAAGGGGGCCATTTTGCAGGCGCACATGCTTGAGATATGCCCGTCCATTGCGGGTCACAAGCCGCGAATTGAAGTACATCCGCTTGGAATCGGCGGTAAGGCCGACCCTGCGCGGTTGGTTTTCACCGCCCATGAAGGCACCGGCATGGCGGCAACCATCGTTGACATGGGCAATCGTTTTCGCATGATTGTCAACCAGGTCGATTGTGTCAAACCGGAAGCCGATCTGCCGAAGTTGCCTGTTGCCCGTGCCTTTTGGACTCCGCAACCCGACCTCAAAATCGCCGCCCATGCGTGGATACTTGCCGGAGGTACGCACCACACGGCTTTTTCGTTTTCGCTCACCCGTGAATACTTTGAAGACTACGCCGAAATCGCCGGCTTGGAAATGCTACTGATCGACAACGAAACAACAATTCCCGATTTCAAAAATCAAATCAAACTTAATGATGTTTATTACATGCTCAACAAATGACCGTATAGAGATTGATAAAATCCTGAAAAGCAATTCCTGCCCACCCCGTTCCCAAGTTCCACACGTTCCTATCATACGAAGCCGAGGATTTGAGCGGTTTTTCTTGGATTTGCCCGGCAGCATTCGCGGATTTCGCGCGATAGCCTTGGCTCGCCCTGCCACATCAGACAGGTCAGTGACACGGCAATACTTCGTCAGCACCGTCCACGTCTGGCCCCAGCCATTGCCCTTCACGACATGCTTGTCCTCTTCATATTCACCTCATATTCACGGTCTTTTTGCAAGTGCAGACAGTTCTCAACCCCCCAGTGCCGCAGAATCAAATCCTGGAACTGTGACGCCGAAACCTCATTCGGGTCAAGACTGCTCATGTCATAGCGCGTTTCAAAAACCGGAAGCTCATACGGAAACTCATACGATAGAAAACCCTGCATGGACGGATAATTCTCCGTGAAACTTGGGGAAGGAGTGCGTTATCAGCGTGCTAAAATCGCATGTGTGTTGCTCTCGATTTTCTCGATGTAATTTGGCATGTAATGATCGTTAATGCGGCGGGAAAGGAAGGTTTTCAGGTCGTTTTTGAGAAAATCGTCGGCAACTTGGGACGCGGACAGCAACTTCGAGAGTATCCGCGTCAGAAAGTGCGAGTCCTTATCGACAATGCGTCCGGCTGCGTCGATCTGTTTGAGAGTTCCGGCATGTTTGTACTGCATGGCACGCGGGACAGAAAATGGGGCATGGTAAACCGGATCGGCATAATGGGCAAAGCGGTAAAACGGTGTCGTGATTTGTCCCGCCATAACACGGTCGCCGACGCGCGGCTGTCCGAAAGTGTAAGACTCCAGTTGCTCAATGCCCATACGCTGGAGTCGTATCGCGGCCAATGTTGCGAGCGCACCACCGAGACTGTGACCGGTGACCCAGATTTTTCGTGGCCGACTGTCGAGCAAAGACTGCAATCTTGATTCGATACGGGGCCAAACAGCGGTTAATGCACGAGAAACCCCCCGATGAACGAGTGCACCCTGTTCTTCGATTTGCATGACATTGAGATTAATCAGCCAATCCGTGACATCATCAGTGCCGCGAAAGGCGAGGACAATCGCGTTTTCGCTTGCGCCGATGTAGCCCCGTGCAGATTCATTTTCGCGGTTGTCGTCAGACGCAAAGGAAATTATCTCGTCGAAGCCGCACTGCGTGAAACCCTTGTAACTCGCCGGACGACCTTCGTAACACGCACAAGCGGCATGGGCAAGGAACAAAGCGTTATGAACCAAATGACGGCCAAGCAAGTCAATCGACATAGTATCTGGAATAAACAAAAGTATTTGAAGTGGTCATGGTGAAAAATGATAGAGAACCAGACTCTCAATATACCCGTTTTGCCATGAAAAGCAAATACAGGATTGTTTTGCACGCAGATGGCGGGGATGAGATGAATTTTCGCTGATGATTTGGATTTATGCAGATGCTATTTGCCGTTAGCCGCGTCACCCTATGACGCGCAGAACCAGAGCCGCGACGGTAACAGGGCGGTTCAGAGTTTCATCCCACTTCGACCGCTCGTTGACACTCGCGGCTCTGATTGCGGTGGTCACGCCGTAACCGCCGTTTTCTCCGTGCCTTTGTGCCTCTGTGTGAAACAAAAACAGCGATGATTTTGGCCATAAATTATTTGTAAAAAATATGTTACGATATTATTTATGCTCGCGGGTTGTTCACTTGGGACGGCAGTGCCACTCTGGGTGCAACAGTCAACGATGCCGATATGAAACGGATGGTCCGTCCCAAAAATATAGGAGCGGGTATCTGGGGGATGTGGCCTCCTGACAGCACCGGTAGGGGAGGCAGTCATGTCAAATAACAGACCACGGTAAGGCGGTCACGCCATGTCCGTCGAAATCAGAGCCGCAGGAGTAATCCGAGCGGTCAAATCGGAAAAGACTCTCAACCGTCGCGGCTCTTGATTCGGCGGGTTCGTCACGTTCAATGGGACGGCATTTTGCAACTGACGCCGCCGGCAGCGGGCAAGTAGGCGTTGAGGACGTAGTCGGCGACCATGCGGTGGGCACTGAACCGCCAGGCCAGCGTACTGAACGAGAACATCATGCGGTGAATCCAATCGACCGGCAGACCGTGTTCGTCCACCTTGTAATACAGCGGCACCACTTGGGTTTCGAGCACTTCAAACAGGCTTTCCTTATCCCGCTGATCGGTCACGTTGTCATCGACGTGTGTCGTTCCCTTGCCGATGGCGAAACCATTGGTCCCGTCGTAGGCTTCGGCCCACCAACCATCGAGGATCGAGAGGTTGAGTGCCCCGTTGAGGACGGCTTTCATGCCGCTCGTGCCTGACGCTTCATGCGGACGCCGCGGGTTGTTGAGCCACACATCGACGCCCTGTACCAAGTGCCGCGCAACATTGATGTCATAGTCTTCGATAAAGACGATCCGATTGGCAAAACGCGGGTCGTGTCGCAAGTTGGAAATCTGTTGGATATATTCTTTGCCGGGATGGTCGGCAGGATGAGCCTTGCCGGAAAAAATGAACTGCACCGGTTTATTCGGGTTGTTGCAAATTCGGTCGAGTCGGTCAAGGTCGCCCAGCAACATGGTTGCCCGTTTGTAGGTCGCAAAACGCCGGGCAAAACCGATCGTCAAAATCTGCGGGTCGAGCAAGTTACGGGCTTGCTCGATGACTTCGTCCGCTTCACCACGACGGCGGCACTGACGGCTAATCCGACGTCGCGCAAAGGTGATGAGCATCGTTTTGAGTGTGTTATGAGTTTCCCACAATTCGCCCGGGTCGATATTGTGAACGCCAAGCCACTCGCTCGAATCGATGGATTCCTGCGACCAATTTTGCCCCAAATGACGCTCGAACAGTGTTTTCATCTGCCACGACATCCAACTGGGAATATGCACGCCGTTGGTAATGTGGCCGATGGGAATTTCCTCTTCCGTGCTGTGCGGCCAGAGACTTGCCCACATCCGGCGTGACACGTCACCATGCAACGAACTCACCGCGTTAGCATAGCGTGACAATTTCAATCCCAGTACGGTCATGCAGAACGTCTCGCTGTCGTTATGCGGCTCGACGCGACCGAGCGACATGAGCATTTCCTGCGAGATGTCCAATTGGTCGCGCAAGGGGCCAAGGTGCTCGTCCATGAGATCGCTGTCGAAGCGGTCGTGTCCCGCCGGAACGGGCGTATGCGTTGTAAAAACTGTTCGCTGGGCAGTTTCCCGCAATGCGTCTTCGAACGATTTCCCGTCTTCGTGCATGCGCTCGCGGATGACTTCGAGCGTTGCGAATGCGTTGTGACCTTCGTTGAGGTGATAAACACCGGGCGTAATCCCCAGTGCCTTGAGTGCCTTCACACCACCGACGCCGGAAACGAGTTCTTGGCGGATACGCGTCCGATTGTTGCCACCGTAAAGCCGGCTGGTCAATTCGCGGTCTTCCGGCGAGTTTTCTTCGAGGTCGGTGTCGAGTAGATACAAATTAACCCGACCAACTCTCATTAGGCGAACCTTCGCGTAAATCCGGCCCGTTCGTGTATCAACGGAAATCGTAATCTTCTTCCCCTCGCTGTCGAGTGCCGGTTCCAAGGGGAGAAATTCGGCCATCGTGTTGAGATAATCTTCTTGTTGCCAACCGTTGATGTCGAGGTGCTGCTTGAAATAACCCTGATCGTAATACAGCCCGATGGCCACAAGCGGAACACCCAAACCGCTGGCCGACTTGATGTGGTCGCCTGATAAAACACCCAAACCGCCGGAATAAATCGGCACCGATTCGTGAACGCCGAATTCCAGCGAAAAATACGCAACCGGTTGCGATCCCAGAACACCGACATTTTTCTTGGCCCAAGTGGAACGACTGGTCAAATACTCTTTCATCCGGCGGAACGACTGGTCAATTCGCGTATGCAACACCAGTTCGGCGATGCGGTGCTCCAGTCGCTCCGGCGTAAACTCCTGCAACAAGGCGATGGGATTGTGGCCGAGGTGCCGCCAGCGAATCGGGTCAAGCGACCGGAACATATTGATCACTTCCGGGTGCCAACTCCACCAAAGATTGCTCGCCAGTGCCATGCACTTGTCGTAAAATCCCTGAGCTGTCATCCCTGATTTCGTATAAGTTACTTGCAAATTTGGCGTTATATCGGATTGGTTCATTTCTGAGACCTCTTTCCTGATGTTTTGGTTTGTGTTTCAATAATACCTACGACGGTCATGGCATGGAATGAGGATTCGTTGCGGACGTTATTCCACACAGCTACCTTATTGCAGTATTATATTACAAAAAGAAATCATCAACAATCAATTTGTTGACTTATTAAGGAATAATGCCCGTCATACAGCCCAAACTGTCAAATTAATCACTACAAGCAATATATACTAAACGGCCTATTTTGCTTATCTTCAATATTCTTAGATGTTTTTGTCATTAAAAAAAATTTAAATATTAAATACCGCAAATAATACGTGAAAAGTTACGTTTCTTGCCGATCTGACTATTGTCGGAATGGGGAATTCTGTTGTTTAATGCCACTTTTTTTGCCTTGCAACAATCCCAAATATTTGTTATAATCATTATGATTTAATTTTTGGTTTTGTTACAAGACAAGCCGATATGGTCTGGGATGGCTATACTTTTTTCCGTGATCCAAGGATGGAAAACCAATGAATAGGACGACACATTATTCTGAGGAAATTTCGCAAACCGCACTCGCACTTTTGGCACTTCTTGCAGCGGGAAAATCGCTGGACAAAGCGACTATCAATTCGATATGTTCTCTTTTTTTGCATCAAAACGACAACGCTGAGAATCGGGTCAACTTGACGATCTTTTCAGAACACGATGATGAAGGAAACGCCGAACCACCTGTCATTATTCCATTTACGTCGCAACAGAATAACACAAACCGTTTTCATAATGGCTACGGTACTTTGTCGTTCAAAAATCGAATGTCTGTACATCGGCATGAATCCTGCTCCAGACTTCGACTATTTTCCCCGGATGCCGCATCTTATCACGACGAAGACGACTTGCCTGGTTTTGCCGTAACCACACCGGCACTCAGACTTTACGCCGAATAATTGGGTTCGTTGGCAAATTGTCCGTGTTCCGTGAAAATCTCTGCTTCACACTTGCAACGGCGGTGTTTCTTACCGATAATAAAGGGTATGAAACACACTATTTTTTTCCACATTGCTCTGTTTTGCCTTGCCGCATGTATGGCCTGCTTGGTTGGCTTTGGTGTCCTGACTTCAGGTAGCCTGAGGGATCAGACGCAAGTCACCGACAAGAGCACCGGTCCACCGCCGCCTGCCACCGACAACGGTGATACAAAACCATCGGCCAAACCCGAAGAAGCCGATTCGCCGGTGGTAGAACTGCCGGTGCAGTTGAAACTGTCACTCGTGGCGGCGCATCCCCATGATGCACAGGCCTTTACACAGGGGCTTGAGTTCCACAAAGGCGAACTTTACGAAAGCACCGGACTCTATGGCGGTCGCTCGAGCTTGCGCCGTATCGAAATCGCAACGGGCAAGGTCTTGCAGCAACACCCGCTCGCGCGGCAGTATTTCGGCGAAGGCATCACACAATTTGATGACAAAATTTATCAGTTGACTTGGCAGGAAAAAACCTGTTTCGTCTATGACCGCGACACCTTCCGGCAGGAAAAAACCTTTGCATACCAGGGCGAAGGCTGGGGACTGGCCAACGACGGCAAGCACCTGATCATGAGTGACGGCTCGTCCCGCATTCGGTTTTTGGACCCGGCAACGTTCCAAATGGTTCGCACGATTGATGTTCGTGAGGGCAACAGACGTATCACTCAACTGAACGAACTGGAATACATTCACGGGGAAATCTGGGCCAACATGCTCGGCTCGAAGTACATCGTGCGAATCAACCCGACCGACGGGCGTGTCATCGGTTGGATTAATTGCACAAATTTCGTTCCAAAGGAAATCCCGTCGAACGACCCGGAACGCGTCCTCAACGGCATCGCTTTCGACGCGGAAACCAACCGAATTTACATCACCGGCAAACTCTGGCCCGTGCTGTACGAGTTGCAGTTGGAGAAATGAGACGGGGAAGTTTGGAATTTGAGTTTATTGAAATTTGAGTTTTGCCGAGCGTCTTGAACGCCGGTGTTGAGGTAACTACATGCAAAACAAAATCAAACTTTTTGAAACCAAAAAAATACGTACCGTTTGGGACGAAGAATCAGAAGAATGGTACTTTTCGGTCGTGGATGTTGTTGGCGTTCTGACCGAGAGTCCAGACCCCAAACGCTATTGGAGTGTGTTAAAAACACGCTTAAAACAAGAGGGAATTGAAGGTACTACATTTTGTAGTACGTTGAAATTACCCGCTCAAGACGGCAAAATGCGGCTGACCGATGTGGCTTCCACTGAGCAGCTTTTCAGGATCATACAGTCGATTCCATCGCCGAAAGCCGAACCGTTCAAGCGAACGAACGGAGTGAATTGGAATTGCAACGAATTCGCGCAGAAAAACAAGCCGCCATCGCCGCCGGTCAGGTTATGAAAAAAGCGTGGGAATGACAAGCAGTGTAGGTATGGCGTTAGTGCGGAGGCTTGTCCCCGGTTGGAGTATAAAATTTGTCCGCAGGAGATCGTGATGACCATTCGTGAACTGGTAAAAGAAGAAATTGACGCACTGCCGGATGAATCGCTTTATGCGGTTCAGGAATTTGTTTTATTCCAAAAATACAAGGGCTCTTTGATTTCGGGCATCGAAAAAAATGAAGAGCAGGAAGACCTCGCCCGCAGACGGATGGCTTTCCGTTCCTTGATGAAATACCACAAAATTCTTTCGGAAGATTTTGACGGCGAAAAAGAGCGATTGGAGGGTTTGGATGAAAAATACGTCTCTTCTGATTGACACTAATGTGATTTTGGATTACTTGATTAATCGTGAGCCTTATGCCGAAGGAGCACAACAGATACTCTATTACTGCGCGGAAAAAAGAGTAAAGGGGTATATCGCTGCACACAGCATCACCAATATTTTTTACATCCTCCGCAAACACTTTTCATCAACGGAAAGAAGAAAAATGTTGCTTGATCTTTGCGAGTTGATTGAAATTTGCGGACTTCAAAAAACACAAGTCATAAACGCTCTTGTCAATGAAGAGTTTGACGATTTGGAGGATTGCATTCAGGCGGAATGTGCAAAAACCGTCCAAGTCGATTATATCGTCACCAGAAATGTCAAGGATTTCGCCCATTCGCCGGTTTTGGCGATTCCCCCGGATGAATTTTTGAAATTCATCAAATTGACTTGATTGTGTGACGGATGGAAGTTTCACGTTAGCCGCGTCGCCCTGCGACGCGCATAATCAGGGCACGAAACGTAAGCGAGTGACTTTTTAGAAATAGGTGACAACATGATTCTTTCAACAACTGACAAACTACCCGGTAAGGTGATTGAAGTCAAGGGTATTATTCATGCAGTTTACTTTTGCCCAATTATCACAAGAGCCATAGCGAAAAAGTTACCCAAAACATCGTTTTCATTACTGCCGTTTTTCAAGTATGTCGGACGCAATACCATCAATGAGTATTTGTATCAGGAAGTCGACGAACGTTTAAAACAGAAAGCGGAAGCATTGGGAGCAAATGCCGTGGCGGCAATTCGTTATTCTCACAATTGGACACACACACTCGTTATAGCACATGGCACCGCCGTCGTGGTTGAAATCGACGAATGAAATCCTTATTCGCGTCGCAGGGCGACGCGGCTAACGCAAAAATCTTAAATCAAAAAATCATGTCCTTACAAAAATACTGTCAAGACGTTGCCCAACGGGCAAAACGGGCATCGGCGCAAATGGCGACCGTGACCGGGGCGCAGAAAAACGGTTGGCTGCGAAGTTGTGCGGCCTTGTTGACAACGCAAACGCCGGAATTGATCGCGGCCAACGATCTCGACATTGCCGCCGCACCGGAATACGGCCTGAGCGACGCGGCGGTTGACCGGCTACGTTTGACACCGAAACGCATCGCCGAAATGGCAACGGCACTTGAAGAAATCGCGATGTTCCCCGACCCGATCGGCCAGGTCATCGAATCGAGCGTGCGTCCGAACGGCATCGAAGTGCAAAAAGTGCGAGTCCCGCTGGGCGTCGTGTTTTTCATTTACGAATCGCGACCAAACGTCACCTCCGACGCGGCGGCCATTTGTGTCAAGAGCGGCAACGCCGTCATTTTGCGGGGCGGCAAAGAGGCGAAACACTCCAACGAGGCCATTGTGCAACTGCTTTCGCAGGCGACGGTGCAATTCGGCCTTCCGGCAGACATCGTGCAATTCGTCACGACAACCGACCGGGACGCGGTCGGGCTGTTTCTCGGAATGCCGGAGTTCATCAACCTGGCGATTCCGCGAGGCGGGGCGGGCTTGATCCGTCGTGTGGCCGCCGACGCCAAAATGCCGGTCATCAAGCATTTCGCGGGCAATTGCCACGTTTACATCGACCGTGACGCCGATCCCGACATGGCCGAAACCGTGCTCGTCAATGCCAAATGCCAACGCATGGGCGTGTGTAACGCCGCCGAATCGCTGGTCGTACACGCCGACGTTGCCGCATCGCTTTTGCCGCGACTTGCAGGTGCGTTGATCGAACGCGGCATCGAAATCCGTGGCGACGACACCACCTGCACAATCGTTACCCAAGCGAAAATGGCAACCGACGACGATTACGCTACGGAATACGAAGGGCCGATCATTTCGCTTCGGGTGGTCAATTCGCTTGATGAAGCGATTGAACACATCAACCGTTACAGTTCGCAGCACACCGAGGCGATCATCACGCGAAACATTGCCGCCGCCCGCGAGTTCGCCGCTCGCATCGACAGTTCGGCAGTGATGATCAACGCGAGTACCCGGTTCAACGACGGCGGCCAGTTCGGTTTGGGTGCCGAAATCGGCATCAGCACCGACAAGTTTCACGCCCGGGGTCCCTGCGGTATCAACGAACTGACGAGTTACAAGTACGTTGTTTACGGCAACGGACAGTTGCGGGAGTAGTCACCATGCTAACCAACGTCGGCATGATTTGTTTTGCGGCCAGTTATTTTGTGGCCTTGTTGCTCGAAGTTTCGCGATTCTTTTTTCGCAGCGGCTTCCGGGGAGCGGTGATGTTCGGCTTTGCGGCGGCGGGCTGGGTTGCCCATTCGGCGTATCTGTACCACCAAATCGCGTTTCATAACGGTTCTCTCTTTGACAGCGTTCGCGGCTGGCTTTTCGCGGTCGCCTGGGTCATTGCGGCCTTATATCTTTACCTGGCCGTTTACTTTCCGCGCACGCCGTTCGGGTTGTTCCTGCTGCCGCTGTCGCTGTTTTCGATCGGTGCCGGCGTGCATTTGGCCGATACGTCGCCATTCCCAGCCGATTCCGTCGGGCAAATCTGGCGTATCACACACGGCGTGTCGTTCCTGCTGGTGACGGTCACGATTTTTCTCGGCTTCGTGACCGGCGTGATGTACCTCGTGCAGGCGTCGAACCTCAAACACAAGCGACCGATGCTCGGACGCTGGCGGCTGCCGACGCTCGAATGGCTGCAAACGACCAACTCGCGGCTGATCGGCTTTTTGATCGTCGTGCTCGCCGTCGGCATACTTTCCGGCTTCGCGATCAACGCGCTCAACATGCGACAGCATCGCGTTTCCGTTTCGCCGTTTGACCCGATGGTGCTGGTGACGATGGTCATGTTCGTGTTTTTACTGCTGTTTGTCGTGACTGCCAAGGGGTTGCGGGTTGCATTGCTCCCTTTATGGTCACCCGCCCGTGAGGGACGACGCTTGGCACTGGTCACGCTGATTTGCTTTGTCGCGTTGGTTGTGATACTGCTGTTCGGCTTGCTCTCGTCGGGGCATTGGAACAGATAAGCTCTGCGATTTGCGTTGTTTTCAGTACAAAAAGCCGCGAGATACACATTACCCCGTTAAAACCTGGTTGTTTTTGAAGACCTGAAATAGGAGGGGCATGAGCGAGGTGATTTGTGATTGATATTTTTTGTCAATGTCATTCAAACAGGCATCAATGCCCAACTTGAACGCCGTAAATGTTTCATCGTAACGGTTTCGCAACGTTTCATCACGATCGGGGTGATAAAAACGCAGGTCATTGAGTTCGTCAATGTCCTTTTGCGTAAAATCCAACTTGATCATTTGTTCCTCCATGAATCGAATATGGGAAAATCGAAAAGGAACAATAGACACGTTTTCTCAATCTGAGAAAAGACCAATTTGTTACAGGGTTTGGTATAACGCTTTTTCGGCTTCGAACCTGACTTGTGATTCGCGTCTGACTTGTGGGACATGATCTGACCTCCTCAATCTTCAGTAGGATGGGAATTTCCCTGTCCTTCAACTTTGGGGCAGGTTAAACGTGATTTCCAATGCGAAACACCTAACTCGCAACGATTTCGTAACGTATTCCCCATTTCCGTTTTTTTTTACAAAAACCGATTAATTGCGTGGTTTGGTACACAAGTTGCTTGTTACACCCATTGACTTGAGGATTCGGTATTCGTTGCCAAAACGCAACACGGATTTGGTGCAATCTGTTTTGTCGAATGGCTGATTCTACAGGGTTTACACTCTGATGTATGAGCTATAATGTAGGACATATTTTATCAAGTGCCCCCTTACGGACGAAGACACTTTTCACCATTGTAAGAACCCACATCCATGCTCAATATTCTTTGTGTTGCCGGCGCACGTCCAAATTTCATGAAAATCGCCCCTCTCATGGAGGAATTCCATGCGCATTCGGAAATTTGCCCGAAACTGGTTCATACCGGTCAGCACTATGACGAAAAAATGAGCGATTTGTTTTTTCGCGAACTGGGGATTCCCGCACCGGATATTCAACTTGGTGTGGGAAGTGCTTCTCATGCCGTGCAAACCGCAGAGATCATGAAAGCCTTCGAGCCAGTTTGTCTGGAACTCCAACCCCACAGCGTGCTCGTCGTCGGTGACGTCAACAGTACGATCGCTTGTGGACTCGTTGCCGTGAAACTGGGGATTCGGTTGATTCATGTGGAAGCCGGTCTGCGCAGCGGCGACAGGACCATGCCGGAAGAAATCAACCGGGTATTGACCGATGCCATCAGTGATGTTCTCTTTTGTACGGAACCAAGCGGCGTCGCAAACCTTATTGCCGAAGGTGTGCATCGACCAAAAATCCATCTCGTCGGCAATGTGATGATTGACACGCTCTTGAAACATCGTGACAAGGCGGAGAAGTCCCCCATTCTTGACGACATGCATTTGACGCCGAAAGAATTTGCGACCATGACCCTGCATCGTCCGAGCAATGTGGATGATCCCGTCGTTTTTGCCGGGTTGCTCGATGCGATGGAAGTTATTCAAAACGATATGCCGATTGTCTTCCCGATTCATCCCCGGACGCGAAAAAATATGGACAAGTGGGGTTGGAACGAACGCGTGGAAACAATGAAGGGACTCCGCCTCGTCGAACCGATCGGCTATCTTGACTTTCTCAAGCTCAATGCCAATGCTTTTGTCGTATTGACGGATTCGGGGGGATTGCAAGAGGAAACGACGGCGTTGAAAGTTCCCTGCATCACGCTTCGTGAGAACACAGAGCGTCCGGTCACCTGTGAAGTCGGCTCCAATCAGCTCACCAGCGTCAACCCCGCGTCCATCCTGACCGCTTATCAACGAATTAAGGATGGGGAATTCCCGGAACCGGCGATCCCCGATCTTTGGGATGGCAAGGCGGCAAAACGCATCGCACAGATTTTGGCGGAGAGTTCATGACAAGTGATTTTTCAGACAAAAACACCGCTCCTCGCGGATATGTCATGCGGTTGAAATATTTTTTTCGACAGGCATACGTTCGTTTTTGTCCTGAATCGTTCAAAAGAATCGTGACCCGCATTCGCATTTCCCCCATCGGCTCGAGCATAGCATCGGGAGCTTTCTGGTCGATGACCGGTTCGGTGTTTTCTCGGGCATTCATCGTCGTCGCAACGGTTTGGGTTGCACGAATCCTAGGAAAAATCTGTTACGGGGAATATGGCCTGATCATTTCAACGGTCAATTCGTTTATTCTCTTTTCCTCTGTTGGGATCGGCATGACGGCCACAAAGTACGTCTCGGAATTTGCCGAAACCGACAAGGAACGGGCCGGTAAAATCATCGGCTTGAGTTACTTGACCACACTCGGCGCAGGAATCCTCTTGACGGTTGTGTTTTTGATTCTTGCTCCGTGGATCAGCAACCACGTGATGAAATCCCCTCATTTGGTCAACGAACTCCGGCTCGGCATTTTGTTCGTGGTGATTGCGGCGATCAATGCTGCGCAATTGGGAATCCTGACCGGTTTTCAGGCGTTTCGTGAAATCGCGACCGTCAATATCTTATTCGGTCTTGTGGTTATTCCTTTTCGTGTCATAGGAGCCTGGGTCGGCGGACTTGGAGGTGTTGTTGTCGGTTTTGGCTTGTCTCTGCTCGTCTTACTTGCCCTCAACCGCTATTTCATCACGAAGCTGATGAAACGATATTGCCTCCGGGTTTCCTGGCGTTTTGCATTCGATGAACTTCCCATTTTATGGAAATTCAGTCTGCCGGCGGTTTTAAGCAGTATTATCATCACACCGGCATACTGGCTTTGTTACCTTATGTTGGCTCGAAGCGAAAGCGGAATCAGTGAAGTCGCCTTGCTGGACGCTGCACGTCAATATCAGTTGATGATCTTGTTCGTTCCCGGCACGATTTCTCGCGTCGTTTTGCCGATGCTCGTTCGCGTCAACAATGAAGAAAATTCCCGTCGGTTTTCCTTGATCATCAAGTACAATTTGCTTTTGAATGGTGGAATTACCGCTGTGATGTGTCTTCCTATCGTTGTTTTTTCACCGTGGCTCATGAGTATCTATGGGAACGGTTTCACGGAAGGCACATCAACACTATGCCTTTTGGCTTTCACATCGATCGTGATTTCACTGCATGGTGTTGTTGGCCAGATACTTGCGAGTCGGGAAAAATTGTGGGTCAGTTTCATACTGAATTTCATTTGGTTTATTACGTTAATCAGCGTATGCTATATTATGACGACAAGGAACACAGGTGCTTTTGGTGTTGCGGTGGCAATCCTTTTCGCATACGTTGTTCAATTCATTTGCATCAGTTCCTATGTTATGGGAACGGGTGAATTATCGTCGAAACGAATGGGTGGGACAGTTTCCACCAAGGAGTGTTGATTCCTACGCATGATTTCGACGACTGTCGAAAAAAAAGTGGGACGCAGCGTGGAGGATCATCAAGCCGTCGTATTTTTGTGACCTGCCGGAAAAAAAACAGAAATGAGGTTGACATTGTTACGCCACTCACCAAAAGACAACATCAACAATTCCAGTTACTGGAATTCTCGCTTTTCAACCGATTGGTCGGCAAAAGGCGGGATGTTACAGACAGAAGAACACATCGAAACGTTACTTCCCTTCTTGCGGCTTCCACGGGATTATGCAGGGACGATCATGGATTTTGGTTGTGCCATGGGAAACGGTATGCCAATCCTGCGCAACATGTTTCCCAAGGCTCACTTAATCGGGGTTGATTATTCGAGAACTGCCATTTTGCAGTGCATCAATCGATACGGCGACATTGCCGAATTTGTATGTAATGAGGATTCTGAGATTCCTTGTGCCGACATTATCATCTCCTCGCACGTCATCGAACATATTACAGAGGATAAGGCTGTTGTCGAATTGTTATTGAAAAAATGCCAATCGCTTTATATTACGGTTCCCTATCTGGAAGATATCCGTCTTGTTCCAGAGCATGTTCATCGTTATAATAAAGGTTACTTCAAAGACATTAATGAATATTGTGACTGTTATATTATAGCGGAACGACCGTTCACGCTTTTTGGGTTGATCATGTCTCTCTATCATATTGAAATGAAAAATATGATAAAACGGCTTTTAAGGAGAAGGCTTTCCAAACGCCGATACCAAATATTATTCATTTTTCAGAGTTAATCTATTTATCACGGTCTGATATCTTATCATTGTATATATCAAATATTGAATTATTACTTTTGATCGGCAAACATCCATGTCTGTTTTTACGGTAAGTGCAATATGTTTAGTGGCTTTGGTTTATTCTACCATGTTCATCATTGCCAGGAAGGGAAGGTGGCTGTTCGTTTTTCCGTTCACAATGGTTCTTGTGCAGTATTATCTTTATTTTCGTCACATGGAAGCTTCCGCCAAAACCGTACTTGCGGATTTATCGATTGGCTTGAGTGTCATTATCTATTTTCTTGCATTTTTCTGGGGGTTTTCATTGTTGAGTGAACCTTATGTCACGAAAACTGCCAATAAGTATTTTTTGTTGCCTGAGCCGTTGAGGCATCATATCATGTCGCGGTTGCAGTTTTATATCGTGATTCTGAGTGTGTTATTCCTTGTTTTTTACTGGAGATGGAGAATTCAACTTTACGGTTCATTTACAAATGCAGCACTTTCCATGTACTCAAGATTTTCAGAGATTGAGGATACGCGTTTAAATATTAGCGGGCGTTTGTCGATGCTTCTCTATCAGGCCACAAGTATTTTTTTGAGTTATCGTTTCTTTCAGGTGGTCATCGGAAAAAAACATCAAGTGTTCGGCTTCATAGATTTCATTTGCGCTGTCTTACTTATGACTTCCATTGCAACAACGGGGATTCGTGGAAGAACATTCTTTATTCCTTCGATGTTAATTTACGCTGTATTTATCGCCTATGCACTTCAAGGACAAGTCCAAATTCGCTTTAAGAGTCGGATGTATGCCGTCTTGTTGTGTTGTTTGGGCGTGGTATTGGTTATGACCCTTAGTTCCATTCGAGGAATACGGTATGATTCTTTTGACGAATTCGTTAACGACTTCAACAATGAAAATCTATTCCAAGGTCTGTATCATGTTTTACTCATTGGTGAATCAGAGAAGCATTCCGGCCCAAAGACTCCTGCTGACATCGTGGCTCAATCCATGGACATGTATGGTAACAATGTGCCGTTTTTAGGTTTGTATTACACTCCATATACTATTATTGCCAATCCCGTTCCTCGTGCCCTTTGGGACTCAAAACCGATGGGTTTCGGACGAATGTTCGTTTTGGAATATTACGGACTTGAGGATTCAAAGCATTCTGTTGGTGCCGGAACTTTTGGAGAAGGTTATGCGGCATACGGTTATGTCGGTGGTATCGCATATACGATACTTTTTGCGACCTTAGTTGGCATGGCTACCAGATTCTGCGTTTCTTTACTCAAGAATGCCGTATTTTCTATCGAACACTGGATATTCGCACTTCATTTTCTCAAGATGTCGATTTTGTTTGTCCGCGGTGATATGTTGAGTGCGTGGGCACAGACCGTTTATCCTTTGGTTGTTACGATTATGTGCTTGTTTACAATTAATTTAGTCTATTATACTACATTGAGAAGACGCCGCGCATACTGAATACGGTTGAGTTTTCCAGATGCCGTCACTCTTTGAGTTCGTAAATTGTGCCCTCATTGGGTTTTCTGGAATTTACAACCGCGATCTGTATATAAGGCTCTCGCCGGAAAATATCAGAAATGACAAGAATTATCGTAATACTCAAAGAAAAACTGGAGTACAGGCGACCGCTGGTGAATTGTCTCGAGGTTTTTGCGAATTTAGGACGAAAATTTGTTGTTATTGTCGAATCCTGTGACGATTCGACGATCGAAACGTATCACGATCTTGGAATCGACATTCACCGTTATCAACAAGTCCCGTGGCCGAAAACGAAAAACCCGTTTTTGAAAATTCGACGATGGCTTGCCTTTCGTCGTTATGCATGGACAACATACCAAAAAATGAAGGAAAGTGATGATATTTTGTGGGTTGGAAGTGCCGATACAACCCTTGCCTTGGGAAAAAAGCTGTTGTCATATAAGTATGTCTTGCATATCCATGAGTTATACGATACATTTCCCAGATATCGGAATGGTTTGAGAATTTTTGCGAAGTCTGCGACAGCAATTGTTGTTCCGGACACGTCACGTGCCGCGATTTTCAGGGTGTGGTGGAATTTGTCAACCACACCGTTCGTGGTTCCCAATAAGCCTTTCCATCATCCTCGCAAGCCAAAAATTGAAATTTTTGATGCGAATGTTGAGAAACAAATTGCAGAGATCGGAAATGAACCGATCATTCTTTACCAAGGCCATATCGAAGCGGGACGCAATCTCGATGTCGTTGCCAAAGCGATCCATAATCTTTCGTTTCCAATACGCCTTGTTCTCATGGGGAGAGATCACGGCAACTTCGTCGGGCATCTGAAAACACTTTGCCCTAACCTTGTTTCCATAGGGTTTGTTACACCACCGCATCATCTGGAGGTAACCAGCTACGCAACAATAGGAATTATTCAATACGATTTTTCCTGTTTGAACCATATTTTTTGTGCACCGAACAAAATCTGGGAATATTCCGGATTCGGCATACCCACTTTGGCGGCCGATTTGCCGTCATTACGATACTATCTCGACCGATTCCATGGCGGTATTTGTTGCAATTTTGATTCGGAAGACGATGTGACAGAGGCTATCGGGCAAATCATCCAAAACCGCGAATTCTATATGTCCGGCGCAATGGCACTCTATGATTCATGGGATTTAATAGAACTGTATCAAATCATACTTGAAAAAATGGAAAGATGACGCCATGAAGATCGCACTCGTTGCACACAACTTGAAAGTTGCGGGCGGGCTTTCTGTCGGGAAGAATATCATCAGGACGCTGCCGGAAATTGCGCCGATGCATGAATACTTGATCGTTGTTCCGGAAGGTTGTCGGTATCCGACTTTTGAGAATCACTCTCGGGTGAAAATGTTACAATGTCCTTCCATGGCGGCATGGAAGCGATGGTATTGGGATAAAACCACTTTGCGTCATACACTCAAGCAGTTTCAACCGGACTGGATTTGGGGGCTGGGAAATCTGGGTTTTGGCAATTTCGGATGCCGGCAATCCATTTTATTCCATTTTCCTCACCTCCTTTACTCCGGAATCAAAACCGCAAATCCTTTTACGTTGAAGGAACACATCTGGTTAAGGTTCAAATACTTTTACTTGGAGCAAAGACTCAAAAAAGACCTCACTTACTTAAACTCCGTTTACTGCCAAACCGAAGTTGCCCAAGAACGATTATCCCGTATCTACAATTACCCTATCGAACAAATTGGCTTATGTCCCAATTCGTTTTCGCAATTTATTTCAACGAACAGGAAGGATGCTGTGGCCCTTCCCAATGTATTATCTCCCTATCGCGAGCGGTTTAAACTTTTCGTGCTGACGAGGTATTATCCGCACAAAAACCTTGAGCGGATTGTGGACATGTACGATCAATATCGGGACGAGCTTTCCGATACGGTTTGTATCCTGACGATTTCACCGTCACAAGGTTTGCCGGTCAAAAATCTCTTGAAGAAAATCCAAACAAAAAATCTGGATTCATTGATTATTACGGTCGGGGCGTTGACACAAGAAGAATTGCCTGCATACTTTGGGAATTCCGACGCGTTGTTTTTGCCGTCACTGTTGGAATCCTTTAGCGGAACCTACTTGGAAGCGATGGTCTTTCAGACTCCAATCATCACTTCCGATCTTGATTTTGCACATGGCATCTGTGGTGAGGCCGCATTCTATGTTGATCCCTATTCTCTGGAAGCAATGAAAAACGGCATTGTGAAGCTGAAAGAAAACCCACAAATATGCAAACAATTGACAAATACAGGGAACGATTGGGTTCATCGTTTTTTCAGATCATGGAATGATATACTCAAAAGCGTTCTGGATAGAGAAGGTATTGAGCATTTAGGACTCGCGAAAAAATAACATGAGCCGTTGTTTTTTAACACGGAACACACGGAAAGACAGAAACAACGGAATTCTGCATATTCCGCATTTCCGCGAGTTCTGCGTTAAAATAATATTGTGAACAAGTTATTCCTTCGCGGTTCCTTAGTGTGACGAATTGTCCAAAAACCAAATCAGGAAAACTCCGTTTGGTCATCAGTGGAATCACATCGCATCTCCTTGAAGAAATGTAACAATCAATATGAAACAGATACTCCAAAACTTAAAAACCGGCGAGACACGAATTGAGGAACTTCCTTGTCCGAGCGTCGGAACAGGCCAAGTTCTCATCAAGACCAGGAAAACCTTGATTTCCGCCGGAACGGAGCGGATGCTCGTCGAGTTTTCCAAAGGCGGACTCATCGCCAAGGCACGTTCCCAACCTGACAAAGTGAAACAGGTACTCGACAAAATCAAAACCGACGGACTTCTTCCGACGCTGGAAGCCGTGTTCAATAAACTGGATGAACCGATGCCGCTCGGTTACTGCAATGTCGGTGAAGTCATCGAAGTCGGGTTCGGAGTCAGTGAGTTCAAGCCGGGAGATCGCGTGGCATCGAACGGACCTCATGCGGAAATCGTCTGCATCCCAAAGAACCTTTGCGCTAAGATACCCGATGAAGTGAGCGATGAAGAAGCAACCTTTACCGTTCTCAGCGCAATCGGTTTACAAGGAATCCGACTTGTGCAACCGACGCTCGGAGAAAAAGTCACCGTGTTCGGAGCCGGACTAATCGGGCTTGTTACTATCCAGTTGTTGAAGGCTTCCGGTTGCGATGTCATGGCTGTTGACTTGAATGACGCTCGACTGGAAATGGCGAAAAACTTTGGAGCCGTTGCGTGCAACAGTGCTTCCGGTGATCCTATTGCTGCGGCAAGTGCCTGGACGGATGGCACAGGAGTTGATGCGGTGATCATTACGGCCAGTGCGAAAACCGATGAAATCGTGCATCAGGCAGCGGAAATGTGCCGCAAACGGGGACGCATCGTGCTTGTCGGCGTCGTCGGACTCAATCTGCGACGCGCGGATTTTTACGAAAAAGAATTGACCTTCCAGGTCTCGTGCAGTTATGGTGCCGGACGCTACGACGAAAACTACGAACAACGCGGTAACGACTACCCCATGGGTTACGTGCGCTGGACGGAACAACGAAACTTTGAGGCGGTTCTCAACACGATAAGTTCAGGGGGACTCAAACTCGAATCACTGGTCACAGACAGAATTAAGCTCGAAGACGCTGTCGCTGCTTATTCGAAAATCCTGTCCGATTCGTCAACATTGGGTGTCGTTTTAGAATATCCGGAAACGGCGGAAATAAAGAAAACCGTCCATGTCACTGACGCGTCAAAGAATCCGACAGGAACCGTAATCGCCGCGCTGATTGGGGCAGGTAATTTCGCCAAATCAACAATGGGACCGGCTCTTGCAAAAACAAACGTTCGGGTCAAGTATGTCGCCGATGTCGGCAATATGGCTGCGACGAAATACTTGGCGGCAAAATTCGGTTTTGAAACGGCCACCGGCGATGGAAATGTTTCCTTTGACGACCCGGAAACGAATACAGTTTTCATTGCGACAGGGCATAATTCCCATGCCGCACTCGTCTGTCGAGGCTTGGAAGCGGGAAAGCACGTGTTTGTCGAAAAACCTCTGGCGATGAATGTTGCCGAGATCGTGAAAATTCTCGATGCCGTCAGGAATCATCCACAACAGCATCTCATGGTGGGTTTCAATCGGCGGTTCAGTCCTCATGTTCAAAAGATGAAGGAACTCCTCAGAGGACGAAGCGAACCGCTTGCGATGCACTTTGCCGCCAACGCCGGAATCATTCCACCCAATGTATGGGTTCACGATCCGGAAATCGGCGGCGGTCGCATCATCGGCGAGGCCTGTCACTACATCGACTTACTTTCCTATCTTGCCGGGAGTCGTGTTATTTCGGTTGCTTCGGCCATGATGGGACGCGGGGTTGCCGTTAAGGAAGATAAGATGTCGATTGTTCTGTCGTTTGAGGATGGGTCGGTGGGAACGGTTAATTATTTCGGAAACGGCAGCAAAGCCTACCCGAAGGAAACTGTTGAAGTCTATTCCGAAGGGAGGATACTGAAACTGGACAATTTCCGACGACTTGACGGTTACGGCTTTTCCAAATTCAAAAGAATGAAGCTTTTCAAAATGGACAAGGGACACAAAAACGAATTTCAGACGTTTGTCGATAGCCTTGCATCCGGAAAACCGCTCATTCACGTTGACGAACTGGTCAACGTCACTTTGGCGTCTTTTGCCGCCATGACTTCAGCGATCGAACATCGCACCGTGTTTTTAGATCAAGAGTATCAACTCTGAACATTCAAGACAATAGAATGCTTTCACGTTTAGTTAAAATCATTCATGCGATTCGACACCTGAAACCGATTCAGTTATATGGTCAGTTACGCAATCGAATCGTTGCGAAAATGTTTTCGTCCGGTTATTGGATGAAACGTGGAGAGTCGGTGCGTCTTGGTGAATGTGTCTGGAATCCGGCCTGTGAATTTCTTCCGCCCGGTCCACAACGGAATACGACAGAGCGAATGAAAGAAGGTTTTGTCTCGTTTCTTAATGTCGAAAAACAACTCGATTGGCCTTTCGACTGGTCGAGTTCCGACCATACCAAACTTTGGGAATATAATCTTCATTATTTTGAGTATCTCTTCGCTTTTGAATACGATGACGCCAAACAACTGGTACTCGATTGGATCGAAAAACATCGGCTCGCACGCAACGCCTGTGGTTGGGAGCCGTATCCGGTTTCGCTTCGATTGATGAACTGGATCGCCAATTTTTATGGACGCCATCGGAAACAAACAACCGGCGACAAAGAATTTGAAACGGCATTGAAACGAAGTCTCGCCACACAAGCCGAATGGTTGGTCTATCGGTTGGAATATCATCTGCTGGCCAATCACTATTTGGAAAACGCAGCGGCACTTGCTTTTGTCGGCTCCTGTTTCAACGGTTGCGACACAAAACGTTGGTTTCAAATCGGCACGAGAATTCTTCGAAAGGAACTTCCCGAACAGATTCTCGACGACGGGACGCACTTCGAGCGTTCGCCGATGTATCATAGTCGCATTGTCTATCTCCTGAAATTACTTTCGGATACGGGTAACGAGGAACTCCGTAAGACCGTCGAGTCGTTCTACCAACGAACGGTTACCGCTCTGGCGAAACTATGTCACCCTGACGGAGAAATAGCCTTGTTCAATGATGCCGCGTTCGGGATTTACAACCCACCGGGGCAGTTTTGCGATTTTACCGGTTTATCTGAGGCGGAGGTTTTTGCGTTGCCCAATGCGGGGTATTTCGGAGCGCGAACGCAGAACGGCCATTACATTCTTTGTGATGCCGGTGAAATCGGTCCAACGTACAATCCCGGACACGCACACGGCGACATGTTTTCGTTCGAATTATCATTTTTCGGCAAGCGTGTGATTGTCGATAGCGGCGTGTACAATTATGTTGTCTCGCCCGAACGGAAGTATTCCCGTTCGACTGCCGCCCACAATACGGTGGAAATCAACGGAAAGGATCAGTGCGAACTTTTTGACGCCTTCAAGGTTGCCCACCGAGCACGTTCCCGCGATGTTTGCTTCGAAAAAATGCCCGATGGTTTTCGACTGAGCGGTTGGCATGACGGTTACCGGGGGAGCATTGCGACCTGTAATCGCCGCTTGCCTTCGAGAGCAATTCACCAACGATCTTTTGAGTGGAACCATAGCGGCTCACTCGAAATGATTGATCGGATTGAAGCGTCAGACGAGGTCGAAGCCGTTGCACGATTCCATCTTCATCCGGATTGCCGAATTGTCGAACAAAAGGATAACGAAATCACTATCGGCAGGGAATCGATACTGTGGAATATGCGGTTTTCCTGTGGCAACATCCATGTTGGCCGTTACGATTATTCGCCTGAGTTTGGTGTCAAGATTCCCGCCAACGTTCTCGAAGTTTCGTTTCGGGAACGAACTCACGAACTAAAAACAATATGTAGAGTGATTGGTTGATGCGAATTCTTGTTTTCACGCACAATTACACGCCGGAAGGCAATGCGTTGGCTTCACGGTTTACGGCGATGTGCTCCCATTGGGTATCGATGGGACACGACGTCCAAGTGATTACATGTACACCAAATTTCCCTATGGGTGTCCTCTACGAAGGTTACAAAAACAGATTCGTCCAACATGAAATGATCGACGGTGTCGATGTCACCCGAGTCTGGACGTATATTACGCCAAACAAAGGCACATTGAAGCGTATGATCAACTTCATTGTGTATATGTTCATGGCCGTTTGGATATCCCTATTTCAAAAACGTCCCGACATCATCATTGGCAGTTCGCCGCAGTTTTTTGCAGCTTGGGCCGGTCTCCTCTCATCGCGGCTGCGTTGGCGACGAATTCCGTTTATTGCCGAAATCCGTGACATCTGGCCGGATTCCATCGTCGCCGTTGGGGCAATGAAGAGTAAGAAGGCACTCGCTGTTATTTATTGGCTCGAAAAACTACTATACAAGTTTGCCACTCGTATCGTAACAGTCGGTCCTGGTTATGTCGAGGACTTGAAAGACAAAGGCGTCCCTGAAAGTAAAATCTCGATCGTTCCGAACGGTGTTGACAAGGGACTTTTTATCGGTGTCGCACCTGATGAAGGGTTTCGACAGCGATACAACCTTGAAGACAAGATTTCCTGTGGTTATATCGGAACAATCGGTATGGCATCCGGTTTGGAAGTCGTTCTCACCGCCGCCGAGCGGCTCAAGGAACAAGGGCGGAATGATATTAAACTCTTTCTGATTGGCGAAGGTGCGGAACGCGAAACACTTCAAACCGAAGCGGAAAAGCGAGGACTCGACAATCTTGTCTTGACAGGCATGGTTCCCAAAACACAAGTTCCCGGCATTTTGGCCGCAATGGACATTTGTCTTGTCCACCTGAAGAAAAAACCGCTTTTTGCCCGTGTCTTGCCGTCAAAAATCTTCGAAATGGCGGCTATGCGAAAACCGATCATTATGGGTGTTGAAGGCTTTGCCGCAAAGCTGATTCAAGAAGCACAGGGTGGGATTTGCATCGAACCAGAGAATGCGGATGAATTCATCGATGCCTTGTGTCAACTTGCGGACGCTCCCGATTTGCGGCGTTTTTACGGAAACCACGGTTACGATTACGTCATGACTCATTACGACCGCACGAAACTTGCCGAACAGTATATTGACGTGATGGAGACCTTAGTCGGAAGATTTGACTGAGCATTGTGAACAACACGACCACGACGTTGGCAGAGGACAAAAATCTGCGTAAACCCAACGGAGCACTTTGGCAAATTGATTCCCCCCGATTTTCATTATGTCCAACTTTTCAAAAATGAAAAAGGAAATTTCGCACGTCATGCTGGCCGACCGGTTTCGGTTGGGCAACCGATTGCGGCAAATTGATCGCGAATCGCTCAAGGGGTATGACGTTTCCGCGCGACGGGAGACGCTTGAAAACGATATTGCCGTATCATATCAAAAAGTTGAACAGCGGCGGAAGCATTGGCCGAAACTCGCGTTTGACGAAACGCTGCCCATCAACGAGCGTCGGGTGGAAATTGCGGAAACTCTCAAGGCGAATCAGGTCGTGGTGATTTGCGGCGAAACCGGATCGGGCAAGTCAACGCAATTACCGAAAATCTGTATCGACATCGGACGCGGTTTGTACGGCATGATTGGTCACACACAGCCGCGACGTATTGCCGCGCGTTCGGTGGCCGCACGTATTGCCGAAGAACTTGGCACGCCGCTCGGCAAGCATGTCGGTTACAAGGTTCGTTTCACCGACCAGACCTCGCCCGACACGCTGGTCAAGCTGATGACCGACGGCATTCTGCTGGCCGAATCGCAAAACGACAAATTTTTTGAACAGTACGACACGATCATCATTGACGAAGCCCACGAACGCTCGCTGAACATCGACTTTCTGCTCGGCATGATGCGGCGGCTCGTCAAGCAGCGGAGCGACCTGAAACTGATTATTACTTCGGCCACCATCGACGCCGCGTGTTTTGCCGAACATTTTAGTATCGGCAACAAACCGGTGCCGGTCATTGAAGTGTCCGGACGTACTTACCCGATTGAAGTGCGATACCGACCGATTGTGCCCGATGACACGGTAGGGGCGGGGCTTGCCTCCGCCCAAAAAGCAGGGTGGGGGCAAGCCCCGCCCCTACACCCCGATCAAGACGCCGACGACTCTGACCCGTTACGGGCCGTGTTGAATGCGGTTGACGAACTCGCGGCGGAAGGCCCGGGTGACATGCTCGTGTTCATGCCGACCGAACGCGACATTCTCGAAACGGCAAAACTGCTCCGGTCGCACGCCTTGCCCGGTGATCCGTTGCGCAAAACGGAAATTTTGCCGCTTTACGCACGCTTGCCCGTCGAGCAGCAGCAACGCATTTTTAAAACGTCGGCTCACCGGCGCATCGTCATTGCGACGAACGTGGCCGAATCGTCGCTCACCGTGCCGGGTATTCGTTACGTCATTGACACCGGCACGGCGCGATTGAGTCGTTATTCGGCACGCTCGCGCACACAACGGTTACCGATTGAAACCGTCTCACGGGCATCCGCCGATCAGCGTGCCGGACGTTGCGGACGCATCGGGCCGGGCATTTGCGTGCGGTTGTATTCGGAATCCGATTACAACAAACGCGACCGTTACACGACGCCGGAAATTCAACGCACTAATCTCGCGTCTGTGATTTTGCAAACGAAATCGCTCAAGTTGGGTGCCGTCGAAAAGTTCCCGTTTCTCGATCCGCCCCGACATGCGGCCATTGCCGACGGTTACAAGACGCTGTTCGAGATCGGGGCCATTGACGGCGAGCAAAATTTGACGCCCATCGGACGGCAGTTGAGCCGTTTGCCGGTCGATCCGCGTATCGGTCGCATGATACTAGCGGCGCATGACAACGGAGTCTTGCGTGACATGCTGATCATCGCAGCGGCACTTGAAATACAAGACCCGCGCGAACGCCCGCATGAGTTGCAGGAAAAAGCGGACGCGGCGCATCAAAAGTTTCTCGACCCGCAATCCGATTTTTTGGCCTATCTCAATATGTGGGACTTTTACCACGATCTGAAGGACAAGCTCTCGCAAAACCAGCTCCGCAAGGCGTGTGCGCAAAATTTTCTTTCATACAACCGAATGCGTGAATGGTCGGATATTCATTTGCAACTTAGGAGGTTGTTGCAGGAAACGGGGATAAACACCGTAGGGGCGGGGTTTACCCCAGCCCTGGGGAAACTCACCCGACACGATGCCACCATACAGGGCGGGGGCAAGCCCCGCCCCTACCCGGAACTCTCCTATGTCACCCTGCATTGTTCGATTCTCACCGGCATGTTATCCGGCATTGCACAGCGGGATCAAAAATTCGAGTACAACGTAACCGGCGGCGGCAAGTTTTTTCTCTGGCCCGGCAGCGGCGTTGGGGGGAAGGGCTTCAGGCCTCAGGCTTCAGACTTCGGGGAAGATGAGGAAGGCTCGCCTGCAAATCCTGAAGCCCGAAGTCCGAAGTCCGAAGCCCCGTCCAAGCCCAATTGGATCGTCGCCACGGAACGGGTTGAGACAACGCGAAAGTATTTGCGGACGGTCGCACGCATTGAGCCGGAGTGGGTTGAGCCGTTGGCCGGACATCTGGTAAATCGGAGTTATCATGAGCCGCATTGGTCGCCGGAATCGGGGCTTGTCAACGCTTACGAAAAAATATCGCTGTTCGGGCTGACGCTTGTGCCGCGACGCCGTGTCAATTACGGCAACATCAACCCGGCGGAAGCCCGTGAGATTTTTATCAACTGCGCGTTGGTTGATGGCGAGTTTGACACGAAAGCTGATTTTTTTCGGCACAACCAAGCTATTCGCGAAGAGGCAAAAGCATTACAGGCGAAGTTGCGGCGGCATGATTTTTTGCTCGGCACCTGGGCGATTTACGATTTTTACCAAAGCCGCATTCCCGACACGGTGTATGACCGTCCGACGCTCCAACGTTGGTACAAAACGCTCGACAACAACGGGCGATGCAACCTGCTGATGACGCTGTCCGATCTTGTCAAGGAGGACATTGACGATGCAACAAAGGAGAAATTTCCCGATTCGCTGGCGACGTTGCACGGCACCGAAGCCCGTATCGAATACACGTTTAACCTCGGTCAACCGGACGACGGCCTTACGGTGATCGTGCCGGTTGAAGGCTTGCGCGAAGTCGAACCGGCGCGACTCGGTTGGCTTGTGCCGGGTTTGCTCGAACAAAAGGTCGAGGCCATGTTGCGCGCGTTGCCCAAAGCCTTGCGGCGACCGCTGGTGCCGATACCCGACACGGCCAAAATAATCGTCAAGCAACTGCGTTTCGGCGAAGGCTCGATTGAGGAAACCGTCGCACAACACGTCAGTCGTCTCGCAGGTGAACGGGTGACGATTGCCGATTTCGCAGGTGATCGGTTGCCGAACGAGTTGGTGATGAATATTCGCGTCGTCGGTAATGATGGCAAACCGATCACCGAAGGGCGACAACTCGAAACATTGCGCAAAGAACTCGGCGTGCATGCGGCGGCATCCGTTGCGGCAATCAACGATCCAAAATGGAGCCGCGACAAGGTGACAACGTGGGATTTCGGCGACTTCCCGGAAACGGTCGAATTGCGACGCGGCGGAATGACGATCACGGCGTACCCGACGCTGGTCGATCAACGCGATTCGATTTCGCTGCGTTTGACCGACTCGCTCGACAAGTCGCGACGGCTATCACGGCTCGGCCTGTTGCGACTGTTTCAACTTGCAAACCGCAAGGAACTGAACACGCAGTCGCAGTGGTTACCGGGTTTTGATAAGCTCAAAGTGTATGCGCAGGGCTTGCCCGACTTCGATCTGAAACGTGAGATCGTTGACCTGCTCGCCGCCCGGGCACTTGAATTGGACGCCCAACCGTTACCGCGTTCCGAGGGCGGTTACAACGCCCGCTTACAACAGGGAAAAGGTCGCATCGGTCTTGCAGTGCAGGACGTGACGCGATTGATGACACCGCTGCTCGAAAATTTTCAAGCGGTGCGACTGCTCGTTGAGCAACATACAAAATTACCGGTCGGAGTACCGACTTCTCGCTATCAAACCATGCTTGCCGATGTCAAAGCCCAAGTCAACCGGCTGTTTGCACCCGGCTTTTTGACGGCAACGGACTGGCAATGGCTCAAGGAATATCCGCGTTATTTGAAGGCGATCACGCAACGCTTCGACAAATTCAAAAGCGGCGGCGAGCGTCACGACAGCGAATCAACGGCCTTGCTTACCACGTGGCAGTCTCGCTGTGAAGAGCGACTTGCGCTACACGAAACAATGGGCATCACCGACCACGAACTGGAAACGCTCCGCTGGATGCTTGAAGAATACCGTGTTTCGCTGTTCGCGCAAAAACTCGGTACATCGATCAAGGTCTCCGAAACCCGATTGGAAAAGCAGTTCGAGAAGACGAGGGCGTGAGTAAAATGCAGTGTGCTTTTCCGCAAACTTCGTGTGCGGCTCGGATTTGTTGCACATACTTACGATTGCGGCTCCGAATCCTTTGCTGACGCGTCGGGCAATGGTTCATCTTCAATGACGGCACGCAACTCGTCGGTGTCCATGACCTCCTTTTCGAGCAGGTAATCGGTCAGCTTTTGCAACGTGTCGCGGCGGTCTTCGATCAACGTTTTCGTCTTCTCGAACAAACCTTCGAGAATCGCCTTGATTTCCCGGTCGATTTCCCACGCGGTCTGTTCGCTGTGTGTTCGCGACTGAAACAGCCGTGGCTCGCTGATGTAACTTGCACGCGGGTTTTCGCGGTAATTGACACGCCCCAGTTTGCTCATGCCATAGTCCATGACCATACTGCGGGCGATTTCCGTTGCCCGTTCGAGGTCGTTTTGCGCACCGGTTGAATAATCACCGAGCATGATTTCCTCGGCCAGTGTCCCGCCGAGAAACACCTGAATGCGGCATTCAAGTTCCTCACGGGTCATTAGATAGCGGTCATCTTCCGGACGCTGCAATGTATAACCCAAAGCCGCTGCACCGCGCGGGATGATCGAAATTTTATGCACCGTGTCCGCCGCCGGAAGCAAGTAGGCGACCATTGCGTGCCCACTTTCATGATAGGCCACGCGGCGTTTTTCGTCGTCGCGGATTGTGTGCCGCTTCTTTTGTAAACCGGCGGTCACACGTTCGGCGGACTCGTTGAACTCGTCCATTGTAACGGACGTTTTGCCAACCCGAGCAGCAAGCAGTGCCGCTTCGTTGACCAGTGCCGCAAGGTCTGCTCCTGCAAAGCCGGATGTGATCGACGCAATCGCATGCAGGTCGATGTTCTCGTCGAGTTTGACCTTGCGCGTATGCACTTTTAAAATTTCCTCACGCCCGCGAATGTCCGGACGGTCAACCAAAACATGACGGTCGAATCGACCGGGCCGCAACAATGCCGAGTCGAGCGTTTCCGGGCGGTTGGTCGAGGCCATGACAATCGCCCCGGTGTTGGCACCGAACCCGTCCATTTCGACGAGCAGCGCGTTGAGCGTCTGGTCGCGTTCTTCGTTGGAGCCGAGGTTGCCGTTGCCGCGTGTCTTACCGATGGCATCGAGTTCGTCGATGAAAATGATACAAGGCGTCCGTCGCTCGGCTTGGTCGAACAGGTCGCGAACTCTCGCCGCTCCGACGCCAACGTACAACTCGACGAAATCGGAACCGGACAAACTGAAAAACGGCACGCCCGCTTCCCCAGCAACGGCTTTGGCCAACAGCGTCTTGCCCGTCCCCGGTGGTCCAAATAACAGCACACCTTTCGGAATGCGACCACCAAGGACCTGAAATTTTTCCGGCGTTTTCAAGAATTCGACAATTTCCCGCAGTTCCTCAACGGCCTCATCAACTCCCGCCACGTCGTCGAAAGTCACCTCAATGTCTTCCTGCGATACTTGACGGCCACGATTCCGGCTGAACGCCATCGCTCCTGATCCTGCCATACGTCGGAAAAAGAAGAAAAACAACGGGATGGTCGCCAGCATCATCAGCATAAAAAGAAAGGTTCCGCCGTACATTTCCCAAAAATTCGGGCGGCCTTGGGCTTCGTAGTCCTTAAAACCTGCGTTTTCAAGTCGTAACCACAGTTCGCCGTTGTCGAAATCAAGCCCTTTGCGACCGGACGTAAATTTGACATCATTGACGGGTTCCTTGACTTTTTCAGGCGGTGCAATGACCTCGCGGGTCACGGTTCCGCTGATTTCATAAGAACTTACGACGATTTTTTTGAGGTTGGAATATCGTATCGTTTGTTCCTGCTTGTCTTTGCCGATTTTGACTTCGATTTTTGTGTCGGGATTATCTGCCCCCTGATCAATGAGCCGCATCAGTTGTCCGAATGCAATTTCGTCATTATGTTTCGGCATTATAACCAGATTCAGCAAACAGATTGCGACAACAACAATCAACGCGATCATCAAAAACGACCATCCGCCGCCTTCTTGCTTGGGAATTTTCGGCGAACGGTCATTCGGCGGTTGGTCAAGCGGTTGCCTATCTTCTTGATTTTCGTCTTGATTATCGATTTCGTCATCTTGGGGTAAGTCACTGGAGTCAGCGAACGAACGTTGCGATATTTGAGAAAACAAGTGTTTTAGGATTTGTGTCATGGAAAATATGGTGCGTTTTGCGTGAGAATTACTTCCAATATCATATCACCTATTGTAGAATCAGATGTTACGTGACGCAAGCGCAAAGGTGTAACAAAATGAGAGAGAAACGATGAGCAAGCCGTCCATTCCAGTTGTACAACTTTCAAAAATGGAGGCAGGACGCGAATGTGATGTCTTTGCCCTACTTTCCGAGAAGGAAATGCTCGCCACGAAGGATGGCAAACCCTATATTCGGGTGAATTTTCGTGACGCAATTCGTGAAATCCGGTTTCCAATCTGGTCGGACACGCAAATTTATGAAGACTGTAAGCTAAGTTGGGAGGTTGGTGAGTTTTACAAACTTCGGGCGATTTATCGCGTCACGAAATATGGGCCGCATCTCGACATTCATAAATTACGGCCTGTTGTTGATGCCGACAAATTGGAAGGTTTCGACCCCGCACAGTGCCGACCGTCATCGCGTTTTGCGCCCGAGTCGATGTACGACGAGATACTCGCACTGGCCAAAACGCACTGCGGCAAGGGAAAATTGTACCAACTTGTGGTGCAGGTTTTTAAGAAAAACCGCGAGGCGATTCTCGACACGGCTGCTGCCCGAAATCATCATCATGTTTTCTTTGGCGGCTTGCTCGAACACACGCTCATGGTCACGAAAACGGCGGTGTTTCTCGCCGACATGTATTTGACGAACTATCCCGAATTGCGAACTCGGCTTTCAAAGCCGCTGGTTGTGACCGGAGCAATTTTGCATGACATCGGTAAAATCCGCGAGTTGCGTTACGATGTCGTCACTGCGCACCATACGACCGAAGGCGACATGATCGGCCATGCCGTCCTGGGCCGCGATTTCGTCCGTGATTTCGGACACGAAGTCGAATTGGAACCGGAAATTCAAATGCAGTTGGAACACATCGTCATCTCGCATCAGCGTTTCGCCGATTGGGGTGCTCCCAAACCACCGATGTCGCTCGAAGCCTTGCTTGTTGCACATGCCGATTCCTGCGATGCGATGTTCGGCACCTACTGCCGCGTCATCGAAAAAGATGACATGTCCGGCAAAATCACATCGCGTAAAAATATTCTCGGCTACGCGCTGTTCAAAAAAGACGGGAAATGAGATCGGGGGGGCACGGTGTGATTGCCTCAATCAGAGCCGCACATGAAATAAGCGGTCGGAGTGGTTGAGACTCTGGCCCGCTTGGATCGTTCGTTGACATTCGCGGCTCTGATTTTTCCGCAATCTTACGATTGCGGCTTTGATTGCGCCGCTCACCGCTCGATCGGACGCGGAAGAATGGTATCAATCAAATCCACCTTTCTCTGATTAAAGAAAACAATCGGGCCGCCGCTTTTGCTGGTCATGACCAAGTCGAGCGTGCCGTCACCGGTAAGGTCAATCGCACAAATAGCCATACTGGAACCGACGCCTTCGTCGTACGAAATCGTGTAACGCGTCCAAGTGACCTGGCCGTCAGCATCAACAGCGTGTTTGTAATAATACAAACATTGTGGCTTGTCCGCTTCGGGGTCGCCGCCGTTGTGGGCGCGGAATCGTTTCCCGGCGATCAGTTCCAACTCGCCGTCGCCGTCAATGTCGGCAAGGCACAACGCGTGCGCCTGCGTCCAAGTATCGTCAATCGTATACTGCTTCCACTGGTCTTTGCCTTCGAGTTGCTCGTACCAGAAAATGCCGTACCCGTGCGCCGAACTGGTGATGAGGTCGTTGCGACCGTCTTTGTTGACATCAAGCACGAGAATTTGCGGCGTGTGATCGGCCTTGCCGTCTTTACCACCGAGCGAAAGCGGGTGTTCGATCCACTCACCCGTCAAAATGTCTTCCGGTCCTTCGAACCATGCGTTTGGCCGAAGAATGTCCGGACGACCGTCGCCGTTAACATCGCCGCAACCGGCACCGAATTGCATCGGCTTGTCACATACGGGCGTGCGAATCAGACCGGTCGTACCGTCCGACTTTTTCCCGACGGTATAAAGCGTTGTGATTTGCGAGTTGGGGATCAAGCCTTCTTCCTTGCCGTTACCGCGAATGTCACAGAGTTCCCCCGTTTCAAAATTGCCGTTTTTCTCGACCAGTGAAATTTCCCACATTGAGTCCAGCTTGTCCAGCCCGGGGTTTTTCAGCCATTCGATGCTCTGACCATGCCACGAAAGTGTCACGACATCAAGCAGGCCGTCACCATCCACGTCCATTGGGGCATCCATAAAATCCCAAGCGTAACCGTTGCCATTTTCGTCAATGTCCGATTCAATTTCGCGAAAGCGGATTTTTTTGGCAAAGTCGGGGCCGAAATAAATGTACTCGCCGGCCACGATGTCGAGGTGTCCGTCATTGTTGAAATCGCCAACACCGAAACACTCATAGCGTTTGTCGTCGATTTTTTGCATTTTGAACAGCGGTTTGGCGTCCTGGGCAAACAATGTCGTCCCGGTAAAACCAACCATCACAGCCACGCATAACATTTTCTGCAACATTTTCATGGGAAAACTAACCTTTCCATTTCAAGGGTTGTCGATAAAATCTGAGTCCACTTTCCCCATCATAGCGTATTTCAGAATGGAATGCCAGTAGGCATCGGGGGAAAGTGGAAAACCCACACCTCTTGATTTCGTTTGTTACACAATTTTACGATTGTGGTTCGTTACAACTCTTTCGAGTCGATCCAGCTCATCAGCTTGCGGAGTCGGCGACCGACTTCCTCGATTTGGTGCTCACGGGCACGGGCACGCAATCGCTTGAACGCCGGAGCGTTGACCTTATTCTCCAGCAACCACTCACGGGCGAATTGGCCGTTTTGAATCTCTTCGAGAATCTTTTTCATTTCCTGCTTCGTTTCCGCTGTCACGATGCGCGGGCCGCGCGTGTAATCGCCGTATTCCGCCGTGTTCGAAACGCTGTAACGCATGTAGTTCATGCCGCCCTGGTAGAACAGGTCAACGATCAGTTTGAGTTCGTGCATACATTCAAAGTACGCCATTTCCGGCTGATAACCGGCCTCGACGAGTACCTCGAACGCGACCTTGACCAGTTCGCTGACGCCGCCGCAAAGTACCACCTGTTCGCCGAACAAGTCGGTTTCGGTTTCTTCGGCGAAGGTCGTTTCAATGACGCCGCCGCGAGTTCCGCCGATGCCCTTTGCATACGCCAGACCGATTTTGCGTTCCGTATCACCGGCACCTTCGCCGAGCGCGATCAGACACGGCACGCCGCCGCCCTTGACGAACTCGCTGCGCACGAGGTGGCCGGGGCCTTTCGGTGCGATCAATAGCGCACAAACGCCCGACGGCAGGTTAAACTGGCCGTAGTGAATATTGAATCCGTGCGTTGCGACGATGATATTGCCCTTGCTGAGATTGTTGCAAACCTGGGTGCGGAAGATTTCTCCCTGCAATTCGTCGGGAAGCGTAAAGACGATGAGGTCGCCCTGTTTCGTCGCGTCTTCGGTGGTCATCGGCTTGAAACCGTCCTTGACGGCGGCCTCGTAATTGGCCGTGCCTTCGAGTTCGGCGATGATGACGTTGCACCCGCTGTCACGGAGGTTCTGCGCATGCGCATGCCCCTGCGAACCGTAACCGAGAATCGCAATCGTTTTCCCCTTCAGCAAGGAAAGGTCCGCGTCTTTGTCATAATAAGTCGTTGCTGCCATTTGGGTTTCTCCAAAAATTAAAGTTGGGTTATTGGTAAGTTGAAATTCTTCGCCCAAGGAATGCGTCCCTGATCGTTTACAAGTTTTCTAACGGATTTGCGGGCGCAATTTTTTCTGAAAATCGCACGCTTGAAGGATCATGTTGTATGCTTTGGGGTGCGCGTCATCAGCTTTGAGGCTATTGCAGTCAGCTTTTATCTTGCCCGACATGGTTTTTTCTTGACGTTGTTATGTTTATTCTTGGTGCATTCAGCTCAAACCAGCACCACCCGTGCTTTTATCTTGTTCCACGAAGAAAAAAGTTGACAGCATCCAACCTCAACCAAGCGTTTTTGTGACGAAAACAACAACTCCGGCATGAATATCGCGATTTTATGACCTGCGGTCGTCCTGTTTTAACGCACAAACGGATAATTCCGGGGGTTTTTCACCACGAAGACGCCTATTGTCTTCGCCCTGTAAAGGCAAGGGAAATTTGGTATTGTGCTATTCATCCCGAACATCAATTGAAATTGCTTTTGCCTGATCATTTTCACCATTCTCGATTTTGAAAACACATTCGCCTGATTCATTAAAACAAATATCATCAATCCCGCCGTGGGCAAATTGAATTCCCATTTCATTTTGCATTGAATAACTGTTACCGTAACAATGAAAAGGTACTTCCATCGGGTTGCTGAAATCGTAAAATTCAAAACAAAACGGACACGCCCAATAACACCCGTAAACCACCAAAAGGTTGTTGGTTTTGCAGTATTTGGATTCGCACCAGATGAATGTTTCCATCTCGATTCGCTTACCGCCAATGGGAACAAAGCTACTCTTCGGAATAAAATCGACGGTTTCACCCGACTCAACATCCATTACGGAATATCCATATAAATCCTGCCTGTAGATGAGATACTTTCGACCGTTTTGGTGGTGAATCAGATCAATGAAAACACGGTCCTCCTCAATTGCTTTGATTCGTGATATTTCTCTGTCGTTTTTGTCAAAAACGATGATCAGGGCGGCACCGTGGTGACGTTTAATATTGTTGTCAATGAGTATTTGACTATGGTTGAAAACATCAGCGCGGTACTCTCCCCCGTTGAGTGGAATACTTTCTTCAAACTCTCCCGGTTTCTCGAACAGCCAATCAAACGATGCTTGGTATTGCTTGTATTCCTGAGTATAGGCAACGTTTTTTTCCATATTGTTTTGTTTCATTTAGCCACGTAACCCAGGGCGTTGCCCTGGGCTATGATATTTCGACCTTACAGGCCGAGGGAACAAATGTTATGGGCATACAGGCCGAGGGAACAAATGATGTGGGCTTACAGGCCGAGGGAACAAATGATGTGGGCTTACAGGTCAAGGACTCTCTTACAGGCTGAGGACTTCATGTATCATCCAAAGGCAATACTTGAAATCCGCCCCTAAAACCAGTCTATTATCCACAGAAACGTGAAAAGTACAAGAACCACCGACGGCCAAATGATAAATCACGCAATTTTCATAAAACCATAATCATGTATCAATATATCCACGCCGATTGTTTTCAGTACATGCCAGGTATCGAAGAAAACAGCATTGCCGCTATTATCACCGACCCTCCTTACGGCGTCAAAGAATACACATCCGCCGAGATTGACAAAAAACACAATGGACGTGGCGGCTTATGGCGAATTCCGCAGTGTTTTGACGGTCACAAACGACAACCCGTTCCACGTTTTTCCGTCATCAACGATGACGCGAAAGAACGAAAAAACGTTTTTGATTTTTTCACGACATTTGCCGGTTTGGCCTATCGCGTTCTTGCACCGGGTGGACACGTATTCATTGCGTCAACCCCGTTACTGTCGGACATCGTCACATTCAGGTTAGCCCTCAACCACACCGATTCAGAGCCGTAATCATGAGATTGTGCAACTACGGTTTAGCCGGAAATTCGTATTTCAAGACGCGTTGGGTGCCGGTTTCCTTGGCAATGACGCGGAGTGGTTTGCCGAGTAGCGACCGTCCGTTGGGGATTGTATAGGTGTAATCCGATCGGCCAAAACCCTGGTTTCGTATCTGCATCTTTTGTAAGGGACGGTTCGGAATGTAAAGCGTGCAAGTAAAATTGACCGGCGTTTGCCCGTCGTTGATAAACGCCTGATTCACTTCCAATTCATCGTTGCGGTTGAGTCGCGTTGAGAGATCAATCGAGACATCGCCGCCGCCGATGTTCATCGGCTGGTAAACGCTAAACAACGGGACGTTCGGGAATCCGGCTTGCACGTCGATTTTCAGCATCTGTTCCCCGCTTATGGCCTGTGCACTTAACCGAAAGGTCAAAGGTTGCGTCATCGTTTCGCCGGGCATAAGGTTGAGCGGAATCACGGACGGTTCGACCGTCACGCCTTCGGGAGGAACCATCGTTAAGTTGCCACTGACCGGTTCGGCGGTCGTGTTCGTAAAATACAGCGTGTTCGGTATCGGTGAGCCGTATTGACTGGGAATGTTAGTGGTTTCAAGTCGGCAGTTTTGACGCATCATGGCCACGTTATGTTGCAAGTCCGTTACGAAGACCGGTACCGGCCCAACAGGGATCACTTGGCGGTAACCATCAATCGGCGGTCGCGTTTTGTTGCCCCAGACATCGACGATCATGCTGTTTTGTCCGAGGAAGAGCACCTCATCGGTCGGTGTTTCATTCCATACTGCCATGACCGTACCGGACGGTCCGCGAAACAGGTGATTCTCACTTCCATGCGGCATGTTGAAACCGCCGACGGGTTGCTTCCCGGAAATCATCAGTGACGTTGTCCGCCAGGGCAGAAACAGTTCGCCCGGCTCGCCGACTGGATAGAATACGCCGAAATTTGCGTCGAAGGGACGCGGCAGAAAAACAGCGTCCGCACCGTGTTCTTTGGCTGCAATCATGCGACGCACCAGATCGATCAAACGCACATCGAGCGAATAACGTCGCCGGTCAATCGGGTCGAGCATAACGTGCCTTGTCACACCGCCATTCGTTGCGCCGTTGTTCGTTGCGTCGAGATAATAGGACAAATCATCAACCGTCAACGGCCATTCGTTATCAAGTGATAAAAATCCGCGCGGCGATTGTGTTTTGTCATCGACCGGCAATTGAGGAAAGGGATACACCCAGTCCCAGGGCAAGCCGAGCGACACGTCAAAACCCTGCCGGCGCAAACGCGAATCAACATGACCCAGCAATGGACCGACGCCGTCGTAACCGACAAGCGACCGGTCATCATCACGGCCAAACTGCCAACTTGGCACGATCATTCCCAGCCGGAAAACCGTTGCTTCGACCGACGGAAGCCAAAACTCCTGTGATAACAGAAAAATATTACCTGCCTGATCGAGGTCGAGAACAGGTTTCGATGCCACTGTTGTCGCGGTCGCAGTTGTTGCAGCAGTCGCCGGAGTCGTCGGTCGGAGAGACGGAAGAGTTGCGCCGTTTCGGACGAGTGTCATCTGCTTTTGCCAATCGGCCAGCAAAGTGTCGGGAGGAGTTGCCAGCACACCGACGGCTTGTATCCGACGTCCGGCCAGCCACTCACTCATAAGCATGTATTGTTGCCTGACGGATTCGGGAGTGTTTTCCGTCAGCCAAACCGGGAACTTGAGCCGCGAAATCCCCGCCGTTTCGAGCAGCGGCTGCAACCGACGACATTGCTCAATGGTCATGTCGCTTGGGAGCGACCAGCCGAAATCCCCGTTGACGATTGAGCCGTAAGGTTCGATCAACGCAAAAGACGTTGACTGCGACATCCCTTTCGGTTCCAGCGTGTTGGGGTCAATACCCGGCGCGGGAAGCGATAGCGTCACCACGTAATAACCCGACTGCGTGATTTTCGGTTGCCACTGAAAGCCGTATTGTCCCACTTCGACGCGGGTTCGTGTGTTCCCCGAATTTCCGGTTGCATTAATATTGTTACCACGTTCCGCCAACGGACGCGATTCGACCACCCGACCGTAAGCATCGCGGATTTCAAGTTTCGCACCCTGCCAACTCGTCTGCGACGCCGTAATGCGACCGCTGACTTCGATTTCATCGGGATGAGTATAAAGTTGCCAGGGATTTTTCCGGTCGAATTGAATCGTCGGCTGCTCCGAAATCACCACCTGACCGATTTCAACCGTTCCCGCGAGGTCTTGTCGGTCAAGCGGAATGACATGAATGCCGAGCGCAACGCTATGTGCCCGAGTATCATCCGCCGGGATGGGATCAGTGACAAGCGACTTCCAACCGTCCGTGTTGACGACCAGTTCGGAGAGGGACGTTTTGAGAATGCGACCGTCGGGATCAAGCAGCGAAAGCGAAATGAAAACGCGGTTGTGTTCCAACCCGCGCGAAAGCACCTGAGCGTTGCCCGTGTAGGTCAGACCGGACAAAACCTCCGCACGCGGAGTCAAAAGCGTCACACCGCCTCGTTGCACCGGAATTTGCAAACAGTTTGCACCAAACGGTGTACGCCGATTTGCAATTCGCGGTTGAACATACCGGGGAAAACCCTCCCCAAAATACTGCGTCCAATCGTCCGGCCAAAGGTCTTCGTTAATATCAACGGTCGAATCGAAATTCGTACTGTAAACCGTATCAGAGGTCTGACCATGCTCGACCATTGCCGAATCGATATTCGAAACAGGAAAACGCACCGTTTCATTGTCCGAAGCGCGAAACTCCGTTTGACCGCACAATAACGGCACAAATACAAAAGGTATTACCAATAAATGAGTTATGCAAATCGTGAGACGCACTTGTTTTTAGGGGGATAGGGATT
>Ga0082212_10001049_pt1 | contig 40481 bp, 42 predicted proteins | sample TergutNt197P3_FD_71548 | JGI IMG/M metagenome (GOLD analysis project Ga0082212, IMG submission 71548) | Neocapritermes taracua P3 segment gut microbial communities from Petit-Saut dam, French Guiana - Nt197 P3 | ecosystem: Host-associated > Arthropoda: Insects > Digestive system > Gut ...
GAAAGGTACTGAGCGGATAGATCTTTCTGTTCCCGGTAATTGTTGTTATTCATCGGCTGCTGGCATTACCGTAGTTGATGACATAGTATATATAGCAGGTGATTATGCAGATAGAAATTGGAGCGGCAGTCCTTGTTACTGGAAAAACAATGAACGAATGGACCTTAAAACTCCTACTCCTGGGAAATTAATGCTTCCCTCTGATATTGTTGTGAAAAACGGCATTGTCTACACCAAAGGCTTTTATTTTATATTTGACGATGACGGCCTTCCTACAGAATATTCCTGTTGTTGGGTTGGAACCGAATATAAGAATATTCCTGTTCCTGAGAATGCTAAATACACATATATAAAGGCATTTACCGTATCAAATAATACGGTTTTTACTGCCGGCAACTATGAAAATCATGCCGGTAGAAACCGTGCCTGCTACTGGAAAGGGACCGAACGGATAGAACTTACCGATTCTGATAATACAGGGTTTTCCGATGCTAAAGCGATTGTCGTTGTAAATAATACAGTATACACTGCCGGCTATTGTTCATCTCTATCGAACCAAGCCTGTTTCTGGATCGGAGACAAGGTAACAGAACTCTCCGTCCCATTTGGGTATAAAGGAGCCTGTGTTTATGCATTGGCGGTAAAGGTGTAACAGAAATAGTGTGTGTATTGGTTTAGCTGATTTTAAATATTACTCGAAATAAAAAGTATTCAAAAAATTAATAAGGAAACTTATATCAGAAACTATTTCATAGCGTTTTGCCCTGTCGCCTAATTCTTCTCCACCTGTGAACATACCCATTTCAAGCCGGTCTGTTTCACGGATAATACTATTCAAATATTCAAGTAATACAGGCTGCTTGGATGAGTCAAGCATATCATTAAAACGCATTAACTTGTAATGTTCCTTAATATATTCTTCCATAGCAGCATTTTGAGAATCATTTGTATTTTTTGGTCTGAATACCGGCGATTGAAAAAAAGTAACAACCATACCGGCAAAAGCTAAAAGAACATAGAGTTGAAAAACATTCCGGCATTCCGTCCTGCTTTTCATAAATGTATCAAGGACACTTTTATCTTTTGCAAATTGTATGAATATTTTGTGCATAAATTTATAATAATCTTCATAGCCATTTTCTTCTGCCCGGGCAACAAAATCTTTTTCTATTTCAATAATTTGATCAAATTCAAGTATATTGCTCATGGTTGAGTCTATGTAATACAATCAACTAATGTCAATAGCCTTTTTATAAGGTTTGACATTATCTATTTAAAGGGATTGCTTTTTTTAATATTATCTGTTAAATTGTTTACAGAAATTTATGGATGATTTTATGAACGATGGATCGGCAAACAGCAAGACTCCTATAATCTATACCGCAGGTTATTATACTGATCACACCTACAAAAGATATGCCTGCTACTGGAAAGATATTAAAGTAACAAACCTCGTTGTACCTGATGATGCAATAGTACCTTGTGCAGAGTACATAGCCATTGAAGAGGGTACGGTTTTTACAGCGGGCTATTATTGGGATCACAATGAGAAACAGCATTCCTGCTTCTGGAAAGGAACTGTGCGGGCTGACCTTTCTATTCCTGCCGGTTTTAAAGAGTCTTTTATAAAAAGTTTTACTGTGCAAAATGGTATGGTCTATTCAGCTGGTATGTATAGAGGTAACGATTACAAGGAATACGCTTGTTACTGGATAGATACTGAGCGGACAAACCTTGCCGGCGATAATAATACAGGGGAAGCCTGTGCCAATGCCCTCGCAGTGATAAATGGAAAAGTTTATGCTGCCGGATATTACCGGAAAGAAGACAAACGCTATGCTTGTTATTGGACAGGAACCGAGAGGACAGACCTCTGCGTACCCGATAATAACTGGAGATCGTCTGCTGATGCTATTGCCGTAGTTGATGGAATAGTATATACCGCAGGTTGGTATAAGGACAGTGATGGCATACCTTGCGCTTGTTATTGGAAAAACGGTGAACGAACAGACCTTGCCGTTCCTGATAAAAATAAGGGTTGCGAAGTACAAGATATCGCTGTTGTAAACGGAACGGTTTATACAAAAGGCGCTTTCATCGTTGATAATGAAAACAGTGATTCACCTATAAGATGTTTCTGTTACTGGATTGGGAACGAATATAAGTATATCCCTGTTCCCAGTGGTTCCAAATATACAGATATAAAGGCATTTACCGTGGAAAATGGCACTGTATATACAGCAGGCAATTATGTAGATAACAACGATATGGATCATGCCTGCTACTGGAAAGGGACCGAACGGGTAAAGCTCGCCAACTCTGAAGGCAATGAAAATTCTGATGCCAAAGCGATTGCCGTGGTAAACAATACAGTGTATACCGGCGGCTATTGTTCATCTCTAAAAAATCGTGCCTGCTACTGGACGGGAGATAAGATCACGGAACTTTCCGTCCCATTTGCACCTAAGGCTGCCTGTGTTTATGCAATGGCGGTAAAATGACGGAATAATAAGGCTTCATTTTCCTGTTTTTTATCCAATGTTCTCCAGTCAGGTAAATACTTATCCATTAAAGAATCAAATTCTTCGCCATGAGCAAATTTTGTTTGAATAAGATGAACCATTTCATGAACTACTGTTAGCTCAATACATTCTACACTATGTGCGATTAATCGTAAGTTAAGAATAATGTACTTGTAAACATTTGATGTTTCACGTTTTTTAGCCATCCCAAAATATGATTGAACCTTTTTAATTTTTAATTCGGGAACCATCACGTTCAAAATAGGTTCCCATTTTTTAATTAAATTATGCGCAGTATCTTGCAACAGGCCCTTTTGCCATTGTTCTAGATAACGCCATTTTTTTTCTGCCGAAGGGTTCGGACGAATATATATATTAATATTATCGCCTTCTATTTCTACTTTTTGCTTTCCTTTGCATTCAATATATTCCAGTTTGTATAGCTTGCCGAGAACAAAAATGTTTGCCGGGAACGGTTTCATGGCTAATCTTTGCAGGTATAATTTTCTTCTTTGTCTTGCTTGTTCTCTTTCGTTTTTCATTTTTTCTATTCTTGGAGACATTATTTCTTTAATCTTAAATAGAGACAACCTAACAGGGGTAATAATTTTTATCCTATTACCCGGGTAATATGTATTTATAGCTGGTTTTTCATCAGGTAGTACTTCTATCTCTATGGGAAAGCCATCAATTTCCACTGTATAAGTCATAATTTGTATACTACCTTTCCACAAGCAGCGTCTTTATTTCCTGTATTTCGCGGATCAGTTCGGAACGGGTTTTTTTGCGCAGCCGGTCGGGAAGCATTTCTTTTGAAGTACATTCTACAACCGCTACCAAATTTTGTAATTCTATTTCGTGAGGATATGCTGCCGGGATAAAATCCGACATGGCTTCTTCCATATCATCTTTGCGTATATACACACGTTCATTCGCGTTGGCCTGCATCTTGGCTCTGACAAGCAGGGCTTCCAGGTCAGCTCCGGAATATTCATGCTTGAATTTTTTAAAGAGTTCCGAAATAGGAAAGTCTCTGATGTCCAGTTTGTTCTTTTCGACCAGGGTATTGTACAGATCTTCGCGTTCTTCATCGCTTTCGGGATAAAAAAGAGCAAGGTGTTCTTCTGCACGGCCCTGGCGTTTTAAATCTATGGGAACAAGATCGGGCCGGCAGGTAATCAGGAACCAGATTATCCGTCCGCGGTATTCGGTATTTCCCATAAAAGAGGCAATCTGGGCAAAGACTCTGTTACTGGTGCCCGAATCTCCTTCCTGATCCCGGTTTCCCAGAAAGGCATCGGCTTCGTCAATCATCACTGCTACCGGCGCCATAGACTTTAGTATGTTAAGTATGCGTTCCAGATTTGATTCGGTGTCTCCCTGCCATTTTGAACGGAAATTACGGAACTTAACCATAGGAATGCCGATTTCACCGGCAAAGGCGCTGACCATAAAACTCTTTCCTGTTCCGACAGGGCCGGCAATAAGATATCCCATGGGAAGTGCATCCAAATGGCCTTTTTTGATCATTTTTGCGGCATATTTAAACCGTTTTTTAACAAACGTATGACCCGATACATTGGAAAGGTTATATTCGGTATCTATAAATTCCAAAAGCCCCGTTGCTTCGTTTTCGATTATTTCTTTTTTCTTTTGCCGCAGGTAATCCATGGTAAGAACTTTGGCAGTTTCATGATTTTCCTGAATTAGCCGGTTCAGATTCATCAGGTTAAGACCATTGGTAATACCGGCAATCTGATCGGTATTAAGCCCTCGATCCAGTATAAGCTTTCCTTCTTTTTCTTTTGAATTAAGAAAACTTTTCCGAATCTGCTCGTTGGGAAAAGGAACACTGACCTTTACCGTTGCAGGAGAACCGACCAGGCGGGGAGAAATATCCGCCAGGTTTTCCGTTAAAAGGATAATGGAAATATCCCCCTGGGTAAAAAGAGGGTTTACCGCCCAGCGATTCAATGTTACAAGACAAAAGCGGTCTTCTTCGCTGTAACGGCCAAGGTCTCCGGGGGGAACAATTGTTTCGGCATAATCAATAATAAATACCATTCGGAAATGTTCCCGTTTGTCTCTGGGTATACGGGCAAGAAAATATTTTTCCAGATAAAAAAAACTCTCTTCCGGCTTGATAGACATAAAATCATCGTGGTCTTCCACATCGGGATATAACCTGCTCATGATTTTTTCATATTCAATGGCCATTTCTTCGGTTAAAAATACTACTCCGCTGGAACGATCGTAAAAGACAATTATGTTTTGATTCCCGAAGATCTGTTCGGAAATATAATTCTGTATACGGGTAAAGGTAAATTCTCCGGCATTGCTTTGATGCGGAAGGTAATCGCGGATGTTTCCGTGGAGTATGTACAGATTGGCGGTATTGGATCCGTACTTGTTGGCAAATTCCCTTGTCCAGTCCGGAAGCCTGTCTATAAATGCCTTGTTCTCGTCGTAATAAGCCATAATTTTTTATTTTTTGCCCTGAGAAAGGTGTCCCTGTAAAGCTTTCAGGTAATCATTGTTAATCCTGGTTTCTGCAGCTCTTATGGCCATATTTTGCGCTTCGGAAAGATTTGCATGTCCTTCCCTGTCGTTAATGTTATAGGGAAAAAGTACAATGCCTGTAGTTGTGTCTATCAGGTTGGCATCTACTATGTACCGGATGAACCTATAAGGGCTGTTCGGATATTCTACTTCGTTTAAGGAAAGAGTTGCCGAAAGCGTATAACGTCCGCCGGCCCCTCCGGTAAGGAATCCAGCCCTGGTAAGTGTGGAAGAAAATGCTCCTTTAATGCGATTCTGTACATCGTTTTCCACATTTACGGCAATTGGAATATTCCGCGCAATTTGGGCTGCTTCCAGACGATAGTCGTTTCCTGTTTTAAGATTTTCTCCCGCCATGGAGCCGGGGCTTATTACATTGCGTACATTGCCAAATACCAGATTTGCATCTGCCAGATTTGCAGCCTGATAATAATTTAAAAATCCTTCAAAGCTTTGCCTTTCAGCCGCACTTAACCGGGTAAGTTTACCTATTGTTTCCAGATTCTGCTGGATCAGCTCTGCATAGATCATATTGGTTTTTGCTTTGTCCATAGCAGCTGCCGCATACCATTCGCCGTCCGGACTTTTCCACACATCTTTTATTTCCGCTCCAATCAGGGTGTCCATTGCAACCGATGTTTTAACCGCCTGCTCCAGATCGGATTTTTCCGACCATACAAAACTGCTTGCCTGTACAGCCTGGGTGTATGTATAGTCGGTTCTTGTTTCGCTGGAAATTGACTGGCCAAAGATCGATGTCAGATTGGTAAGCGCCGATTTTTCTGCTGCATCCCGTGAACCGCCGTAACCCACTGCTGCTATGTAAATTGCCCTGTTATATACTTTATACGGATCGGAAACCCAATCCGGTTCCGCTGTTTTTTTTGCAGAGGGGCCGCTGCTGCAGGATAAACAGAGAATTACCGTAAAAAACGCAGCAGTACAATATACCGGAAGTGTTTTTATTTTAAACATATAACCTCCTTAAGATTCAGGACATTTGCATGAATTATTATATCTTCGTAACGGCGCTCTGCAATTACCTTTCTGCCCGTTCCGTAAAAGGTAACGGTAAAAGAGTATGTGCCGGGACTAAGGTTAATGGCTCCCACATGTGCTTTTGCGGGAAAATACCGGGCAACACGCAGATCCGCCTTTTCGCCGGCTTCTGCCAAAATCTGACTTCCAACTCCAAGCAAAGTAAAAAGGCCCTTGTTTTCATCGGATTGCCTTGCTGCTTCGCCGAATATTGAAGCAGCAAGGCCTTTAACAACAGCGCGTAATATTGATTTAGTGTAGATAACATTTTTCTTTTGAGCAAAGGTTGCCGATACTACTGCGTCTATATTTTCCAGTAATTCCAGAATAAAAGATTCTCCCGAATCGAGCGTTACTTCTATAATTTCAACACGGGAGGGACGCGGAGTCATTACCGGCAGTGCAATTTTAATCCAGGCATTCCTTAGGAATATTCTGATTACATCTTCGGTTTTTTTCGGGGATAATCCTGTAAAGCCGATTATATTAAGTCTGGCCATTCCGGGTGGGATGTTAAGTTCGTTCTGAATTGATGACGGTATGGGGTTTGTGTAAATTTGAGGAGCATCGGCCATAGCAATACGCAGCTGATTCTGATCGATACGTGCGTCGTCTATCATCCCCGAACTGCGGTAAAAGAGCATTCCCAAATACCGGGCCAGCGCCGAATTGTTGAACTTAACGGTAGCTTCCGGGTTGGCAGGAATTTCGGTTTCGTTTTCCAGTGCATACTTCTGCATATTAGTCATCATTTGGCCGTACTTAACCGAAAGATCCCGGAGCTTGTTGTTCATACGGCGGATTTCAACCATAGCTCCTTCCATATTGCCGCTGTGGTAATAGTTCAGGGCATTAAATAAATTAAGGTATATATCCTCGTAATCTTCTCCGTCATATTCCCTGGTCCTGTCGTTCAGAATAAAGGTTCCTATTTCCTGACTAATGCTGACAGCAAAATTTTCTTCTATGGCCCTCTCTCCCTGCTGCAGCAGAGAAGATGATTCCTGATAGTTCCCGCTGTAGTGAGCCAGCATCCCCTTGTCCAGATAATACAATACCTGATCTTTTCCGCGGTAAATGGATTTCCTTTTTTCTTCCAGAGTTTCCGTGCTTTTTTGATAATCTTCCTGTTCAACCAGTTTATCTATGGGGACATAAGGATCCGTTGTAACACAGGATAATAACAGAAAAAAGAATGCTATAAAAAACGCCGTGCGGTATAGATTTTTTTTCTCCGATGCCATTTTTAAAATGGCATCGGCTTTCAGCGGCGCTTTAAAAAACATAAAGAACAGCCCTTATGGTTTAACCGAAGGCCTTCTGATAACCTTTTTTATTTCATTGTATTCACCGATCCAAAGCCGCCTGTTGGTGGTTATATCGGTAAGTTCCGCCGTTATAAAATAACTGCGTGTCGCTGTTTTATCGTAACTGTCTACAATGGTTTTTACCGAACCGGTCATCATAAAATCGGCCCCTGTTTCACGGCCAATTCTGGCCATTGTTGCATCGTCGGTATAGCCCTGCTGTTGATCCAGACGCTCGGCGCGGACTTCATCACGCAGATCTCCGGAAACCACAAATTCGGCTTTGCCGCTGGAAAGGATCGATGCTTCCAGACGCTGGGAAAGGATAGATGTATCAATATGTTCATCGCTGTTATTTCTGAATCTTCCGACTATGATCACCGGGAGCCTTCCGTTGGTTGTTTGATACGTAGTCAGACGCGGGGTGCCAAGGCATTCTTTTATAAGGTATTCGCTTGCCTTGCGCAGATCGGTATCGTTCCAATATCCGCTTAAATCCATCTGGGTATCGGCATCAACCCGCTTAACCGAATGTCCGCAGCCGGAAAGTAAAAGTACCAGGGCAAGTGACAGCAGAACAAACGCTTTTTTCATAGATACTCCTTATTCGAAAGTCTGGTTTAATATCCCGCAGCTTGCTGCGGCTGCAACATATCAATATACATAATGAAATGTTATTAAACCAGACTGTATAATAAATTTCCTCTTACTTGTTTGCTGCGTCTAACTGAGCATCCAGAAATTTAAAGGCTTCCTGTGCTTTAAAATCAGCAAAGGCAGCAGCTTCGTTACGCTGGAATTCAGTCACAGTGGCAGCAAAATCGTTCTTAAGGTTGGCTTTTGGGTACGAATAGAGAATGTGATAAATCCCATCCGGGTCCAGCCAATATTCAACCTGATCGAAACCTGCTATATTGGCTTTGGCGCGGGTAACGGTAGCCTGTTCAAAGCGCATTAAAGTCTGGGTATTGCCGATGGTTCCGCCTTCCTCAATGTAGTCTTTCATGGTAGACGCTACAACAGCATCCTTCCATTGGGCAAGTTTTGCCATTCCATCGGTACGGGCAAGATTACGCTTTACCGTATCGGTTGATGCATCCCGGCCGTCTCCTATAACATAGTATAATGTGTCTGATGCGGGAGGTTTGTTCATCCATTCAGGCCTGGGAATGCCTTCTTTGCCGATAATCTTGGATCGCGGATCGTCATCATACGTTGGCGGCGCTTTCGATTTACAGCTTAAAAAGACAAAACTAACAAGCATTAAAAGGACAAGAGTGATAATAGTCAACTTTTTCATTTTTTATTCTCCTCAATTAACATAGTTCTTTTCTACCGGATATTGTAATTAATCCGGAAGTTATTGTCAATGAATGACAAATATGATAGATGTTTACCCGGAAAAAAACCATTATCCGACAGGAAAAGTTACATAAGGTTGTACTGTACTTCACAGCGCAAATACCCCGGTATATACTGTTTTTTATGAAGGTTTTGGTGATTGGCGGAGGGGGCAGGGAACATGCCATTGTCTGGAAACTTGCCCAGTCGGAAAAAGTAGAAAAGATCTATGCTGCTCCGGGTAACGGAGGAACTGCCGGAATAGAAAACTGCGAAAATGTTGATTTATTTGGCAGGGATCCAACGGAAGAAGATATCCAGGAAGCGCTGATCCGCTATGCAATTAAAGAGAATATCGATCTGAGCATTGTAGGGCCTGAAGCGCCCCTTGCCGCAGGTATTGCTGACCGTTTCCGGGCGGCGGGACTTGCCATTGTAGGGCCTGGTGCAGCTGCTTCCGGACTGGAAGCAAGCAAGAGTTATGCAAAAGATTTTATGAATAAATACGGAGTTCGTACAGCCCGTTCCGTTGTTTGTACCGATCCTGAAACGGCGATTGCTGTACTGCAGGATCATTTTGGACAGCAAAAAAATGCCGAAGAGCCTGTTCCGTTGGTGATCAAAGCCGACGGTCTGGCAGCGGGCAAGGGAGTGGTGATAGCTCCCGATTTTAAAACCGCAAAAGAAACCGTTACTGCCTTTATGGAAGAAGATGTTTTGGGTTCAGCCGGAAAAACACTTGTTCTGGAAGAGTTTCTTCAGGGGCCTGAGGTTTCTGTTCTTGCCGCAGTCAGTATAAACGGAGGCAGGGGAATTATTCTTCCCTTTGCTTCGGCGCGGGATCACAAGCGCCGTTTTGATGATGATCTGGGGCCCAATACAGGGGGCATGGGAGCCATTGCGCCGGTTCCTGATTTTACCGTAAATTTGCAGGAAGATTTTAAAGCGGCAATTCTTGAACCTACCCGCCGGGGTATGAGTGAAGAAGGTTTTGATTACAGGGGATTTATCTTTTTCGGCCTTTTGATACAAAACGGTTCATGTTATTTGCTGGAATACAATGTACGGCTTGGCGATCCTGAAACGCAGGCGGTACTGCCGCTTTTGGATTCCGACTTGGCCGGGCTTTGCAAAGCAATTGAAACCGGAACCCTGGAAGACTTCCGCCTTTCCTGGAAAAGCGGCGCAGTATGCGCTCCTGTAGCAGTGGCATCCGGCTATCCCGGTCCTTACCGCAAAGGCGATCCAATCGCTTTTAATGAAGTATCATTTGCAAAAACAGGAGCTGTGCTCTTTGCTGCCGGAGCCGTGCGCAGTCCGGGAGGCTTTGCAGGTTCAGGATTACGCACTGCAGGCGGACGGGTACTTTCTGTGTCGGCATACGGGGCCGATGGAAATGATGCCCGCGAAAAGGCTTACAAAGCCCTAAAGGCAGTGTATTTTGAAGGCATGGATTATCGCCGGGACATAGGCGGAAATACGGGAAGCACCGCCGGACCGATCAACATTGCAGAACAAAAAAGGTCAATATAAAATATGGAAAGTGATCCGCTGCTTTGGCAGCTTTTTCTCCAGCTTGTATTAATTGTCATTAATGCAGTTTTTTCCTGTGCGGAAATTGCCGTAATTTCTTTCAGTACCGTTAAACTGGAAAAACTTTCCGAAGAAGGAAACCGCAAAGCACAGCAGCTTCTTACATTAACCGATAATCCCGCCAAATTCCTTGCTACTGTTCAGGTGGGAATGACTCTGGCCGGTTTTCTGGCAAGCGCCTTTGCGGCGGAAAATTTTTCCGGCAGACTTACCGCCGCCATGATTAATGCAGGAATAACGATTCACGCTGATTTTGTCAGAGCAACTTCACTTGTACTTATCACCATAGTTCTTTCGTTTTTTACTCTGGTGTTGGGCGAGCTTGTTCCCAGGCGCATCGCTCTTCACAAGGCTGAACAGATTGCTTTGGCCCTCTCTTCATTCATTGTTGTTATTTCCAAAATCTTTGCTCCGATAGTGTGGCTTTTAACCAAATTCACCAATGGTATACTTCGTATTTTCAGAATAGATCCTGAACAGGACAAGAAAGCTGTTACCGAAGAAGAGATACGGCTTCTTGTCGACGCAGGGAGCGAGCGCGGATCCATTGCAGCCAGCGAACAGGAAATTATCCACAATGTATTTGAGTTTAATGACAAAACTATAGAAACAGTAATGACTCACCGCAAAGACACGGCGCTTCTGTGGCTTGAAGACGATGATGAAGCCTGGGAGAAGATAATTCTTGAAACAAGGCACAGTTATTATCCGGTTTGCGGAGATGGGGTAGACGATATACGGGGAGTTATAAGCGCCAAGGATTATCTGGCGCTTAAAGACCGGAGCCGTGAACTGGTAATGGCAAAGGCTCTGCGTCCGGCATGGTTTGTGCTTAGCAGTGTAGGAACCCACGTACTTTTCAGGCAGATGAAAACCCGCCACAGCCACTTTGCTCTGGCTCTGGATGAATACGGCAGTTTTGACGGAATCATCACCATGTACGATTTGCTGGAAACACTGGTGGGGGATTTGGGCGATGAGGATGAAGAGGTAAAACTCCCCTCAATCGAAGAAATGGGACCGGAGCAATGGCGGATAAGCGGTATGGCAAGCCTTTCCATGGCAGAAAAGGAAACGGGAATTTCTTTTGATGAAGATATTGTTAAAAATTGCGATACATTCGGCGGTTTTGTTTTTACCCTTCTTGGCCGTCTTCCCGATGAGGGTGAACAATGCGAACTGGTGTATCCGGACGAAGGAGAAAAAAGACTCCATATTACCGTTACAGAAGTTAAGGAACACCAGCTGAAATCAGCCTTGGTAAAATTGTTGCATTAATGTAATTTTCCAAAGCTTATTCCGAAAATAACGGAGTTTTGGAACAAGCTCAACTTTCTGTGATAATTGTTATGCTGATTCCCTGGCTTTGGGCTTTTTCCGGCCGGGGAGGAATTGTTACTTTTAATATTCCGTTTTTGTATACAGCCTGCACTTTTTCGTGGGAGTATTTGTCCATTGGTACATAGTACTTTTGTTTTTCGATATCTTTGAACTTTAACCGCCGTTTAAGGTAATGAACATTCACCGGATTCCCGGTTTCCGGGGAGTGATCCTTTAACTCTGCCGGGTCCGGGCGGAGGGTTTCGGCATCTTCAATGTGTGCGGAAAAGATCATATAGTCCCCGGAAAAAGACAGGCTTATGTTTTTTTCATCAAAACCTGCCAGTGCAAATTCAAAGTTCAGGCTTTTGTCTTCGGTAAGGAAGATATTCATGGGCGGATAGGAAAAACCCGGATAACAGTCGGTAATTTCAAATTCATTGCAGAACTGGTTTGCAGCATTAAAGAGTTCGTCAAAAATTGTTCCCAAGTCTAAAAAAGGATGAGTTGTTTTCATAATACATATAGTATAACGAATTCCGGTAAAAAATCAAAGAATTAAGATTAACATTTTGGAAATTACCGCTGGTTTTGGGGGCAGATTGACCTACGGCGGAGCCATTATCCGCTGGTAGAATGATATTCGTATGATTGATAGTATGATTGATAAAAGATAAAAATGAAGGTATTGGGCTTTTTCCGGCCTGGGGGGAATTGTTACTTTTAATATTCCGTTTTTGTATACAGCCTGCACTTTTTCGTGGGAGTATTTGTCCATTGGTACATAGTACTTTTGTTTTTCGATATCTTTGAGCTTTAACCGCCGTTTAAGGTAATGAACATTCACCGGATTCCCGGTTTCCGGGGAGTGATCCTTTAACTCTGCCGGGTCCGGGCGGAGGGTTCCGGCATCTTCAATGTGTGCGGAAAAGATCATATAGTCCCCGGAAAAAGACAGGCTTATGTTTTTTTCATCAAAACCCGCCAGTGCAAATTCAAAGTTCAGGCTTTTGTCTTCGGTAAGGAAGATATTCATGGGCGGATAGGAAAAACCCGGATAACAGTCGGTAATTTCAAATTCATTGCAGAACTGGTTTGCGGCATTAAAGAGTTCGTCAAAAATTGTTCCCAAGTCTAAAAAAGGATGAGTTGTTTTCATAATACATATAGTATAACGAATTCCGGTAAAAAATCAAAGAATTAAGATTGACATTTTGGAAATTACCGCTGGTTTTGGGGGCAGATTGACCTACGGCGGAGCCATTATCCGCTGGTAGAATGATATTCGTATGATTGATAGTATGATTGATAAAAGATAAAAATGAAGGTATTTTTTTTATTCCCCGGGCAGGGAGCTCAGTATCCGGAAATGGGACTGGATTTAATAGAAGTATCCTCAGAAGCAAAAAAAGTCTTTGATATTGCATCCGCTGTTCTGGACCGGGACATGGAAAGCCTGATTCGGGATTCTGATGCAGATACCCTGAAACGTACTGATATTTCCCAGAACGCCATAAGTACTGTATCCCTGGCGGCTGCCGCCTGCCTAAAAGAACGGGGCATTTTTCCCGCAGCCTGTGCGGGCTTTAGCGTAGGGGAATACCCTGCCCTTTGCTGCGCCGGAGTGATCAGTCCGGATGATTGTTTCCGTCTTACCGGCAGCCGCGGCAAGGCCATGCAAGCGGCAATTGATCGCCTGCAGGCCGGTTCCGGTGAATCAAAAGCGCCCGGCATGGCCGCAGTCATTGGATTGGCTCCTGAACGGGTGGAAGCCTTGATCGCCCAATGGAAAAGCAGCGGGTTACCGGATCTTTATGCGGCTAATATCAATTCGCCGAAACAGGTGGTTGTGTCAGGCAGCGCTGCTGCTTTGGAAGAAGCGGAAAAACGTTTTAAGGAGGCTGGGGCCAGGCGTGTCCTGCGCTTGGAAGTGGCAGGCCCTTTCCACTCACCTTTTATGAAGGAAGCTGCCGGGGCATTTGCCCTCACCCTGGATAAAGTGCGATTTAATGATCCTTCAATTCCCCTCTTTTCCAACGTAACAGGAAATCAAATAAAGAGCGGAACAGAGGCAAAGGCTCTGGCTCTGCGGCAGATGGTGGAAGGGGTACGATGGATCGACGAAGAAGCGGCCATAGCCGGTCTGGAACCGGAGGCAATGCTTGAAGTGGGACCGGGCAAAGTTTTACAGGGATTATGGTGCGATACAGGAAGCAATATCCCTTGTTTCGCTGCTGGTACGATTACGGATATAAATGAGTTAAAATAAATATATGCTTCCGCCTGATTTACCCCCTATATCCAATAAACCGCTCTATGTTTACCGGGTTCTGATAAAGTGGTTTTCTTTTTTCTACTTTGGCTTAATTACGATAATTCTGTTAACAATTGTTTTTCCGTTCATGTGTCTTTTTTTCCATCCAAAGGAACGGTTTAAAAAATACGGAAGACGTTTCGTTTCTTCATCTATGAGCTTTTTTGTTTCGCTTATGCATTTCCTTGGAATTGTGGATCTGGAAGCCGATAACAGGGAAAATTTCAGGAACCTCTCATCGAAGATTATTGTTGCCAATCATCCGTCTCTTCTTGATATAGTAATGCTTCTTTCTCTTGTTCCCAATGCCGACTGCATTGTAAACGCACACCTGAAACGCAATATTATTGTAAAAGGAGTAATACGTCAGCTTTATATTCTGGGTTCTCTTGACTTTGAAGATATTCTCCGTTCCTGCAGCGAATCTCTGAATCATGGAAATTGCCTGATCATTTTTCCCGAAGGAACCAGAACTCCCCGGTCAGGCAATGCAGTTGTTAAAAGAGGAGCTGCCCGTATTGCTCTGTCTTCTAACTGCAATATCGTTCCGGTTCATATTGGCGGTACGGACAAATACGGTCTGGGTAAGAAGGATCCCTGGATGGGTTTTAATCCCCGGGAGCGTTATGTCTATACTATCAGCATGGGAGCCGAAATTAAAAGTGAAAAATTCCGGAACATTTCCATTCCCTGGGCAGTACGAATGCTGACCAGAGAATTTTCGGTTTTTTTGTTTCCGTCAAAAGAAAAATCAGCAGACATTACGCATAAACCGGCAGAAGAATGATAAAATCTATATTCAGAATAAAACTGCTTTTTCTGTGCTTTTTTCTTGCTGCCTGCCAGAGTATAAATCACAGCCGGGCGGAACTGAATATACCTCCGTCCGCTGTAATATTCAGTTTTGATGACGGCCCTAACGCTCACGGCGATACTACAGCCCGGCTGCTGGATGTACTTAAAAAATATCAAATTTACGCTTTGTTCTCTTTGTTGGGCGAGAACGTTGAACATAATCCGGAACTGGTCAGGCGAATAAATAATGAAGGCCATTTTATCGTCAATCATGGTTATTCCGACAAATGGGCGAGTAGAATGAACGATGATGAATTCAGGGACAACCTTGCCAGAGGAGAAGCGGCAATTACCGCTGCATTGGGACACGAGTTGTATCCCAAACTGTACCGGCCTCATGGCGGTTTTTACACCACCGGACAGGAGCAAATCTTCCGGGAAGCTGGATATACCCTGGTTGCCAGTAACATCAGGGCACATGATGCGGTTGTTGACAGAACAAAACAGCGTAAAATTGTAAAGCAGATTATCACAAAAGCAACAAGGCAAAACGGGGGGATTATCCTGCTTCATGATGAACGGGATTCCCATTTCCGCATGGAAAAGGAACTTGCGAAAAAACCTCAAGGTGTTTTTAACCGATCATGGATTCCCGAAACCGTAGAAGAAATAATTATAGCCCTTCTGGGCAAGGGGTTTATTGTAGTCAGTCCTGATATTTTATTTACTATGCAGATACATTGACAAAAACCTGTTTATAGAGTTATGTCATAAGAGGAAGTAGAGGTTATACAAATAACAATGGATAATTTAAAGCAGCAAATCAAAGAACTGATAGTCAACGCTTTGGAGCTTGAAGATATCAGGCCGGAAAATATTGTTGATTCGGAACCCCTGTTCGGGGAAGGTCTGGGCCTTGACTCCATAGATGCCCTGGAGCTGGGTGTGGCGCTGAAAAAGACATTCGGCATAAAATTCTCCGCGGAAAACGCAGATAATAAAAAACATTTTGCCTCGGTGAATGCCCTTGCGGATTATATTGAGAACACAGGAGGAGGGGCATGACCAGAGAAGAAATTTTTCAAAAGATCCAGGATATACTGACAGAAGAATTTGAACTTACAAAAGAATCCATTACACCCGAAGCCAAACTCTATGAGGATCTTGAACTTGATTCTATTGATGCAGTTGATCTCCTGGTAAAAATGAAAGAATTAATACCGGGTAAAATTGATCCCGAGGCTTTTAAAAAAGCACGGACTGTTCTGGATGTAGTAGAGATAATTGATCTTTTAATTAATAAAACCTGATGCACTTTAGGATCAGGGACATTTCAAGAATTTTCTTCTTTGGTACCGCAGCACTATACCCTGCCCTGATCTTTTATTTTTTGGTAATCCGTAAGATCGAGACCAGGGTATTTTCCCTTTTTATTATGGCGATTGCTCTTCTTGCCTTTGTCACCGGTACCAGCCGCCAGGTAAGCACAAATAGCCAAAAATCCGGAAAGCTCCCCGTTTTCTGGAATTTTCTGCTTCTCTTTGTCCTGGGAGTTTTGTGCCTTATTGTCAATTCATCAGTTATATTAAAATTCTATCCCCTGTTAATGAACATTTTGCTTCTGTCGGCCTTTGGCAGTACTCTTTTTTTTCCGCCCAATATGATCTTTCGTTTCGCAGCATTGCAGGATAAATCCATTAAAGGTTCTCTGGGGGAAAAAAAGGTCAGCGCCTACTGCCGTACAGTAACCCTGGTATGGTGCGGTTTTTTTGTTCTTAACGGAAGCATTGCAGCATGGACGATTTTTTCCGGTTCTGACATAGTATGGTCTGTTTATAACGGCGGGATTTCCTATATAATGATAGGAACCCTTTTTGCGGGAGAATATGCTATCAGAAAGGTGGTACAAAAAAAAATGCCCAAAGCTGTTCCGTTGTCAGCATTCAGCAAAAATTCACGGCCTCTTTCAACCGTCCTTTGTTACGAAGGCGCCTGGAGTGAAGCGGCCCATAAAACCTGGGGGGATTTTCTTGAAGGGACTGCCAGACTGCGCCAAAAGATCAATTCTGTAGACGATAAAAACTGGCTTCTTTACTGCGATGACTGTTGGCATTTTTTCCTGGCTTTTACCGCACTGCTTCAGTGTAAAAAAGAGATACTCCTCAGTACCAATATTAACCCCGCCAATATCGCGGAAATTCGCAGTACGAAAGACGGTGAAAACGTTCCGCTTCTTACCGATCAGGTTTTCCCTGAAGGCGGAAGACCGGACAACACTTTTCTTATCACCTCATTGCTTGAGGCAGTTTCAGAAGCAGATTCACATGCGGAAGAATGTCCAGCGATTAACCCGGACGAAACATCGATCATCATGTATACATCCGGGAGTACCGGAAAATCAAAAGCAATAAAACAGCGGCTGACAGAGCTTGAAAACGATAATAGTTTTGCACTTTCCCAATGGGGAGAGGAAATTCTTAAACGCAAGGTCTGCTCCACCGTAAGCCATCACCATATTTACGGCCTTCTTTGGTCAATATTGCTTCCCTTCACTGCGGGAGTTCCTTTCAGAAGAACAAGAATTAATTTTACCGAAGAACTGGAAAAGCTCGTCGATACGGAGTACATGATAATTACGGTACCTGCTTTTCTTAAACGCGCTGTGGAAATGCAGGCGTTCGCCGATCTTAACCTGCGGGCACCGTGGATTTTTACCGGCGGCGGGGTGCTAAGCCCGCAAATGGCGGAAAAAACCCGCGAGGTGTTTGGCTTCTGGCCCGTAGAAGTCTATGGCAGCACGGAAACTTCAGGCATTGCCTGGAGGCAGTCGATTCATGGTTTGGAATGGACAGTTTTTGACAACGCAAAAATTAATCAAAATCAGGATGGCTGCCTGGTAATACGTTCGCCTTACATTAAGGATCCGGCCGGCTTTGAGACTGCAGACCTGGTAGAAATATTGGAGGACGGACGGTTTCTATTGAAAGGACGCAGTGATTCGATTGTAAAAATTGAGGAAAAGCGTATCTCTCTTCTTGAAGTGGAAAACCGCATTTTACAGTCCGGCCTCATCGCTGATGCATGTGTGATCCCCCTGGAATACAAACGCCAGTACCTAGCTGCCGCAGTAGTACTAAACGATAAAGGTAAAGAACAATTTACCGGATTTGGAAAACAAGCAATGAATAAATTTTGGAGAGAATACCTTCTGCAATATTTTGAAAGCATAGTTATTCCCAAAAGATGGCGTTATCTTGAAACTCTGCCCGTAGATGCCCAGGGGAAAAAAAAGATAGAAGATATTAAGCTTCTTTTTTCCAGGGAAGATGTTGTTTCACCGGCTTCTGGCTTTAACGGCATAAAAGAAAAAGTAATTGCGAAAACTGAAAATTCTGTTAGTCTTGAATTTTCGATAGCTGATACATGTTCCTATTTTGACGGACATTTCCACAATTTTCCCGTTCTTCCGGCAGTAGCGCAGGTTGAATTAATAGTCCGCTTTGCGTCACTGTATCTGGGAACCGGCATTGTTCTTTCTGAGATTCGGCGGATAAAATTTACAAATATTATCCGGCCTTTTACCCCTATCCTGCTGAATATTGAAAAAAACGGAAAAGATATTTTATTTAAGATTGTTTCTCCTGAAGGAAATACTGTTTATTCAACGGGGACTTTAAAGCTGATGGAGGATAAATGAAACAAGGGATTCTTATCCCTGTTTATAAACATGGAGAAACTGTATGCCCATTGGCGGAAAAACTTGCAGTTCTGGAACTGCCGATAATTATTGTAGACGATGGTAACAATTCCGAAACAAAAGCATATCTAAACAACTTTGCTGCAAAAAAACAGGAAATTATTCTGGTCAGCCTGAAAAAAAATTTAGGCAAGGGCGGCGCCTTTATTCAGGGATTGAAAAAAGCGGCCGAATTAGGGCTGACCCATGTACTCCAAATAGACGCTGACGGCCAGCACGACTATGCAAGAGCCGCATTTTTTCTGGAAGAATCCGACAGACATCCCGATAAAGTTATCTGTGGATATCCGGAATTTGACGAATCCGCTCCCAAAGGCAGGGTAACAGGGCGGAAAATTTCCACATTCTGGGCTGTTGTAACTACCCTTTCCCTGGAATTGAAAGATGTAATGTGCGGTTTCAGGGTTTATCCTGTGGAACCATCGTTGCGTATAACAAAGGTTCCTTTTTTTAACCGGCGAATGGGTTTTGATGCGGAGATACTTGTCCGGCTCTACTGGAAAAAGGTGTTTCCGGTGTTCCATCCTGTTAAAGTAACTTATCCTCCGGACGGCATTTCCAATTTCCGTATTGTCAGGGATAACATAACAATAAGCTGGACCTTCTGCCGTCTCTTTATTGGTATGCTTCCGCGAATGATTCCTCTAATCGCCTGTAATATTAAACGCAGAAAAGCGAAGTTATGAAAAAATCAGGCACCCCTCTGCATTGGTCACAGCATAAAGAACAGACTGCGGGGTATTGGCATCTTAAATTCACGCTCATTTTATTTAAACTTCTTCCTGTGATTTTTCTGAGGATCATTGCATTTCCCGTAGGTTTTTTCTATTTTCTTTTTTCAAAAAGGGGCAGAACCGAATCAAAACGCTTTTTGGATAAAGTCGCTCCTTTTGTAAACAGTACTGAAACAGAAAAAAAATGCCGATCCTCCTTTGGCCCTTTGCGGCACATTGTATCTTTTTCTCTTGCGTTGATTGAAAAACTCCAATCCTGGGACGGCAGATTCTCCTTTAAAAATATTCACTTTCAGAATGATGATGCAGAGGAACTTGCGCGGAGACTGGATGAAGGAAAGGGGGCTTTTCTTATCTGTTCCCATTTGGGAAACTCTGAATTGTTCCGGGGTCTTGCTATTTATAAGCAGACAGGTGTATCCAGACGGGTACCGGTTAATTCTATCATTAATACACAAGTTACTGCAAATTTTACCCGTATGCTAAAAGAGTTGAACCCGCAGTCCGAGCTAGGTATTATTAATGCCAATGAAATTGGTCCTGATACCGCAATTTTTCTCGAGGAAAAACTTGCCGCCGGGGAATTGGTGGTAATTGCCGGTGACAGGACATCCACAAACACAACCGGCAAAAAACATATACTCCCATTCCTTGGAGAAGATGCGCCTTTTTCTTTCGGCGCTTTTTATTTGGCCGCATTACTGAAAGCACCGGTATATTTTATCTTTGCCCTGCGCCGGGGGGAATTGTCGTTGAAACCGGAATACGATTTGTATGTTCATAAAAGCACCCTTTCTCTTGAGTGTACCAGAAAAGAACGAATCTTACGAAGTTTCGAACTGGCCCGTTCTTTTGCAGAGTTACTGGAGGGATACTGTAAAGAGCGGCCTTTTCAATGGTATAATTTTTATAATTTCTGGCAGGAAGGGGTATGAATATGAAATCCCGGGAAGTCAATGGACCTTATGGTCTCTTTGCAGAATCGGATATTGTTGTTGAATTTTTTGATTGCGATCCTATGCAAGTTGTATGGCACGGAAATTATTTAAATTATTTCGAAATCAGCCGCCGTGCGCTTCTGGAAAAAATCGGCTACAGTTATTCCGAAATGGAAGAATCCGGTTATGCTTTTCCCATAATTGAAATATACGCGAAATATCTGGAACCTCTTCGGCACAGGGATAGGGCACGGGTAAAAGCTGTTTTAACCGAATACGAGAACCGAATAAATATAAAATACGAAATTCACAATTCCCAAACCGGGCATCTTACTACCAAAGGAACAAGTTCACAAATGACTTACAATATTAGCACCGGCAGTTCCTGTTTTGTATGCCCAAAAGTATTAACCGATAAAGTTGAAGCTCTTGTCGGAGCAAAAAGAGAATGAAGCACGCTGTTGTTATTTCCGTGCTGTTTACTTCATTATGGCTTTCTGCGTTAAGCCTTAAAGAAGATTTATATACTCCGGAAGGTGTTTTTTTGTGAAGAAAAAAATATATCTTTCGCCCCCGGGACTTATTTGCTGCGCCGGAAGAAACAGAAATGAATTATACGAATCCTGTTTAAGCGGTTATCAGGGCGGAATGGTTGCGCAGAAATTACCGGAGTCAGACGCAAAATTTCCCAGCGGACTTATCCCCTGGGAAATACCCAAAGTCGCTTTTCCGGAGCTTACAGATCCGGATGTTTATGCAGGTGCAACCCGGATTATTCGGATTATTGACGTGGCTCTGGAACAGCTCCGGCCAGTTATAGAAAAAGCAATTTCTGCATATGGTCCGGAAAAAATCGGGGTGTGTCTTGGTTCTTGTGATAACGGTTCCGAGAGCACTCTCTTGTCTCACCGGGTTTTACTTGACAAAGGCGCTTTCCCCCCGGATTACGATCTCCGTTTCCAAAGCGCTTCATACCCTGCGGAATACATTTCCCGTAAGTTCGGCCTTTCCGGCCCGGTTTTTACCGTTGCCACAGCTTGTTCTTCCGGGGCAAGTGCTGTCATCCGCGGGGCGGAGCTTATTCGTGCCGGCATTTGCAGCGCAGTTATAGCCGGCGGTGCGGATATTGTTTCGCAAACAGCTATGGCGGGTTTTCATTCTTTGGAAGCCCTTTCAGATAGTCTGTGCAACCCTTTCAGTAAAAACCGGAAGGGGATTAATCTTGGTGAAGGGGCGGCCTTTTTCCTGCTTGATACAGCTGAAAATTCTGCTGTAGATCTTTTGGGTACCGGAGAAAGCGCCGATGCCTTCCATATGACCGCTCCCAATGAAACCGGGCAGGCAAATGCAATCAAAGCTGCCATCTCTGATGCAGGGATAAACCCTGAACAAATCGGATATGTAAACCTTCATGGTACAGGCACTAAACTTAACGACAAAACCGAAGCATTGGCAATGCAAATGGTTTTTGGCGATGCTCTTCCTCCTGCGAGTTCCACCAAACCAATTACTGGTCATACCCAGGGCGCCGCAGGGACTTTAGAAACCGCAATTTGCTGGATGGTATTAACCGAAAAAAAAGGGCTTCCCGTACATTGCTGGGATAGCATAAGAGACGATGATATTCTCCTTCTTCCCGGCGATGCCCGTCAAAATACTCCTTCGATTTGTATGAGTAACAGCTTCGCTTTCGGCGGATGCAATGTCAGTTTGATTTTGGGGAGGAAATAAATTTTGATTGAAAAAGAAGAATTATTAACTATAATGCCTCACAGCGGTAAAATGTTGCTTATCAGCAGGATCAAATGTTATAATCTCGAAGAACGAATCATTCATGCAGAATACGATATCACCGAAGATTGCCTGTTTTACGATCCTGTACTGGCAGGGGTTCCTGCCTGGGTAGGCTTTGAATTTATTGCCCAGGCAATTGCGGCTATCTCCGGACTTATATGCCGGGAAAGGGGCGAAAAACCTAAATTAGGTTTTATTTTGAGTGTTTCGGCAATAAAAACCGAAATTCCTTTTTTTCGTGCCGGAAGTACTGTCGAAATAAAAGCGAAAGAAGTTTGCTGTATTGATTCGATTTATACCTTTGGAGGAGAAGTCCTTCTGGAAGAAAAAAAAGCCATTGAAGGAAAATTAATGCTTTTTGATGTGGGTGATGAGAAGTTACAAATCTTAAAAAAGGAGTACGGTGCAATTGAGTGAGGAGAAAAAAGTTCTTGTAACCGGAACAAGTAAAGGTATAGGCCGCGCTATTGCATTGGCGGTATCAGAAGCAGGTTACACAGTAACAGCTCATTATAACAAGGGAAAAGAAGCCGCAGAATCTCTGGAAAAGGAAATTCTTCAGAAAGGCGGCAAAATAGAACTGATCCAGTTTGATGTTAGTAACAGGGAAGAATGCCGTGAAAAACTTGATAAATGGACAGAAAAAAACGGCGCCTTTTGGGGTGTTATCTGCAATGCAGGAATAATTGCCGATGATTCTTTTCCGGGTATGAGTCCGGAAGCATGGGATATGGTTTTATCTACCGACCTTAACAGTTTCTACAATGTCCTGCACCCGCTGATAATGCCCATTTGCCGGAAAAAGCAGGGGCGGATTATTACCCTTTCATCAGTGTCGGGTATTATGGGAAACCGAGGTCAGGTAAATTACAGTGCCGCCAAAGCAGGTATTATCGGGGCAACCAAAGCCCTTGCGGTGGAACTTGCCAGCCGTTCCATTACCGTTAACTGTATAGCTCCCGGGATCATAGAAACAGACATGATACAGGATATACCGCTGGATAAAGTACTTCCGTCCATACCAATAGGCCGGGTTGGTAAACCGGAAGAGGTTGCTGCCTTGGCGGTATTTCTTCTTTCTGAATCGGCTTCGTATATTACACGCCAGATAATTTCGGTAAACGGGGGAATGATTTAATGGAAAAACGCGTAGCTATTACGGGAGGCTCGGTAATCAGCGCTCTGGGAAACGAGTGGCCAAATATACTTAAAGCGTTGCGGACAGGAAAAAACTTCGTCCGTTATATGAATGACTGGGAAAAGTACACTCACATGAATACCATGCTTGCTGTACCCGTAGATTTTACAATGCCTGATTACCCCCGAAAAAAAATCCGCGGTCTTGGTAGGGTTGCCCAGCTTGCCCTGGTATCGGCTGACAGGGCGTTAGCAAACGCCGGTATAAAAGCGGACGATCCGGAACTAAAGAACGGTCGTGCAGGTGTTGCCTACGGATCTTCCATGGGAAGTGCCGATTCACTTATGGATTTCTATAGTATGCTATTCATGAATAATGTGAAAAGCATAACTGCTACTACTTACATCAAAGCCATGCCGCAAACCTGCGCTGCAAATATCGGCGTTCATTTCGGACTTACAGGAAGGATCATCACCACCAACACAGCTTGTACGTCGGGCAGTCAGGCCATAGGTTTTGCCTACGAAACTATAAAACAGGGCATTCAGGATATAATGCTGGCGGGAGGCGCCGAAGAACTGAACCCGGCAGACGCTGCAGTCTTTGATACCCTCTTTGCCGCCAGTTCCAGAAATGATACACCCGAAAAAACTCCCGCCGCATACGACAAAAACCGTGACGGTCTGGTCATCGGTGAGGGAGCGGGAACCCTGATACTGGAAGAATACGAACACGCCGAAAAACGGGGAGCAACAATAATCGCTGAAATTGTTGGTTACGGAACCAATACTGACGGTACTCATATTACCCAACCGAACCGGGAAACAATGGGCATTGCCATGAAGCTTGCTTTGGAAAATTCCGGACTGAACCCAGCCGTTATTGGCTATGTAAATACCCACGGCACAGCCACTGACAGGGGGGATATTGCCGAAAGCTGGGCCACAGCAGATGTTTTTCCGGAACCCGTTCCTGCCAGCACTCTGAAGAATTACATAGGCCACACGTTGGGAGCCTGCGGCGCCATTGAGGCGTGGATATCCATACAAATGATGAAAGAAAAATGGTTCTGTCCCAACATTAACCTTGAAGAGCTGGATCCGCTCTGCGGTCCTCTTGATTACATTACCGGAGACGGCCGAAAGATTGATACCGAATATATCATGTCCAACAATTTTGCCTTTGGAGGAATCAATTCATCACTTATTTTCAGGAATATTTCATAAAAAAAACAAATCAGGCGGCAATATGAATATCTCCATGCAAAAGGAGTTTTTTTAGAAAATTAAGCGGGCTGCTTTGGGTACCTTCTTCTTCCTTAAATACCGATAGGGAAACAGAAAAGGGTCGGGGTTCCCGGGATAAAAGAAGCCCGAAAGCAGCGGGGGGATGCGAACCCGTATCGTTGACATGCCGAGAAATCGCTTCATATACCGCCGGCATTTGTTCATCGGCATATACAAAAGCAATTTCCTGCACTGTACCGCAGAGCAACGCCGCTTCTGCCGCAGCAAGTCCTGTAGCAAAAGGATTGTTTCCGGCCGGATAGAGTGCTGTGTACCCTCCCCTAAGCCCAAGGGCAATGGAAGCCATTGCTACAGGAGTGTTAAAAACCGAAAGTGAAAAAGGTGTCGGTGTCAATTCATTTTCTTCTATCAGCATTTTATTTATCTGAAATTGCCTTGTAATTTCTCCCCGGAAAGAAATAAAGTATATTTTTGTATTCTCTTTTAAGGGCAAAAGGTCATGAATGACCTGTATGGTCATTTTTGAAATTTGGCTTAAGCGACGGCGGAGCATGGGATCGGTAAAATCAATTCCCGGACCTTTCATCTCGGAAGATATATGCCGCCTGCCCTGTGCCCACTCATTCCATTCGTCCGGGCTTTTTATTCCGGGAGCCCATGCAGAAAGGCGTGTAATAAAAATTTCATCATTGATCATGATTTGCTACGACAGCGAAGAAGCGAATAACTGTTTGGACCCATATTGTGCCGGGCGTCAACAATATCAAAACCGGCTTTTTCTATGGCCTCTGCGAATTCCTCATAGCTGTACATCTTGCTGTTTCCGTTTGCCATGCAGGTAAAATAGAGGGAAATTGCACGAAGAGAATAAGATGCCATTTCAAAACGCTGCTTGTCCAAAAAGTATTCAAGAATATAAACATCTGTAGCGGGTCCTGAAGCAGCCCGAGCTTTTTCCATGATTAGCGTAATCTCTTCAAGAGAAAAACAATCCAGAAATTGACTCATCCATATTATATCAGCTCCGGAAGGAAGGATGGTTTCCTTCTTTAACACATTGCAGGGAAAAGTTTTAATCCTATCAGAAAAACCAGCTTCGGATGCGTTTCGATCCGCCAATGCTGTCTGCCCCGGCAGATCCACAATAGTTACTTCCACATTAGGATCATAACGGCAGCAACACAGAGCCCATTTTGCGGTATTTCCGCCTATGTCAATTACCTTTTTTGGTTTATTAGCAAAAACAATGGAAACAGCCTCTTCAAAGCCAATGTCCGAAAAATAATGTTCATACGTGAACCAGCTCTCTTTTACCTGTTCCGGCAAAATCGAAAGAACTTCGTAGATAGTTTTTCCTTTGTGACCAAAAACCTCAAGTCCCAGAGGTTTTCCGTCTTTAACTGAACGAGAAAGTTCGAAAGCACCTTTGTAGCACACGTCATTTACAAAATTCAAACTTGTCCTGGTCAGAGTATCTTCCAAAAGGAACCAGCCTGTTTTTCCCAGAATATAACGATCTTCTTTACCTTCGGGCAGCATTTTGACGATATTCATGCCCAGAGCAATCTCAAGAAGAACTTTTGCGCCATAAAGTGAAATGCCCGTTTTTTCCGCCGCCTCCTTAAAACTCAGCCCTTTTTCACCGGAGTCGGAAATTGCTTGTAAGAAACCCAATTCAATTAGTGCCTTTACAGCTTGAAAGGTGAGTGGGGAATAAACTATTTTTTGGGCTTCAAATTTAGCATCAATAGCGCTTATTTTATCTTCAAAATAATATCTGTTCGTGTATTCGTCCATTTTTCCATTGTAATAATAATAATTTGTTTTGTCAAGTTTTTGTGATGTCTCTGTCGCCGTGCAAAAGCATTACAAAAATAAAAGATGCGCTCAATCCTGCCGAGACGGTAAGGCCAAATATGTGAATCGGTACAAAACTGCTAAGGGCTAAAGCTCCAAAAGAAAGAAGAGTTGTCAAAAAAGACACTACCACCGCAAGGCTGGTGAGGTTTTTGTCTCTCTCATGTTTTTTGCTTATCATATAAAAGATATAATCAAGCCCCAGACCAAAGACCAAAACAAGAGCAGCGGCAGGGAAAAATCCCAAATGAATTCCGTTGAAAACTAACCCAGCCATCGTTACCAGTACCATAAACAGAGGCACTACGCATATTTTTAAACTGTCACGCCATGGAAAAACAAAAAAGATTACAACGGATATTACGAGATAGGCGGCAAGAAAGAAGAGCAGCATGGTTTTGGTAAGGGTGTCCAGATCGCTGCTAATATCTTTTGCCTTGTTTATAAAATGCACAAAGTCGAATTCTTCGGCAATGAATCGAAAAACCGCTTCATCCGCAGCAGGGTGAAGCAGCAGGACACAGGAATAATAATTTTCGCCCTGCTGCCCTATCCATAAATTATCAATACCGGCAGGAAAAGGTGCGTCTTCGGGAAGACAGTACTGCAAAGGAGCGGCGAATTCATTGTAAAAAGATTCTGCATAGTGGGGAGGAAACCCCAGGTATTCAAACTGAGCCGGAACAAGTGGGAGCAGAGCTTTCATGGCCTCATACGTTTTTTTCTGATGATTAATTGAAGGGACAAAAACCGAAGTCCCTAAGTATGAACCCAGATTCCCCTGCTCTATTTCTTTTTCCAAACGCACCGCAAGAGATTCCTCATGTTCAAGAATTTCTTCCGGATTTGTACCGGTAACAATAAAGTACCATCCCAGAGAACCGTAATCCAGCACCTGAGCCGCCCGTTTCTCCGATTCCAGCAAAGAATCGGACATGGTGTAAAGGGAAGAAATATCATTTTCTATTTTTATTTTCGAATAATTAAAAACGAGAAACACCAGGGATACAACGGCTATTCCAATGACAAGAGCGGCTCTTGTAGTCCATGGCAGGGAAATTCCACTGAGCCGTAATGTGATGAAGCTCACATTTGTTTGCCTGGCTGAAAGTCCCGGCATCCTGAAGCGCGGGTAAATACAAAAACACGTGAGAAAAGAACTAAGAAGCCCTGTCATGGAAAAAACAGCGAATTGTTTTAAAATGGGAAAAGGTGCAAGAAGAAAAACAAAAAAACTTATCTCCGTAGAGATAACGCACATGATTATACTTTCTGCTGTGCGGGAACGAATTTGAGCGCCGTTTTTCAGGGCGGGATTTCCCTTCCAGTGAACAAAAAAATGAACCGAATAGTCCACGCAGGTTCCGATAAGGGTGGTACCAAAAACAAAAGTGATGATATGAATCTCTCTGAAAACGAGGAGTGCCGCCGACGCGGCGAGGGCCAATGAAACTCCCGCTGCCAGAATGGAAGAAATAACAGGCAAGGGAGATCGAAAGACAAATAAAAAAAGAAAAAGTATAATTATCAGTGTGATGGTACTAATTAAAGAAATTTCCCTTTGTGCGCCCGAAGAACTTTCATAACTGTGGAAGGGGACTCCTGAAAAGTAAAATTCCAGATCAGCGACGGATTCTTTTACGGCAGCGGCGGCAGTGTAGATTTTTCCGACAGCGTTTTTGCTGCTGCTGACAGAAACAGCTCCCGGCACAAGAGTCATGCGAAGTAGTACATACCATGTTCCGTCTTTTTCAGCAGCCAGGACATCTTCTTTAAGGCTCAGACTGCCGCCGGACAGCAGGGAAGACGTTAGAAGATCACCCATTCGCCTTTCTGCAAGGAAGAAGGGATCGTTCTCGACATGAGTCAGAGGGATAAAGTTGAAAGCGCCGAATGCCGAGGCAAGCGCATCTTCTGCAATTTCCCCGGCTCTGCCGCTTTCCAGCAATGACAGCGTTTCCTTTCCGGCAATAACAAAACGGTAATCGTAAAGATATTGGCTGAACTCAGCCATTACCGAAGGATCAAAATAAAAAGAACTTTTTTCAAAATCCGGAGAATGTTCAAATTCGGCGTAAAGCAAAGCTGCGCCTTTTTTAGCATTATGAAAATCCGGCGCCTCAGCAAGGATAACGAGCTCGCGGCTGTTTTTTTCACCAAGGATCATATCCGCTTCCATTACTTCTCTGGCTTGACGGGATCGGGGGAGCATATCAAACAGCATGGTATTTATTTTTACCGGTCCCAGAAAAAAAACGGAAACCAGTAAAAGCAGGGGAATAGTCAGATGGACCAGAAGCCACAGCCAAAGCCCTTGATTTTTTCTCATTTTATGGACAAGAGAAAAGAGGTTTTTCTTTGGCATTCAGTTCTGCCGGATTACTGGCTTTCGGCTCATCAGGATTCCTGAACTAACGGATAGATTACATCTACTACATCCTGAACAGTCCGGGCTTTTTTGAACGATTCGGGGTCAATTTTTCCCGGAATAAATTCCTTCATTTTTACCAGAAGATCAATCGCATCAATAGAATCCAATTCCAGATCCTCGTAAAGTTTGGCCTCGGGTGTAATTGCCTCACTCTCAAGTTCAAATTCCGCAGTTAATATATCCTGTATCTTTTGTAGAATTGCTTCCTTGGTCATACTGCTCCTCTTGTTGCCTGAATATACGCCGCCAGGGCATCCACTGAGGCAAAATGTTTCTTGTTATCTGCGTTTTCCACGGAGAATTTTACGCCGAATGTCTTTTTCAGCGCTACACCCAGTTCCAGGGCATCTATGGAGTCAAGGCCCAGACCTTCCCCGAACAGAGGTTCCGAATCAATAATATTTTCCGGCCTAATATCCTCAAGCTCCAGAGCTTTGACTATCAGTTCTTTGATTTGCTGCTTTACATTATCCATATTTACTTCTTTATGATAAAGTATATACTATAAACCATTTTTTATCAATTAATCATCTGCCGTTCCCTGCAAAAGCATTGTGAATATAAAAGCCGCAGTCAACCCCACTGCAACAGTAAACCCAAAAATATTAATCGGTGTAAAGCTGCTAAAAGATAAAATGCCGAATGAAAGGACGGTAGTAAAAAAAGATATTAACACCGCAAAGCTGGCAAATTTTTTATCCTTTCCGTTTTTACTGCCGGACATGAAAATAATATAATCAATCCCCAGGCCAAAAACCAAAATAAGAGCAGAAATGGGCAAAAACCCCAAAGGTATTTTTTTAACAGCCAGGACAGCCAAAACAGCAAGTATTCCCAAAACAGGAGTTATGAAAATTTTTATACTCTTTTTTAAAGGATAAACAATAAAAATAATAATGGAAATAATAAAATAGGCTATAAAAAATAACAACACAATAGTTTTTGTAACAATATCCAAATCGCGGTTTATATCTTCTTCCTTATTGATTAAATACACAAAATCATGTTCGTCTGCAATGGATTTAAAAACACCGGAATCTTTAGCATGAAAAGGAAACACACAAGAATAATAATACCCGTTTATTTCACCTATCCAAAGATTAGAAACCTCTGTCCAGGACATTATATCTTCGGGAGAGCAATAAATTTCTGCGGCAGCGAATTCCGCATAAAACATTTCTTCATATTCCGCCGGGAATCCAAGGTTCTCATACTGCAAACTAACCAGAGGCAGCAGAGCGTTCATAGCTTTATAGGTATTTTTTTGATATTCTAACGAAGGGACAAACATCGAAGTTCCCATGAATGAACCCAGATTTCCTCTGGCGATTTCTTCTTCCAGCATCAGGGTAAGCCGTTCTTCATTCTTTAGTGTATCTTCGGCGCTGCTGCCTGTAACGATAAAATACCAGGGTGAAGCGCCATGATCCAGAACCACAGCTGCCTGTTTTTCCGACTCCTCAAGGAAAGGCGACATTGTGTAAAGAGAATTTAAATCAGTTTTTATTTTCATACCATGAGGATTAAGGCAAAGAATAATAATAAAGATTACTGCCAAAACCGAAACAAAAATTATTTTAAATACAGGAGGTATGGAAATTTTTTTTCCATATAAAAACCTAAACTGCCTTTTACGTTCGTCCGGCAGCTTCAATAGCGGATAGATACAGTTGGCGGAAAGAAAAGAACTAATTAACCCCGCCGTGGTAAAAACTGAAAACTGTTTAAAAATAGGGAAAGGCGTAAAAAGAATGGATAAAAAACCAATTGTAGTTGATACAAAGCACATTAACAAGCTTTTGAAAAGAGAAGAACGAATTTCATATCCGTTTTTTAATGCAGTATTTCCCCGCCACGAAACAAAAAAATGAATAGAATAATCTATGCATATTCCTATCAGGGTTGTGCCAAAAATAAATGTAAAAACATGAACATTTCTAAAAAATAAAAAAACGGCAGTTGTTGCCAGCATCAAAGAGGTTAAAACATCCAGTATAGAAAAAATGACAGGAATGGGCGAACGGAAAATAATAAAAAAAAGCAAGAGGATAAAAACCAGTGAAATAGTACAGAGAATACCGATTTCTTTTTGTGAACTGGAAGCGCTTTCATAACTGTGAAAAGGAAATCCGGAGAAATACAATTCCAGTTCAGGTTCGGCTTCTTTAATCAATGCTGCAGCGGAATAAATTTCACCGATAATACTGTTTGTAATATTGGTAACAGAAACCGCTTCAGAAGAAAGTGTCATTCGAAGGATAACATACCAAATTTCATCCTTTTGGACAGACAGAACATCTTCTTTAATGCCAAGATTCCCGCTTGAAAGCAAAGACGATGCAAGAAATTCTCTCGTTCGTCTTTCTGTCAGAAGAAAAGGATCTTTGTCAATATGAGTAAGCGGAATATAGTTAAATGCTCCGTAAACCGAAGCCAGAGCATCCATAGCAATTTCCCCGGCATTGCCTGATTCCAGTAATCCAACGGTGTTTTTCCCGGCAATAACAAAACGGTATTTATAGAAATATTCAGCAATTTCTTCAATAGCATGAGAATCAAAAAGAAGAGAGGCGCTGTCAACCTCTGCAGCATTTTTAAATTCGCTGTAAAAAGAAATTGCTGTATTTTTGGCTTTTTCAAAAACGGGGGATGCAAAAAGAATAACTGTTTCACGACTGTTTCTTTCTGTAAGTATGTTGTCCGCCTCAGCTATCTTTGACATGTCTCTCTGCGGAAGCAAATCCAAAAGCTGGGTGCTTAAACGCAATGGAGGTGCAAAAAACAATGATAGACCCAATAGTGCAGGGATGCCCAAATGAACAATAAACCAAAGCTTAAGGAAGATACCATGCTTCCTTTGAGGCATTAAATCATGGAATTGAAAAAAAAGCTTCTTCATGAGCGGTAAGTCTTGCCGGATAACTGAGGTTTGACAATGTATATGTAATAACATCGCCGTTTCGTTCGAATAATCGGATAGATCGTATTGCGGAATCACCGCTCATTGTTATCTTCATAACAAAGGAAGCAAATATGCTGTCCCGGGGCAAAAGCCCCATATTCCAATTGGAAGCACTGCCAAAAAAGTAAACTTCAAAATTTTCCAAAAGCCCCTTACTCTGACCGGAAAATACCATGCTTATAACATCAGACATCTGTGTAAATGTTTCGTTCCCTTGAGCGCTTAAAACAGATTTTCGCCCGTCCGGTCTTGACTGCATAATAAAATGCTTACTCAGTATCATTGTAGAGGGAAAAGGCTGTAATGTTTCCCAAACCATACCTTGTTCTGTTGCAATAATAAAATTACCGGAAGACATAAGCGATCTATCAAGGCGATTTAGGTATTTTTCCTGTACGAAATTTCCTTTGATAATGGTTCTTTTTGCAAGATTTGCACAGGTTTCATTAAAAGTATTCATAGTCAGCGGCGACAGTGGATGGCGGAAAATATCTTCCTCTGCCCCCCATGCCGAAGAAAATACAAGAAAAAAGCACAGAAATAAGTTTTTACTATTTCTATTCATAGTTATTTATCCTTGTTGAAATAATCATCTTTACCGGATTCCATGAAAATCTCCTTCCAAAGTATAAGCATATTTTCGCAAATGATTTACCAGTTCAACAGTATTCTCCGTTTTTTTTATCTCGACTATTACTTTATTCCCGTCTAAAATACGGCGGCTGTGATCTTTGGTTTCCAAAACAAGGCCGCAGTCTTTTAGTGATATGCCCAGCAGAACCGGATCATAGAAACAAAGTTGAAAATCAGCTATAACATATTCCGGTTTAAAAGACTTTATAACAGAACTTGGAAAAATAGTTGATGAGAAACTAACTGTGCCGTTTCTGTAAGAAAGCTCTCCTATACTTGCGCCCAATTCATTAAAAAAGATCATCTCTATTGCATTCTCATTTGCCTTTACCCAGGAATTTAAAAAATAATTTTGACCCCTGAATTCAGCAGATAAAAACTGAGCCATATCCATGGCTTGTTCAATTCCTTCCGGGGGCAGCAAAACGAATTTTGAGCTGTTTGTAAGATATACATATAGTACATCTTTTCTGGCAACTGATGTACATGAAAGAATGCAGACAACGCAGACTGAGAAAAAGAAAAGGCGCTTTATAGCACGCATATGTCTTTATTATATGTAGTATTGTCATATTTGTCAATACGTACGTCGCATTGCCCATGTTGAGCGGGATCCCCGTGACATAAAAATAAAAACAAAATATAATGCTTTTAAGAGATACTTTGCATATAATAGAAGAAAGGAATTTTACGGTATAGCAATTCTATGATTGAAAAGACAATACACTATGTTTGGCTTGGGAGCAGGGAAATTCCTGAGAAGTATCACGCTTTTATACAAGGCTGGCGGGAGCTTCATCCTGATTGGGAAATAATCAGATGGAGTGAAGAAAATTTTGATTGTGATGGTAATTCCTGGGTTAAAACTGCGATTGAAAAGGAAAATTGGGCGCTTGCCGCCGATGTTATACGAAGTTATGTTCTATTAAATCACGGCGGCGTTTATCTTGATACCGACATTGAGCTTTTCAAACCGTTAGACGGGCTAGCCGCTGAAAACGACTTTTTTATCGGATATGAAACGGATTTTTGGTTTGGTTGTGCTGTTTTGGGTGCAAAAAAAGGGCACAGATTAATCCGGGAAGTGTACGAGAGGTATCTTACACCCTGCGAAAAGCTTGATTCCCATTCAAATATGTTATGCGTTTTGAATTTCAGCGCCTCAATCAAGAGGCTTTATAACCCCAAATTGGACGGAAAAACCAAAAAAATACAGGACAATGTGATGCTTCTTTCGGCAGAATACTTCTTCCCCAAACACTACATTACCCACAGGATAAAAATTACCGAAAATACAATGACGATACACCACCTTTCTTCAAAATGGCATTCTTTCGGCAAGCGGATAGGAAGAAAAATTGCCGCAGGTTTGCGGCTAATTCTTGGAAAATACTTATTTGGCTGCTTTGAAAGAATTGCAAGGTTAAACATGCTTGGGAAACTTGACAGAGAATACAAAAAGAAATACCGGAAATAATTAATCATAAGAACAAAATCAGGAGCATTTTGTGGGAAATTATACAAAAATCATCAAGGAAGACATTGACGCGATAGTAAAATCTAACAAAACATTAAAGGATGTTTATAACGTTATGTTTTCACATTCCGGCCTTATTGCTTATGAAAGACTTGTTGATTTTGAAGTTAATGCGGTAACCTATGCAGCGCATGATTTGGAGATAAGGGCGTTCGCTGCATATATTAAGCATATGTACCCCAACGAAACTTCGGGATATATAGGTATCGACCTTGGCAATACGCCAAATTTTTTAATTGCATTTTGGGGTGTTTTAATGAGCGGGAGTAAACCGTACTTAATTAATTCATTTTATCCCCCGGAACTTCGAATAAAACTCCTTAAAAAACTGAATGTTAAACTTGTAATAACTGGTGCGGCTGACTATATTGACTTTACAATTGTAAACATCGACGTTTTTGACAAAAAATGCCCGCAAATTACAGAAGAATTCTGGCAAAACGAATTTGCACTTTCCTCTACCCTGACAGGGCTTGAAGCAAAGATATGCGTGTTTGACGGCGAGGCTGTTGTAAATCAAATTTTGAGTACCCCACACAATATAAGAACCAATAAGTGGCTGATGAGCGACTACCAAAAAAGAATCAAGGTTGCTATGATTTTGCCGCTTTTCCACATTTTCGGAATAATGGTGAGTTATTTTTGGTATGCTTTTTTCGGACGAACAATGGTTTTTCTGAAAGATAGTTCACCGGACACTATCAGGGGAACGATAAATAGGCACAAGGTGACGCATATTTTTGCACCCCCGATTCTGTTTCATAAATTATACAGGGGCATAATTAGCGGTATTTCGCAGGAAAGTGAAAAGCAGAAAAAAAAATTCAAAAAAGGGATAAAACTTGCTTTTACTTTACAAAATATATTTCCTTCGTTCGGCGCTGCGGTTTCAAGAAAACTTTTTAAGGATGTGCTTGCCGCCTCGTTCGGAATGTCACCGAGGTTTATGATTTCCGGCGGTGCGCATATAGACGGCGAGGTGCTAAAAATCATTAATTGTATCGGCTACCCTCTTTTTAACGGTTACGGTACGACGGAAACGGCGATTACAGGAGCAAATTTTGCAAAAAGGATAAGACAAAGAACCAACGGCTCAATCGGGAACCCCTTTAAAAATGTCAGCTACATACATGACGAAGACGAAACTTTGGTTGTTTCGAGCGGCTCAATGTGCAAACGAATCATTTCGCTGGATACCGAGGAGAGTGTCAGGCGCTGCATTAAAACAAACGATTTAGTAAAAACAATAAACGGTCAGCTTTTTGTTGTCGGACGAAAGAGTGACCTATATATCGGTGAAAATGGCGAAAATATTAGTCCCGATACAATTCAAAATATGTTAAATGTTAAAAGTGCAAACAGATTTTGTGTTTTAGAGATAGAGAAAAGACTTGCCATTGTTTTAGAGTACAATAAAATAATGCCAGGCGATATAATTGTTAATGAAATCAAGAAGATAAAAAATACATTGGCAAAAATTGCCTATGGGCACTATGTTAACGATATTTTCGTAACATATGAACCCATTGCAAGTCCAAACGCAATAAAAGTCTCGCGCGCGCTTCTTAGAAAAAAAATTGATGAAGGCGAGGTAGTGCTGAATGATTATAAAAAGCTAAACGACGGCGCCAGCTTCGAAGATGGCGCCAACTTCGTAGGCGGTGAAAAAAGACAAAATGATGGGCAGGAAGATGAAACAATGTCAGTAATCAAGCAAGCATTTAAAAAGGCGGCAGATACGGATGCAGAGGTTCAATCAAACGAAGACTTCTTCTTAGATTTAGGCGGGGATAGTCTTGGGTATTTCTCGCTGCTATGTGAACTTGAAAGTATATTTAACATTCAATTTAACCCTGTAAAGAACAAAGGTCTGCGCACTCCGGATAAATTTTATAAATATTTAAAGGAGATGCTATGAGTACGATTATATATTATTTGCATCTCATACCGGCGTTATTCCTTCAAATATTTATGCTCAAAACGAAAACTTATTATGAGGACGACCGCAGGCAAAATAAACGAATTAAAGGCAGCGCTATAATTATATCAAATCATCGTTCCTTTTTGGACGGCCTTGTTATTGCGCTTAGGTTTTTTTTCAAAAGATTACACTTTATAGCTACAGATTTTTACAAATATAGATTAAAAATAGTAAAGTTTATAGTATATGTAGCAGGGGGGATTTTCGTTGATAGCGAAGTAAATAGCTTTGATTTTATTGAAAAAAGCAGGAGGATAATTGCAAAAGGCAGGTCTATTATGATTTTTCCCGAGGGCGGTTTTAAGCATACATTCGAACCCTCAAAATTTTCTGCAGGATATATAATGCTTGCGGTTAAAATGGGAGCAAAAATTATTCCGATTGTTAACGATTTTAATTACGGACTCTTTAAGAGAGTACATTTAATGATTGGAAACAGCATAGATTTATCAGGCTATACAAATGCAGAGCTCACTAAAGCAAAGTTTAAAGAAATAAATGAAGAAATATACAATAAATTTTTATTGCTTTTCTACGAATTGAAAAAGAAAAAGGCTGAAAGGTTATCGTATAAATACGAATTTATCGCGCCGCAACCAGGTAATGTCATCCGTATTAATGCAGGCTCTTACTACCATTACGGTGTATTTTTGAATGCCAATGAGGTTATCCAGTTTGGTCACGCTGTAAACAGAGCAGGTGAAAATGTGGTTGTCAATTCTGTTTCATTGAATGAGTTTTGCGGCGCTAAAATTCCCGAAGTCCGTATAATTAAAAAACGATTTATCAGAAAAACAGAAGATATAGAGAAGTTTGCCAAATCCTGTCTTGGACAGGGCAGATATAGCATGATGAACAACAATTGTTTTGATTTTGCAAATAGAGTCACTCTAAAAATTTAGAGAGGAAGAAGTCAATAACGAGACAATGTTAAAACTATGAATAAATTATTAACCGGTACAATAGATAATCCTTGGGCAATTGCAGGCATTTATATTATCGTCTTTCTTGCGATTGTCAGCATACTTATATTCCTGCTTTTGGTTTTTTTGATTTTTATAAACACCACATACCGCAGCCCTTTTAAAAAAAGAACCAGGGAATGCACCCAAAAAAAGGACGAGTCACAAATGCGTATGTTTTCCGAAGGAGTGGCTTGGTCTCAAAAATTTAAGGATATAACGGAGCAGCTTCATATAGTAAGCGACGGTCTTAATTTATACGGTGAATACATTAATTTCGGATTTAACAAATGCGCCGTAATCTTGCAGGGAAGGGGTGAGTCACTGCTCTATTCTTACTATTTTGCCGATGTTTATGTTAAAAGCGAACACAATATTTTGGTTGTCGATGTTCGCTCTCATGGCCTTAGTGACGGGAAATATCAAACAGGAGGCATAAAGGAAAGTGACGATTTAATTTTATGGATTAAGCTGATAAACGAGAAATTTAATATAGCTGATTTTACAATTCATGGCATTTGCATTGGCGGTGCAACGGCGGTTTATACATATAGTAAACTTAAAAACGAAGGTAACGGTTTACTAAAGAGGATAGTGACTGACGGATTATTTAAAAGTTATTATGAGTTCTTTAAAGCCATCTCCAAAGCGTATAAAGCGCCCATACTCCCTGCTATTCATATGGTTTTTTTCCTTATATTTATACTTGCTAAGGCCAGACCTTTTAAAGAAATTCCGATAAAATATATGAAAGATATTGATATTCCGATTTTGTTTATCTGGAGCGCTATGGATAAGTTTTGTATTAAACCAAACAGCGAAGAACTGTTTGAAGCGTGTGTGTCGGAGCATAAAGAAATTTGTTTTTTTCCCAAAGGCAGACACTCACATGTTAGGGCTTCACAGAAAATGGAATATGATGAGTTAATAGCTAAATTTTTACAAAAGTATAAATAATTTATTTTTAATTGCGGAAGCAGCCAAGGGTGAAGGAATATTCTATGTTCCTCTTATTGCCTGAATATGCGCCGCCAGGGCATCCACCGAGGCAAAATGTTTCTTGTTGTCTGCGTTTTCTGCGGAGAATTTTACGCCGAATGTCTTTTTCAGCGCCACACTCAGTTCCAGGGCATCTATGGAATCAAGGCCCAGACCTTCCCCGAACAGGGGTTCCGAATCAACAATATTGTCCGGCCTGATATCTTCAAGCTCCAGAGCTTTGACTATCAGTTCTTTGATTTGCTGCTTTACATTATCCATAGTTACTTCTTTATGATAAAGTATATAGTATACACTATAAACTATTTTACAGGGAAGTACAATGGGCCTTCAGACGCTAACATGTTGCCCCGGTTGCGGGATTCCCCAGGACAAAAAGGCTATCACGGCCGCCCTAAATACTTGTTCCTCGTGCGGATACCATTACCGGATGGAACCCGCGGAAAGAATAGCCTACATTGCAGACAGCGAAAGTTTTAAAGAATATTCCGCCAACATCAGTTCCCTGAACCCCATTGATCTTACAGGCTATGAAGAAAAACTTTCAGAAGCAGAATATAAAGCCCGCATGAAAGAAGCTGTAATAACCGGAACATGTACAATAGAAGGGAAACCTGTTGTCCTGGTCCTTATGTCTTTTAGTTTTATGGGTGGCTCTATGGGCTCGGCCGTTGGTGAAAAAGTAAGCCGGGCGATGCTTAAAGGTGCAGAAGAAAAACTTCCGGTCATAATATATGCAACTTCAGGCGGCGCACGAATGCAGGAAGGGATCTTCTCCCTGCTTCAAATGGCAAAGACCTCCAGCGCCGCCTCGGAACTGGACAATGCAGGCGTACCTTTTTTTGCCGTACTGTGCGATCCCACCACCGGAGGTGTTACCGCTTCTTTTGCCATGCTGGCGGATATCACCATAGCCGAGCCGGGAGCGCTTATCGGTTTTGCAGGCCCTCGTGTAATCGAAGGGACAATCAAACAGAAACTCCCCGAAGGGTTTCAAAAGGCGGAGTTCCAGCTTAAAAAAGGTTTTGTCGATATTATCAGCCCAAGAAAGGAACAGAAAAAACTTCTTTCACGGCTCATTGATTTCCACAAAATACTTGCCAGGTAAAAAATGAATAATAACGCACTGCAAAAAAAATTAATTGAATTGGCAGCTCTTGCAGAAGAAACAGGTATTGATATTTCGGAAGAAATGAATCAACTGAAAAACAAGCTCAGGGAGGCAACACAGACAGAAAGCGCATGGAAGCGGGTGGAACTAGCCCGGCATCCCGGCCGGCCCTGTTCTTTGGACTACATTAACAGCATTTTCGATGATTTTACGGAACTCCACGGCGACCGTGTATTCGGAGATGATCCGGCAATCGTAGGCGGGCTTGCTTTCCTTAACGGCTGCCCGGTTACTATTATTGCCAACCAGAAAGGACGCAGCGTTCAGGAGAAAGTAACACGAAACGGCGGCATGGCCAATCCGGAAGGTTACCGTAAAGCCCTGCGTCTTGCAAAACAGGCGGAAAAATTCCGCAGACCTGTTATCACCTTTGTGGACACTCCCGGAGCATACCCCGGCCTGGGCGCGGAAGAAAGAGGAATTGGCGAATCAATCGCACACAACCTGCGGGATTTTAGTCAGCTTAAAACACCCATCGTATGCATCATTATCGGCGAAGGCGGTTCGGGCGGCGCCCTGGGTATTTGTGTAGGAGACAAGGTCTACATGCTGGAAAATGCAATCTATTCGGTGATCAGTCCGGAAGGCTGCGCATCAATACTGCTTCGTGATGTTAGCCGGGTAAAGGACGCCGCCGCAATGCTGAGGATCTCCAGCACGGATCTTATGGCTTTTAATGTAATTGACGGTATAATAGAAGAACCGCCCGGCGGCGCCCACACGGACCCGGCCGCCTGTGCCGCAACTATAAAGGAAATACTCATAAAAGAAATAGCAGAGTTACAGTGTTATAACTCAGAAACATTGATCCGCCGCCGGAACCAGAAGATCCGTGCCATAGGCCAATGGTATGAAAGTTAATAACCACTGCATTGTATAGGAGTTATCATGATAAAGATAAAAATGCTGCTCCTGGTGTTTCAAATTGACAGGATGCTGAAAGAAACGGTTCCCCGGAAAAGCGAATACCTGGAAATAAAGAAAATTCTGGATTCCATTACAGATAAAATCGCCGGGGCAAAAACCGGGATACTTTAAGATGATAGAGAAATAATAATACACCAAAAGTCATACAAAAGACACCAAATGGTTGACATGCTTAAAAACAGATAATATATTCATATTTAGGAGACAAATTTATGCAGACTCAAGATGTCCGGGTAACAATTAGGGTGAATCGTGAACTTAAGGAAAATGCAGAGGCCCTTTTCGGCTATCTTGGACTTAATATGTCAAATGCTGTGAATATTTTCCTGCGCAAAGCGGTTGACCAAAGGGGTATCCCTTTTCCGGTACATGCCGGTAAGCAAGGGATTGGGGGAATGAGTACTGACGAAGTTTCCAGGGCGTTCAATAACGCAATTAAACAGGATATAGCAGAGAAGCAAAGAAAAGGGCTTCCAGTTGCCCGGTATGACACAGAAACAAAGCAGGCATACCTCGAAAACGCTGACGGCACACGGGAATATGTCTAAACCAGTAGTCCTGATTTTTGCCGGACCGAACGGTTCCGGTAAAAGTACCCTTACTGCTCAGATACCGCATTATGGC